>Ga0209938_1000012_pt1 | contig 73694 bp, 75 predicted proteins | sample SalPonR2_C_D1_MG_FD_185708 | JGI IMG/M metagenome (GOLD analysis project Ga0209938, IMG submission 185708) | Salt pond soil microbial communities from South San Francisco under conditions of wetland restoration - Salt Pond MetaG R2_C_D1_MG... ... | reverse complement strand
CAGGTCGAAAAAGGCCAGACAGAGGCGCCCAACCTGTGCCGGATGCTTACCGATCCGAAAGTGCTGAAGCTGTTCCATTTCGGACGCTTCGACATCGCCGCGCTGGATCACGCCTTCGGCGCACTGGCCGCGCCGGTCTACTGCACCAAGATCGCCAGCAAGCTGACCCGCACCTACACCGACAGGCACGGCCTCAAGAACCTGCTGCAGGAACTGCTCGACATCGACATTTCCAAGCACCAGCAGCAGAGCGACTGGGGCGCGACCCGGCTGACGGCAGCACAACTGGACTATGCCGCCTCGGACGTGCTTTACCTGCACCGGCTGAAAGACGCCTTGGATGCCCGACTGGCCCGCGAAAGCCGCACCGAGATGGCCGCGGCCTGCTTCGACTTCCTGCCCATGCGAGCGCGCCTGGACCTGGCCGGTTGGCCGGAAATCGACATTTTCGCCCACTGACATGGACCCGGACATGGACCGCGCGACCAAGTTCCTCGACACTGCCCGCCGCGTCATCCGAACCGAGGCCACCGCGCTGGAAACCCTGGCAGACGGCCTCGATGGCGGCTTTTCGGCGGCCGTCGAGAAGATCCTCGAAACCCCCGGGCGCGTGATTGTTTCCGGGATCGGCAAGTCGGGCCATATCGCGCGCAAGATTGCCGCGACCTTCGCCAGCACCGGCACGCCGGCACAATTCGTGCACCCCGCCGAGGCCAGCCACGGCGACCTGGGCATGATCACCCGCTCGGACGTGGTGCTGGCGATCTCCAACTCGGGCGAAGCCCCCGAGCTGGCCAACCTGCTGGCCTATACCCGCCGCTTCGGCATCCCGCTGATCGGGGTGACCAGTCGCGCCGAAAGCACTCTGGGCCGCGAATCGGACATCCTGATCGCGATGCCCCGCACGGGCGAGGCCTGCACGACCGGCGTGGTTCCGACGAATTCCACCACCATGACCCTCGCCCTTGGCGATGCGCTGGCAGTATCCCTGATGGACCATCGCGCCTTCACGGCCGAGGATTTCCGCGCCTATCACCCGGGCGGCAAGCTCGGCTCACGGCTTGCGCGGGTGCGCGACCTGATGCACGGGGCCGACCGGATGCCACTGGCTGGCACCGACACCCCCATGAGCGACTGCCTGCTGACGATCAGCCAGAAGGGTTTCGGCGTGGTCGGCGTGCTTGATCACGAGGGCGACCTTGCAGGCGTGGTGACCGATGGCGACCTGCGACGGAACATGGCCGGTCTGCTGGATCGAACTGCGAGCCAGGTCATGACCAGTGACCCGCGGACCATCGGCCCCGACGCCATGGCCGAAGAGGCCGTCGCGGTGATGGAGGACAACAAGATCACCTGCCTGTTCGTCGTCGACCCGGAAGCGTCGCGTCGGGTGGTGGGAATCCTGCATATCCATGACTGCCTGAGGGCGGGCGTGGTCTGACATGGCACCTGCCGATCAACTTCGTTCGCGGTGGGTTGCCATCCTCAAGGTGGGCCTGCCGCTGGCTGCGCTCGCCCTGATGTCGACCGTCTTCCTGCTGGCGCGCGCACCGCTGCCCGGCGGTGACATACCCTACGCCGAGATTGAGGAGATCGCCCGCGATCCCCGCGTCTCGGGCGCACAGATCACCGGCATGGCCGAAGACGGGTCGATCATCGAGGTCACGGCCGGGCAGGCCCGGCCCAAGGGCCCGCTCATCCAAATCGATGACATGCGCGCGGATATCACCTCGGCCGGTGGCGTCGACATCGCGATCCGCGCCGGCAATGGCGAGGTGAACAGCGAAACCCAGCACGCCCGGCTTTTCGGGCTGACCCGGATCACCACCTCGAACGGCTACGAAATGGAAACTTCGGGCCTTGCAGCCGATATTGCCGCGGGCCGGATCGTATCGGAGGGCGCCCTCGAGGTCCGCACGCCCTTCGGCGCACTGACCGCCGGGAAGCTGCTGATCGACACCCCCGATGCGCAAACCGGGCAAAGGATGCTTTTCCACGACGGCGTTCGGCTGGTATACCAACCACGGCAAGGGGATTAGAAACGTGCATTTCTTCAAGATCCGGGCCGTGGCCCTTTTCATCACACTGGCCGTCGCGGCGCCCGCGATCGGCACTGGGGCCATGGCGCAGACCAACCTGACGCTGGGGGCGGTGAACGCCGACCCGACCGCGCCGGTGGAGATCACGGCAGACAGCCTGGAGGTGGACCAGAACACCGGCATCGCCACCTTCTCGGGCAATGTCGAGATCGGCCAGGGTGATCTGCGCCTGGCCGCAGCGCAGGTTCGTGTGAACTACAACGATCAGACCGGCGAGATCGACAGCCTGACCGCCTCGGGGGGTGTCACCTTCGTGACCCCGACCGAGGCCGCCGAGGCCCAGCGCGCCGATTACGACATTGCCGGCGGGACGCTGCTGTTGCAGGGCGAGGTGCTGGTGACGCAGGGGGCCAGCGCCCTGTCGGCGGACCGGATGCGTGTCGACCTGGGCACCGGCAGCGCCCGGATGGAAGGCCGGGTGCGCACGATCCTGACCCCGGAAGATGGCTAGAATGGCCGAAACATCGGGACTGAGCGTCACCGAGGGCGGCGCCGGCTTGCATATCCATCATCTGCGCAAGGCCTACCGCAAGCGTCTTGTCATCCGAGATGTGAGCATGGACTTGGGCCGCGGCGAGGTCGTCGCGCTGCTGGGGCCCAATGGGTCTGGCAAGACGACCTGCTTTTACGCCATCGCAGGGCTCATCACCCCCGAGGGCGGACAGGTCGTGATCGACGGGCGTGACGTGACGACGCTGCCGATGTATCGCCGCGCCAAGCTGGGAATCGGCTACCTGCCGCAGGAAATGTCGATCTTCCGCGGGCTTTCGGTCGAGGACAACATCATGGCCATCCTCGAAATCTCGGTAAAGGACCGGCGCCGGCGCCGCGAGCGGCTGGAGGAACTGCTCAGCGAGTTCTCGATCGAGCACCTGCGCCAGGCCCCGGCCATGGCCCTGTCGGGTGGTGAACGGCGCCGGGCCGAAATTGCCCGCTGCCTGGCCGCCGGGCCCAAGTACGTGCTGCTGGACGAGCCCTTTGCCGGGGTGGACCCCATCGCCGTGGGCGAGATCCGTCACCTGGTCGCCGACCTGCGCAAACGCGGCATCGGCGTTCTGATAACCGACCACAACGTGCGCGAAACCCTGCAGATCGTCGACCGTGCCTATATCCTGCATGACGGCAAGGTGCTGATGAGTGGCACCGCCGACGAGGTCATCGCGAACGAGAACGTGCGCCGCGTCTACCTCGGCGACAGCTTCCGTGTGCGCTGACGGCGGCCGGCCGCGCGGGCCGCGCTAGGCCATTGACAAGCCCGCCCGACCTGTCGCCAACTGAGGGTGATGACACGGACAGTAATCCTTGGCTGCTCTGGAATCGCCTTTCCGGCGATGGGTTCGTTCAAGCCACGAAACCCGCGTGTCGTCCATCACGACAGCATGACCTGAGGCCCGGCGGAGATGTCCCGCGCCATACTCGCTGTCGCAACCCGGAAGGAGAAGAAATGCGCTATCAGATCACTGGCAAGCAGATTGATATCGGAGAGGCCCTGCAAACCCACGTTCAAACGGAACTGGGCGATGTGTTCGAGAAATATGCGGGCCGCCCCACCGATGCCAACGTGATCTTTTCCAAGAGCGGGAGCGCCTTCAACTGCGAGGCCGTCGTGCATCTGTCGACTGGCCTGACCACTCAGGCCAAAGGCCAGTCGCACGAGATATACGCCGCCTTCGACGCGGCACGCGACAAGATGGACAAGCAACTCAGACGCTACAAGCGGCGCCTCAAGGACCACCACAAGGAGCGCGCCAAGCCGGTTGAAGTTTCGCAAGCCGGTGCCTATATCCTCGCGTCAAACAGCGACTCGGAGGATGCCGGGCCGGACAACGTCAGTTCCATGATCGTGGCCGAGATGGAGACACGGATTCCCTCCCTCTCTGTCGGAGAGGCGGTCATGCAGATGGAGCTGTCGGATGCCCCGCTACAGGTATTCCGCAACGAAGGACATGGCGGGGTCAACGTCGTCTACCGCCGCGACGATGGCAATATCGGTTGGATCGACCCGCGCAATTCGGGCTGATCCGTCCGCCAGTCCAAGACGGAAAGCGAGCGACAGATGCAAATCTCGGAAATCTTGCCCGCCGAGGGCACGAAGGTCATTTCGGCCGCCAGCAGCAAGAAGCAGCTGTTCCGTTCCCTGGCCGAGATGGCCGAGGGGTGTTTCCAGGTCGGTGCCGCGTCCGTCGTCGATGCCTTGCAGGACCGCGAAAGCCTTGGCCCAACCGGCGTGGGCCATGGCGTCGCCCTGCCACATGCGCGGATGCCTGGTCTGGAACGCGTTTGCGGCCTGTTCCTTCGCCTGAAGAAGCCGCTGGATTTCAATGCCGTCGATCGGCAGCCGGTCGATCTGGTCTTCGCCCTCTTCGCGCCTGAATCCGCCAGTGTCGAGCACCTCAAGGCGCTGGCGCTGGTCTCGCGGACGCTTCGGGACGAATCAGTCTGTTCCAAGCTGCGCGCGAACGAGGACCCCGCGACGCTCTTCACCATCCTGACCGAGCACGCGACCTCTCAGGCGGCGTAGTCGCCGAAACCGAACCCCATGTAGTCGCGCGCGTAAACATCGCGCACAGCAGATTCTATCTCGGGGTCGTAGATTTCCGACAGCCGCGTGGCGTGCGGGTCGGTGGGCGTAGCCACCGTGGGCATTGTCGATTGGCCCACCTGCGCGGCAAGCACGGCAAGACCCTCTTCCAGACGATCCTCGCGCAGGATCATGTCAGGCAGGGTGAACCCTGCAAAACCCTGCAGCACCGCCGTCTGACTGGCCCAGTAGGGATCGACCCGGATCGCGGTCTGCCCGGCAAGGTTGGCCTTGAGAAACCCCGCGAACCCCAGAAAGGCCGCGCGGTGGCGTTGGCGGGTATAGGCGGCATCCGGGGCGCCCTCGGGCAGGTCCAGCTTGAACTGCTGGCGCAGCACTTTGCGTATCTCGGTATAGCTGCCCGGCGCGGTGGACAGGATCTTTTCGCAAAAGGCGGCATGGGCCCGGGCAACGGGATGGCGCAGCACGGTGAAACTGCGATGGCCCGGCCGATCGCGCTTCCATTTGCGCAGGGTCTTCTGGGTGAAATCGCTGCGCAGGGCTTCGCGCCCGGCATCATCCAGACCGGCCAGCCAATCAAGCACGGCCTCTTTCGGGCCGCCCCGAACCGGCATGAACAGCAGCGGGGATTGCGCCGCCGCCACGTGGCCGGGCACGACAGGGCCACGGCGGGGTTCGAAATTCGGCGTGCGGTTCAAGTTGAAGCGATCCAGCCGCGCCAGAGCCGACTCCATCCGGTCGAAATTGCGCACCTTTTCGGACATCGGCGCCGGGTTCTGCTTCTTGAGGCTCTGGTCCAGGGCGTCCAGCCGCGCCGGGCTTCCGAGGAATGCGGCCAGCCCATTCATCACGTCGACATCCTGCAAATCCTCGTAGGCCAGGTAGAAAGCCGCCTGGCCGGTCTTCTGCAGGCTGCCCAGCAGGTGCACCTGGAAGGCCTGCAGGGCCGCAACATGGGCCTCGAACTCGGCCGTGTCGAAGACGACATCGCTGGCGCGGGCATGCTTGACGTTGGTCAGCTTCCACTGGCCGGTGGCCTCGGCGATCTTGCGGCTGACATAGGTTTCCGCCGGGTTGCGGGTCAGCACGATCTTGGCGCACCGCGGATCTGCAAGGATCTCGTCAAGCACGCGCGGATCGTGATCGTTGAAGAATCGGAACCCGTTGAGCCCTTCGGCGACCTTGATGCGCCCAAGCAAACGCTGCGGGTCAGCATCACGTTCGGCGCGGGTCACGCCAAGCGTCTCTTCGCGGTTGGGGTAGCTGATGAAGGCGGGATTGAATGCCTCCCCATGGCAGGTCAGCCCCTCCATCGCGTTGATGTTCGATTCAAGGAAATTCGAGCCGGTCCGCATCTCGGCGAAGACCACGAAATAGTCGAATTCGGTCATGTCTTACCTGACAAGATAGGGTTTGCGTTGCTGGCGGCGCGGCTGCTGTGGGGCCGGGTCTGTCGGGAAGTCGCCCATAAGGTAAGGATGCATACCCTGGTTCTTGAGGTTCTGGAGGAACTGCGCAAAGCCGGTCAGGTCAACCATTCGCGGCGCCTCGGTCACGCTACGCCGCGTCTTGTGGCCCATCTCGTCCAGCACCGTCTGCAGGGCCTCCATCGGGCTTTCGACGAACTCGGCCAGTGTCCAAATCCGCACCCGCGCCTTCGCCCAGTACGATCGCAGGGCCTCCAGGTGCTCGGACTCGATGCGCTGAAGCTCTGCCGCCTCGGCCCTGATCTGCGAGAAATTTCGGTTCGACAAGAACAGCGGGATCGACCAGGCACCAGTGATCACGTTGATCTGGGCATTGGGGTCCTTGGCCAGGTCCCAACTGACAAGCTGGCTGTCGCGGGGGCCAAATTGGAAACACTGCCGCTCGCCCCGAGTATTCCAGATCAGGTTTGTCAGGAACATGCGCGCGTTGTGATCGCGCAGCCTGGGATTGTCGCACAGCGCGCCCGCAAAGGTCTGTTGCCGCTCCTCGAATTCCACACCTTCGGCGGCAAAGAGATGCCCGTGCACCCGCGTTTCGGTGACCCGGGCCAGCCACGGCTCGAAATCCTCGAACAACTCGGTGAAACCCTCGAAGATCGAATAGGGCGCCGAGGTAAAGCCGTTCTCATGTCCGTCACGAGGCAGGCGGGATTGCATGAACAGCCCAGCCCGACCGCGCGTGCGCCGCTCCACCGCCTTGGAAAAGATGCGATCGATCTTGCCGGGGTTCGGCTCACTCCCCTTCATGGGATTGGCCGATTTCAGGAAGGTATCATAGAGCAGGTCGGCTTGCGGCCAGATCTTGCGGGCGACGAAACAGTCCGACCGCCGCAGCAGTTGAAGATGATCGTCGTAGAAGATGTGCGGTTTGCCCTGGTAGTCGAACTTCGAAAGCGTCAGGGATCGGCTTTCGACGTTCTGCGAATACAGCCGCACAAGCGTCTGGAAATAGCTCTCGTCGGGGATCCAGACCCGGCGGAAATACCTGTCGTAAGTGGGCCGGTCCGGGTCTTCGAGGATCGCCGAAAGGGTCTGGCGCGTCAGGCACCACCACTGCGACCCCATGTGCGGCACGATCCCCTCGGGCAGTTTGCGATGCAGCTTGAAACGGCGCTGGAACTCGACATAGCGATCGAAAAGGAACCGCTGCCGGCGGAACGAGAAGGGAAAGCGCAGCGTGAAACGCTCTTCGTCCAGCCCGCCGATTGTCCAGGGCACATCGGCGGTGGTCGCACTTTCGATGAAATCCGTGCGCGGACGCGCGGCGAGGTAATCCTGCAGGTCTTCCACCGGGCGCAGCGGCATGCAGGAACCCGAGGCCAGGTAGGCATGGCGCACCCGGGGGAAGTTGCGCAACAATTGCTCGGACGCCGCTTGCGAGGCCGCCACCAGCCCCCAGGTACCCCATTCGCAGCGGTGCCGCTTGCTGAACTCGACATCCGGCAGGTCGGCGAGCGACTGGACGAACCTGTCATAGGTCGACCGGTCAACATTACGATCCACGTGGATCACTACGGGACAGCCCGACGCCGACCAGTGGCGGATCACCTGCTCGGCGCGATTCAGCGCAGTGTGAACAAGCATGACGACCCCGAGGCTCATGCCCAGTTCCCCTTGGACATCAGGCCGAGGATTTCCAGTTGCCGCCAGTTGATGTATTTCTCGGACCACTTGCACCAGAGGTCGGGGTGCTCGGCCAAACCCTCGGCATAGGCCTTGTATTCGTGACCGTTCGCATAGTGCTGGCCGCGCTCCAGTTCCTCGCGGGCCTTTTCGGTGAAGGTATCGAGGAACTTGGCGTGCAACAGGACGCCCGACGCCTTTTCCCCGCCCCATTCGTCGTAGACCAGGTTCAGCCCGCGCGGCAACAGCATGTGGGTGGAACTGACATAGGCATAGCGCTTGTCCCACTTGACAAGCGGCGTCTTGTTGAGCGCGGGCGCGCGCCAGGGTTCCTCGGTAAAGAACTTTCGCGCGCGCGGGCCGCCCTGGATCCAGAGATTGTAATAGAGGTGGTTCTTGGACAGGGTGTAATTGCCCGCATCGAACCACGATGCTATTTCCAACGGGTTCTGCCCGCGCTTGTAGGGCACCGCGTCGATCCGGCCCTTGGGATACATGTCCAGCAGCATGGCCGAGAAGGAGCGGATTTCCGAAGCCTCCAACCAGTCGGTCAGGGCACTGATGGAACGAGTGTCGCTGAAGGGAAAAACGAAGAACTCGTCCGGGTCAACAACAAGGGTCCAGTGGCCGTGGCCATGCTTGCGCTGCAAGTAATTGAGCCAATCAACCCCGAAGCGCGCCCGGCGATAGCTTGCCGTCGTGGTCCAGAGGGAGACATCGGGCTGCCCGGCCAGGTATTCGCACCCGCCGTCGTCGCTGTCATTGTCCACAATGATGAAGTGGTTAACGCCGAGGTCACGATAGTATTGCAGGAAGTACGGAAGCCGGATGTCCTCGTTCCTGAGTGTGGAGAAGACGATTATATCCTTCGGCCTGATCCTGTCGGTCCGGTCGCGCACGACGCGCAGTTCGCGCGATTTGCGGAGCGCGCGCAGATGCGAGCGCTTGCGCTGCAAACGAAGCCGATATGACTGCCAGACTCCCAAGCCTCACCTTTCTGCCCGCCCCGTTTCCGGCGTCACCCGGACCCGCTCTGCGTCACCTGTGCGGCACGGCACAGGTGACGGCATCATTAGCTTCCATTCATTAAACAATTGCAAGGTTTAGGCAAGCTCAGCGCCAGTCACCTGAACTCATCAATCCAAGGGATTCAAGCTGTTCCGGGCCTTCGTAGCGGGTCGCACCCGGGTGCCAGAGGTCCACGCCCGCGATCAGGCTCTCGTGATAGCGGGTATAGAGCGCCGCGTTCTCGAAGTGCTGGCGGCGGTGCAGCTCTTCGGCGGACTTCACCGCGATGTCCGGCAGGAACTTACTGTGCAGCAGCACGCCCGTGGGCCGCCCGGGTTCGAACACCCGGTTGAGCCGCAATGGCAGGGCCTGGTGGGTCGAGGTGACATAAGCGAAGCTACGGCGCCACTTGACCAGCGGGGTCTTGTTCAGCGTCGGCGCCCTTTCGGGCTGATCGACGAAAAAGACCCGATCGCGCGGGCCGCCCTGGATCCACAGGTTGTCAAAGACCGCATGCCGCCGGGCGCGATAGCCGACAGCGTCGAACCATGGCAGGTGATCGCGTGGATCGTCCCCGGTGGCGAACGTCCCGTCGTTCACCGGGCCCCTCGGGAAAAGGTCCAGCATCAGCGCGCCGAAGGCCTCCCGCCCAGTGGCGTCGAGATGGGCGGTCAGCCGACACAGGTCACGCCCCCCCGGCAGGATCAGCAGCTCGTCAGCATCAAGCGTCAGGCACCACTTGCCGTTTCCGAAACGGAGCTGAAGGCAAGTCAACCAGTCGACGCCGAACCGCGCCCGCTTGTAGCTGTCCGCGGCGCGCCAAAGCGAGACATCCGTCTGCCCGCACAGAAAGTCCGCCGTTCCATCGTCGCTGTCGTTGTCCACGATCAGGAAGTGGCCCACCCCGAGCGCGCGATGATGGTCCAGGAAATGCGGCAAGCGCGCACGTTCATTGCGCAGGGTCGCAAAGGCCAGGATGGGCGCGGCGGCGATCCGGGCCGGATCGACGTCAAGCCGATGAAGGTCTCGCCGCCGCCGCAGCGACCGCAACAAGAGGCGCCGCCGCTTCCAGCGCATCCTATAGGCATAGACCGGGGACCGCGGCGCGAGGCGCGGCGACGCGGCGTCCATCTCCGAGAAGATGGACATGGCGGGCTACTGCGCCGCCCGGTGCATCGACATGAGTTCCTGCAGGTATTCCTCGAATTCGGCACCCAGATCCTCGCGGGCCAGGCCAAAGGCCACGGTCGCCTGCAGGAACCCGGCCTTTGAGCCGCAATCGAAGCGCTGGCCGCGGAACCGGTAGCCGAAGACCTCGCGATCTTCGTCGATCTCGGCGGCGATGGCATCGGTCAACTGGATCTCCCCGCCCGATCCGGTCTTGATCCGGCTGAGGTTGCGCATGATGTCAGGGGTCAGGATGTAGCGCCCGATCACCGCCAGGTTCGAGGGGGCCTCGTCCGCGGGGGGCTTCTCGACCATCCCGTTGATGGAAACGGTCGCGCCCATTTCACCCTTTACGTCCAGAACACCGTAGGATGAGGTCTTCTCCTTCGGCACCTCCATCGCGGCCACCATGCAGCCGCCGGTTTCGGCATGTGCCTCGACCATCTGTTGCAGGCAGGGCGTCTGGGCCGCGATCACGTCGTCGGGCAGAATGACCGCGAAGGGCTCGTTCCCGATCAGGCGTCGCGCGCACCAGACGGCATGGCCCAGCCCCAGGGCCTTGTGCTGGCGGATATAGGCGATCGCCCCGCTGTCCATGTTGGTGGTCTTGAGGGTCTCTAGAAGGTCTTCCTTCCCGGCCTTGCGCAGGGTGTTCTCAAGCTCGGGCGTATGGTCAAAGTAGTCCTCGAGTGCGGATTTGCCGCGCGAGGTGACGAAGATGAACTCCCGGATCCCCGCCGCGCGGGCCTCGTCGATGGCATATTGGATCAGAGGGCGGTCCACCAATGTCATGATTTCCTTCGGAATCGACTTGGTGGCCGGCAGGAACCGCGTGCCCTTCCCTGCCACCGGGAAAATCGCCTTCGTCACTCTTTTCTTCATTATTCGGAACCTCTTAAATCCAGCGCCGGGGCCAAAATCCCCACGTATCCTATCGCACAATATACTGTCACAAACATGACCCAAAAACGGTTTCAAATCGGAAACGGTCCAGAATTCCGGTCACGGGTGATTCATTTCTACCATCATCGCTTCGATCCTGGATACGTCCTCGGGATTGTTCAGTTCCCAGAACTGACGCCCGCGCGCCTCGACCTCGACGCAGAGCATGGGCACGTCGCGTTCGAGGAAACGCAGTTGCTCAAGGCCCTCGAGGTCCTCCAGCGCACCGACGGGCCAACGGGCATAGGCAGCCAAGGCCGAGGGCCGGTAGGCATAGACCCCCACATGGTGGAACACGGGCGTCGGATCGGGCCCGGCATAGCTGCGTGGCGTGAAGGGGATAACCTCCTTCGAGAAATAAAGCGCCTCGTGATTGGTGCCGAAAACCGCCGTGGTGCCGCCCACGCGCCCCTTGCTGCGGTCCTCGAGAAGCGCGTTCAGCGCCCGACCGTCGCAGCGCAGCACCGGGGTGGCAACCTCGGCCACCGGGTGATCGTCCAATGCGACGACCAGATCCTCGATGAACCAGGCCGGCGTCAAAGGCGCATCCCCCTGAAGGTTGACGACAACATCGTAACCGCCGCCCAGCGCGTCCAGCGCCTCGGCGCAACGCTCGGTGCCGTTACGGCAGGTCTCCGAGGTCATGACGACCTCGGCGCCGACCCCCTGCGCCGCATCGCAGATACGCGCGTCATCCGTGGCCACGACCACGCGATCAACCCCCGAGACACCGGCCGCGGCCTCCCAGGAGCGTTGGATCAGGCTCTTGGCCTCGCCGGTCGCGCCGGTCAGCGCGACAAGCGGCTTGCCCGGGTAGCGGGTCGAGGCATAGCGCGCCGGGATGACAACAAGAACCGACATCAGGCGGGTTTCAGCCCGACCCCCGGGGCATGGGCGATGAAGAAGGGGTTTGCGAAGCCCGCCTTGCCATAGCGAAGCGGCTGGTGATCGTCGAGGCGCACCACCTCGCCACCCGCCCCGGCCAACACGGCATGACCGGCGGCAGTATCCCATTCCATGGTCCGGCCCACCCTTGGATAGAGATCGGCCTCACCGGTCGCGACAAGGCAGAACTTGAGCGACGATCCCGCGCTGGTGCTGTCCTTGATGGCATATTTTGCGATGTAGTCCTCGGTCGCCTGGTCGCGGTGCGATTTGGAGGCGACAACCATGAGCGCGGCATTGTCCGGCGTGCTGACACTGACCGGGCGGGTGGCGCCGGGCGAGGTCTTGTCGAAGGGACCGGTTTCCTCGACCGAATTGCCGGCCGCATCGGTGTAGAACAAACGCCCCCTGGCGGGGGCAAAGACGACCCCGCGCACCGGCCGGCCGTTCTGCACGTAGGCGATGTTCACGGTGAAATCGCCGCGCCGTTGGATGAATTCCTTTGTCCCGTCCAGCGGGTCCACGATCAGGAAGGTCGAGGCCGACAGATCATGCGATTCCGCCTGTTCTTCGGTCACCAGCGCCACATCGGGAAAGGCCGCCCGAAGCCCCGCAGAGATATGCGCGTCAGCCGCCTCGTCCGCCGCGGTGACGGGGCTTTCGTCACCCTTGGTCCGCACCTCGAAATCGGGGGCGCCGTAGACCTCCATGATCAGGTCGCCCGCCTCAAGCGCCAGGCGGCGCATGACATTTACAAGAGTATCGAAATCCAAGGGCCTGCTCCCGGTCCGCCCCCCGGGGGCGCTGCGTGTTGATCGTTGTCCCGGCTGCTCCTATGCTATGATGACGGGAATTGGCAAGATTTTCGCGCCACCTTCGCGCGGGAACGACGCAGGCAGGTCACGATGTTCGAGACGCACAGGGTACAATCACGCTCGCGCGGCGCGCTGGGAATGCTGGAGCTGATCTATCACTCCATCGTCCGCGATATTCGCAAGCAGCATCGGCACGCGGTGATCGGCCTGCTCATGAACATCATGCAGACCATGGTCTTCGCCCTGGCCTTTTATTTCATGTTCTCGGTCCTGGGCCTGAAGGGTACGGCAATCCGCGGTGACTTCATGCTCTACATCATGACCGGGATCTTCCTGTTCATGACCCACATCAAATCCATGGGCGCGGTGCTGGGGTCCGAGGGACCCACCTCGGCGATGATGAAACACGCGCCGATGAACACGATCGTCGCGATCTCGGCCTCGGCGCTCAGTGCGCTTTACATCCAGGTCCTATCCATGGCGGTGGTGCTCTATCTCTACCACACGATCATGACGCCAATCACCATCCATGATCCCATCGGCGCCATGGGCATGGTTATCCTGGCCTGGTTCTCGGGCTGCGCGGTCGGACTCGTCTTCCTTGGGCTCAAGCCCTGGCTGCCCGGCTTCGTCACCATCGCCTCGTCGGTCTATTCGCGGGCCAACATGATCGCCAGCGGCAAGATGTTCGTGGCCAACGCGCTGCCCAGCTCGGTGCTGGCGCTGTTCGACTGGAACCCTTTGTTTCACGCCATCGACCAGGCACGCGGCTTCACCTTCATCAACTACAACCCGCTTTTCACCTCGGTTTCATATCCGCTGATGATCAGCGTAATCCTGGTGCTGATCGGGCTGATGCTGGAATTCTACGCGCGGCGGAATGTCTCGGCCAGCCATGAAGCCGCACGCTGAGATCAGGACACATGGCGAACCACGATGACACGTGCTGCCGGCGCGATGGCGAAAAAGGCCCGCTGAGCGGCGCTTTCAACGGTGTGCCACGCGCCGCGCATTCCTGAGCTGCCGAACATGATCCGGATGCGGATACGTCCTTCATGGCTGCAATATCATGGGTGGGCTGCTGGCGTTCTAACGGGTGCAGGGCATATCCCTTGCCCTGCAACGCCAGATCACGTGACGAAAGAATGGCACCGGTGTCTCGCGTCTCGAACCTGCGCCACCAACGGGTCGGAGTTGGTCGCGTGAATGCGACTGAACGCAACGCGCTCTAGTCCACTTCGCGCAGGATCTCGCTGAGCAGGGCGATCACCTGTCCGGAATGAGTGAAGGGCATCTGGTGGCCCGCACCGTCGACGACCTCCTGCCGGACGGTCCGGTTCCACTGGGTCAGCATCCCCAGCGATGATAGCGGGATTACCTCGTCCTTTTCGGCCCAAATGCCAACGACCGGTACGCCCTCGCGGCCCAGCAGGCGGTGATCCTCCTCTTGCACTTCGGCCAGCATATGCCGGCGGCTGGACAAGACCGACCGCAGAAAACCCCGGCCTGCGTACTCGGCCAGTTGCAACTCGACGATGCCTTCGATGTCGAAGTCGCGCCCCAGCTGGCGGCGCAAGGCGCGACGTTCACGGCGCTGGACGATCACCGCGTGAACCCAGTCGCCAAGAAAGGGCGTGGTCCGGCAGAACCGGTTCAGGCGATCCTCGCGCAGACGCATACCGGCCGAGGCCAGAAGGATCAGACGTTTCATGCGCCCCGGACAAGCCGCAGCGAAGGCCGTGGCGATGCCCCCACCCATGGAATAGCCAAGCACTGTCAGGTCCTCCTCCAGGTCCTGGTGCGCCAGCAGGTCCTGAAGCTGGGTCAGGAAGAAACCCCGGTCCTGCGCCCCGCCCGGCGCTTCGGAATAACCGCGACCGTAAAGGTCGTAGATCAACACCCGGTAGCCTATCCGTGCCAACCCGCGGGCGATGGCGTAAAAAACCGGGCCGGGCGTGGAAAGGCCGTGAATCGCAACCACGACCGGGCCACGCGCGGGGCCCAGCCATTGGTAGTGCGTCACGCCCTGCGACAGCTTGGCAAAACGGCCCGGCGCGGCATCGCGCATCCGCGCGGCCGGGATACGGCGCGCCTCGGCTTGCTGCGGCAATGTCGCAACGACCGCGACCAGGATCGTCAGCAGTATCCAGCCCATCTCAACCCTGCCATCTCTCCAGGATGTAGCGGCTCGTCATCAGGTCCAGATGCGCGCCACCCCCGTTCTTGAACAGGGTGATCTCGTCCGCGGACTGCCGGGTGAACGCGGACAGCCCGTAGTAGTCCGAGACGACATCATCGCGGGTGATCGCGCCGGTTTCCAGGGGAATGCGCAACTCGCCGATGTGGCCAAGCGTCGTGTCGCAACTGTCGACGAAGATACGGGCCCGTTGCAACGCAGTGTCGTCGGCCTCGCGCATGTCAGGGCGATAGGCACCGATCAGGTCGATGTGCTGACCCGGTTGCAGCCAGCCCCCCTTTAGCAGCGGTTCAGTGCTCATGGTGGCCGAGGTCACGATGTCGGCCTGTTCGACCGCCGCCTGCAAGTCATCGGCGACGGTGACGCCCGGACAATCCCCGGCGAACCGCGCCGCCCCCTCGGGCGACCGGTTCCAGACCGTGAATTCAGCCTGCGGAAAGGCCGCGCCGTAGGCCTGCCAGAGCGACCGGCCCACGGTGCCCGCGCCGACGATCAGGATCTTGCGGCTGTCGGGCCGGGCCAGGCGACGCGCGGCCAGAAGGCTGTCGCCTGCGGTCTTCCACTTGGTCACAAGGTGGAAATCCAAGATCGCCTCCAGGTCGCCACCCTTGTCGGCGAACAGCATGACCGCCCCGTTGATCATCGGCTGCCCCGTGGCCGGATTACCGGGAAAGATCGTGGCGCATTTCACCGCGATTCCCATCCCGTCGATCCAGGCGGACCGGTTCAACAGCGTGTCCGGGTCCCGGTAGAGGAACAAGTCATCGACCGAGGCGCGCGGGCCGTCGTGTCCGGCTGCCAGCGCCTCGGTCAACGCCAGCCAATCCAGCCCGGCCTCGCCGTCCTCGAAGGGTATAATTGTCGTCATGCAAGGGCCCCCCGCGTGATGAGACCCGCCGCGACGAGCCGTCGGGCCCAGCCGACGGGACCGTCGAAAAGATGCGCCTGCCAGCCACGTTCGCTGGCTGCCATGATGTTCTCGGGCCGATCGTCCGTGAACAAGAGCCGCTCGGGCGTCACGCCGCAGTCGTCTTCGACCATCTCGTAGATGCGCGGATCTGGCTTGGTCACACCCATATGCCCGCTGATGTAGTGACGGTCGAATTCTTCCAGGAAAGGATAGTGCTCGCGCCCGATCTGGAATGTCTCGATCCCGAAATTCGACAGGGCGAAAACCGGAACACCGGCGCGGCGCAATGCACGCAATATATCCACCGAGTCGTCGATTGCCGGGGCAGCCATGTCGATCCATCGGTCCTGCCACATCCGGATTTCCTTGGCCCAGTCGGGGTTGGCGGCGGCGACCTCGGCTATGACTGCGGCAAAAGGTTCGCCCCGGTCGATCCGGTCGTTCATCCCGTGCAGGTCTATGGCCCCGAAGAAAGCCGCGCGCCGCTCCGCGCCGATCACGCGATCATAAAATCGTTCGGGCTGCCACTCGATGAGGACATTGCCGATGTCGAAGATCACGGCGTCGGGGGTCATGGGAACTCCTTCCTGCTGTGCCCGGCACAGTAGCCCCGCCCGGGGGTCGCGGAAAGCCCCGTCTACGGCACCATGAAAAGGCCGGCCGCTCAGCGCGGCCCGGCGCCCCGCAACTGGCGTTCCAGCCGGTCCAGGAAACGCGAACGGTCGGCCTTGGTGAAGCCCCTGCCGCCACCCTGGCGAAACGGGTCGGCAGCGCGTAGATCGGTCATCAGGTCGCGGGTGGCCAGCGCCTGGCCCACGTTGCGTGGAGTCAGTTCCTCGCCATCGGGCTTGAGCACGGACGCACCGGTCTCGACACAGCGGGCCGCAAGAGGAATGTCACCGGTCACGACCACGTCCCCGGGGCCGCAGCGTTCGGCGATCCACTTGTCGGCCTCGTCGGGGCCATCCGGGACGAAGACCGTTTCGATCAGCGGATTGGCCGAGGGCCGAAGGCCGCCGTTGGCCACGATGGTGACGGGATGCTTGTGGCGCGTGGCGACGCGCTCGACCTCGGCCTTCACGGGGCAGGCATCGCCGTCGACGAAGATCACGCCCACAACGCCTCGGCATGGAAGGCCAGGTGATCCGCAATGAAACTGGAGACGAAGAAATAGCTGTGGTCGTAGCCTTCTTGAAGGCGCAACTGGCCCTGTTGACGCCGCGCAGTCATGGCATCGGCCAGTGTGTCCATGCGCAGCAAGTCCCAGAAATCGTCACGCGTGCCCACGTCGACCAGGACCGGTCCGTCGAAGCCACTTTCGCGCATCAGCAGGCTTGCGTCGTGGGCGCGACCGGCCTCGACGCTGCCAAGGTAGCCCTCGAACTGCTTTCGGCCCCAGTCGCTGTCGGTCGGGTTGCAGATCGGCGAGAAGGCCGAGACCGAGCGGAACCGCCCTGGCAGGGACATGGCCAGGGTCAGCGCCCCGTGGCCGCCCATGGAATGCCCGGTGATCGCCTGCCGATCGGGGTCGATGGCAAAACCGTTGTCGAGGATCGTGGGCAGTTCCTCGGCCAGGTAATCCCACATCCGGAAATGGGGGGTCCAAGGCTTTTGCGTCGCATTCAGGTAGAAACCGGCCCCCTGGCCCATGTCGTATTCGGGGTCGTCGGCGACCCCCTCGCCCCGCGGCGACGTGTCGGGAAAACACAGCGCGATGCCGTGATCCGCCGCCCAGGCCTGCGCGCCTGCCTTGGTCATGGCGTTCTCGTGGGTGCAGGTCAGACCCGACAGGTACCACAGCAACGGCACCGGACCGTCGCCGGTCTCTTCGGGCAGGAACAGCCCGAAGGTCATATCGCAGGAGCAGGCGTCCGAGCGGTGTCGATAGACGCCCTGAACTCCCCCGAAGCAGCGGTTCTCGGAGAGTGTTTCCATCAGCTTTTTCCTTCGTATGTGGTCATGATCTGATCCAGCGGTTTCTTTGACTTGGCAATGGCGGGGACGGTCGCGTCCTCTCCCGGATGGCCGATAGCAAGGATCATGACCGGTTTCTCGTTCTCAGATCGTTCGCACAGACCGTTGAGGAACTTCATCGGGTTGGGCGTATGGGTCAGGCAGGACAGCCCCGCGGTATGCAGTGCGGTGATGAGCATTCCGGTGGCTATGCCGACGCTTTCAGGAACATAATAGTGCTTGATCCGTTTGCCCTCGCGATAGCCCCAGCGCTGGGCGAAGATCACGATCAGCCACGGCGCGAGATCCAGGTGCGGCTTGGAGGCATCGGTGCCGATAGGTTCCAGCGCGGCCAGCCACGCGTCACCACCGCCACCGTCGTAGAATCTCTCTTCTTCGGCCTCGGCGGCCTTGCGGATCTCGTGTTTCATCCCGGGGTCCGAGATGGCGACGAAATGCCAGGGCTGCTGGTTGGCGCCGCTGGGCGCGGTGCCCGCCGCCGCAATGCACCGTTCGATCACGGCACGCGGAACCGGCCGTTCGGAATAATCGCGGATCGAGTGGCGGGTCTGCATCAGCGCGAGGAAATTCGCGGCCGCCTCCTGCATATCGGCATCCGTTAAGCTGCGCCTGTGCGGCAGGCGCAGCGCCTTGTAGACGGGTCGCTCGGCCATGGCCCCTCCTAGCTGCTGACAAGGGCGATGACGCCCGAAACGGTGAAAACGCTGACCGCGGTCGAGATCAGGATCGACGCCGACACCCTGTGCGGCGCGACGCTGTAGTGCTGGGCCAGAATGTAGACATTCCCGGCAACCGGCAAGGCGGCAGCGGCAATCATGACACCAGCTGCATAGGGGTCCACCGGAAACACGTAGAGCGCGGCGAACCCAACGGCCGCCGGATGCAGCACCAGCTTGGCGAAGGACAGCCAACCGGCGACCGCCACCCGCTCGGCAGACTTGCTGGCCAGCGAGGCCCCGATGGCAAACAGCGCACCGGGCGTCGCCGCTGCGCCAAGGATTTCCAGGAAATCGTCCGCGGGGCCGGGAATGGACAATGGCAGGGCCGAAACGATCAGCCCCATGCCGATGGACATGATCATCGGGTTCTTGAGAAGCCCCAGCCCGACAGTGCGCAGGATGCCAAGGCTCATCCGACCGTCGCGCGACCCGGTGATCAGGATCACGATCAGCGAGCCGAAGACGATCAGGTCCACCGACAGGACCATCATCACTGCCGGGATCGCTTCGGCCCCCAGTAGCATGGCCAGCATCGGAATCCCGAGAAACCCGACGTTACCGATCACGGCGCATTGTGCCTCAACCGCTGCCTCTTCGATCCCGCGGCGGCGCAACAGGGCGACGCCATTCGCCACGACATAGATCAGGAGCGTCCCCCAGAAGTAAGCCTGCACGAAGGACCAGTCGAAGATGTCCCCAATCGACAGGTTCGCGGCGAACCTGAACAGCATGGCAGAGAGCGCGAAATAAAAGACGAACTTGGTCAGCCAAGCCGTGGCCTCTGCTGTAAAGAAGCCGGTCCGGCCCGCGCCGTAGCCCAGCCCGATCAGGGCGAAGAAGGGCAGCGTCTGAAGGAAGATATCCCACATGAAGGCAGCGTTAGCAGGCCCGGCGGACCGGTGCCAGTGGCAAGGGGCACAGGCACGATCGGGGCCGTTTCAGGTCCGACACTAGGGCCCCGCGGTCTTGGCGACGCGCCTAGCCGCCGCCGATCAGCGCGCCCGCCGCAAAGACCAGCGCCCCGCCCAAAACGACCTGGAACGTCGCGCGCAAAAAGGGCGTGTCCATGAACCGGTTCTGGATCCAGACAATCGCCCAGAGTTCGACGAAGACAACGATGAGCGCGGTTATGGTCGCCGTCCAGAAATCCGGGATCAGGTAGGGCAGCGCGTGGCCCAGCCCGCCCAGCGTGGTCATGACGCCACTGGCCAGACCCCTCTTGAAGGGTGACCCGCGCCCCGAGATCTGGCCATCATCCGAAGCGGCCTCCGTGAATCCCATCGAAATCCCGGCCCCGACAGAGGCCGCCAGGCCGACCAGAAAGGTCGTCCATGTGTCCTGTGTAGCGAATGCCGTGGCAAAGATCGGGGCCAGCGTCGAGACCGAGCCGTCCATCAGACCGGCAAGCCCCGGCTGAACCCAGGTCAGGACAAAACGGCGATGCGCCTCGGAATCCTCGTCGCTGCGGGCATCGTCGCCCAGGTGCTCCTGCTCCAGTTCGTCGGCGGTGTCGGCGTGGCCCGCCTCGGCCGCAGCCAAGTCGCCCAGCAGCTTGCGGGTGTCCGCGTCGGTGGTGGCCGCCGCCGCAGCCTCGTAAAAACGCTGGGCGTCGCGCTCCATCAGATGCGCCTCTTCGCGTATCCGCTCCAGGCCGAGGTTCTCGACCAGCCAGACCGGACGGCGCGCATGGAACCCGGCCACGTGTTCGCGCCGCAGCAATGGAATGGTCTTGCCAAATCGGACCTCGTGCAGGTCAATCAGGCGGCGGCGGTGCGTGTCTTCTTCCCCGGCCATGCCGTCGAAAACCGCGGCCGACGAGGGGAAATCCTCGCGCAGCATCTCGGCATAGCTGCGGTAGATTCGGGCGTCGTCCTCTTCCGATGATATGGCGAGAGCCAGGACCTCCTGCTCGTTGAGGTCCTTGAAACGGCGGCGGGATGGAATTCCGGGGATCACGAGAACACCTCATTTTTAGAATAATTCTAATATGTATAATTCCTGTTGGATTGCAAGCTCCGTATCTTCGGTGTCTGCCAAGAAGCGTTCCGGGACGCGGCTGACGTCGCGGTTTCCTTGCTGAAAGTGAACCGGACGGTTTATAGTCGTCGCACGGAGGAGAGATGGCCGACGGCGATATCGAGATCAAGAAAGGCCGCAAGTTCGACCAGGTGCTGCTGGGAGCGCGTCAGGTGTTCATGGCCCACGGCTACGATGGCGCCTCGGTCGACGAGATCGCGCGCGCCGCGGGGGTGTCCAAGGCCACGCTCTACAGCTATTTCCCCGACAAGCGCCTGCTCTTCGCCGAGGTGGCCAAGCACGAAAGCGAACGCCAAGCGCAGCTTTCCCTGGCCGAGATCGACACCAACGGCCCGCCGGAGGAGGTTCTCTATCGCGCGGGCAAGAGCCTGATGACCTTCCTGACCTCACGCTTCGGCCAACAAGTCGTCGGACTCTGTTCCGCCGAGGCGCAACGATTCCCCGAACTGGGCTGCATGTTCTACGATTCGGGCCCTGGCCTGGTTCGTCAGCATTTCAGCCACTACCTTGCCTGTGCCGCTCAGGCGGGCCGGTTGCGGATCGACGATCCTCTGCTGGCCGCCGACCAGTTCGCCGAACTCTGCAAGGCTCGGATTTTCACCCGCATCACCTGCGGGGTCCAGACCGAGTTCGACGACGACGAACTGGAGATGATCCTGACCGCTGCCGTCGATTTGTTCATGGCCCGCTACGGCCCCTGACGACACGCGTGGGCGTCAGTCCTTGCGGCGCACTTCCATGTGATTGCCGGACCCGCGGCGCAGTTCGAACAGCTTGAGTGTGCCGACAAGGTCACTGAGCTTCGTCTTGCCATAGGTGCGCGGGTCGAAGTCGGGGTTGTCGGCCACGAGCTTTTGCCCGATCGCACCCAGACCGACCCATTCGCTTTCCTGATCGACCGCGTCCATGGCGCGGCGGATCAATGGCACCGCTTCGGTAGGTTTGCGCTTGCCCGATTGGGGTGCGTCCTCCTCGGCGATGTTCTCGATCAGGACGAACCGGTTGCAGGTGTTGCGCAGGCTGACCGGGGTCTTGGCCTCGCCGATACCGATCACGGACAGGCCCTGTTCGCGGATGCGGCTGGCCAGTGCCGTGAAATCGCTGTCGGAACTGACCAGCACGAAACCGTCGAACCGGCCCGAATGCAGGATATCCATGGCGTCGATGACCAGGCCGATGTCGGTGGCGTTCTTGCCAGTTGTGTTCGACGGCAACTGCCGCTGCACTAACCCCAGCTCGGCCGCGGTTTTCTTCCAGCCCGACAGGTGACCGCTGGACCAGTCGCCATAGACCCGGCGCAGGGCCGGCTCCCCGAACTGGGTGATCTCCTTGAGGACCGCCTCGGCGTGGCTGGACGAGACGTTGTCCGCGTCGATCAGAACGGCATAGAGGCTGTTGGGGTCCGGCATGAGCCCTCCGCAGGCATGAGATTAATAGACGACGACCGAGCGGATCGACTCACCGCGATGCATGAGGTCGAAACCGGTATTGATCTCGTCCAGCCCAATGGTGTGGGTGATCATCGGGTCGATCTCGATCTTGCCGTCCATGTACCAGTCCACGATTTTCGGCACGTCCGTCCGGCCCTTGGCGCCACCGAAGGCAGTGCCGCGCCAGACCCGCCCGGTGACCAGCTGGAAGGGGCGGGTGGAAATCTCGGCCCCCGCGGGGGCCACACCGATGATGACGCTTTCGCCCCAGCCCTTGTGCGCGGATTCCAGCGCGGCGCGCATCACGTCCACGTTGCCCGTGGCGTCGAAGGTATAATCGCCACCGCCCCCGGTCAGATCGACCAGGTAGGGGACCAGGTCGCCCTCGACCTCGGCCGGGTTGACGAAATCCGTCATGCCGAAACGCTCGGCCATGGCCTGCTTTTCGGGGTTCAGGTCGACACCGACGATCTGGTCGGCCCCCGCCATCCGCAGTCCCTGGATCACGTTCAACCCGATGCCGCCAAGGCCGAAGACGATGGCGCGCGCGCCGATCTCGACCTTCGCGGTGTTGATGACCGCGCCGATCCCGGTGGTCACGCCACAGCCGATGTAGCAGATCTTGTCGAAGGGCGCATCGGAGCGCACCTTGGCCAACGCGATCTCGGGCAGGACGGTATGATTGGCGAAGGTCGAGCAGCCCATGTAATGCAGAATCGGGTCACCATCGAGCGTGGAAAACCGGCTCGTGCCATCGGGCATCAGGCCCTGCCCCTGGGTAGACCGGATCGCCTGGCACAGGTTGGTTTTCCCGCTCAGGCAGTATTCGCATTCGCGGCATTCGGGGGTGTATAGCGGGATCACGTGATCGCCGGGCTTGAGGCTTTTCACGCCCTCACCCACCTCGAGCACGACGCCTGCGCCCTCGTGGCCCAGGATCGCCGGGAACAGGCCCTCTGGATCAGCGCCCGACAATGTGAATTCATCGGTGTGACAAATGCCGGTGGCCTTGATCTCGACCAGGACCTCACCGGCGCGTGGACCTTCCAGGTTCACGTCCATGATTTCGAGCCGCTTTCCAGCGGCGGTGGCTACGGCGGCGCGGGTACGCATGGTGAATCCTTCCTGATACTTTGGCGAAACCCTCATGTAAGTGCTGCCGCGTTGCAAGCACCAGAGTTGATTTCACCGCCTGAAATGCGACCATCCGCACATGCGACCCCTTTGCCTTGCGACGCTCTTTATCAGCCTTGCCGCCTGTGGCACCTTGGATCATTCTGATCCGCCCCGAGTGCCGCCCCAGGGCGCGGACAACTGCGGCGCAGGTGATCACGCGGGCCTGGTCGGGCTGGACGCCACCGCGCTGGAACAGGTGCTGATCCTCGGGCCCGTGCGTGTGATCCGCCCCGGCGACGCGGTGACCATGGATCAGCGGCCCGGACGCATCAATTTCGTCGTCTCCGAGGCGGGGCGAATCGAGCGCATAAGCTGCGGCTGACCCCAGCACTGCGCCGCTTTGACAAACGGGTTGAAAAACCCGGGCATAGCAGCAAGTCTAGCCGCTATGAATGCCCCTCCGCCCATCCCGCTGACAACCCGTGAAAGCCAGAAAGTGGCGTTCCATCGTTCCGAGTTGAACGTCATCCTGTCGCTTTACGGACGCATGGTTGCCGCCGGAGAATGGCGGGACTACGGAATGTCGTTCCTCAAGGACGTGGCGGTGTTCTCGGTCTTCAGGCGGACGGCCGAGGTGCCGATCTACCGGATAGAGAAACGGCCCAAGATGCGGCTCCGGCAGGGCCAGTATTCCGTCGTCGGGATGGAAGGGCAGGTTCTCAAGCGGGGGGACGATCTCAGGACCGTGCTGCGGGTGCTCGAACGCAAGCTGATCCGCGCGGTAGAGTAGAAGGCCCCCGTTACAGCCGTCTGCGCATGGTAATCTGCCCATCCCCCTGCGCCATGATCCGGGAAATGGCAGCGTCGATTGGCTCAAGCGTCACCGCCATATGATGCAAGTTGGCGTGGATCAGGGTCTGAGGATCCGCAGCAAGGGCGACATGCCCCTTCCAGAAGAACAGGTCGCCCCGCTTTATGGGGTCATCCGGCGCGACAGCCTCACCCAGCGTGGCCTCCTGCACGTCGCTGTCACCGGGACAGGGCCGACCGCAGGCGTGCAGCGCGACCTGCACCAGTCCCGAACAATCGATCCCGAAAGACGAATTCGCCCCCCAAAGGTAAGGCGTGCCCAGGTAGCGTTCCGCCACGGCCACGGAATCGGATTCCAGATCATCGGCCAAATGCGCCGTGGGCACCCAGCCAAGTTCGGTGCGAGTGAACCGGCCCTCTTTCTCGCTCGTCGCAACGATGGCCATATGCGGCAGGGCCATGCGCTCGGGCGCCTTGAAATCGGGCGCGTCGTAGACGTGGGTCTGCCGTGCGCCGATCCACTCCAGTGCCTCGGGCCGGTCGCTTTCCGCGGCCAGACCCGCCTCGGCCACCCATCCAACATATTCTGCCAGCGCCGCGATGCCGAAGGCGAAACCGTCGCGCCTTTCCAGCACCTCGAAACCCTCGCCATAGCGCAGTTGCCTGGCGCGTGGACCGCCGGGGGACAGGCTCAGATCCAGGACCGGCCAGCCGACATGGCGGGGCGGCTCGGGGTCCGCCGGGCTGCGGTCCGGATACTCGGCGGCCAGCCAGCGTGCGACGACGCGGTCATTAACCGGGGTCAGACGCGGGTCGCTCACGACGACAGCACCGCCGGCAGGGCCTGCAACAGGGCCCGAGCCCCCTGCCCAACGCCGCCCTTGGGGCGCGCCGGCGCCGGGGTAGGCTGCCAGCCATAGATGTCGAAATGTGTATAGGGGGCGGTCTCAACGAAACGGCGCAGGAACAGCGCCGCGGTGATCGACCCGGCGAAGCCGCCCGCGGGCGCGTTGTCCAGGTCCGCGATTCCAGGCTCGATCATGGCTTCGTAGGGATCATGAAAAGGCATCTGCCAGACCGGGTCGCCCACCAGGGCGCCGGCTTGCGGCAGGGCCTCGGCCATCCGCGCGTCGGTAGTGTAGAAGGGTGCAATGTCGGCACCCACGGCGGCGCGCGCCGCGCCGGTCAGCGTGGCGAAGGAGACGATCTGGTCGGGTGCCTCCTCGTCGGCCAGGGCCAGCGCGTCGGCCAGCACAAGCCGCCCTTCTGCGTCGGTGTTGTTGATCTCGACCGTGAGCCCCTTGCGGCTGGTCAGAATGTCGCCGGGGCGGAACGCATCGCCACCGACGGCGTTTTCTACAGCCGGAATCAGAACGCGCAACTTCACTTCAAGGCCCAGCGCCATAATCATCTGGGCCAGGCCCAGCACGGTGGCCGCGCCGCCCATGTCCTTTTTCATCAGCGCCATCGAGCCGCCCGGCTTGAGGTTCAGCCCGCCGGTGTCGAAGATCACCCCCTTGCCCACAAGGGTCAGCGTCGGGCCACTGTCACCCCAGCGCAGATCGATCAGACGCGGGGCGCGTGCGGCGGCGCGGCCGACAGTATGTATCATTGGCAAATCACGCGACAGCAGGGCGTCGCCTTCGACAACCTCGATCGCGGCGTCATGATCCTCGGCCAACCGTGCGGCAGCCTCGGCCAGCTCTTGCGGGCCCATATCGTTGGCCGGTGTATTTATCAGGTCACGGGTCAGCGCCTCGCCCGCGGCGATGGCTTCCAGCCGTGCGGCATCGACGCCTGCAGGGGCGGCAAACCGAGGCCGCTCTTCCGTCACGGTTCGATAGCGGTCGAAGTGGTAGCCCGTCAGAAGCAGGGCAAGCGCCGCCTCGTCCAGCGCAGCGCCCTCCAACGTGTTTTCCAGGTGATAGTTTCCGGCGGGCAGGCCCTGCGCCGCCTCGGCAATGGCCATGCGCTTTCGCCGCCGCTGCTCGGCACTGCCCAACCCGACGAAGGCACAGGAGATCTCGCCCGCGTCGTCAGGCACCAGTTGCCGCTCGCCTGCCCGGCCCGAGAAGCCGGTCGCACGCAGCCAGGCGGCCCAGCGCCCGGGCAGGGCGTCCAGCAGAGCCGCCAGGTCCTCGACGGCGACGGCGTGCAGGGGGGTCGTCTGCGTGGCGGGCGGCAGAAATTTCATGGCGGGGGACCTTTCCGGATCAAATCTCGCGCCAGCCTAGTGCATGGTGCCGCCGCTGCAAGCGCTCACCAGCCGGGGCGAATGAGGCCGATCTCGTCCAATGTGGCGGTCAGCAACCGCATCAATCGCGCCAGGGTCGCCGCAAGGGCAGGTTCGTCCCCGGCGACATGGCAGTAGTGCGCATCCGCCCCCACCCGAGCGACACGTCGCATCCCGATCCGGTCGGCCAGTGCCACGATGGCGTGCAGCCGGCTGTCAAGCCGCTCCGGCTCGGCCAACTGATAATCGTCCTCGAGACGGCGCAGGTGCCGGCCTAGGTCGGTCAAACAGACCGAGAGAAAATCTTCGGTGCGCCGGACATCCTGAGCCCCGGCCATTTCGCCCGCCACGGGCAGGCACTGGTCATGTTGCCCCGCTTCACGCGGAACCAGCCTGATTATCTGCATTTCCCCTTTCCCGCGACACGGCGCGGGACCCTTGATATTCACCACGGGGCACAGCCTGACGCGAAACGGTTTCCAAGGCGGTAACGAGGCGGCGGCGCGCAACAGGGTTTTCCCTCGAAATTGCCGCGAATTGGGCGTATGCCCATGGTCCGGACCGGAGGCAGGATAATGCTCAGCCCAACCCCCTTGCCCGACTACCTCGTCAATCGCTACCACGGCTGGCGAGCCACCACCTATGCCAGGAATACCGCCTGGTATCAGCACCTGGCCGAGATGGGCCAGCACCCCCGTGCCATGGTGATTTCCTGTTGCGACAGTCGGGTCCATGTGACCTCGATCTTCGGCGCCGACCACGGCGAGTTCTTCATCCACCGCAACGTGGCCAACCTCGTGCCGCCGCATACCCCCGACGGAGAGACCCACGGCACCTCGGCCTCGGTCGAATACGCGGTCACCGTACTGAAGGTCGCCCACCTGATCGTTCTCGGCCATTCCAACTGCGGCGGCGTTAAGGGCTGCTATGACATGTGTTCAGGCAAGGCGCCCGCGCTCGAGGACAGTTCCAGCTTCGTCGGCCGCTGGATGGAGATTCTTCGCGGCAAGTTCGAGGCCCTGCCCTCGGGCGACGAGGACACGCGCCTGCGGGAACTGGAACAACAGGCGGTCAGGACGTCGCTGCAGAACCTCATGACATTTCCCTTCGTTAGCCAGGCCATGCAGGGGGGCCGGCTTACGCTGCACGGCCTTTGGAACGACATCGGCGCGGGCAGACTGTCCTGCCTTGATCCGCAGACCGGGGAATTCACTCCGCTATGAGCCGATAGAGGTTGCCCCGGCGGCAATTCGATCCTAAGCACCCGCAACCTGAGACGACCCGGGGTGCCTTATGGCCGACATCCTTTCACTTGCCGCCGAAAATCTTCTGTCCCCCGTCATTTTGTCGTTCATCCTGGGTGTTGCCGCGGCACTTGGCCGGTCCGACCTCTCGGTGCCCGAGGCCGTCGCCAAGGGGCTTTCGATCTACCTGCTTTTCGCCATCGGCTTCAAGGGCGGGGCCAGCGTGGCCAGCCACGGTGTGGACGCCACGCTGGTTGCGACCATCGCGGCGGGCCTGATCCTTTCGGCCGGTCTGCCCATGATCGCCTTCAACCTGCTGAAGATCATGACGCGGATGTCGCGCACCGATGCCGCTGCGGTGGCCGGGCACTATGGCTCGATCTCGATCGTGACCTTCGTGGCCGCGACCTCCGTTTTGCAGGGGCGCGGCATCTCCTCCGAGGGCTACATGGTGGCCGTGGCCGCCGTGATGGAGGCCCCGGCAATCCTCTCGGCACTCTGGCTGATCTCGACCGGGGGTTCCGAGAAACGCATGGACGGCGCGCTGTTGCGTGAAATCCTTCTCAACGGCTCCATTGTTTTGCTGGTGGGGGCATTCTTCATCGGCATGGTGACAGGCGAGGACGGGCTGGAGAGCATATCCAGCTTCATCGTGGCGCCCTTTACCGGCGTACTTTGCCTATTCCTGCTGGACATGGGTCTGGTCGCGGGGCGTGGGTTGCGCGACGTGCGCGGGGTTCTGGGCGGCGGGGCCATCGCCTTCGGCGTCCTCATGCCCTTGGTCGGTAGCCTGGCAGGACTGGCGGCAGCTATGCTGATCGGACTCAGCACCGGCGGCGCTGTCCTGCTCATGGTGCTGTCGGCGTCGGCAAGCTATATCGCGGTTCCAGCGGCAATGCGCGTCGCCCTGCCCGAGGCGAACCCCTCGATTTACCTGACCCTGTCCCTGGGCATAACATTCCCCTTCAACCTGACGGTCGGCATCCCGCTTTACGTGACGCTGGCCGAACTGGCCACCGGAGGCTGACATGAAGACCCACAAGGCAAAACGCGTGGTCATCACGATCGAGGCCATCATGCAGAAACGCCTGACGGACACGCTCGAAAGCGCGGGCGTAACAGGCTATTCCATTCTTGACGTGATTGGCGGATCTGGCCGCTCCGGCCCCTGGACCTCGGAGGGCCAGATCAGCCGGGCCAGCGGCATGGTGCAGGTAATCTGCATCATCCGCGAGGAACGCCTGGATACCCTGATGGAAGCCGCTTTCGACGTGGTAGACAAGCACATCGGCGTGGTCACGATCACCGACGTGGAAGTCTTGCGGGCCGAACGGTTCTGAAACGAAAGGACCCGCCGAGTGCGGCGGGTCCCCGGGAATCTTCCGTTATCGTCGGTCAGCCCTTCTTGAGCATTCGAACGCCCAGCGTCTCGGCAATCTGAACGGCGTTGAGGGCCGCGCCCTTGCGCAGGTTGTCGCTGACGCACCAGAAGTTCAGGCCGTTGTCGATGGTGCTGTCTTGGCGGATGCGGCTGATGAAGGTGGCAAAATCACCAACGCATTCGACGGGCGTGACGTAGCCACCGTCCTCGCGCTTGTCGACGACCATGAGACCGGGCGCCTCGCGCAGGATGTCGCGGGCCTCGTCGTCGTCGAGGAAATCTTCGGTCTCGATGTTGATCGACTCGGCATGGCCCACGAAGACCGGGACACGCACACAGGTCGCCGTGACCTTGATCGAGGGGTCGACGATCTTCTTGGTCTCGGCGACCATTTTCCACTCTTCCTTGGTGGACCCGTCATCGAGGAAAACGTCGATATGCGGGATCACGTTGAAGGCGATTTGCTTGGGGTAGACACTTGGCTCGACCTCCTGCCCCGGCACATAGACACCCTTGGTCTGGTTCCAGAGCTCGTCGATGCCATCCTTGCCAGAGCCGGAAACCGACTGGTAGGTGCTGACCACCACGCGCTTGATACCCGCGCGGTCATGCAGCGGCTTGAGCGCGACGACCATCTGCGCGGTCGAACAGTTGGGGTTGGCGATGATGTTCTTCTTGGCGTAGCCATCGACCGCCTCTGGATTGACCTCGGGCACCACCAGCGGAACGTCCGGATCGTAGCGGTAAAGCGAGGAATTGTCGATCACCACGCAGCCCGCTGCGGCCGCCTTGGGCGCATAGGTCTTGGTCGCATCCGACCCGATGGCGAAAAGCGCCATGTCGAAGCCCGTGAAATCGAACTGGTCAAGATCCTTTGTCTTGAGCGTCTCGTCGCCATAGCTGACCTCGGTGCCCAGCGAGCGGCGGCTGGCCAGCGCGACGACTTCGTCGGCTGGAAACTGGCGCTCTGCCAGGATGTTGAGCATTTCCCGGCCCACGTTTCCCGTGGCGCCGACGACGGCGACTTTGTAGCCCATTGGCTTTGGCTCCCGATTTGAAATCGTTCGCCTGATAACTCTGCAAGGCAGAAATTGGAAGGGCTAGTCGATCCGGTCGCGGCTGAAGGCATAGATCGCCAGCCCCGCGAGCAACAGCAGACCGTAGACCAGGAACAACGTGGCATAGGGGTCGGACGGGGCCTCGGCCACCGCGGATTGCGCCGTGTGAACCTGGCCAGTGACGAACTGCATCACCCCGACACCCGCGATCCCAAAGAGGTTCATGAGTGTAACGCCGCGCCCGGTCAGATGCGCCGGGAAAAAGGCACGGCCATGGGCGATGAGTTGTGGAAAGGACGCGCCGAAGAAGCCGACCAGCGCCAGCAGCGCAACCACGGTCCAGATATTGCTCATGGTTAGGCCAGCAAGCGCGAAGCAGGCCGCGGCCCCCAAAAGGTTGCCCCCGAAGATGCCCCACTTGCGCGTGCCCAGCCAGCGGTCCAGCGGTCCGTAAAAGAAGTTGCCGGCGATCATGGCCAGCCCCATGACCAGGGACACGAGGCCGATCCGGGCCGCGTCGGCACCAAAGACATCCGCCATATAGGGGCCGACCCAGAGCCCCCGTGTCCCCGCCGAGGGCGCGTAGTTCACGAACATCAGCGGCAGGATCAGCCACATGGCCGGAATCCTCAGGATATCGAGGACCGAGCCGCGCTTTTCCGCCCCGGCCCTTGGCGGGTCCGAGACGAAGGCCGCGATCAGAACGGCGAGGCCCAGGCTGATCGCCGCCAGCACGAAAAGCGTGCCGCGCCAGCCAAAGACCTCGGCCGCCCAGGCCAGCGGTACGGAACTGGCAACATTGCCCAGTGAGCCGACACCAAGGACCACGCCCGCCAGGGTGCCGAAGACGGCCGCCGAATAGATCCGCGCGAAGATGAAATAGGCGGCCATCAGGACCGGAGAACAGCCGATACCCAGAAGGACCATGCCGAGGACGATGTGCAGAGGCGACTGGGCCAGCGCGCAGACCAGCGCTCCGCCTGCCCCGCCCAACGCGAAAAGCACGGCCGCCGTGCGCCGCGGGCCGACCCTGTCCAAGGCTGCGCCCACGGGAATCTGCATCGCGGCGAAGGCCACGAACCACATGCCCGAGGCAGAGGACAGGTCCGCCGGCGTTGCCCCCAGTTCGGCCTTGAGCGCAGGCGCCAGAACCGCAAGGAATGCACGGTAGAATTGGCTGAGCACATAGGCCAGCACGAGGCTGATGACGCCCGCTCGCATGTCGTTCCTCCCCTTTGACGGGGATCAGGTCGCACGGGGCGGCATCAGGGACAAGTCAAAGCACGTCAGAGCGCCCGCGAGTGGCGCCCCTCGGGCATCGCGTATTCGTCCAGTTCCGCTGCGACCAGCCGCGCCACGAGCCGGGCGTTCTCGCTCAGGCGGATGCGGTTGTCATGCACCTCGACATGGTCGGGGAAGTCCCGCGGGATGTGGCGAACCCGGTCGCGCAGCGCGGCGACCGACAGGCCATGGCGCGCCGACAGCGTCTCCAGATCGAGTTCGAAGCGGCACATGAGCATCTCGATCATGTCGGCTCGCAACTGATCCTCGGCGCTCATCGCATGACCGCGAACGGTCGCAAGGCGCCCTTCCGTGACGGCCGCCGCATAGATCGAAGAGGTCGAATGATTCTGCGCGAACCCCTGCGGATAGCGCGAGATCGCCGAAGCCCCCAGCCCGATCAGCAGGTCTGCGGTGTCATCCGTGTAGCCCTGGAAATTGCGCCGCAAAGTCCCGGTCCGGTCGGCCTCGGCCAAGGTGTCACCCTCCCGGGCGTAATGGTCGATACCGATCTCGCGATAGCCGTCCCAATTGAAAAGCCGCCGCGCGGTGTCAAAGAGTGCCAGCCGCGCCTCGGCGTCGGGAAGGGCGTCGGCGGGGATCATGGCCTGCCGCTTGGCCATCCAGGGCACATGTGCATAGCCATAAAGCGCCACACGGTCAGGCCCCAAGGACAGCACCTTCTGGACGCTGTCGGCCATGCGGCCCTTGTCCTGGTGCGGCAGGCCATAAAGGATATCCATGTTAAGGCTTTGCACGCCGGCATCGCGCAGCATATCGACGACATCCCGGGTCTGTTCGAAGCTCTGTCGGCGGCCAATGCACTCCTGCACGACCGGATCGAAATCCTGCACCCCGATCGAGGCACGGGTCATGCCGATATCCCTGAGGGCCTCGATTCGCGGCTGATCCACCTCGGTGGGGTCAATCTCGACCGAGAACTGGCAATCCTCGGCCCAAGGCCGGAAACCGGCGATGTCGCGTCCCAGGTCGCGGATCATCTCGGGCGGCAGCAGCGTCGGCGTTCCGCCACCAAGGTGCACCTGGCTGAGCACGACATCCTCGGGCAGGTTGGTCGCGACGGTGGCCATTTCAGCGCGCAACTGGTCCAGGTAGGGGATCAGCGGACGATCGGTACTCGTGCCCTGTGTGCGGCAGGCACAGAACCAGCACAAGCGGCGGCAGTAGGGAATGTGCAGGTAGAGCGAAACACGCGCCCCTGACGGCACAGCCTGCAACCATTCCGAGACAACGCTCGGGCCTATGCTATCGTCAAAGTGGTTGGCCGGCGGGTAGCTGGTATAGCGCGGCGCCCTAGCGTCAAAGAGTCCCAAACGTCTCAGTCGGTCCATGGATGACATTGCAAACCCCTAATCAGTCACGTTACGGTAGGCCCGTTCACCTTGCGTACGGGGACCCACGCTGTGTCAATTTCGCTGTCGACAACGGATATCCGTTGCGCTGATTGCCCGATCCGTCACCGGGCCGTCTGTTCCAACTGCACTGATGATGAACTTCAGCAGCTGGATCAGATCAAGTATTACCGTACCTACGCGCCCGGGCAGACGATCGCCTGGGGCGGAGATGAGTTGGGCTTCGTCGGCTCGGTCGTGCGGGGCGTTGCCTCGCTCAGCCAGACAATGGAGGACGGTCGCACGCAGATGGTCGGCCTTCTGCTGCCCTCCGATTTCGTCGGTCGCCCGGGGCGCGCATCGCTGCCCTACGACGTGACCGCGGTGTCCGAGATCACGCTGTGCTGTTTCCGGCGCAAGCCCTTCGAGAAACAGTTGGCGATGACGCCGCACATCGCCGAGCGGCTTTTGGAAATGACGCTCGACGACCTGGACGCGGCGCGGGAATGGATGCTGATCCTTGGCCGCAAGACGGCCCGCGAGAAGATTGCCAGCCTGCTGACGATCATCGCCCGTCGCGAGAAGAGCATGGAATTCGCGGCGCAGGGCGACGCGGTGGTCATCGACCTGCCGCTGACCCGGGAAGCGATGGCCGATTACCTTGGTCTGACGCTGGAAACCGTCAGCCGCCAGATCTCCGCGCTCAAGCGCGAGGGAATCATCGCACTCGACGGGAAGCGGCGTATTCTCGTGCCCGACATGCCCGCCCTGATGGAAGAGACCGGCGACGACATGGATGGCGGCCTGATTGCCTGAGCGGGCCGCCATCGCGGCTTGTCTCACACGGTTGCCTCTCATAGCGCTCAATGGGTCATCACGATCGGCACCTTGGCCGACTCCAGCATTTCGCGGGTAGCGCCACCGAGGACAGCCTCGCGCACGCGCGAGTGGCCATAGGCCCCCATGATGATCACCTTGCTGCCGTGCTCGGCCACGAAACGGTTCACCACCGCCGACACCCGCGGCAGGGTCTTGGCCAGGATCGAGACTTCGGATTTCACTCCCTGCCGGGCCAGCATCAGGCAGAGCACTCCGCCCGGGTCCGAGCGTTCGGGCGAATGGCTGGGCGGGTCGACCATGACAATGTCCGTATGGTCCGCCCCGCGCAGCACAGGCAGCGCTTTCCGGACGGACTCTAGGCATTCATCGCTTTCGTCCCAGGCAATAACGGCGCGGTCGAAGCGCGTGGTGAAATCGCAAGCAACACGCGGCACGACCATGACCGGGGCCCCTGTTCCAAACAGCGCGGCCTCAAGTGTCAGGACCTGGAGCTGGGTCGCCGCCTCACCATAGGGCTGGGCCGCGACGACAAGGTCGGCATAGCGCGCAAGCCGCGCAACGGTCCCGTCCAGGCCCAGCGTCGTCACCACCGCGGGCGCCACCACAGGGGACAAGTCATAAGCCGCGAGCATTCCTTCGGCCCACTCGACAAGGTCATCGGCCTGCTGGCGCGCGTCGTCGATGCCGGACTCCAGCACCACGCCCGCGGCACCCACCGGCATGGCCTCGTAGCGCGCGGGGTCGATCCCGAGCGCGTGCACGTCCAGATGGGCCCGTTCGCGCACGGCGATTTCGGCGGCGGCGATAAGGGCGGGTGCATCGGCGACTGTATCAGTCACGATCACGGCAATTGTCTTGTAGGCCATGGCGGATCCTCGAGGTCTGTCACGCCGATCCATAGGGCGGGCGCGGGTCTTGAACCCCTGCACATCTAACAATCCTTCGCCCGGATTCACTTGACATGGATCAAGGCTTTGACCCCCTCTAGATGAGAAACCCCGAACGCATAAGCATCCGCCCGGACGATTCCGATCTGATTTGTCCGGGCCAATGAAGGGAACGCACGTCATGTGGGATTGGATCAAGATCGCGGTCCTGGGCATCATTGCCCTAATGGCCGCAGTGGCGGCGAACTTTGCGAGGGACCTGGCCTTTCAGGTGCACGCACTGATCGTCATGGCCGTCGCGGCCGGTATGTTCATCTATACGGTGAGAACAGCGGGAGACGAGAAACCGGCGCCGGTCGGCTATATGGACGGGGTCGTGCGCGCTGGCGTCATCGCCACCGCCTTCTGGGGCATCGCGGGGTTCCTCGTCGGGACCTTCATCGCCTTCCAGTTGGCCTTTCCGCAGCTGAACTTTGACTTCCTGCAAGGCTACGGCAACTTTGGCCGCCTGCGTCCTCTGCACACCTCGGCCGTGATCTTCGCCTTCGGGGGCAATGCCCTGATCGCCTCGTCCTTCTATGTCGTGCAACGCACCAGCGCCGCCCGGCTCTGGGGCGGCAATACCGCATGGTTCGTCTTCTGGGGGTACCAGCTGTTCATCGTGTTGGCCGCGACCGGCTACCTCATGGGGGCCACCCAGTCGCGTGAATACGCCGAGCCCGAATGGTACGTTGACCTCTGGCTGACCATCGTCTGGGTGGCCTACCTGGGTGTCTTCCTGGGCACGATCATCAAGCGCAAGGAACCCCACATCTACGTGGCCAACTGGTTCTACCTGTCGTTCATCGTGACGGTGGCAATGCTGCATGTGGTCAACAACCTGGCCCTGCCGGTCTCGCTCGTGGGGTCGCGATCGGTCAGCGCCATGGCCGGCGTGCAGGACGCCATGACCCAGTGGTGGTACGGCCACAACGCGGTGGGTTTCTTCCTGACCGCGGGCTTCCTGGGCATGATGTACTACTTCGTGCCCAAGCAGGCCGAACGGCCGGTCTTTTCCTACAAGCTGTCGATCATCCACTTCTGGGCGCTGATCTTCATCTATATCTGGGCCGGTCCGCACCACCTGCATTACACCGCGCTGCCCGACTGGGCCTCGACGCTGGGCATGGTGTTCTCGATCGTGCTCTGGATGCCCTCCTGGGGCGGCATGATCAACGGGCTGATGACCCTTTCGGGCGCCTGGGACAAGATCCGCACCGACCCGATCATCCGCATGATGGTCATCTCGATCGGTTTCTATGGCATGTCCACGTTCGAGGGCCCGATGATGTCGATCCGCGCGGTCAACTCGCTGTCGCACTATACCGACTGGACCATCGGCCACGTGCACTCCGGTGCGCTCGGCTGGAACGGCATGATCACCTTCGGCGCGCTCTACTTCCTGACACCGCGCCTTTGGAACCGGGCCCGTCTCTACAGCCTCAGGTTGGTCAACTGGCACTTCTGGCTCGCCACCATCGGCATCGTGCTCTACGCGGCCTCGATGTGGGTCACGGGCATCATGGAGGGCCTGATGTGGCGTGAAGTCGATGCGCAAGGTTTCCTGGTGAACTCCTTCGCCGACACCGTGAGCGCCAAGTTCCCGATGTACGTGGTGCGCGGCCTGGGCGGGGTGCTCTATCTCTCCGGTGCGATGATCATGTGCTACAACCTCTGGATGACGGTCCGCGGGCAGAAGGAAGTTTCCGCCACCGCCGCCACCCCGGCCGAATAAGGAGAACAAGAGATGGGAATTCTCGATAAACACAAGGTGCTGGAGACCCACGCCACGCTGCTGCTGGTCTGCAGTTTCCTCGTGGTGACCGTCGGCGGTATCGTCCAGATCGCACCGCTCTTCTACCTCGAAAACACGATCGAGGAAGTGGAGGGTGTGCGCCCCTATACCCCGCTGGAATTGGCGGGCCGGGAGATCTACATCCGGGAGGGCTGCTACGTGTGCCACAGCCAGATGATCCGTCCCATGCGGGACGAGGTCGAGCGCTACGGACACTACTCGCTGGCAGCCGAGTCGATGTACGACCACCCGTTCCAGTGGGGGTCCAAGCGGACCGGGCCGGACCTGGCCCGTGTCGGCGGCCGTTACTCGGACGCCTGGCACGTGGATCATCTGATCAACCCGCAGGCCGTGGTGCCGGAATCGATCATGCCGCCCTATGCCTACCTGATGGATCGCGAGATCGACCCGGAACACATGGACGATCTGCTGCGGACGCAGGCCATGGTGGGCGTGCCCTACACAGACGAGATGATCGAGAACGTGGAAGAGGACTTCTACGCACAACTCGATCCCTTCTCGGATGGCTATGACGGCCTGGTGGCGCGCTACATCACCGATGAAAATCCCGACGACGACCGCGAACCTCGAAACACGATCGTAGCGCGGAACTACGACGGGCAGGAAGAGGTCACCGAGATGGACGCCCTTGTGGCCTATCTCCAGATGCTCGGCACGCTTGTCGACTTCTCGACCTTCACCCCCGAAGAAGCCGCGATGCCGCGCTGAGGAGAGACCGATGGAAACCTATTCCCTGCTTCGCCACTTTGCAGACAGCTGGATGCTGTTGGCGCTGTTCATCTTCTTCATCGGAACCTGGTTCTGGGCCTTCCGGCCCGGGTCGCGCCCGGTGCATGACGATGCGGCCAATTCCATCTTCCGGAACGAGGACGCGCCCGCGGATGAGGATGGCGACCGTTCCCAGGACAACAACACCGACCCGGAGGGTCAGAAATGAGTGAAAAGAAAGAATATGACGGCGTCGAGACGACCGGCCACGAGTGGGACGGCATCGAGGAGTTGAACAACCCGCTGCCGCGTTGGTGGGTCTGGGTCTTCTACGCCACGATCGTCTGGGCGATCGGCTATTCCATCGCCTATCCCGCCTGGCCCGGCATCAAGAGTTCGACCGCTGGCCTGTTGGGCTACTCGACCCGTGCCAACGTGGCCGAGGACATCGCTGCCGTGAACGAACAGAACGCCGCACTGCGGACCGAGTTGGCCGGCGCAGACCTCGCCGCCCTTGTCGACAACCGGGACAGCGATGTCTACAGCTACGCAGTCAACGGCGGGCGCGCGGTTTTCGCTGCCAATTGCTCGCAATGTCACGGATCGGGCGCCAACGGGGTGGCCCCAGCCAATGGCTACCCCAACCTGCGCGACGACGCCTGGCTTTGGGGTGGCACGGTTGACGAGATCGCCTTCACGGTGTCCCACGGGATCCGCAACGAGCAGTCGCGTGACGCGCGTTGGTCCGAGATGCCCGCCTTCGGCGATATCCTGCCACCCGAAGAGGTGGACCAGGTCGTGCAGTACGTGCTGTCGCTGTCGGGCAACGAGAGTGACGCGGCACTGGCCGAAGCGGGGGCCGAGGTCTTTGACCTCAACTGTTCCTCCTGCCACGGGGCCGAGGGGATGGGCGACCAATTCCAGGGCGCGCCGAACCTGACCGACGCGATCTGGCTGTACGGCGGTGACGAAGAGAGCTTGACCGAGACGGTCATGAACTCGCGCTTTGGCGTCATGCCGGCCTGGTCCGACGAGTACCGCGTCGGCGCGGGTCTCAGCCAGGACGAGGTCAACGCCGTGGCCGTCTACGTGCACCAGTTGGGCGGCGGCCAGTAAGAGACTTGCCGGGGCTTCGCAGCGGCCCCTGGCAAAGGTGGACCTGATACCTGTTCGCGCATTCCATCAGGCCCGCCCCCTCCGATCGGAGGGCTACGCCCCCGGGGTTTGCCCCCGGGGGTATTTCTTTGCAAAATGCCGCAGGTGCGGGGGATAGCGGTTGAGAAAGCCGATCATATATCAATAAAACCAAAGTTGGCCCACGGATACGGCTTTTCAGTTGATCCAAGTCAAAGCCATGTCCCGGTCATATCAGCGAAACCGGTTCCAACGCGAACAGTCACGAACAGGACGATTCCATGAGTTCGACCGAAGAACAGTCGCTCTACGCCAAGCGTGAACCCGTATTTCCGCGCAAGGTGAAGGGCAAGTTCCGCACCCTCAAGTGGTGGATCATGGCAGTGACACTGGGCATCTATTACCTGACGCCCTGGATTCGCTGGGACCGTGGCCCGGCCCTGCCGGACCAAGCGGTTCTGGTCGACATGGCGAACCGGCGCTTCTTCTTCTTCTGGATCGAGATCTGGCCGCACGAGTTCTACTTCATAGCCGGGTTGCTGATCATGGCCGGGCTGGGGCTTTTCCTGTTCACCTCGGCGCTCGGGCGGGTCTGGTGCGGCTATACCTGCCCACAGACTGTCTGGACCGATCTATTCGTGCTGACTGAACGCTGGATCGAGGGTGACCGCAACGCGCGCGTCCGCCTGTGGAAGCAGAAGTGGGACGCCAAGAAGATTCGCAAGCGGCTTGAAAAATACGTTGTCTGGGCGCTGATCGGCCTGGCCACGGGGGGCGCTTGGATCTTCTACTTCGCGGATGCCCCGACGCTGCTGCAGAACCTTGTTACAGGGCAGGCCAACCCGATCGCCTATACGACCATGGGCATCCTGACATTCACTACCGTCTTCATGGGCGGGATCGCACGCGAACAGGTCTGCATCTACGCCTGCCCCTGGCCGCGCATCCAGGCCGCCATGATGGACGAGGACACAATCACCATCGGCTATCGCGAATGGCGCGGCGAACCGCGCGGCAAGGGCAAGGATCGCGAGGGCCTTGGCGACTGCATAGACTGCAATGCCTGCGTCAACGTCTGCCCCATGGGTATCGACATCCGCGACGGCCAGCAGCTTGCCTGCATCACGTGTGGTCTGTGCATAGACGCCTGCGACGACATGATGGAAAAGGTCGGCAAGCCACGCGGCCTGATCGACTATTTCACCCTCCGCGACGAAGAAGTCGAACGCGCCGGTGGCACTGCCAAGGATATCTGGCGTCACATCCTCCGGCCGCGCACGGTCCTCTATTCCTCGCTCTGGGCGGCTGTGGGCCTGGGGCTGGTCGTGGCGCTCTTCGTGCGCTCCGAGATCGATCTGACCGTCCGGGCTGAACGCAACCCACTCTTCGACCAGATGTCGGACGGCTCTGTGCGCAACACCTACGAACTGCGCCTGCGCAACATGACCGGCGATGACCGGCCCTTCCGCATCACGGTGACGGGCGATCCCATGCTCTACCTCCAGATCGAGGGCACACCCTACGAGACCGTCCAGGTCGATGCCGACCAGATGCTGATCCAGCGCGTTTATGTCACCGCACCGGCCGGGTCCGAGGCGGCACAGGACACACGCACGGACTTCCGCATCTGGGTGCAAGACCTGGAAAGCAACGAACGCACCCACGAGGACACCCACTTCAATGGACTGGAGAGCAGATAATGGTGATCACCGGCCGCAAGGTCTTTCTAATTTTCGCCGGCGCCTTTGCCGTCATCATTTCCGTGAACCTGCTGCTCGCCTTTTCGGCGGTGCGCACCTTCCCGGGACTGGAAGTCAAGAATTCTTACGTCGCCAGCCAGAACTGGGACGAGGAACGCGCCGCCCAACTGGCCCTCGACTGGACGGTGGATGCCGTGGTGCGCGACGAGATGCTGACGCTCAGCATCACTGACGCCATGGGCGCCCCCGTCGAGGTCCAAAGCCTGAGCGGCGTCTTCGGGCGGGCGACCTCGGTCAAGGATGACCAGACCCCGGCCTTCGAATTCAACGGCGAGGCCTATGTCGCCCCGGTCCAAACCTCGGACGGCAACTGGAACCTTCGGCTCGAGGCGGTGGCGCCGGACGGAACGGACTTCCGGCAGAGGATCGTGGTCCTGGTAGACTGATGGCAAGCACTGACCTGGAAACCGAGTTCGAAACAGGCGCCTCGGCCTGCCCCGGCTGCTCCATGGCCAGCGTTGCCGCGCAGCACGCTCGGCAACAGGCAGGCGAAGAAGATGAAACGATCCTGGTTTCCTTGCCGACGATCCATTGCGCCGCCTGCATCAACACGGTTGAACAGGGGCTTCTGGCCCTGCCCCATGTCAAGGATGCGCGGGTCAACCTGACCCGCAAGCGCGCCACGGTGCATGCAGACCCCGGCACCGACCCCGCCGATATTGCCGCTGATGTCGAGCGGCTCGGCTACGAAGCACACATCCTGGATTCCGCGACCCTGTCCGGCGACAGCGCCGACCGCGCCGGGCGCGACCTGCTGATGCGTCTTGCGGTGGCGGGCTTCGCTTCAATGAACGTCATGCTACTCAGCGTCGCGGTCTGGTCAGGGGCCGAGGGCGCCACGCGCGACCTGTTCCACTGGATCTCCGCGGCCATCGTCATGCCAGCCGTCGCCTTCTCGGCCCAGCCTTTCTTTCGCAACGCCTGGACCGCCCTTCGCGCTGGACACCTGAACATGGACGTGCCGATTTCCCTGGCGATACTGCTCGCGCTCGTGACGTCGCTTTGGGAAACGTCGCTATCGGGGGAACACGCCTACTTCGACGCAGCCATCGCCCTGACCTTCTTTCTTCTGACAGGTCGCTACCTGGATTACCGGACTCGGTCCGTCGCGCGCTCCGCGGCGCGCGAACTGGCAGCGCTGGAGGTGCCGAAAGCTTGGCGCTTGACCGAGGACGGGGACGAGAAGGTAGACGTATCGACCCTCGCCGTGGGTGACCTTATCCGGGTTCATCCCGGGGCGCGTATGCCGGTGGACGGGGAAATCACCGAGGGCCGGTCGGAACTCGACCGGTCGCTGCTGACCGGGGAAACCGTGCCTGTTTATGCCGAACCGGGCCGGGATGTCAGCGCGGGCGAGGTCAACCTGACCGGCCCCCTCGTGATCCGAGCCAGCGCCGTGGGCCGCGACACTTCTCTGCACCGCATGGCCGACCTGGTGGCGATCGCCGAATCCGGGCGGTCGCGCTACACTTCTCTGGCCGACAAGGCGGCCAAGCTCTATGCACCCGGCGTGCATATCCTGTCGGCACTGGCCTTCGTGGGCTGGCTCCTCTACTCGGGGGATCTTCGCGTTGCGCTCAACGTTGCCGCCGCCGTGCTCATCATCACCTGCCCCTGTGCGCTCGGGCTGGCCGTTCCGGCAGTCACCACCGCCGCGTCAGGTCGCCTGTTCCGGCACGGGCTCTTGATCAAGAACGCCACAGCGCTGGAACGCCTGGCGCAGGTCGACACGGTGGTTTTCGACAAGACAGGCACGCTGACCGCGGGCACCCCCGTCCTGACCAACCTTCAGTCGCTGCCCCCGCGCGACCTGCAGATCGCATTGGCCCTGGCCGAAGGTTCGGCGCACCCGCTGTCCAAGGCGCTGGCCCAAGCCGCGCGCGATGCGGGCGTTGTCCCCGCCGAGGTCACCGGGGTTACAGAGGTGCCGGGCCACGGCACCGAAGGGACCTGGCAGGGCAGCACTGTCCGGCTGGGCCGCGCCGGCTGGGTCGGGGCCGGGTCTGTAGACCAGACCGCCGCCTGGCTGCGGGTGGGCGGTGACGCTGCGCAACCCTTCCTGTTCACCGACCGGCTGCGCAATGGCGCGGCTGAAACTGTGGCGGCCCTCGAGCAAAGCGGTCTGCGCGTGATCCTGATGTCCGGAGATGGTCCGCAAGCGGTCCGATCGCTGGCCGAAACCCTCGGGATCGACGACTGGACCGCCGAGGCTCTGCCTGCCGACAAGGCCGCCCGCATCGAGGCCCTGAGCGCGGAAGGCGCCAAGGTGCTTATGGTGGGCGATGGATTGAACGACACCGCCGCGCTTACGGCCGCCCATGCCTCGATCTCGCCCGCCTCGGCGCTGGACGCGGCACGCGTGGCCTCGGACATCGTGCTGCTCGGCTCCACCCTCGCTCCCCTTCCCGAGGCCATAAGCACCGCCGGGCGCAGCCTGCGCCGCATTCGGGAGAACTTCACAGTGGCGACCTGGTACAATATCATCGCCGTACCGCTAGCGGTTGCTGGCCTGTGTTCGCCCCTGATCGCTGCGCTGGCGATGTCGGCCAGTTCGATAACAGTCTCCCTGAACGCCCTGCGCGTGAGGTAAGAATGGAAGTCTTGTCCTTTCTCATCCCCATCTCGATCTTCCTCGGGATCGTAGGGTTGGTCGGGTTCATCTGGACCCTGCGGACCAACCAGTACGACGATCCGGAGGGGGACGCCCGCCGCATCTTGTCGGACACCTACGACGACCACCCGGCCGAGGATTGACCACCGAGGAGAGCGGGGGCCATTGGTCAAATTGGTCGGGGTGGCGAGATTCGAACTCACGCCCCCAACCTCTTAAAGACGAAGACCCTTTTTGGAACTCCCAAGACCAAGGCGTTTCACGACGGGTTCCGGGCGCGCCACGTCATCAAGGATCGGAAGGGCCTGCCGCAACACCGAATGCCCCGTTCCGCGCCCGAACGGCGCACGCCAGACGCCGGATATCCGGCCGAGCGCAGGAACCGAAAGCCGAATGAAACCTAGCCGCGATACACCTCAGAGACGCTGCCAATACGTCGGAAATGGCGGGACCACTTCAACCGAGGCGCACATGGTCGATCGCCGCGATAGGGGCATCTCCACTTGGGATGATCCGGGTCACGACGGCCCCGACGGCAAGCCCCGGACGACCGGTGGCCTTTCCGACTGAACGTGCCACGCGGCTCGGTGCGCGGATCAATCCGTATCACGCAGGATAAGGGCGATTTCGTCTTCGGTGAGGGACACCGGATTGGCGCGCGTCGACGAGGCCGTCACGGCAAGGTTTGCCACTTCCGGCTTGTCCGCATTGTGCAGGTTGAGCGCCGCAAGGGCCGGCAGTTCATGGCGGTCAATGAAATGGCGCAACGCCGCGCTGCCGCTGGTCGCGGAATCCCCGAAATGCCGGTTCAGGATGATGTCGATCTCTTCGATACGCGCGGTCGAAAGGCCGCGTGACCGAAGTGCCGCCGCGTTCACATCCAGCGCCGCCGGCAGGAGGCGGCCACAGATCGCGCCATGCGCACCCCCCCGCCCGCCGATGATCGAGGCCAGGCCGTGGACAATCCCCAGGCCGGAATTCGCGAGCGCCAGCCCACTGAGGTAGCTGGCCCGGGCCATGTCGTCACGTGCGGCCGGGTCCTCGTTGCGCATCAAGGTCTTCAGCGCCGCCACTGCGGGGGAAATTGCCGATTGGGTCAGCGCGTCAGTGATGGGCGTCGCGCGGCAGCTCAGGTAGCATTCGATCAGCTGGGTGATCGCATCCAGTCCACTGGCCAGCGTCAGGCCCCGGGGGGCACCATCCGTCAGAGCCGGATCGACAATCGCCAGGTCGGGAACGAGACGTGCATCGCGCAGGCTGATCTTGGCCCCTGTTCCGGGCAGGCCGAGCACGGCATTCCGCGTCGCCTCGGCGCCGGTACCTGCGGTCGTCGGGATCGCCACTGTGGGAAGGGGGTCAGCGAACTGTCGCGGAGGGGTTCCGTCCGATGGCAGATAGTCCGCAACATTCCCCGCGCTGGGGCAAAGCGCGGCGATGGCCTTGCTCAGATCGATCACCGCGCCACCGCCGACGCCAACGACACAGTCGGCAGAATGGGTGCGGGCCGCATTCACGCCCCGCCGCACGCTGTCCAGGTCAGGTTCTCCGGTCGATACAACGCTCTCCACCGCGCAGCCCTGGCCGATCAGTGCGTCGTGCAGCATGTCGACCCAATCCACCGCGCGCCCGCGCACCAGAAGGACCCGATGCCCCAGCGCCGCGACCCGCTCCGCCGCCTCTGCGCGCGTACCCCGGCCGAAAACTGTGCTATGCGGGGCTGTGAAAGTGAAGGCAGTCATTGCGCGTGATACTCTGCCAGTCGGGCCACTTCTGCGGCAGAGCCGAGGACGACGGGCACGCGCTGGTGGTGACTCTCGGGGAGCAGGGGAAGAATGCGCTCGGCGCCCAGTGTCGCCGCGCCGCCGGCCTGTTCGATGAGAAAGGCCATCGGGTTGGCCTCATAGAGAAGGCGCAGCTTGCCGCCCGCTTGCCCGTTCTCGGCATCGGCCGGATAGAGAAATATCCCCCCGCGGGTTAGGATACGATGGACATCGGCCACCATCGAGGCGGTCCAGCGCATGTTGAAATCGCGCCCCCGTGGGCCGGTTTCCCCGGCAAGGCAGTGGTCGACATAGGCCCGCACCGGCACAGGCCAGAAGCGTTGCCGCGACGCGTTGATCGCGAATTCCGAGGTCTGCTCGGGTATGGACATCCCGGGGTGAGTCAGGCGGAAATCGCCGGTGCCGTATTCACAAGAAAACCCGTGGACACCCTGGCCGAGGCTCAGGACGAACATCATCGTCGGGCCATAGAGGGCATAGGCCGCACAGCGCTGATCGGTGCCGGGCTTGAGGACGTCGGTATCACCATCCTCCGCAACCCGTGCCACCGAGAAGATCGAACCGACCGAGATATTCACGTCAATGTTGGAAGACCCGTCCAGGGGATCGTAAAACAACAGGTAATCCCCGGTCTCGGGCGTTTTAAGCCAGTGCGCGGCTTCGCGTTCCTCGCTGACAAGAGCTGCCAGATCAGGCGAGTTTTCGCAGCTTCGAGCGATGATGTCGTCCGCGATCAGGTCAAGCTTCTTTTGATCCTCGCGATGGACATTGACGGCCCCCGCGCTGCCCTGCGCCCCCTCGAAGGCGGCGTTGCGCAGCGTGTTGCCGATCGCCCGGCAGGCCGAGGCGATGTCCTCGATCAAGAAGACGAGGTTGGGGTCGATCGGGGCGGCCTGGCGGGTCAGAAACCGGCGCAGGGTCGGATGGCGGTCGGTCATGGGTTCAATACCTCATGGTGGCCTCGACCGCCCGCGCCCAGGCGGCATATTTGCGCTGGCGGATGGCCTCGGGCATCGCGGGAGTGAAAGTCCGGTCAACTCGCCAAGCATCGGCAAAGGCCTGCATGTCCGGATAGACTCCGGCCCGCTGACCGGCCAGCCAAGCCGCGCCAAGCGCCGTGGTCTCAAGCACCTCGGGCCGGTCGACGGGCGCGTTTATGATGTCCGACAGAAACTGCATCGCCCAGTCGCTGGCCGTCATGCCTCCGTCGACCCGCAGGGTAGGGCGCGTCCCCTCGGCCTGCCAGTCGGCCTGCATGGCCTCCAGCAGATCACGGGTCTGGTAGCCGACGCTTTCCAGCGCGGCGCGCGCCAGTTCCTCGGGGCCGCTGGCGCGGGTCAACCCGAAGATGGCCCCGCGGCATTCGGCGTTCCAGTAGGGCGCGCCCAGCCCGGTGAAGGCCGGCACGAGCGTGACCTCCTGACCTGGATCGGCGGCTTCGGCGAGCGGCTGGGTCTCGCCCGCATCTCGAATAATCCGCAGCCCGTCGCGCAGCCATTGCACCACGGCACCAGCGATGAAAATCGATCCTTCGAGTGCATAGGTCGGGGTGCCGTCCAACTGATAGGCGATGGTGGTCAGCAAGTGATTCTTCGAGGCAACGGGGGTCCGCCCGGTGTTCATCAGCGCGAAACAGCCCGTGCCGTAGGTGGATTTCAGCATCCCCGGCTGGAAACAGGCCTGGCCCAGCGTGGCCGCCTGCTGGTCGCCCGCAACCCCCAGGATCGGCACTGCCCCACCAAAGAGATCGGGCCGGGTCATGCCAAAATCGGCGGCGCAGTCGCGTACCTCCGGCAGCATCTGCAGGGGGATGTCGAACATTTCGCAGATCGTGCGCGACCAACGGCCTTTGTGGATGTCGTACAGCATGGTCCGGGCCGCATTGGTGGCATCGGTGACGTGCGAGGCCCCGCCGGTCAGCTTCCAGATCAGCCAGGTGTCTACGGTGCCGAATAGCAGCTCGCCCCGGCGGGCACGGTCACGCGCGCCTTCGACGCGGTCGAGGATCCATTTCAACTTGGTGCCCGAGAAATAGGGGTCGGCCAGCAGGCCCGTGCGAGCCGCAATGGTCTTGTCGTGCCCCGCCGCGCGCAGCTCTGCGCAGAAACCAGCGGTGCGCCGGTCCTGCCATACGATGGCATTGTGGATTGGCTTGCCGGTGGTGCGATCCCAGACCAGCGTGGTCTCCCGCTGATTGGTGATGCCGATGGCAGCGATCTGTCCCGGGGTCAGGCCGGCCTTTTCGATGGCGGCCCGGCAGGTTCCAGCGGTCGTGGCCCAGATTTCCTCGGGGTCGTGTTCGACCCAGCCGCTTTCCGGAAAATTCTGGGTGAATTCCTCTTGGGCGGTCGCCGCGATGCCCATTTCAGCATCAAAGACGATGGCGCGGGACGAGGTCGTGCCCTGGTCGATGGCCAAAACGTAAGACATGGCTCACTCCTCCGCGCGGTGTCTCGACGCGCGTGCCTGAACATCTGTTGGGAAAAGTGGTGGTGGCCGGAGCGCGCTGCGCGCTCCGGCCGGGGGCAGCTTACTGCCAGGACTTGATCAGCTCGTCATAGGCGATCGTGATCGGTTCGGGGTCCTCGTTATCGAGCGCGGGCTTCGGCGCGCCCGGCTGGCTGAGCCAGTATTCGGGATCGCGCTCCTCGTTCATCGCGGGTCCGATATCGCCCTGCACGCCGGCACGCTCGAGGCGTTCCATCACGCGCTCCTGCTCCGCACAAAGCGAGTCGAGGGCTTCCTTGGCCGTCTTGGCTCCGGAGGACGCGTCACCGATGTTCTGCCACCACAGCTGAGCGAGGCGCGGGTAATCGGGCACGTTGAAGCCGGTATCGGTCCAGTTTTCACGCTCGGGCGAACGGTAGAACTCGACCAGGCCACCGAGGCGCGGCGCGCGTTCGGTAAAGCTCTCATGCTCGATGGTGCTTTCGCGAATGAAGGTCAGACCGTAGTGCGACTTTTCCACGTCCACCGTCTTGGAGGCGATGAACTGCGCATAGAGCCAAGCGGCCTGTGCGCGGTCAACGGGCGTGGACTTCATCAGGGTGGCAGACCCCACGTCCTGATAGCCGACCTTCATGCCCTCTTCCCAGTAGGCCCCGTGTGGGCTGGGTGCGAGGCGCCATTTCGGCGTGCCGTCCTCGTTCATCACCGGCAGGTCCTCGTCGACCAGCGAGGCGACGAAGGTGGTGTAGAGGAACATCTGCTGCGCGATGGCCCCCTGACCCGGAACGGGTCCTGCCTCGGAGAACGTCATGCCGGCAGCCTCAGGCGGCGCATAGTTCTCCAGCCAGTCCTTGTATTTCTCGATGGCATAGACTGCTGCGGGGCTGTTCGTGGCGCCGCCGCGGGACATGCAGGACCCGACCGGCTGGGAGTCGTCGTTGACGCGGATACCCCATTCGTCGACCGGGACGCCGTTCGGCAGGCCCTTATCGCCCATCCCGGCCATCGACATCCAGGCATCGGTGAAGCGCCAGCCAAGGCTGGGGTGCTTGCGCCCGTAGTCCATGTTGCCATAGACTTCCTGGCCGTTGATCTCGCGGCCGGTGAAGAACTCGGCGATGTCCTCGTAGGCCGCCCAGTTGACCGGAACACCGAGTTCGTAGCCGTATTCCGCTTCGAAATCGGCCATGATCTCGGGATCGGTGAACCAGTCATGGCGGAACCAGTAGACGTTGGCGAACTGCTGCACGGGCAGCTGGTAGAGTTTGCCGTCAGGGCCGGTGGCCGACGCGGTGCCGATGAAATCCTCGAGGTCGAGGTCCGGGTTGGTGACCGCGGCGCCCTCGCCGTCGATCCAGTCGGTCAGGTTGCGGACCTGCTGATAGCGCCAGTGCGTGCCGATCAGGTCGGCGTCGTTGACATACATGTCATAGACGTTCTCGCCGGTCTGCATCTGCGTTTGCAGGCGCTCGACGACGTCGCCCTCGCCGATGAGGTCGTGGGTCACCTCGATCCCGGTGATCGCAGTGAAGGCGGGCGCGAGGACCTGGCTTTCGTATTCATGCGTCGCGATGGTTTCCGAGACGACGTTGATCTCCATGCCCTGATAGGGCTCGGCGGCGTCGATGAACCACTGCATCTCGGCTTCCTGGGCCTCGCGGCTCAGCGCCGAGCGGTCGATATTCTCGTCCAGAAAGCCGCGCGCGGCTTCCATATCGGCCATCGCCTGCCCGGAAAGCGCCATAAGCGCCGCCGTCGCGGTGGTCAGTTTGAACTTGAGGTTCATTTGGTGTCCTCCCTTTGAACCGTTACATGAGGGGAATTTGAGACGTGGCCGGTCCCCTTCTTTCCGGCCTCGTCAGTGCCTGTCTAGACCCAGCGGAAGACCGCGAGAGCGTAGATCAGGCAGACGATAAGGGCGTAGGGTTGCTGTGCCCCAACGAGTCCGAGCCAGGCCAGATTGATGAAGGCCGAGCCCAAAAGGGTGATGAAAAGTCGGTCGCCGCGCGTCGTCTCGATCTGCAGGATCCCCTTGCGTGGGGTTTCCGGAAACTTGATCGCGAGCACCGAGAAGGTGATCAACAGGCCGGCGATGACCATGAAGAAGATCGCCGTTGGCCAGGTCCATGCCATCCATGCCATGTTTCGTCCTCCCTTAGACGCGGCCCAGGGCAAAGCCCTTGGCGATGAAATTGCGTACGAAATAGATCACGAGGGCCCCCGGCAGGATCGTGAGCACGCCCGCGGCGGCCAGCACGCCCCAGTCGACGCCCGAGGCGCCCACCGTCCGGGTCATCGTGGCGGCGATGGGTTTGGCATCGACGCTGGTCAGGGTGCGTGACAGCAGCAGCTCCACCCACGAAAACATGAAGCAGAAGAAGGCCGCGACACCGATCCCGCTTGCGATCAGCGGCATGAAGATCTTCACGAAAAAGCGCCCGAAACCGTAGCCGTCGATATAGGCGGTCTCGTCGATCTCCTTGGGCACGCCCCGCATGAAGCCTTCGAGAATCCACACCGCCAGGGGCACGTTGAACAGCGTGTGTGCCAATGCAACCGCGATATGCGTGTCGAACAGGCCGACCGAGCTGTAGAGCTGGAAAAAGGGCAGCGCAAAGACCGCGGGCGGCGCCATGCGGTTGGTCAGGAGCCAGAAGAACAGATGCTTGTCGCCCATGAAGTGGTAACGCGAGAACGCATAGGCCGCCGGAAGGGCCACCGCCAGGCTGATCACCGTATTCAGCGTCACGTAGATGATCGAGTTGATGTAGCCCGTATACCACGCCGGGTCGGTCAGGATCGTGACATAATTCGCAAAGGTCAGATCGCGTGGCCACAGTGAGAAGGTGCTCAGGATCTCCGCGTTCGTCTTGAAGCTCATGTTCAGTAGCCAGTAGATCGGCAGCATCAGGAAGACCAGGTAGAGGGTCATCACCAAGAGGCGGCTGTTGATCCGGGGCAGGCCGCGCGGACGGCTGGATGCCTTGTTGACGGTCATGTCGGCCATGGGTCAGCCCTCCTGCTTATCAAGGTTTGTCATCACGGTGTAGAACACCCAGGAGACGAGAAGGATCACGAGGAAATACATGATTGAGAAAGCTGCGGCCGGTCCCAGATCGAACTGTCCCAGTGCCATTTTCACCAGATCGATCGACAGCAGCGTGGTGGAGTTGCCGGGGCCACCGCCGGTGACAACGAAGGGCTCGGTGTAGATCTTGAAGCTGTCCATGAAGCGCAAGAGGATCGCGATCGTCAGAACGCCGCTCATCTTGGGAAGCTCGATGTAGCGGAAGACCTTCCAGCGGCTTGCCTGGTCGATCTTGGCGGCCTGGTAATAGGCGTCGGGGATCGACTTGAGCCCTGCGAAAGCCAGCAGCGCCACCAGGGATGTCCAGTGCCAGACGTCCATGACGATCAACGTCACCCAGGCGGCGAACTTGTCCTGCGTGTAGTTGTAGTCGATCCCGATCGCATCCAGCGTGTAGCCCAGCAGGCCAATGTCGACGCGGCCGAAAACCTGCCAGATGGTGCCGACCACGTTCCAGGGGATCAGCAAAGGCAGCGACATGAGAACCAGGCAGACCGAGGACCAGACCCCGCTCTTGGGCATGTTCAGCGCCACGAAGATGCCCAGCGGCACCTGGATCGCCAGGATGATGCCCGAGAACATCAGCTGCCGGCCCAGCGCGTCCCACATCCGGTCCGAGGCCAGCATCTCCTCGAACCAGATCAGCCCGGACCAGAAGAACTGGTTCTGACCAAAGGTGTCTTGCACCGAGTAGTTGATCACGGTCATCAGCGGGATCACCGCCGAGAACGAGACCAGGATCAGCACCGGAAGCACCAGAAACCATGCCTTTTGATTGACGGTCTTGTTCATCACGCGGCCTCCCCCTCAACACGCCAGTCGTTGGCGTAGACGTTGACGTGATCCGCATCGAAGGTGACGCGGTTCATGTCGGCGCTGACGCGGTCGTCTTCGCCGGCGATAATGTTGATGTCTTGGCCAAAAAAATCCGCGCGGATGATCTTGTGCCGGCCCACATCCTCGACCCGGCGCACCTGCACCGGCAATCCTTCGGTCTGCGACAGACGCGCATATTCGGGGCGAACGCCGATCTCTACCTTGCCCTGGGGTGGGCGATAGGCCTGGCCCAGCGGGATCTCCGAGCCATTGACGACAGCCCGTTTGCCCTGGACATCCGCGGGGATGACATTCATGCCCGGCGAGCCGATGAAGTAACCCACGAAGGTATGCTCGGGCCGTTCGAAGAGTTCCTCGGGCGTGCCGATCTGAACCACGCGGCCGTCGTACATCACCACCACCTTGTCTGCGAAGGTCAGCGCCTCGGTCTGGTCGTGGGTGACGTAGATCATGGTATGGCCGAAGTCGCGGTGCAGGGTCTTGAGCTGCGTGCGCAGCTCCCACTTCATGTGCGGGTCGATCACCGTCAGCGGCTCATCGAAAAGCAGCGCATTCACATCCTGGCGCACCATGCCGCGGCCAAGGCTGATCTTCTGTTTGGCGTCGGCGGTCAGGCCGCGCGCCTTGCGGCGCAGCGTGTCCTCCATCCCGATCATGCGGGCGATCTCCTGAACGCGTTGGGCGACGTAGGCTTCGTCCCGGCCGCGGTTCCGAAGGGGAAAGGCCAGGTTGTCCCGAACGGTCATTGTGTCATAGACGACCGGGAACTGGAAAACCTGGGCAATGTTGCGTTCGGTCGTGGGGGCATGGGTGACGTCGTTCCCGTCGAACAGGATGCGTCCCTGGCTTGGCTGGAGCAGCCCGGAGATGATGTTGAGCAGGGTGGACTTGCCACAACCCGAGGAACCGAGCAGCGCATAGGCCGCACCGTCTTCCCAGTCGTGGTTGAGTTCCTTGAGCGCGAAGTCCGCTTCGGATGTCGGAGCGGGCAGATAGGAATGCGCGAGATTGTCGAGCGTGATCTTGGCCATCGGTTCCTCCCTCAGGCAGCCAGCGCATAGGCGGCGGGCGCAACAAGGCCGCCGTCCTCGGCGAAGATGTAGACATGGCGCGGGTCCAGCCAGACGCTCAGCTCTTCGCCCAGCGACAGGTCATGAACCCCGTGTATGAGGCCGACCCAGCGCTCGCCGTGGTGATCGAGGTGCACGAAGGTCTCGGACCCGGTCAGTTCGGTCACGCTCAGCGTCGTGCGGAATTCCATCGCATCTGCGGCGTGCCGGCCGATTTCCAGGTGATTGGGCCTGAACCCGGCCGTGTAGCGTCCGTCCTCCAGATCCGCCAATTTGCCCGCGGCCGCCGCGCTCTGGCCGTCGCCGAACATGATGCGATTGCCGGTCTTGGAGATCGGCAGGAAGTTCATCGGTGGGTCGCTGAATACCCGCGCGGTGGTCGCATCCACCGGCTGACGGTAGACCTCGGGTGTCGGCCCAAACTGGGTGATGCGCCCCTCCCATAGGGTGGCGACCTTGCCACCCAGCAACAGGGCCTCTTCCGGCTCGGTCGTGGCGTAGACAAAGATCGAGCCTGCGGCCTCGAAGATCTTTGGGATCTCGATGCGCAATTCCTCGCGCAGCTTGTAGTCGAGATTGGCCAAGGGTTCATCCAGAAGCACGAGGCCCGCGTCCTTGACCAGCGCGCGGGCCAACGCGCAACGCTGCTGCTGCCCGCCCGAGAGTTCCAGCGGCTTGCGGTCCAGCATCGGTCCAAGCTGCATCAGGTCGGCGCTTTCGCGGACGCGGCGGTCGATCTCGGCAGTTTCGATGCCAAGCAGCCGCATCGGCGAAGCGATGTTGTCGTAGACGGTCATCGAGGGGTAGTTGATGAACTGCTGGTAGACCATGGCCACCTTGCGGTCCTGAACGCGCATGCCCGTCACGTCCTCACCACGCCAGTAGACCCGCCCGCTGCCCGGCGCATCGAGACCGGCCATGAGACGCATCAGGGAGGTCTTGCCCGACAAGGTCGGCCCCAGCAACACGTTCATCGTGCCCTGCTCCAGTGTCATGTCCGTTGGATGAATGTGAATCTGCCCATCCACGCTCTTGGTCACGCCTTTCAGTTCCAGCGTCATCCCGGTCTCCTCCTCATTCCGCGGCATCCGCGCGGATTGTGTTCTTGGCCATCCACTCCTCCAGGGCGGCCACCTGGGACTGGTCGAGCCGCAGGCCAAGCTTGTTGCGGCGCCAGACCACATCCTCGGCGCGCCGGGCGTATTCGCGGGTCATCAGCCAACGCACCTCGGCCTCGGTCAGGGTCGCGCCAAAGTCCCGGCCAAGGGCCTCCGCGTCTTGCGCCTCGCCCAGAATGCTGCGCGCCTCGGTGCCGTAGGCGCGCACCAGGCGCAGCGCCCAGTCGCGGGTCAGGAACGGATGATCGCGGCACAACCCCTCCACCAGATCTGTGACGCCATCCACGGGAAAGTCACCGCCCGGAAGCGGCACGCCAGCGGTCCAGGGTCCCCGCGAGAGGGGAAGATGCGCGCCGATCTGCTCCAGCGCGGCTTCGGCCAGACGCCGGTAGGTGGTGATCTTGCCACCAAAGACATTGAGCACTGGCGGCCCACCCGTCGTATCCACCTTGAGCGTGTAGTCCCGCGTGGCCGCAGTCGCGCTGCTGGCCCCGTCATCATGAAGTGGCCGCACGCCGGAATAGGTCCAGACAATATCCTCGTCGCCCAGTTCCTGTTCGAAGTAGTGGTTCGCGAAATCCAGCAGGTAGCGGCGTTCCGCGGGGGTGCACTCGGGCTTGACCGAGGGATCGTCGTGCTCGGCGTCGGTGGTGCCGATCAGGGTGAAGTCGCGCTCGTAGGGGATGGCGAAGATGATCCGACCGTCGGTGCCCTGGAAGAAGTAACATTTGTCATGATCGTAGAGCTTGCGGGTCACAATGTGGCTGCCGCGCACCAGACGCACGCCGTCGCTGGAGTTGAGCCGCACCCGCGTCTGGATCACGTCACCGACCCATGGTCCGGCGGCATTGACCAGCATACGGGCATGATTTGTTGCGGTTTCCCCGGTTTCGGTGTCGCGCGTCTCGATGCGCCAGAGACCGTTTTCACGGCTGGCGCTGACCACCTCGGTCCGGGCGCGAATCTGTGCGCCGCGCGCCTCGGCATCGCGGGCATTAAGCACGACCAGGCGAGAATCCTCGACCCAGCAGTCGGAGTATTCGTAGGCCTTGGCAAAACGATCCTGCAGCGGCGCGCCTTCTGGGGCCTTGGTCAGGTCGAGCGTTGTCGTCCCTGGCAAGATCTTCCGCCCGCCCAGGTTGTCGTAAAGAAAAAGCCCGAGCCGGATCAGCCAGGCCGGACGCCGTCCCTTCATCCACGGCATGAAAAGGGACAGCAGCTTCGAAGTCGGGGTCTCGGATTCGAAGCGCATGTCCTTGTGGTAAGGCAGCACGAAGCGCATCGGCCAGCTGATATGAGGCATGGCGCGCAATAACGTCTCGCGCTCGACCAGCGCCTCGCGGACGAGTCGAAATTCGAAAAATTCAAGGTAGCGCAGCCCGCCGTGAAACAGCTTGGTCGAGGCCGAGGAAGTTGCGGATGCCAGATCGTTCATCTCGGCCAGCGTGACAGACAATCCGCGCCCTGCCGCATCACGGGCAATGCCGCAGCCATTGATGCCGCCGCCGATGATGAAGAGATCCGTTACCTCGTTGTCCGAGCGGGTGGTCAAGGGCTTTCCTCCATACGCCTCGCATCCTCCATGCGCGCCGTGTGCTAAAAACTGTGACGAATTGCCCAAAAACGCAACACAAAAATTTTCGAAAATATTCGCTTTTAATATCATAAAGCAAAATCAATGCCCTGGCAGGCTCCCCCCGGTCCGCAAAGCTGCGAAATGTTCCTTCGCTGCGTCGGACGCCGCGTCACGGATGTTTGATTCTGCGCGAACGGGCCGCGATGTCCTGATTAAGTCGTTTGAAACGAAAGGCTGCGAAGATGTCCCAGACGCTCCGCCACCCCGAGATTCTCGAGATGGTCCGCCGCGACGGCAAGGTCACGGTCGAAGGGCTGGCGGCGCATTTCGGCGTCACGCTGCAGACCATCCGCCGCGATCTGACCGACCTGTCCGAGGCCGGGCGGCTGGACCGGGTGCATGGCGGCGCCGTGCTGCCCTCGGGCACCAGCAACATCGGCTACGAGGAGCGCCGCGCGCTGAATTCCGAGGCCAAGCGCGCCATCGCGCGGCTCTGTGCCGAGGATATCCCCGACGGGATCTCGCTGTTTCTCAACATCGGCACCACGACCGAAGCCGTCGCGCAGGAGCTGCTGCACCACCGCGACCTGCTGGTCGTCACCAACAACATGAACGTCGCGCATATTCTCGCCGCCAACACCAATTGCGAGATCGTGGTCACCGGCGGCCAGCTGCGCCGCTCCGATGGCGGGCTGGTGGGCACCCTGGCCACCGAGACAATCCGCCAATTCAAGTTCGATTGCGCCGTGATCGGCTGTTCGGCGCTCGATGCCGAGGGGGATCTGCTGGATTTCGACATCCAGGAGGTCAGCGTCAGCCAGGCCATCCTGCGCCAGTCGCGTCGCACGGTCCTGGTGGCCGACCACACCAAGCTGGCCCGGACCGCACCGGTGCGCATCGCCTCGCTCGCAGATCTCGACGCGATCTACACCGACGCGCCGCTGCCCCGCGGGCTCGTTGCTGATTGCGCGGACTGGGAAACAGCAGTCATCGAGACCGGTTGACGCGCAGGGGGCGAAGGTGTCACCGAGCGGGTTCCACCGCGCGGCTATTCCTCGGCAGCGGTCAGTCGCACCAGACGCCGAATTCCCTCTGCAGGAACAAGGCGCACCGCTTGTTCGCCTCGGCGCGGTTGGCACCGTCGATCGTCGCAAGGTGCAAGGCGGCCTCGCGCTGCATTTCCGTGGTCCGCTGCCGGGTGGCATCCTTGACGACCCAGATCGGGATGCCATTCGCTGCAAGCAGACCTGACAGCCAGATGTCATCGACCGCCCAGCCCTCCTTGGGGATGTCGAAGGCGGCCTGCGGAAAGAACTCCGGACGCACCAGAACGCCGCCGTAGCCCTGGAACGTATCGCCATGACCGCTGCGCCAGACTTCGCGCCGTGATGGCTTGTCTTTGCGGTCTTGCGCGTAGCCGTCGCCCCGCAGTAATGGGGCCAGCCGCCTGGCGCGATACTTCAGGTCCAGCAAGCGCGGCAGGCGCCTCGCGCGCGGTCCGGGCGGTGCCGCGCGTGGCGGCAATCCGAAGTTGGGCAAGTTCAAGAAGGACGAGGCGATAGCAGCGCGCGGGTGGGTCTCGCGCGCCTTCAGGAAGGGCCCTGTCCAATCCGGCTCGTAGTGGCGGTCGTCGTCGCAGAAAAGGATGTCCAGATCTTCACCGGAAAATTCCCGAACCGCCGGCAGGACCTTGGTCGCCGGCCCGAAATCCTGCTCACATCGACGGATTTCGACACCCTCGGGCACTGCCGGTAGTGCGCCGTCCCAGTCCGGAAAGCGGCGATAGGACTTGGGTATGTAAAGAATGACCCGATCGGCGGGTCGGTTCTGTTCAAGGAGCGGCGTCAGGACATGCCGCAGGTGGCCGAACCTTGAGGGTATTGCGGTGAGCGTGATGATGAACATTTCTGGCAATCTGGCGTTCTGGTACCCCGGACTTTGGCCGGACAATAAAGAATGCGCGATACGCAGGATTCTTCAAGCTGTCTTCACGGCCCGTCCTGGCGGCATGGTGCTGATCCTGCCCCGAAAAAGTGGACGAAGGTTAGCTGTGAACCGCCATTGGGTTGTCAAGCAAGGTTGTCGCGGGTTCGGTTCCGCAAGCGGAGCATGGTCGTTTTGTCTTGAGCCAGTCAAGCCATCCTGACAGGTGGCGTTTGCGTGCGTCCGACGAGGCCTGGGCCGCGCCTGAGGGTCGGGGCGAAGCGCTCTGCCTTTTCACTGGACCTGAGTCTGTGGGGGTGGGCCGGATGCGGCGGATACCGCTGCGCGCAGCAGCCCGCCGAACATGCGCGAAGGGTAGCACGATCCGTTTTTCGTTGTCCGGCAAGGTATTGCGCCGCAATGCTTCCTTGGGACCATCACCCGATCGACCGTGATGCCGCGCCAGGTGAATGCGGCCGGTGCCTCGGCCACGAAGACCGTGGCGCTTTGCTTTCGCGCGCCCGGCAGCATGTCGCCATGGATCAGGCGGGTGGCGTGATCGAAAGCTGCATGAAGAGTTCCCGGCCCGCTTTGCGGTCCGACGGACGGCGTGGCGGGCGGCGAGAAATGCGGGGCTGTTAACGATCAGAGGCGCCCCTTGCGGCGGGGTTGTTCATCCTTCGGGGTTCTTGGCCGGGGGCGGCGATTGCAGCCCGACCCCCCAACGTGTGCAGGGCGTGCCCCGAGTTCACAGCCCGCGGTCGTGTTGCGGGCGGGGCATGTCGCGGCGCTTCAGGGTGTCAGGTCTCGCGGAACGATGAAATCGACGACGCGGCCCTGGCCCGGGGTCGCATCACGCCAATTCGAGATGGCAAAATCGACGATCGTCGTGGCGCAGGTAGGGTATTGGTGGAATTTCGGATGCCGCGGCGGGTGGGCCGTCATGGCGCCTGCGAAATACCCGATGCCCGGGTTATGGGCCACGAGCGCGACATGCGGCACCGTCGCGGCGCGCAGGACCTCCAGCAGGATCTGTGGCGACGCATGATAGAGGGTTGGCAGATAGGTGACAGGAATGGGATCCTCCCAGTCCGCCTGCATCCGGTCTACCGTTTCCCTTGTCCGTGCGCTGTCTGAACTCAGAAACTCCTGAGGGCGATAACCGCCATCCCGGATCCAGGTGCCGAGGGCGCGGGCGGACCAACGGCCGCGCCTGTTGAGAACGCGAGCATGATCGTCGGCGCCGGCGTCGTCCCAGCTGGACTTGGCGTGGCGGATCAGGATCACGCGGTGGGTCAAAGAAAAGCCTCCATGTGAAAGGCCGATTGTCGCCCGTCGCGTGGAAAGGATCGGCTGACCGGGCAGGCGGCCCGCACGGCGCAGCCCGCACTCATGCAGTCTGCCCCACCACGCAGGTGGTCCTTGCAGGTGGCGACGTCATATCCCGAAGGTGTCAGGGCCGAGACCGGGCACGACGTCCGGCAGGGCTGTTCAGTGCAACTGTCGCAGGGCCGTTCCATGGGGGGCGGCACATCCAGTGTCATCTCGAAGACAAGTGCGCCACGAAACGAGACCCAAAGACCCTGTTCGCCGTGGACGAGAAAATTGACCGGAGAGGGCCAGACGCGTCCCGTGCGCGTGGCCCATGTCAGGAAGGGGTGAAAGGGCGGAGGGCCGAAGGGAAAGAGCGGGCGGGCGCCGACGACCTCGGCGATACGAGTCACCACACGCCGCGACCAGCGATCCAGCGGATCCGCCTGACCGTCCCGCATCTCGGGCGACTGTGCAAACTGGTTCCAGAAATCGGGGCCGGGGCCCAGCAACATGAGCGTGGATCCCAACTCTTCGTCCGGTTCGGGGTGAAAGCCGCCCAGAACACTCAGGCGGGCCGCGCCCGCCGCCGCCTCGACGTCGGACAGTCTCACCGCGGTGTGCGGATCAAAGAGCCCGCCCCGTGGTCGGTGAAAAGCTCCAGCAGCACCGCGTTGGGCGCACGTCCATCCAGGATCACCACCGCGCGTACACCACCCGCGATCGCGCCCAGCGCCGTCTGGGTCTTGGGGATCATGCCGCCGGCGATCACGCCGTCCTCTGTCAGGGTGCGGATCTGATCGGGCGACAGCTCCGTCAGCAGGGTACCCTCGGCATCCTTGACACCCTCGACATCCGTGAGCAGCAGTAATCGGTCGGCCTTGAGCGCGGCGGCCACGGCACCCGCGGCGGTGTCACCGTTGATGTTCAGTGTCGCGCCATCGCGGCCCGCGCCCAGCGGGGCGATCACCGGGATTGTGCGGGCCTCGAACAGGGTGTGCAGCAAGCTTGGGTCCACCTCGGCCGGTGTTCCCACGAGGCCAAGCTCGGGCGCGTCCTGGTCGCATGTGATCAGGTTGGCGTCCTTGCCAGACAGGCCCACGGCCCGACCCCCTTGCTGGTTGATGGCATGGGTGATCCACTTGCTGACTTTCCCGGCCAGCACCATTTCGACCACTTCGACAACGGCCCGGTCGGTGACGCGCTTGCCGCCCACGAAATCGGACTCGATCGCCAGCCTTTCGAGCATCTCATTGATCATGGGGCCGCCACCGTGGACAATGACCGGGTTCACACCGACCTGTTGCATCAGCACGACGTCGCGGGCGAAATCCTCCATCGCGGCCTGGCTGGACATGGCGTGTCCGCCCAGCTTGATGACGACGATCGCCCCGGCATAGCGTTGCATGTAGGGCAACGCCTGGTTGAGGGTCTTGGCGGTGGCGATCCAGTCGCGGTTCATGTCCTGCGTCTTCATGTCGTACTCAGTCTATCCCGGCAATGATGCTGCGCAACACGTCGATCCCGAGGCCCTTTTCCGAGGACGTCAGGACAATTTCGGGAAAGGCCGCGGGGTGGGTCGACAGCTTCTCTCGCACCTGGTCCAGCACGCGGGCGCGGTCCTGTTCCTTGACCTTGTCGATCTTGGTCATGACGCATTGAAATGTGACGGCGGACTGGTCCAGCAGGGTCATGATCTCGTCGTCGACCGGCTTGATCCCGTGGCGGCTGTCCACCAATACGAAAGCCCGGCGCAGGGTCTGGCGGCCCGAAAGGTACCGCCGAAGCAGCGCCTGCCATTTCTCGACGACCGCCACGGGCGCGTTGGCGAAGCCGTAGCCGGGCAGGTCCACCAGATAGTGACCGCCACCCAGCTGGAAATAATTGATCTCTTGGGTGCGACCGGGCGTGTTCGAGGCCCGCGCCAGGCCCTTGCGTCCTGTCAGCGCGTTGATCAGGCTTGACTTCCCGACGTTCGAGCGCCCCGCGAAACAGACTTCGGGGTGGTCGGCGGCGGGCAACCCTGACATGGCGACCACGCCCTTGAGGAAGTCTGTCGGCCCGGCAAACAGCCTACGCCCCGCCTCGCGATGGGCGTCGGTCTCGATCTCGGCAACGGGGAAAGGCAGCCGCATCAGGCCACCTTGCCACATCGCGCGGATGCGGGCCGACCCCGCGGCAGGCGCGGTGCCATCATTTCTCTTTCGAGTCCTCACCGCGTCGAAGCGAGCCGATGATATTGCCGATCAGGTCGGGCTTGTAGCCTTGGCTTCGCATGATCGTGTATTGCTGCAGGAAGGTGATCACGTTGTTGGAAATCCAGTACAGGACGAGCCCGCTGGCGAAGCCGCCCAGCATGAACATGAAGACCCAGGGCATCCAGGCGAAGATCATCTTTTGCGTCGCGTCCGTGGGGGCCGGGTTCAGCTTCTGTTGCAGGTACATCGAGACGCCCAGCAGGATCGGCAATACGCCCAGGCTGAAGATGAAGAAGATCGAGCCGGGTTCCGGCGTGGACCAGGGCAGCAGCCCGAAGAGGTTCAGGATCGAGGACGGGTCCGGCGCCGAAAGGTCCTTGATCCAGCCGATCCAGGGGGCGTGACGCAGTTCGATGGTGACGAAGATTACCTTGTAGAGCGAGAAGAAGATCGGGATCTGCAGCAGGATCGGCAGGCACCCCGAGGCAGGGTTGACCTTGTTCGTCTTGTAGAGCTCCATCATGCCCTTTTGCATCTCTTCGCGGTTGTCGCCCGCGCGTTCCTTGAGCTTTTCCATCTCGGGCTGAAGCTCGCGCATCTTGGCCATCGAGACGTAGGACTTGAAGGCCAGCGGGAACAGCACGGCCTTGATCAGAAGGGTCAACCCGATGATCGCCCAGCCCATGTTGCCGATCAACTCGTTCAGCCAGTGCAGCACGGCGAAGATGGGCTTGGTCAGGAAGAAGAACCAGCCCCAGTCGATGGAGTCGATGAAACCGTCGATCCCCTCGGCTTCGTATTCGCGGATCGTGCCCCATTCCTTGGCCCCGGCGAAAAGCCGGCTTTCCGCCGAGAGAGTATCGCCCGCTGCGACGGTGCGCTGGGGGTAGATGGTTTCGGTCTGGTAAACGCCGCTTTCGGGGTTGTCCTCGTCCACGCCCGCGGCCCGCGCGACCGAGCGGAATTCACTGCCCGGCTCAGGGATCAGGGTGGTCATCCAGTATTTGTCGGTAAAGCCGACCCAGCCGTTTTCCGCGACTTCGACACGGCTTTCGTCCCGGGTCAGGTCGGGCATGTCGCTGTAGCTGGTTTCCTCCAGCGTGCCGTCTGACATGCGCACCACGCCCTCGTGCAGGATAAAGAAGCCGATGGTCTCGGGCTCGCCGTGGCGGGCGACGATGCCGTAGGGGCGCATGGCGACATCGGCTTCGCTGGTGTTCTCGACCGACTGGCGGATGGTAAACATGTAGTCGTCGTCCACCGAGATGGTCTTGCGGAAGGTCAACCCGGCGTCGTTTCTCCAGGCCAGTGTGACCGGGGCGCCCGGGGAGAGCGTGGTACCGCTCTCGACCGACCAGATGGTATCGGGCCCGGGCACCTGGCCCTGGTCGACGCCGACCGTGGCGATCCAGCCGTGCAGGGCATAATAGGGATCGGCGCTGCCCACCGGGGACAGCAGGCGCACCAGGTCGGAGTCTTCGCTCAGGTCCTCTCGGTAATCCGACAACGAGAGGTCGTCGATCCGTCCGCCCTTGAGCGATATCGACCCGGTCAGGCGCGGGGTGGCGATCTCGACCCGATCGACTTCGGCCAGGGCGGCGTCGATGGTGCGGTCCGGGGTCTGGCCGGCACCTTGGGGCGAGGTATCGGCGACCGAAGGAGTCGCGGTCCCGTCCTCGGCGGTGGTGCCGGGCGCTGTCTCGGGTGCCGTGATTTCGCCATCGGCATCCGTGATGCCGGGCGCCTGCTCCGGCGGCGGGAACAGCAGGAACCAGATCAGGATCACGACGAAGCTGAGGGCCGTCGCGAGAATGAGATTCTTGTTCTGATCGTCCATCGAAACCGCCCGGAATTGCTGATCTTGGGTCACGGCGGTTCAACAGGTCAGGGGCGCAAAGGTCAAGCGATTTTGCCCCGTTTCAAGGTCCGCCCCGCCCTGTGAGCAGGGTCAGGCGCTGCGGCGGCGCATCTCCACCGCCGGGGTCCGCGAGGTGCCAAGCTCGGCCAGCCAGCTATCGGCCTCGTCCAGCGGCATGGGGCGCGCAAAGAGGAACCCCTGGGCGTATCCACACCCCAGCCGTGTCAGCATGGCCTGTTCCCCCGGCGTTTCAACGCCTTCCGCGAGGGTTTGCAGGTGCAGCCTGTCGGCCATCGTCAGGATCGCCGCGATCATGTCCTGCTGCTCGATATCCTCGTCGACGCGTGCGATGAAGCTGCGGTCGATCTTGATGCGATTGATCGACAGCTTGCGGATATTCGTGATCGAGGCGTAGCCAGTGCCGAAATCGTCCAGGTCGATACCACAGCCAAGCTGCGACAGGCCGGCCAGATTGCGCGCGACCTGATCATCCGCGCAGCGGGCCACGACGGTTTCCAGCACTTCGATGACCAGCCGGTGGGGGGCGATGTCGCGGGTTTCCAGCGTCATGGCCAGGCGGTCGACGAGCTGCGGCGATTGCAGTTCCTCGGTCGAGAAGTTCACGCCGACCTGGGGCACGTCGTGGCCCCGGTCATCCCAGTGGCGCAGCGCGTCAAGGGTGTTTGACACCATCAACTGGCCCAAGTGGTCCATGCGGCCGCTGTCCCGCAGGATCGGCAGGAACTCGGCCGGGGAAACAAGTCCAAGCTTGGGGTGGTGCCAGCGGCTGAGCGCCTCGAATCCGGCCAATCGCCCGGATCCGAGATCGAATTGAGGTTGGAAGTAGGGGCGGATCTGGCCTGTTGCCAGGCCGGTCTCGACATCGCGGCTCAGGCGGCTGCGCGAGGCGATACGCTTGCGCATTCCGTCGGAATAGGACCGGATCGCCGCAGGGGCGCTGCGCTGTGCTTCGACCAGGGCGCAGGTTGCGGCCTGCATCAGCTCCTCGGGATCGGGCGACTTGATCCGGTCGGAGAGGGCGAACCCCACCGAGGCGGTTGCCTGAATCGCGCCGCACGACGACTGGAACGGTGTCGAAAGCGCCTGTTGCAGTCGCGTGGCGCGCTGCAAAGTCGTCTCGAGCGAGCAGGCATCCACCCCGGTCATGGCGACGGCGAACCGCGGCCCGTCCAAGTGGGCGGTCAGGTCACCCTGGGCCAGTGGCCCCAGGAGGCAGTCGGCGCAGTGACGCAGGAATGCCTCGATCACGGTCCTGACATGCCGTTCCTCCAGCTGATGGAAGTCGTCGATCTCGGCCAGGATGACGGCGGTCTGACCACTTGAGGCTTGCGTGGCGCGCGCGGTCAACTGGGCAATAAGGCCGTCCCGCGTGCCAAGACGAGTGGCCGGGTCATTGCATGCATCCGCCCCGGTCAGTGCCCTTTCCCTGTGCGCGGAAAGCGCCGCCGCGGCGAGAGTCATGCCGACAACGATTGCCGCGAAGAGACCGGTATCGGCGCCGACAAGAGCCCCCACGGCGGCCGTCGCAAGGCCCAGGCCGATGACCCGCCCCCGACCGGTTGGAAGTTGGAAAGCCTTGGCCCCCTTGGTCATTCCTGTCGCCCCTCTGACACGCCCGAAACCGGGCAGTTTCCGGGCCAGATTGGGGCAGCCCCTTGCACAGAACGTTAATCGACCGTCGGAAAATCCTTAGAATTTTCATTGCCCTCACGGGTCAGGCCCGCGAAATCGAAAAGCGCGGGATCCAGAAGGTGCGACGGGCGCGTGTTCATCAGCGCCCGGAACATCTTTTTCCGCCGGCCCGGCGCGTTCCCTTCCCAGCCGTCCAGCATGGCCTTGACCTGCTGGCGTTGTAACCCGTCCTGACTGCCGCAGAGGTCACAGGGAATGATCGGGTAATCCATGGCCCTGGCGAATCGTTCGCAATCGGCCTCGGCCACATGGGCCAGCGGGCGATAGACGAAGAGGTCGCCCGCCTCGTTGACCAGCTTGGGCGGCATGGTGGCCAGACGCGACCCGTGGAAGAGGTTCATGAAGAAGGTCTCGAGGATGTCGTCGCGGTGATGGCCCAGCACCACCGCCGAACAGCCCTCTTCGCGGGCAATACGGTAAAGGTTGCCGCGCCGCAGCCGCGAACACAGTGCGCAATAGGTCCGCCCCTCGGGCACCTTGTCCATGACGATGGAATAGGTGTCCTGGTATTCGATCCGGTGCGGTACCCCCATCTTTTCGAGGAATTCGGGCAATACCGTCGCCGGAAACCCCGGCTGCCCCTGGTCAAGGTTGCAGGCCAGCAGGTCGACTGGCAGCAGGCCGCGCCACTTCAACTCGTGCAGGACGGCCAGCAGGGTATAACTGTCCTTGCCGCCCGAGAGACAGACCAGCCATTTTGCGCCCGGTTCGATCATCCCGTATTGGTCGACCGCCTCGCGCGTGTCTTGCACGATCCGCTTGCGGAGCTTCTTGAATTCCGTTGTGCGGGGGGCGCCGTGGAACAGCGGGTGGATATCGTCAGCATCGTCGAGCATGAGACGGGCATACGCTGCGCCGGGGCGCCGGGCAAGAGGCGGCTCGGGCTTGCCGGGCCTCCCGGCCGCTCATGCCGCCGAGACGCCAGAAGGGATCAGTCCGGCACGTTGTCCACGCCGTGGCCGCCCCAGGGGTGGCAGCGGCCAATGCGCCGGGCGGCCAGCCAGCTGCCTCTGAGTGCGCCGTGCTTTTCGAGGGCTTGCATGGCGTAAGCCGAACAGGTCGGCTGATATCGGCAGCCGTGGCCGACCCAAGGGCTGAGGACGAGCCGGTAGAACCGGACGGGCAGCGAGACGAGATAGGCGAGCGGCGTCATGAATGGACCTCGCACAGGGCGTGTTGAAGATCGTGGCGCATCTGCTGGAAATCAAGACTGGCGGTGGCCCCGCGTCGTCCGATCAGCACGTAGTCCCAACCCGGGCGAGCGTTGCCGGGCAGGTCCAGTCGGGCAACCTCGCGCAGGCGGCGCTTGGCGCGGTTGCGGGCGACGGCATTGCCGACCTTCTTGGAGCAGGTGAACCCGATGCGGGCCGGGCCCTCCGCTTCCCGCTTGCGGGCTTGCAGGACGAATCCCCTGGAGTGGGCCACGCGGGCGCGGGCCGCGGCCAGGAAATCGGCACGCTTCCGCAGACCTTCCACACGAACATTAACCGCCGCAGCGGAGGCTGAGGCGGTTGTCTCGCTTTCAGAGGTCATGACGACCTCGCTCCGAATTGGCGCCCGTTCAGGCGCTCAACTTCTTGCGGCCGCGGGCGCGACGCGCATTCAGGATCTTGCGGCCGGCCTTGGTGGCCATGCGGGCGCGGAACCCGTGACGGTTCTTGCGAACGCGGTTGGACGGCTGATACGTGCGCTTCATCGCGTCATCTCCGGTCTTTGGGGGCGACTCCAGGACGGTCGTCGAACCCCGATCACATCTCGAAGCCTGTCGTCTAGAGCCCGCCCGCCCGGCTGTCAACGCGGCAGACCGGGGTTTTCTGCAACAAACCCGGTCTGATCTGCCTGGGATGTTACAATCCGCGACGCAGGTTGACGGATTTCCCACGAAACCGTCACCTGCCATCAAGGCGGCGTGACCACCCTATCGCGCGGCGTGCCGCTGCGCCATCTATGACGCACCTGCACTCCCCGGACCGAAAGGATGCCCTACGTGAACGATATGACACGGACACCCGACCGCCGTTGGCTGAAACGCCTGCCGATTTTGATCATCTTCGCCGTGGCCGTGCTCGGGGCCGTCTACCTGCGTGATTACCTGAGCTTCAAGGCGCTGGCCGAAAACCGGGAGGCCCTGATCGCCTTCCGTGACGCGAACTACCTCGTGACGGCGGGGGTCTTCGTGTTGCTCTACGCGGGTATCGTGGCCTTTTCGCTGCCCGGTGCCACTGTCATGACCCTGACCGGCGGGTTCCTCTTTGCGACCTTCCCCGGGGCGCTGTTCAACGTGACAGGCGCCACCATCGGGGCGGTGGGCATCTTCCAGGCGGCGCGCTGGGGCTTCGGCGACCAGCTGGGGCGCAAGCTGGAAGGCGCGGAAGGGACGGTGAAGAAGATCAAGGACGGGATCGACGAGAACCAGTGGTCCATGCTTTTCCTGATCCGGCTCGTGCCGGCGGTGCCGTTCTTCCTGGCCAACCTGATCCCCTCGTTCCTGGAGGTGCCGCTGCGACGTTTCGTGGTCTCGACCTTCCTTGGCATAATTCCCGGTGCGGTGGTTTATACCTCGGTCGGTGCCGGGCTCGGCGAGGTCTTCTCGCGCGGGGAGACGCCCAACCTGGCCGTCATCTTCGAGCCGCAAATCCTGCTGCCGATCGTCGGGCTTTGCGCGCTGGCAATGCTTCCCGTTGTCCTCAAGGCCCTGCGCGGCAAGAAAGGGCTCTGATCCATGACCCGTATCAAGACTGATCTTTGCATCATCGGCGGCGGCTCGGGCGGACTGTCGATTGCGGCGGGCGCGGCCCAGATGGGCGCCGACGTGGTCCTGCTGGAGAGCAACAAGATGGGGGGTGACTGCCTGAACTATGGCTGCGTGCCGTCAAAGGCGCTGCTTTCGGAGGGCAAGCGCGCCGCCGCCGGGCAGACGGTCGCCTTCGATGCCGCCAAGGATCATGTGGCCGATGCGATCGCAACGATTGCACCTCATGACAGCGTCGAGCGTTTCGAGCGTTTGGGGGTGAGGGTCATAAAGGACCACGGTCGCTTCATCTCGCCGACCGAGGTCCAGGCAGGAAATACGGTGATCGCCGCGCGCCGCTTCGTGGTCGCGACAGGCTCGGGCCCGCTGGTGCCGCCCATCGACGGGATCGAGGATGTCACCGTCCACACCAATGAGACGATCTTCGAGTTGCGCGAGCGGCCCGAACACCTTTTGGTGATTGGTGGTGGCCCAATCGGCATGGAAATGGCGCAGGCACATCGGCGGCTGGGGTGCCGGGTTACGGTGATCGAGGGCGAAAAGGCGCTGGGCAAGGATGACGCCGACCTGGCCGCTGTCGTGCTGGACAGGCTGCGTGACGAGGGCGTCGAGATCGTCGAGGGCGCCCCGGCGGAGAAGATAACCGAGAAAGACGGCCGGGTCACCGTCCGGACCGGGAAGGGCGACTACACCGGCTCGCACGTGCTGATGGCCGTCGGTCGAAAGGTCAATGTGGAGTCGCTGGGTCTCGACGCCGCCGGGGTCGACAGCGACAAGCGCGGCGTCAGGGTGACTGATACGCTGCGATCAACTTCCAACCGCCGGGTCTACGCGGTGGGCGACGCGGCCGGTGGCCTGCAGTTCACGCATGTGGCGGGCTATCACGCGGGTATCGTGATCCGTTCGGCCCTTCTGGGTCTGCCCGCAAAACAGAAGATACATCACATTCCCTGGACGACCTATACGGACCCGGAACTGGCCCAAGTGGGCCTGACCGAGGCACAGGCGCGCGAGGCCCATGGTGACAGCCTGGAGGTCGCCGCGGCAGAGTTCGCGGGCAACGACCGTGCTGTTGCCGAGGGCAAGACAACCGGCGGGATAAAAGTCATGGTCGTAAAGGGGCGGCCGGTCGGGGCCACCATTGTCGGGCCCATGGCCGGAGAACTGATCGCCATGTGGGCCATGGCCATCGCCAACAACATGAAGATGTCGGCAATTTCAAACACCGTCCTGCCCTATCCCACCTTCAACGAGATTAACAAACGCGCCGCGGGCAACTACTTTGGTCCGAGGCTCTTCGAGAGCGACACGGTGAAGCGGGTGGTGCGCCTTGTTCAAAGGTGGCTGCCCTAGTCAGGTGCAGACATGCGGCTGTTGAACACACTTTCCGGGCGGTTCCTGATCCTGACCACCATCTTCGTGATGCTGGCCGAGGTCTTGATCTTTGTCCCCTCGGTGGCTCGTTTCCGCGAGGATTACCTCCTGACCCGGCTGGAACGTGCGCAGATCGCGTCGCTCGCCCTGCTGGCCGATGACATGATCACCGAGGAACTGGAACGGGAACTCCTGACCAACGCGGGTGTCTTCAACGTGGTGCTGCGGCGCGATGAAGTCCGGCAACTGGCGCTCAGCTCGCCGATCCCCGCGCCGATCCACGCCACCTACGACATGCGTGATCCCTCGCCGCTGGTGCTGATCCGCGATGCCATGGTCCGGCTGTGGGATACCGATGACCGGATCATCCGCGTTATCGGCAACCCCGTGCGCGAGGGCGGCCAGCTGATCGAGGTGACCATGGAAACCGGCCCCCTGCGCGCTGCAATGATCGACTACGGGTTGCGCATTCTGCTGCTGTCCGCGGTGATCTCGATCGTGACGGCCATACTGCTGTTCCTCGCCGTGCGGATTCTGCTGGTCAAACCCATCAAGGGCGTCGTTCGCAACATGCAGACCTATGCGCAGTCGCCCGAGGACGCGCGTTCGGTCATCACGCCCGAGTCATCGGTGGTGGAACTGCGCGAGGCGGAAGAGTCTCTGGCCAGTCTTCAGACCCAGCTGACCGGGGCGCTCAAGCAGAAGGAGCGGCTGGCCCAGCTTGGCGGCGGCGTCTCCAAGATCAGCCATGACTTGCGCAACATTCTGACCTCGGCGCAACTTTTTACCGACCGTCTGGAAAGCTCCGAGGATCCGACCGTGCGCCGCCTGGCGCCGAAACTGGTGAATTCGATCAGCCGCGCGGTGAACCTGTGTGAAACGACGCTGGCCTTCGGCCGGGTCGAGGAGCCGGCCCCCCGCCTGTCGCGATTGGTGCTCGGCGATATCGTGGAAGACGTGCTCGACGGTGAGCGGCTGGCCGAGACGGATGCCGAGATATCCTTCTCCGCCGATATTCCCGTGGGCATGCAGCTGCGCGCCGACGGCGAACAGCTTTACCGCGTGCTCGGCAACCTGGTGCGCAATGCCCGCCAGGCGATCGCCGCCACCGGCCAACCCGGCGAGATCAATATCCGCGCCTGGGAGGACGAAGAGGCCTGGTGGATAAACGTCACCGACACCGGCCCGGGCCTGCCACAGAAGGCGCGAGAACACCTCTTCGAGGCTTTCCAGGGGGGGACGAGGCGCGGGGGGTCAGGGCTTGGCCTGGCCATCGCCGCCGAACTGGTGCGCGGCCACGGCGGCCGGCTGGAATTGCGCCATACCGGTGAAACCGGCACAGCCTTCGAGATTTTTCTGCCCAAGGCCGAGGTCGCGATGGATACGGGGTGAACGGCGTTTCGTCCGGTGGGCAGGGACAGAAAACTTGGAGTTTGTCGCGCCTGCCCCCTTGCGTTGAAGTTCCGACAAGTCTAAACGCTCGCCTTATAGCGGACCGATAGCTCAGCTGGATAGAGTACCTGACTACGAATCAGGGGGTCGGGGGTTCGAATCCTCCTCGGTCCGCCATTGTATTTCCCTAGTCCGCTGATCATGAAGTATTTTGTCCGGGACCGGATATTTTCATCCCCCAGGGCGTCCCCCACGCTCGCGTGGACCAGCTCGGAACAGCTTGCATTGCCACGGCTGAGATCGGAGAAAACGGGAGCAGGGTCAAAGTCGCTCTGCAAGCAGGTTCCAGTGCCACGGTTGACCGACGAGCCTGCAGTGGCTACGCAGAAACCGTCGGGGCTGACTCCCAATTCCGGGTCGGGCAACGTCTTATCACGCCCCGCCGTCGGTTCTCTCGAGAACCGGGCCCCGACACCAAAGACCCTTAAACCGCAAAACGGCTGAGACAGAGCTTCCAATCTTCACGCTGTGAACGAGGCTTGTAGTCTTCAGTGGCACGCTAGTTGGCCGAGATCCCGTCGCCATAAGTAAGTAAAGCCCCTTTTCTCGGCCTCCGGGGCCTACCCACTCGGTTCCGGTCATTTGCCGAGGCCGTTGGGTTTTGTCGTGGTTGGCCTTGCCAATTGGAAAGTCTGCTTGCGGGCACCAGCCACCGGCTTGCCTGCCTGTTTCAATAAACCAACTCTTTCCAGCGTGCGGCGGGCTGCCAGGAAACGATCTCGAGAGAGAGACGTGAGTCCGGCAGACTTCATGGCTTTCTGACAAAGTGGAAACGGCTTGCCATGTATGTGGCCGTGCTGATCCACAAGGCGGACGTAGAGCGCCAAGGCATCCTCCTGGGCGGGTTGTCCACGTAAGAGCTCCAGTGGCTCTCTGTGCAGTGAAAAACCGCTGCGCCGGCCCTTGTAGATGCGGTTTTCGAGACGACAGCGCCAAGCCCACTCAGCGATAGCCTCAATCTCTGAGTCGGGCAGCGTGTTCGGTTGCTCGCATAAGTCGTCGCGTATGCCTTTCAGTCTATCCACTAGCTCAGGGACGCTGCTGACAATGGCGACATCCTTGATTGCGTGCTTGATCAATTCGTTGTGCCTCTTGCCTGGCGCAATTGACGCTGGGGCGTCGGCAGATGCAACCCCGGCGCTTGGCGATGTGTGAAGTGGGGTAAGGGCATCGACACCAAGCACTCCTCGCATAGGCGCGTATATGCCGCCGTCTGGCCGTTTGGATAACGGCCCGACGACATAAGCGCGACGCCCGGCCTTAACATCGACCGGCAAACCTTCGCCTCGCAGGTTCGGGACCTTGCTGTCGAGTTTGTAATACAAATGCTGCCCACGCGGCGTTCGGACATGGACAGATGACGCACCGAAGCGTGCCTCAAGATCAGCTACCAAATCCGGATCATTGATATCGCAATCCAGCACCGCCAAGCCATCTAGACGGATACCAAACATCGGCATAGCTTTACGGTTCATTGGACCGAAGACTTGGCCAAGTGTAGGTCGTTTGTATGCCCATCCGGTGATCGTGGGTTTTTTACCATCGGCTGCGCCGCCAAGCGGGAGAAGACTGAACCCCGCCTTCCACAGACGGACTATTTCTTCGCGTATCGCCTCTGGAAGTGTGTCAGGAGGCCGCTCTTCTGCGCGGCCCCCTGCGTCTTTCGTCCGCTTCATGGCTCAACCTCATCGTCGAGTTGATCCATCCAGTCCGCGATGTCGCGATCACGCCAAGCGACTACCCGAGCACCAATTTTCACGGGTTTCGGGAATTTTCCCTGCTTCAGCCAAAGGTAAATCGTTGATCTTGAGAGGCCGGTTCTTGCCTCGACCTCTCGGCGGCGTAGCAGTCTGTCATGCATCTCTGCTTCCTCACATTTCCTATTGAACGTGAGTGAATCTTGCCGGAAGCAAACTGCGACGTATAAGGGAGGAAAATCCCTATCGGCATATATTAATTTTCCTTAGCCCAAACAGAAGCTTGCCGCGCATATTCTTCTGGGTTGGCGTTGACATGACCAACCTTGAAGATGTCCTTAACCAAGGAGTAGAAGCTGCCTTCGGCCTCTTCCCTATAAGGTGCCCATGACGGACTCGGTGGATTCTCCTGAACGATATCTTTAAAGCATAAAGCACAAAGGCATGCGATTTCCCGGGCACCGTCCTTGGGTGGTGCCCCTCGACCAATGCTCCCCAGCTCCGCGTTCACGAGCCTCAAAACCGCCTCAACATGCTCATCAAGACGTCTGAGCTGTGTCACCACGTCCTCGAGCCGGTCCTGATACCGCAACTTGGATATCGGATTGTAATAGCCGGTGAAGCTTTCTGGCTCAAAAAGTCCCATCATTTGCCTCGACAGGATTTCTCGACCTAGGTCGTCCAGGCTATCAAGCGCCGATATGGTGCTGGGTAGACTTTTTTGAAGTTTTTTGAGCTTGGCAAGCTCTCGACTGACCTCGACTTCAAAAGGCTTCCCGATGCGATTGTTGGAATTCGCACGCAAGGCCGATGCCAAAACTTGAGCTAACAGGTTAATGAAGTCGTCCTCTTCATCAGGAAAGTGCTCATGCAGCACGGTGAAGACTTCGTCGGTATATTGTTGTGATGTTCCGAAAAAATCTTTCGACCAAGATATTTTTTTCGCGGTCACGGCGACCCTCCTTTCGATTTCCGCTGTCGGGCTGACTGGCCGCCCCTTCTTCACAAACGTATCCTCTCTAGCAACAGCCACACAAAGTTTTAACCATCGTTCAGCCGGGTGATGGGGCTCCGTGTTTCCCATTAGAACTTGGCCCGGTACAGCCCGTTCATTGACCTCGCCCAGCTCTTAACCCACACGCGACAGTCGCCGCCGGGTAGATAGGGTGTGCTTTGTCGTGGTTCACGCCACTTCGCGCGCCAGCACCTCGGCTTGCCTTACGACCTTCTTGATTGCGTCCGCCTGCAAGTCCGGCGGGAAACCGTGCTTGCGCAGGATGCGGCGGATGCTGACCCGCATCTTCTTGCGCACATCGTCGCGGCGCCACCAGTCCACCTGGACGTTCTGGCGCACGTTTCTGATCAGCCCCGTGGCGATGACGCTGACCTCATCGTGAGTCGCTGTATCGGGAGTGATGCTGCTTGCCTCGTTGAGGCCGGTCATTAATCCTGTTCCTCGTGTAGCCGACTTTTGCATTGCCGTTCTCCAACGGACTGGCATGGATTGGCGCCACGACGCTGATTGCTCATTTGGCAACTTCAAAGAACTCATTTCCTGAACAGTTTTTCCCCACCATTACAAAAGATCCTGCAAGAACTCCGATACGGGCGCCACTCCTGAAAGCCAGAGGTGATCCCGGGCTCGCGATGCCGCAACATACAGCAGATGTCTTTCCGTATTCATGATCTCGTCGAGCCGAGCTTCATCGTTCGCGGAAATAAGACGTCCCTCGAGTGGGACGATATCCTGATCGAGCGCCAGGACAGCGACCGCGCGGTATTCAGTGCCTTTGGCCGCGTGCATGGTCATTACCCGGACCGGGACAATCGACGTGATCGCGGCCGCAACGGAAGGGGTTCGAACAAGGCACACGACATCTTCACCCGTGACGCCACATTGCGACAGGCTTTCGAGCCATGCGTTGACGGCCGCCATCTCATCCGCGCGGGTGGCGAAGCTGTGCACCTCCGGGGCTGCCCCATCAAAGACCGAAGTGACGCCAAGGCGATTTTCCTCGCTGCCATCCGGCTCGACCAGCGTTTCCGGCAACAAATCGTCGCTGTAGCGGCGGATTTGATGGGATGTCCGGTAGTTCACCTTGAGGCTGCGCGATCGTCCCCGGATCTCGACCCCTGTCGCGGCCCATGGGAACGGGGCGCGGAAGATGCGCTGGCCGATATCTCCGGCGAAAAACAAGCCGTTCTCCGAGCTGCCAAGGGCTTTCCCCAGCAGTCGAAGCTCCGGCACGGAAATATCCTGCGCCTCGTCGATCACGGCGTGGGTAAACGGGAGCGCGCCCGCCTCGGCCAAGTCATGGGCCAGTTGCGCCTCGGTCTTTATGCCTTGCGCGCTCAGCGCGGCGCGCACCCCCTCGAAGATCGCCCAAGCCGCATCGCGCCGCGCGGCAGGCATTCGGACCTTGCGACCAAGGCGCGGCAGGTCGCGATAGGTGTCGAGGTCCCGGATATCCCATGCATCTACGACGAGGCTCCACTCTTCGTAGAGGAAATCGGTGGTGAACCGTGCATCGCTTTCGGCGGCCCCGTCGCGCAGAAGCGCGCGTATCTCGTCCTCGGACGCGATGGCAGTTTCCCGAAACTGCTCGGTGTGAAACTCCGCGATCAAGGGGCCGAGCGCCTTTACCGTGATCCGCGCCCGCACATCTTCGCCCGCCAGCAGCGGCAGCTTCTGCGCCAACCCCTCAGCCAGTTCTGTGTTGAACGTTGTCAGAAGCACGCGCGCGGCGGAGTTCTGTGCGAGGCGGACGGCGCGGTGAAGGGCGACCACCGTCTTGCCAGTGCCTGCAGAACCAATCACGCGAGAAGGACCGTTGAAATCACGATCAACATATTCGCGTTGCGCCGGGTGCAGGTAGACAGCCCAACGTTCCCACGGAGCTTCCAGCGCAGTACGAAGCTCGTCCACATTCTCCATGACCCGGAAGCGGCGACCGGCATCGGGATGGGCGAAGGGGTCCGCGCCCTCGACGGTTGCGGCGGGCTGCGGGCTTGCGCCCGTCGCGGCCTGCAACAGCGCCTCGCCCGCCTCCGCGGGCAGGTGGCCTGCGATGTCGAGCACGGTATCCTCGGTCGCGTCCCGCACCACGCCCAGCCAGTCCTCGGGCACGCCCCAGGACAGCAGCGCGTCGTCGGTCTGCCCCTCGAACAGGCGCGGCTTGCGCACGGCCTCCTCCACGTAGCGCTGGATCACCACCTCCTCGACGGTTTCGCGGATCTCGACGATCTGCATGGCGCCGGTGCGCGGATGGCTTTCGAGCCGCCGCCGCTCCGCCCAGGCATAGGCGTCGTCATGATGGCCGACCCAGGCCAGAAGCGTGTCGCCGCCAGACTTGTGCAGCACGAGCCGGATGTCGCGATTGACACGCGCTGTCC
>Ga0209938_1000011_pt1 | contig 77941 bp, 57 predicted proteins | sample SalPonR2_C_D1_MG_FD_185708 | JGI IMG/M metagenome (GOLD analysis project Ga0209938, IMG submission 185708) | Salt pond soil microbial communities from South San Francisco under conditions of wetland restoration - Salt Pond MetaG R2_C_D1_MG... ... | reverse complement strand
CAGATTTTTTGCCTAATCAAGGCAAAAACTGCGTGTGGTTAACACCAGTAGCAGTTTTTAACGCAGAGTAGGTGAAAAAGATGCCGTCATAAATCATAAAGGTTAATTTTGTGGACTACTTAAGTAATTCGTAAAATTAAATTTGATAATAAGGTTCACTGAATTGAATATTGAATCGATCTGAGCCAAAAGAGGCCAGTATATTTTTGACAGCTTTTGTAAGCGTTCTCCAGGATTTATAGTCTTTGTGATGAAGCCATTCATATTTCATTTTACGCCATAGTGTCTCAATTCGATTTAAATGAGGCGCATATTTGGGTAAAAAGAAAATAAATAAGCCTTGTTGCTGCCACTGCTCCATTTTGGCTTTCATTTTTTTAGCTCTGTGAATAGGAGCATTATCCAGGATGATAACCGTCGGTTTATCAATTTTTTGGATAAAATGATCCAGGCTCTGGATAATAAAATCAGCATTGGTGCGATCCTCGGTAGGATAGCTAATCAATCGATTATCCGTTCCTAGAAGGCCAAAAATGCTGAGTGTTTTGCCTTTGCGAGGTAACATTCTAACATATTCCCCCTTGGCTTGCCAGCCATAAGGAATATTAGGAACCAGTTGAAAGCCAGCTTCATCTGCAAAAAATAGATCAATATGATCGCATTGATCGAGGTGCCAAAGTATTTCTAGGCGTTCTATTTTTTCAGCCATCTGCTGTGGGTCCTGCTTGGATTTGAGGCAGAGGCGAAATCTTCGGTATCGATAACCAGATCTTTTAAAAAATTACGCATAGTGGAGTCACTTATAGACTGACCTAGTTGAGACTCAATTTCTTGACGTAATTGTTTGGCACTCCGGTTTTCCTTTTTGAGCGCTTGTTTAACCACTTTTTGATGTTCGGTATTGTCGATGTCTAATTTACGTTTACGGCCTCGGCCTGGACGTATTTTCAAACCTTCAATACCATCTGATTCCCAGCGGTTAAACCAAGAGTAAATACTTTGAAGAGAGACTTGAAAAAGATCACGTATCTCAGGGATGGATTTACCTTGATTGCTCAATAGAATGCTGTAGCAACGAAGACGAAAATCATGGCTAGATCCATATTTATAGCCCTGTTGAAGTTCTTGTTTCTGCTCAGCTGTCAAATTTTCAATATATCGTTTTCTTCGGCTCATTTGCCAAAGATACATTTATTCTCAAATTTAATTTTATTATCTACTTATTAAACAACTTCAATGCCAAAATTCGACTGGGATCCTACAAAATCTAATCCTAATAAAACTAAGCATGGAATTGATTTCGACCAGGCGAAGGAGGTATTTGAAGACCCAAACGCCATCGTAGATCAGGCGAAAAAGGTAAAGGGAGAAGAGCGATTCTTAGCTATTGGCAAAACGCTGAAACTTTTTCTTATTTCTGTAGTGTTCACTATAAGAAATGCGTCCATTCGAATTATTTCAGCAAGACAGGCTAGAAAAAAAGAAATAAAAGCTTATCTGACTCATTCTCTAAATAACGCTACCAATGACCAAACAGATGAAAACGAAAGAAGTGATTGAATTAATCCAGGCAGGAGGTACTGTAAAAGATGTTGTTTTATCAGATTTAGAGAGCCAAATTCTTGGGTTTAGAGATGCGCTATTACTGGCAGAAAATGGCTACGCCGTACCCATTGGTAACATTAAATACGATGACACAGAAGTAGCCTATGATTCAGTACACGATGAAACCGAATGGACAGAAAAATACCAAAACCTACAATCCTTTCTCCATACAAAAGGGCTGGCAGCCGAATCAGCTAAGGACTATCACCCAGAAAAAATTGCGGTCGAAATCACTTCTGATAGTTTAGAAATGAAAGACTGGTTACAAAAAAATACAGAGAAGCTGGAGCATCTCGTCAATAAATTAGTCCGTGACTTATATAGTACGGAACAGCTTTTGAAGACTAAGGATTAATCAACTAGCAAAAGCCCCAGTTGCCCTACGCCCTGGTAGCGGGTGGGATTACGGCTTTGATTTATTTGATAATTGGTGTAATGTAATCCTAAATTCAACCAATACGTACTATAGTAGGTAGCCAGTAATCTTATGCATTTAAAGGGTGTTTACCATATTGCCTCAACACGATACGCAAATTTACTACTCCTACTCTGTTCAGCTTTAAGCGCTCGACTGTTGCTCTACCTTTCGGAGTCGTTCCTACGATAATAGAATAATTTTGAGTCCAGATAAAATGATCATCCCAATTATCCTCTCTTGGGTGATAAAGTTTCACCTCTACTCCGGTAACCGGATCTATACCTAAGGTAGCAGTGTACTTATGATTATTACACCCCTGGCAAGAAAAGGCTAAATTGGAAAGTTCATCTTTACCATCCCTGGAAATAGGAATAATGTGTTCTACCACAAAAGGATCCGGCGAGAAAGCCGCCTGACAAAGACAATATTCACAGCAAGCCTGTGCTCTATCTTCCACAAATTGTTTGTGCTCCTTTTTCATATCATTGCAGGCCCAGATCTGCCATGAGTTGCTCAGGAGAAATCGATTTGTACCTGGCTAATTCAAAGATATAAGGAAGCCTTTCGGCATTGCGTCTTTCGATTTCGTCAGAAAGTTGTAGAAGCTCTTCATGCTCCGCTTCACTGAGCGATTCTTTATCTCTGGATTCGATCAATGTGTAATAGCGCTCCCATTTTTCAGAAGAGATCCCCAGATTAACCTGTTGCAAAAGGAATTCTTCCCGGGACATCTCATCTTCTTTGACTACTTCTTTTTGAAGTAAATCCAGGATATATTCGTCCAGGGTCTTACCAATTTGTTCTGCTTTTTCCCGCAGTCTTCTCACCATTGGTGGATCCAAGTCAATATTAATGGACATAGTATTACTTTTCATTCTAAATAAAAATAAGAAAGATCGAGATACGCTGCCCATATTTTTCAGGAAACAGTATGCCTAATTACAAATTCAACCAATACGTACACTTCAGCACTAGCGCGCGTGATTTGGAAGAAAAGCTATCCGGAAAATAATTATCCGTATACACCACAAAGAGATCTGAAACCGGGCGGAAGCGCCACTGCAGACGTGAATTCACGTTGATATTCTCGATCTGATTGTTGTACTGGATAAAGGTCGTCCAGAACAGATTCCGCGTAAAGGTAATATCAAAGCGAGGTCCAATCAGCATCAGATTGGCATCGTTGTAGGGCTCCGGCAAACGAATGCGGTTCAGGCTGAAATCCAGCGAGATGGAACCGTAAGGCTGCAGACGATAATTGATGCTACCGTCCAGGTTCAGACGCGTGCCATTGAAGTATCCCCCGCTGCGGGTACTCAAATCAAAAGATAACAAGCGCCGCCGATCCGAATTGTAGCGAGCAATGATTAAATTATAGGCGTAATCGGTCTCTGCCGCTAACTCCACCCCATCGGTCCGGGTAGGATCAAAAGAGTTAAATAAGAAAACGTATTCCCGCCGTAGGCGAAAACTCAGCCGCGAAGTATTCTGAAAATTAAATTCGTACAAAAGGTTGATATCCCAGTCAGTGGTACCGTAGCGCTCGTTACCCAGTACATCAAAATCAAAACCAGGACCGTGGTTATTAATCGGCCCGGATTTGGGATACCATCGATGTTCGATGGTCGTGGCGATTCGCTGGTATCCAACCCGGCGAGCAAAGCCCGTCTCAGGATTATAATTCTCTCCAATGGATTGCGCGATAATTCTTCCCTGCCAGCGCAGGGTATTGTAATTGAGGCGAGCAGCCGCAGCGTAGCTTTTGTCGGGCTGACCCTCTTGGAGGGACTGGTGGTAGAAGACCTTACCCGTCCAGGTATCATCGGCCGAAGCCAGGTTGTAATCTAGCCCTACTACCCGGTTGTAATCGTAAACTTGCCCTGTGGTATCACTGATCATCGGATCCTCGAAAGGCTGCTTATTCACGAAGATCATCCCTACGTTGGAGCGACTGAACACCTTGCGTTGTACGGCCGCTACCGTGTAATTGGTGGTCGGGTTATTGATACTCAAATCTCGGGCCGATTGCATGCTCAGCAGGCCTACCCGCCAGTCGTCGTTTAGTTTCCCGCTCAGGCGGGCACCCCCATAAATCGGATTCTGCACATTTTGTCCCGTCTCTTCATCTCTGGCGACCCCAATCCTACGGGAAAAGAAGGGTCGCATACGGTCGACCCCAAAATCCGCAAAGAGATCTGCATTCTCCAGGAAGAATTGCCGGCGCTCCGGAAAGAAGATCTCAAAGCGATCCAGATTGGTCACCTGCTGATCGACCTCTACCTGCGAAAAATCCGGATTAACCGTCAAATCCAGGTTCAGTGCCGGGCCAACCGCAATTTTAGCATCCCCACCGAAGTCCAGACCGCGATTAGGTTCGGTTCCTTCCAGATAATCCTGGCTGGCCCGCGTAAGGGCATAGGGGATTAAGGCCACATTTGCCCCGGGCTTCTGCAAAGGTTTATCCCAGATCAGCTCGCCAATGTAAGCCAGCGAAATAATCCGGTAATTACGCGGAATAGGCGTCCAGGAAGAGCGCTCACCATCTTCACTATCAATGCGATAAAAGTTGATATTCCAGCGATCGGAGCCTTCCTTAAACCGCAGTGTCTTGAAGGGAATGGCCATCTCGGCTACCCAATAGTCGCCGTATTGCTGCGCTTCGGCATACCACTTATTATCCCAACTCAAGGAAAGATCGCCACCATTCGAACCGCCATTGGCAATCAGCCCTTCGCGCTGTACGCCAAAGGGATTCACCCCAAACTGAAAAGCATTCGTATTATCCTGAAAGGGGTCCAGAATCACGGTGATCCCATCGTTCGCTTCACCGCGATAATCGCGCCGCAGGGAAGGTGTAACGTATACTTCTCGCTGTGGGTCTTTATTATACATTTTTGCCCCCACGTATAAGAATTGCCCGTCGTAAGCCAGGCGCACCTCCGTTTGGCTTTCTGCTCTTGAGGTATCAAAAGGGAAATACTGCATAAAGTCACCCGCCACCTCAGTCATTTCCCAGGCAGCATCGTCCAGTCGTCCGTCAATGATTATCGGCTGATCCGTGCGGGTAATGCGTAAAGAGGGCGTTTCTTGTGCCGAGATCAGACAGGGCCATACCAGTAGACTTAAAAAAAGGTATACGTTCCGGTTCATAGTTGTGTTTTCTTCCTGACTAGCTTTTGCAAAAAGTTTGGAAGGCAAAATTAATGAAATATGCCTGCTCCCGGATGACCGTCTGTCGACGCCAGGCCGCCACTGGCAGACTAAAGCCAACACTGAAAGCTAAAATCTGTGAATAAATGGCTATTTTCCCATAAGTGTTTAACCAGTATAAATATATGCTTATGCGCTTCGGTTTTATTTCCTTATTGAGCCTGGCAACAAGTTTCAGCCCGCTACTGGCCCAGGGACTACAGCTTGACCAATGGTAATGCCATGATCGACCAGGACATCATTGATTAGGCCGAGCAGCAGGTTATCAATCCGGATGAAAAAACGCCTTCTCGAACGTAGACAGTCGGCACCCAGCAAAAATGAACGAAACTCCAATTTCAATTAACCATTACCAAAGCTTATGAAACCACTCTTATCTTTAACTATCTGCTTCTTGCTTTTGGGCTGCCAAGGCCCAAAAGCTGGCAACGAGGGCCCCAATATCATCGTCGTCATGACCGATGACCTGGGCTACGGTGATATCTCCCTTTTTTACGAAAGTAACCGCATCCCCACCCCGAATATTGACCGCATTGGTCAGGAAGGCCTGTACTTTACCGATGCCCATACGCCTTCCGCCGTCTGTACGCCTACCCGCTACGGTTTGCTAACCGGACGGTATAATTGGCGCAGCCGACTCAAAAACGGGGTACTCACGGGAAAATCTAAAGCGCTGATTCCACCCGACCGTAGCACCCTGGGCTCCATACTGCAAAAGCAGGGCTACCATACGGCCTTCATTGGCAAATGGCACCTCGGCTGGGACTGGGCCAAGAAGACAGCACCCGACACGACTGGGTCTGGCTGGGATGCGGGTGACTTTGCCTTTATTGACTTCGCACAGCCCATCCAAAATGGTCCCGAAACGCTGGGCTTTGATTATAGCTACGGCCATTCCGGCTCCTTGGATATGGCACCTTACATCTATGTGGAGAATGGTCACCCCACCGCTATTCCCGATACCAGCACCGTCAACACGGGCAAATATTCTTGGTGGCGGGAAGGGCCTACCGCTCCTGACTTTGTGCACGAGGATGTCACCCCTAATTTCTTCCGCCGCTCCATTGACTATGTCAAGCAGCGAGCCAATGAAGAAAAACCATTCTTTTTATACCTGGCGTTACCTTCTCCCCACACCCCGATTTTACCCACCGAAGAATGGCGAGATAAGAGCGGTCTTAATCCCTACGGTGATTTTATGCTGATGATCGACGATTACATGGGCCAACTATTGCGTACTTTGGATGAGCATGCGCTAAGGGAGAACACCCTAATTATTTTCACCAGTGATAACGGCTGCTCCCCGGCCGCAAAGATCGACGAGCTGGAAGCCGCCGGGCACAAACCCAACGGAGACTGGCGCGGACACAAAGCCGATATTTTTGAAGGGGGGCATCGGGTGCCTTTCCTGATGCGTTGGCCGCAAAAAATCGAAGCCGGACAGCGCTCCGACCAGACCATCTGCCTAACGGATTTGATGGCTACCTTTGCCGAACTCAATGATTATGAACTAAAAGACAACGAAGGGGAAGACAGCTACAGCCTATTGCCCATTTTAGAGAACGCCGATTCAGCGCCGATTCGCGAAGCCACCGTTCACCATTCCATTAACGGAAGTTTTGCGATCCGGCAGGGAGACTGGAAGCTTATCCTCTGCCCGGGATCGGGTGGCTGGAGTTTCCCCCGGCCTAATAATACCGCAGCCCTGGATAGCCTGCCCCCCGTACAACTCTACCATCTGGCTAGCGATCCGGCAGAAAGCAGTAATTTGGCCCTGGAGCAACCCGAAAAAGTCAATACTTTAACCACCTTACTAAGCCAATACATTGCGCAGGGACGTAGCACCCCCGGGACTCCACAGGAAAACGACCCCATTGATTTTGAGTGGAAGCAGATTGCCTTTACAAAAAAATAAAACCATTTAATACCAACACCATATGAAACAAGTTTCGTTTTTTACGCTACTTTTTTGCTTAAGCTTCCTGACAGCCGGCTGGACGCAGGGTACCCAATTACTGCGACAACCCAGTCTCAGTGCAGAGCACATCGTCTTTGTCTATGCCAATGACCTATGGCTGGTTGATCGAAAGGGCGGCGATGCCCGACGGCTAACCACCGACGAAGGAGCGGAGAGTAATCCCCACTTTTCACCCGATGGCAAAACCATTGCTTTTACGGCCCAGTATGATGGGAATACTGATGTCTACAGCATTCCCACTGACGGTGGAAGTCCGAAGCGCCATACCTGGCATCCGGGTGGCGATTACCTACAGGGCTGGACGCCCGACGGCTCGGCCATCGTCTTCCGATCGGGCCGGGCAGCCCGACCGACCCTGACGAATCGTCTATATCAGATCAAGCTGAATGAGGCATGGCCGACGCCATTAGAAGCACCGCGCGCAGCTTTCGGGGAAATTTCACCCGATGGACGCAAGATGGCTTATACGCCCATCACCTCCTGGGATGCCGAATGGCGAAACTATCGCGGCGGGCAAGCTATGCCCATCTGGATTATTGATCGCAAAACACTAAAACTAACCCGTACTCCCCAAACGGATAAAGAGCGCCATCTAGATCCCATTTGGGTCGGGAAGGACGTTTATTTTCTTTCGGAACGCGACTACGCCAGTAATATCTGGAAGTTCAATAGTGCCAGGGGGACCGTAGAGCAAATCACCTTCCACAAAGATTTTGATATCAAGAGTCACGATGCTTACGGTAGTGCTATCGTTTATGAGCAAGGCGGCTACCTACATATCCTGGACACCAAAACAAAGGAGAGCCGGCAGCTGGAAATCTATGTAAGAGGAGACTTCGACTGGGCCCGCCCACGCTGGGAGGATGTTTCTGCTGGTCGACTGACCAATGCCTCCTTGTCGCCTTCCGGCAAAAGAGCCCTCTTCGAGTACCGGGGGGAGATCTTTACCGTACCCAAAGAGAAAGGTAGCTGGCGGAATCTTACTCAGTCTTCGGGGGTAGCGGACCGAGCACCAGCCTGGTCACCGGACGGCGAAAAAATTGCCTGGTTCTCGGACGAGAGTGGCGAGTACCAACTGATGATCGCAGATCAATTTGGCGAAAGCCCGAAAGCCATCACGCTGAATAAGACCTTCTACTTCCGGCCACAATGGTCGACCGATAGTAAGCATATTGCCTTCACCGACACACACTATAATCTCTGGGTCGTCAATACCGAAACGGAAGAAGCTAAAAAGGTAGATACCGACCGCTTTGCCCACCCTGACCGTAGTATGAATCCCGTCTGGTCGCCAGATGGCCGCTGGATTGCTTATGCCCGTCAAATGGATAATTCCTTTAAGGTGATCAAAGTCTACGATACTCAGACGGGCGAAAGTCATCAAATCACCGATGCCATGGCCGATGCCATCGATCCGGTCTGGGACCACAGTGGCAAGTATCTGTATTTTGCAGCCAGTACCGATTATGGCCTTCAAACTGGCTGGCTCGATATGAGTTCCTACGATCCTTCGGTGACACGCAGCATCTATTTGGTCGTCTTGGACAAGGATCTCAAAGATCCATTTGTACTCCAGAGTGACGAAGAAGCCGAAGCGGAAACCGAAAAAGAAGCTTCCCGAACGGATAGCGTGGTCATTAACTTTGATCAAATCGAGCAACGGATCCTGTCAATGCCCGTCCCTAGTCGTAATTATGTCGCCCTTTGGGCCGGTCCCGCAGGTAAGCTCTTTTATGGGGAATCCGTTCCAAACGAAAGAGGCGTTACGCTACACACTTTCGATTTGAAAGAACGCGAGGCTGGTGTCTTCATGGAAGGTATTGGCTCGGGTACGATCTCCCACGATCGCAAGCAGCTGCTATATAACAGTGGCAGCACCTGGGGCATCGTTTCCACCAGTGGCAAGACTGCCAAAGTAGGGGACGGGCGCCTAAGTATGGACTTACGGTTGAAAATCCATCCGCAGGAAGAATGGCAACAGATCTACCGGGAAGGCTGGCGCTATCAGCGTGACTTTCTTTACGTGGATAATGTACACGGTGCCCCCTGGGATAAGGTTTATGAGTGGTATAAACCCTGGGTGCAACACGTACGCCACCGTACCGACATGAACTACATCATTGACATACTAGGAGGTGAGGTTGCCGTTGGCCATTCCTATACCAGCGGAGGAGATTTCCCAGACATTGATAATGTATCGATTGGACTGTTGGGTGCAGACTTTAGGGTAGAGAATAACCGATACCGCATTGACAAGATCTATACCGGAGAAAGCTGGAACCCAGAACTCAATGCGCCCCTGGCACGCCCAGGCATGGCAGTAGCCGCAGGTGATTATCTGGTAGGTGTCGATGGAGAGGAACTCAACGCATCGGAAAACTTATTCACCGCATTCGAAGGTAAATCCGGCCGTCAAGTGCGTCTGCACCTTAACCAGACCCCTAGTATGGAAGGTGCCCGGGTAGTGGTCGTAGCGCCTATCCGCAGCGATCGTGGCCTGCGCAACTACGACTGGGTAGAAAGTAACCGACGTAAGGTAGACGAGCTCTCCGGCGGGAAGTTGGCGTACGTCTACGTACCCAATACCAGCGGTAATGGCTTCAATTCATTTAATCGCTACTACTTTGCACAACAACATAAAAAAGGGGCTATCATCGATGAGCGTAATAACGGTGGCGGCTCGGCTGCTGATTATATGATCGATATCATGAATCGTAAGCTGATGGGGTACTTCAATAGCAAAGCGGGAGACAAGCGGCCCTGGACTACGCCCATGGCTGGTATCTGGGGACCAAAAGTCATGATCATCAACGAGCGGGCCGGATCTGGTGGAGACCTGTTACCCTATATGTTCCGCGATCAGAAAATTGGTCCTTTAGTAGGTACACGTACCTGGGGTGGTCTGGTCGGCACCTGGGATACGCCGCCCTTTATCGACGGTGGTCGCATGGTGGCCCCGCGCGGTGGTTTCTTTGACAAAAACGGGGAATGGGCCGTAGAAGGGGAAGGAATTGCGCCCGACATCGAAGTTATCCAGGATCCCGCTGAGCTGGCGAAGGGAAAAGATCCCCAACTCGAAAAAGCCGTGGAGGAAGCACTTCGACTACTCAAAACCGAAGAAGTGGAGCTCAAACCCGAACCACCGGCACCGGTGCGCTGGAAGCGGCCGAGTGGGAATTAAAGACAAGGCATACAGTTGAGACAAGGCATGTCTTGTCTCAACTGTATGCTTCTTAACTCAAACAAGAATGACGGAAATAAAAGAACTACAAACCCGACCCAGACTCACAGAAAATGAAAAGCTGCAATCCTCCTTTCAGAGGCTGAGCCAACTGCTGGAAGAACTGCGTAAAAAAGAACTTCCCGACGCACTCATTCAACAGATTAATGGGTACATCGATACGGCTAACCAGGAAAAGGGGGAGCCTAAAGACCTGCGTAAGACGATCAAAAAGCAATATTCAGCGATTGTCAAGCTGATAGAGAAAGAAATGAACCTCGTACCCAAGAACTACTACCGCAATATGTGGGTCGGCCTGGGGATGACTGTATTTGGTATGCCCATCGGTTTAGCCTTAGGAAGTGCCGTTGGTAATATTGGTTTCCTGGCGATTGGCCTTCCGATCGGTATGGTGATCGGAATTGCAATTGGTACTGAGAAGGATAAGAAAGCCGCCAACGAAGGCCGACAACTAGACCTGGAATACGAATTATAGCCGGTATAATATTTAGTTGTTTTTGAATACGAAAAATCAGGCGATATATCATGAATTAGCAAACCTCAATCCGAAAAACCCTTGCGCCTCAGGTGTACCAGAACGCGGATGAATATAGGGAAGCGGCTTGATCAGCGGAGACTTCAGCTGATCTACTCTTCTTTTGGGTGGCTCCGGTATTGAAGCCTTAGCGTAAAGAAAAGCCAAATAGCGGATGGCCAGCAGAGAAGATCACGAGTGCGGGCGCAGCCCAAACGGCTTGAGATTCGAGCGCCAGGGCCGTTTGGCTTTTTAGCTAAGGATTCCATGACCGGCCTCCGCCTTAGGCGGATTACTTTTTTTGTGGGCCAAAAAAAGTAAGGTAAGCACAGCAAATAATTGTAACGTCTCAGCCTCCCTCTAAATCACCTAACTACCTACAAATCAGTTTTTTAATTAAAATACATACAGGTAAAACCAACATCTAACTTGTTGCCATGCTTACTACTACTAATACGGGGCTGCACGACTAGCTCCGATGACCCGGCACAAAAACTAGCCCGAGAAGTGGCGCAAGTAAAACACTTCCCCACGATTTATCAAGCCTACCTGTCTGTCGATATTGAAGAGGGGGCGATGTCCTTTTACCTGGGTAGAATGCACGAGATGAAATTCGGCGAACGACTGGAGATGGAAAGTCCTTTCTGGCCGGAAGAACAAATTAAAGCCCAAAAATTTTTATCTTCCGGTATGATTACGCTAATTGAACGAGCCAAAGACTACCGAAAGCGAATAGCCATCAAAAGCAACCAGCAGGATTACACCTACGCTGACTTGCTGGAAGCCTCCGAAAAAATTGCCGCCACCCTGCTTCAGGGAAGAGCTGACTTGCAAGAAGCCCGTATTGCCTTCATCGTCGACCCCAGCTACGAATACGTTGCCGTACAATGGGGGATCTGGCGAGCCGGTGGTGTCGCGGTACCACTCTGCGTTAAGCATCCTTACGCCTCCATTAAATACGTCATTAAAGATACCGGCGCCGAAGCGGTGGTCTATTCAAACGGTTATCAGAAATTAGTGGCGCCGCTGTTCGACGACTTTGAGATTCGATCGCTTCCCCTGACAACGATTAAGCCCCAAAAAGCAGCATTACCCGATGTAGCTCCCGAATGCCGTGCCATGATCCTCTATACCAGTGGCACTACCGGCCGCCCCAAGGGCGTGGTGACTACCCACCAGAATATAGAAGCGCAGATTAAATCGCTGGTCAAATCCTGGGAATGGAGCCCGGAGGATCATATCCTCAATATTCTACCCCTGCACCACGTACACGGCATCATTAATGTACTGAGTTGTGCCCTTTGGTCGGGTGCTTGCTGTGAATTTTTACCCAAATTCAATCCAGAAGAAATATTTGGTCTTTTCCGCAAGGGAGAGATCAACCTGTTCATGGCTGTACCCACCATCTATTACAAGCTGATCGCCCACTGGAACGAATTACCAACCGAGAAGCAAAAAGCCATTTCAGACGCCCTGCAGCAATTCCGACTGATGGTCTCCGGCTCCGCTGCACTGCCCATCTCTACCCTGGAGAAGTGGCGGAAAATCAGCGGGCAAACCCTGCTGGAACGCTACGGGATGACCGAAATGGGCATGGCCATCAGCAATCCCTACCGAGGGGAGCGCCAACCCGGCTACATCGGCCAGCCGCTGGCGGGCGTGACGGTAAGGATCGCCGATGAAAATGACCAGCCAGTCGCCGCGGGCCAATCCGGCGAAATACAGGTAAAAGGGCCAAATATATTTAAAGAATACTGGGGCCGGCCGAAGGCTACGGCCGAAAGCTTCGTCAAAGGCTGGTTTAAAACGGGCGATATTGCCGTGGTAGAAGAGGGGAGCTACCGCATCCTCGGCCGCAATTCAGTCGATATCATTAAGTCAGGTGGGTATAAAATCTCAGCCCTGGAGATTGAAGAAATTTTGCGCAAGCATCCCGCTATCAAAGACTGTGGCGTCGTCGGCATCCCCGATGAAGAATGGGGCGAAATCATTGGTGCCAGCCTGATTCTCGACGCTGGTCAGACGGAAGTACCTGATGACTTACGCGACTGGCTCAAGGATAAGTTACCCAACTACAAAGTACCCCGAAAATATATCGTACAAGATGACTTACCCCGCAATGTCATGGGTAAGGTGACCAAAAAAGCTTTACAAGAAATAATGTCTGACTTATGATCATCTACGGCGTCGCCCTATTGGCCTTTTGTTTTTTAGTCGGAAAGCTCATGGGGAGCTTTCTGGGCAGCTTAATCGGTATCAACGGCGATGTGGGTGGCGTGGGCTTTGCGATGCTACTCCTGATGCTGATCAACCTCTACCTCAAGCGCAAAGGCTGGCTGCTGGTCGAGACCCAAAAAGGCATCCTCTTCTGGAGTTCGATGTACCTGCCGATCATCGTGGCCATGGCCGCCACGCGTAATGTCAAAGCCGCGGTCTCGGGCGGTCCGATTGCCATTGTGGTCGGGCTAATTGTTACCCTATCAGCCTTTTTTCTAGTGCCGCTGATCGCAAAAATCGGGCGCGAAAAACCGGAGGACTAATGGAAATCATCGAAACGGTCATCGAAAAAAATGGTTTACTCTTTGCCTTCCTTTGCGTAGGCGTACTGATGTGGGTATCCTTCTGGTTATCCAGCCGCCTGACGCGAAATAAAATACCAGGAGTCGCCATTGCCATCCTGGCTGGACTGGGTCTTGCCCTTCTGGGTGAAGAAAAAGGGCTGGCCGACATTCCGCTATTTGCGGGTATGGCCGTCCTGGGGGGGGCCATGTTCCGGGATTTTTCGGTAGTGGCGACCGCCATGGGCGCCGATTTGGATCAGATCAAAAAAGCCGGGCCGGCGGGAGTAATTTCCTTGTTGGTCGGTGTCAGCTTTTCTTTCTTCCTGGGTGTATTCATTGCCTACCTACTAGGCTACACCGATGCCGTCAGCCTGACCACCATCGGGGCGGGCGCCTGCACCTACATCGTTGGGCCCATCACGGGTGGCGCGCTGGGTGCCTCTTCGGAAGTCATTGCTATCAGTATTGCAACCGGAGTGGTCAAAACCCTGGTGGCCACCATTGGTACGCCCATGATCGCCAAATACATTGGACTGGATAACCCCCACTCCGCCGTGGTCTTTGGTGGTTTGATCGGTACGACCAGTGGCGTGGCAGCGGGCTTGGCCGCAACCGATCCCAAATTGGTGCCTTACGGTGCAATGACGGCTACTTTTTATACCGGTTTGGGCTGTTTGCTTTGTCCGTCGGTGTTTTACTTTTTGGTTAATTCGCTATTTTAGCGCTCTTCGAACAAAGCCGGGAAACTAGCTTTTTTACATAAAACCTTAACCAATGGAACTCAACAAACAATTCTATTTACGCCTCTTACTCTTCTTCCTACTCAACTTCGGTGCACTGGCCATCGGTAGTCTCTTCACCAGTGATGGCGTCTCCTCCAACTGGTACGCCAATCTGAACAAAGCACCCTGGACCCCACCGGGTTGGGTCTTTGGTGCCGCCTGGACCACCATTATGATCTGTTTCAGTTTTTACATGGCCTTCGCCATTCGGGAAGTCGGACAATGGAAATGGTTAATTGGGCTGTTTGCTGTGCAATGGGTACTAAACGTAAGTTGGAACCCCGTATTTTTCCATTCCCACCAGCTGCTAGCCGGACTCATTGTCATCAGTGCACTGACTATTCTGGTCGCTTATTTCTTTTTTAACTACTGGTCTGATTTGGGCCTGAAATCTTTATTGATTGCGCCGTACCTGATCTGGCTAATCATTGCTACTTCGCTGAATGCCTATATTCTAGTGCAGAATTAAAAGGGGACAACTCATAAGCCTTGCCGGACGAAAGCCCGGCGAACTGTTTAACCGCAGGTTTTTGTGCCACTAACTTTAAAACTTGGCACTCAAGGCCAAAATAAAGTTGCGACCAGCACCCGATATGCCCGAACTGTAGGGGCGATAACGCTGATCGGTGATATTTTCCAGTCCACCGGTGAGCCGTATTTTTTCCGTAAGGGAATAAGCCGCTTTAAAATTCAGTGTATACCAGGCCGGAGCGTAGGTATTGCCATTGTTATCCAGTGCATAGATTTCATCTTTGCCGCGCTCACTCACCGCCAAATTTTCGTGCGACTGCTCTCCCTGGTAGATCGTATAGATCTGCAAATCCAGCTTGCGGTGACGGTAGCTCAGTCGGCTTAGGCCAAAAAAGGGCGCCGCGTGGCGCGATGCACTGATACGACCATCGTCTAGCTCTTCCTCTCCACGCTGAAAGTTCAGATCGGAGGAAAAACTAAAGCCAGCGGGCAACTTCACTTCCAAGCCAGCCTGTACACCATATACCGTAGCTACGGCCGCATTCTGTAAGGTTTGCACTTCACTCATTAGGCCATCGTACAGGATGCTGTCCCGGCCATTCAGTTGGGAGGCGCGACGTACCAGAGCATTATCTAACAGGGTATAAAAGCCGGTAATATCCAACTTCACCCTTTCACCGAATACTTTGGTCATACCTAAATCAAAATTGTAGGCGTACTCCGCTTCCAGATCTGGGTTGGGCACCACCACCGCACCGGGTTCCGAATCGAAGACCTTGCCAATGTCATCCACGTTAGGCGAGCGAAAGCCCGTGCCAAAATTAGCTCTCAAGACCCAGGAATCTGCCGGACGATACACCGCGCCCAGACTGCCGGTCAGGGCGCCATTATTGATCTCCGCCCGCGAGAAAGGGAAGGGATAATAATCGGCATTACCACTAAAGTCTACATCCATCAAGAATTGATTGTAGCGCAGGCCCGCCTGTATCGTGGTACGTTGATTCACTCGAAATTCGTCATTGATGTAAACCGCCAGTGAGCGCCAGGTAGCCTGCGGATAGCGGTCTGCACCGTCGGTTTGCGAACCCGTTTCAATATCTTCGTTATAGCCATTCGAGAAGACATCATTCTGCACGTATTCGAGTCCATAAAACAGAGTGTTTTTTGGATTTAAGCTCTTGGTGAAATCGAGGTTAGCGGAGTAGGCATCTACCTGTTCTTCGCGGATTTCGCGATTCGGATCATTCAAATCGCGACTGATGCGGCTTTCGCCAAAAGACTGCTGGGCCAGTCGCAGTGTCATCTGATCGTAATAAGGCTGATCCGCCTGGTGACTAATACTCAGGTTATTCATCATCCAGCTTTGGGGTCCGTACTTCCATTCGGCATAACGCGCCGTACCGTTGCGCATCCGATTATGGCGGTCGTAGCGCCCGTAAGGCGAGGTCTCCGAATAGTGAAACCCGTATTGAAAATCCCAGTCTTCGTTTGGCTTGAAGCGTACCTTTTGCATGATATTCATCTGATCGTAAGCCGAAGGGCGCTGCAACAAAGGATCATCCTCCTGGATCAGTACGTCCTGACCATTCTGCCGCTGTACAAAATAATCCTTCAGGTATTCTTCCGGACCATTACTACCCTGCCGCAGATGGTCATAACTCCAGGAAGTGAAACTGGTCGTCAGAGCCCATTTTTTCCAGCCCAGATTGAGATCAAAATGGCCGGTGTGTTCCTGGTTTGCCGTGGCATAACGCGCCACCGCCTTACCCGAAACCAGTACTTCTTCCGAAAGGGATAATTGAGGCGTCAGGGTCTGAAAACTCATGACCCCTCCGATAGCATCACTGCCGTAAATCACCGATCCCGGGCCAAATAGGACTTCGGTGCTTTCCGTAGCGAAGGGGTCCAGATTAATAACGTTCTGAACATTCCCACCTCGAAAAATAGCGGTATTCATCCGTACGCCGTCTACCGTATAAATCAGGCGATTGGTCGCAAACCCCCGGATCATGGGACTACCGCCCCCTTGCTGACTTTTCTGAATAAACACCTTGCCGGAAGTAGCCAACAGATCGGCAGCCGTCTGTGGATTCTGCAGCGCTACCTCCTCGGGAGAGATAGTCGTAATACTGGAGGGTACATTATTCATTTGTTGCCGCCAGCGAGAAGCCGAAATAACGATCCCATCCAAATTGAGGTTAGTCCGCTCCAGGAATACCCTAAAGTCATCCGCTGCCAGGTCTTCGTATGATCGCAAAAGGGTCTCGTAGCCCATGGAGCGAATTTGTATCTGCTCCGCTCCGACGAAAGAAGTCAGATTGGCCTGACCATCGTTATTGGTAATAGCAACCGCCCTTGGATCGTCACTTTGCAAGGTGACGTAAGCTAAAGGCGCCTGCGTCTCTTTATCCATAATGCTTACCACCTGGGCCATACTCCACTGCCAGCCCAGCAACGATAAGCACAATAAAATATAATACTTCATTGTGAAAGTTTGCTTTACCTATAAAACAAGTACTAATCGTATAATGGTCGCTTGCTTAATGCTAAGCAACAATGAAGTACCGCGGCGGCGGTGTAGGTGGCTCAAAAAAAGTCGCCAGGGGTTTGGTGAGATAAACGTTTGGGGTTTCGTTAGTGGTGGTAGGCTGAGGCATATCTTTTGGGGTCAGTGCTAACAGATAAAGGGACTTATAAAACTGCTGCAAGCGCTCTTGCTTTTCTTGCCGTTGCGGATCAGTATCAAATAAACCTTTTTCCAGGTCCGCTATTTCTTGATTGAGCAGGGTCTCCTCTTCGTCCCAGAAGCACCAGTAATACATAGAATCCCCTTTTGCCTCCGAGCGGACGACATCGTACATCTGCCCCTGGTATTCAAATTCAGCGGCGTGTTCCCAGCGGAGTAGGGTCTGTGTTTCCACTTTGCTGAACTGTAATTGGACAAGCTCTTCTTCGGCAAAACCCCGCTCCTTCCTTTCTTCGACCTCCTGTCTGACTTCCGACTTTTGATACCGCAGCCAGGCATATCCGCCCAGGGCGGGTAGCAGCAAAGAGACGAGCAGCAATATGGAGGTGAGAGATTTGGTCATTTGGTAAAGAAAAAAATTTGGTGTACAAAAAACAAATAAAGTGGCTGTATGACGGTGATTTATGGGCAAACGACCCAAAAAAATCTGCTACTTTTGCGAAAGCAAACCAAAAAATATGAAACACATATCAATACTCTTGCTGCTACTAAGTCTACTGGCCTGCAATGAAGCAGACAATTCCAAGCGGAGTTCGAGTGGCTACCCTGAAGTTCAAATAGCTAGTGCTATGCGGAATGTGATGTGGGAAGGAAAACTGGGACCTGCTATTCAGCTGGATACCATTAGCGAAAGGAAAGGACTTTATGGTCTGGGACCACTGACCTACCTGCGGGGCGAATTATTAATCAAAGATGGCACAACATTCGTCTCGCGGGTTAGCAGCGACACCAGTATGAGCGTAGAGGCCGCTGAAGGCTTAGCCGCCCCTTTCTTCGTCTACGCCCATGTGCAAAATTGGCAAAGGGTTAACCTGCCTGATAGTATACGGGATATTCCTTCTCTAGAAGCTTTTATAGATCAGCAAAGCCAGAATCGCCTGCGGCCTTTTGCCTTTAAACTCAGCGGCACCATCCAGGAAGCGACCATCCATGTTCAAAATTTGCCGGAAGGCAGCATAGTAAGCTCCCCCAAAGAAGCCCATCTGGGCCAGACCAATTATCAGCTACAGGACGAGGCCGTCGACATCATCGGTTTCTTCTCTACCGAACACCAGGGCGTATTCACTCACCATGACAGCTTCGTACATCTGCATCTGATCAGCCAGGATGAAAGGCAGATGGGGCATTTAGACGAGGTACGATTTCTAGCAAAGAAGATGCAATTATTTTTTCCCATAAATTAAAAAGACTTGGGAGGGCTAAAAAGGTGCTGCGGAATTCCACAGCACCCAGAGATTGAATTAGGATAAAGCCTTGCGGCAAAATTCTAAACACTTCTGTACTTCCTTCACCGCGTAAGAGCCGTAGGGAACTTTGTATTCCAGCTCAATGGTACCCGGGAAGTCGTACTTTTCTTTTTTCATCAATTGCAGGATCTCCTGAAGTGGTGTGTCGCCATTACCCCAGACCAGATTATCCTTTCCATTCTCGGGCGTCTGACGATCTTTCATATGCATACTGCAAATGTGCTCGTTTTTCTCCTTGATGATTTCGAGAGGGTCGTAGCCGGCGGCCACGTAGTGTCCCGCATCGAGATTCAGCGCGTTATAATCCGATTGCTCCAGTGCAGCATCCCAGAAGGTAGGCGTCTGCTGTTCGTGGCCGTGATAGGCTACTTTGACCTTATGCTTTTTGGCCATTTTACCTAACTTCATGGTATGGGCATCGTCGCTGGGGTGCTCCAGCGTTACGTGGGAGGCACCAAGTGCTTTAGCGGCCCGCAGGCCATAATCGATTTCGGCATCGGTATTATTTTTTCCGAAGGCACTGGGCTTAAAACCATAAATTGATACGCCGGCCTCTTCGTACATCTTCCGGAATTGCTCAAATTTCTCCATCGAAGCAGAGGCTCGCCATTTAGCGACTTTATTCTGGTGAGCCTCCATAGCGGCACGCATTTCCTTCAACTCCTTAGCTTCGTTGTCCGATAGTTCCCCCTCTCTTTGTTTGCGCATCAAGCCCCAAATGGCCCGACGATTAATATTGGATTCTGGCATACCCGCAAAGCTTTCGGCGGGTCCTCCCATCAATTCGATGGCACTGATCCCCGAATCCACCACGTATTTCAGCGTGGCCTCTGCACTCTGATCCGGCATACTGCGGAAGGAGTAAGTAATAACCCCAATCTGAACACCATTGATATTCGAATTCGGTTTGTTAAAGTTTTTGATAATTGCCGGTGCGCCGATCAGACGGCTACCCAGCAGCGTACCCGCCGCCGCCGCTGTACTGGTGGCAATAAATTTTCTTCTGGATGGATTATTTTGATTGGACATAAGTAACAATTTTTAGAATGAACAATTTATTGGATGACCTTAGTATTTCTAAACTCAACATTATCGAACTGGAGTAGGATATCTCCTTCCACCGCTTCTGGGTTGCGGACCACAAAATATACATCATGCTTACCGGTCTTGTCCACCGGAATGCTAATCTGGGGCTGGAATTTCTGCCGGACCTCCCTAAACCCGGGCCGCGGTCCTTTTTTTCCACCCTTTTCCCAGGCATCCCGCATTTTTTGAAGTTCTGCTCGAAAATTAATATTTACCGTTTCGATCTTTTCGGAGCTACCGACTAATTCCCCTTCGGGGCTACCCAGGCGCACTTCAACCGTACCGCCGGGAGAATTTGCTCTTCCCGGTGCTTCGGCTACGATGCCAATTTCTGTAAGCCCACTCAGGTCCAGACCTTTAAAAGCCATATAAGCCCCATCCTCTACAAAGTTAATAGAACGGCTAGGCGTAATCAGCACTTGCATACCTTTGGATTCATCGGCTTCTTCCGGATCGATTACCGGGTTACGCAGCGCAATGATCTTTTCGGAAGCCAGTGATTTTAGCGCTCCGTTACCCTTATCGGTGTAAGCCGCCCGCAGCAAGTATCCTCCCCGGCCTACTGCACTCCCGGGACGTTGCGGTGTAAAAGTACCCGCCAGCGGAATATTTTGGGGAAGCAATTCCGGATCGGCCAGACTCATGATATAATCTACCATCAGTTGGGCGTCCTGCTCTGAGAGGTCCGGGTGGGCACTCATGGCATGCTCTCCCCAAATACCAACACTACCCTTGATAATCTTCCCCGACAACTTCGCAATCTCGGCCGGATCGTTTCTATATTTTTCGGCTACTTCGATATAGCTCGGACCGATCGAGCGAACGTCAATACGATGGCAAGATAAGCAGTCGCTACCATCGATCAGGGACTTTCCTTTTGAGAAAGTCACCCAGTCGTCCGTTGCACTGTGATTAGCAGCAATTTCAATCGGATCGAAACCAGCGGGCACATAATCAAAGTTAAGCGAAACCGCCTCTTTGGCTATCTCTCCCGTGGCGACACTACCATCTTCCTGGTCTTTTACTATCACCTCGTAAGCAAGGGGGCTACCGGGAAAAAAGAAAGACTGGTTCCCCCCGGTAATATTAAGGTCTACCACCGGTGGTGCATTACCCGCAATTAATTCTATTACTTGCTCGTCGCTGGCTCCGCTGGGGTCGCTCACCACTAACTTTGCTGTGTACACCCCTGGTTCGTCAAGGGTCAGGGAAGGATTCGCTTGCGCAAAATTTTTGGTATATCCATTATCCGAGCTGATGGTCCAATTGTACTTCAGGCGGTCGCCGTCGTAATCTTCGGTACCCTCCGCAGAAAGCTGCACCTGTAAGGGCGTAGCTCCGGCAGACGGGTCGGCAGAAGCCAGCACAACTGGCGCTCGATTCCCACCATTATAGCGAATTCGCTTTACCTGTGCATTTTCATTCCCCCGAAACCAGGCGGAACCGTATTCCAAAACGTATAAATCGCCATTTGGACTAAATTGCATATCAATGGCACTGGAGAAATTCTCATTCGGTAAGAATGGTTCCATGGAGAGATAATCACCGTTCTCATCCATGGTGATGGCCATGATCCAACCCCGCATAAATTCGGTCATCAACCACTTTCCTTCGTAATAAGCTGGAAAGCGCTGATCAGACTTAGAGAAATCAGCCTGTCGGAAGACGGGACCACCGGTAGCACTTCTACCCGCACTACCCAACATGGGAAATTCTTCCGAGTTAGAGTAAGGATACCAAATGAAGGCCTCTTCCGCCGCTGGCAGTTCTGTGAGTCCGGTACTGTTCGGGGAATTATTGACGGGATTATTCGGATCAAATGGATTTCCCAGGGAATCTACGTAGGGGATATTATCTCCAATAAAATAGGGCCAGCCGAAAAAGCCGGGACCTTTTGCCTGGTTAAATTCGTCGTAGCCTTTTGGTCCTACCTCGGTGTCTTCGGAGGCATCTGGCCCTACTTCCCCCCAGTAAATGTAGCCAGTCTCATTATCGATCGAGATGCGCCAGGGGTTACGGTGCCCCATGGTGTAGATCTCCGGCCGGGTTTTATCCGTACCTTTCGGGAAAAGATTCCCTTCGGGAATGGTATAAGTACCATCGTCTTCGGGATGGATTCGCAAGATTTTCCCACGTAGGTCGTTAGTATTCCCCGCCGTGCGTTGATCATCCGAATTTTTATGACCCGGACGCTCGTCCAGATTGGAAGTACCCTGTGGTGGATTAACCGTATTATTCCCCGTAGTCAGGTATAGGTTTCCATTTTTATCAAAGACCATACCACCACCCGTGTGGCAGCATTCTTCTCTTTGGGTAGGGAACTCCAGGACTACCTTTTTCGTACTTTCGTACAAAGAGTCGTCTTTAAACTCCCAGCGGGCCAGAACGTGCTTGGGCTCATCTGGGTCGGCATAGAAAAGGTACACCCAATTGTTATTATCGTAATCGGGATCGGCGACGACGCCCATCAGACCTTCCTCCGCCGACCGGCTCTGCCCCTCTTTATTGGTGTACATCGTATTGACGGGAAGATGCCCTACTTTGCGCATGTCCCGACTTTCCACATTAAAGGCTTTCACCCCGCCTTTTCGTTCGACAATCAGCATTTCTTCCTTATTCAAAAAGGTGAAGGCCATGGGCTCGTCCAGGTCTGCCGACTGCGAAAGCACCGTAGTGGTAAAGCGATTCTCATCGGGGGGCAAAGCGTCATTCGGCGTATTTTTACCGGGCTGGCAAGCGGCCAGCAAGGCAAGGGAAAGGGCGAGAAAAGCCCAGTTACTATTTTTCATAATACAGTTAGATTATTAGACTTTATTCGGATCGTTTTACTAATACCATTGTTGAATTGATGATTCAAAGAACGGTCAATTTGCCATTTAAGCCCTTAAAGATAAACATTAAGGCTTGTTACCTGAATTCCACATCCTACAAATCTACCATTCGGTCATTTTGTTCTACGATCCCCCATTACAAGCAAGCCAAATAACCCATCCGCCAAACCAGCGATCAGCCTAGGCCTGCACGCAGATCTGTTTCTGGCTACCCAGGCCCTCGATACTCAACTCGACCACATCGCCTTCTTTCAGGTAAAGCGGTGGATTCATCCCGAGGCCTACGCCCGGAGGGGTGCCGGTAGAAATGATGTCGCCAGCCTCCAGGGTCATGTATTGCGACAGGTAATGCACCACGTACTGGCAGTTAAAGATCATGGTCCTGGTACTTCCATTTTGCATCTGCTGTCCGTTGACGGCTAGTTGCATCCCCAGATTATGGACATCATCGAGCTCATCGGCGGTGACCAGATAAGGGCCCAGTGGATTAAAGTTATCACAAGATTTCCCCTTGGTCCATTGGCCGCCCTTTTCGAGTTGGAATTCCCTTTCGGAAACGTCGTGGGAGATGCAATAGCCCGCAATGTAGTCATCTGCATCCTCAGCTGAGGACAGGTAGCGGGCATCTTTGCCAATCACAATACCCAACTCTACCTCCCAATCGGTCTTGGTACTACCGCGTGGAATAATAATCGGATCGTATGGCCCGACTACCGTATTGGAGCCTTTCTGGAATAAGATAGGCTCTTCAGGAATAGCCATACCACTTTCTTTAGCATGGTCCGAATAGTTCAAGCCAATGCAAAGCACCTTTCCCGGCCGCGCTACGCAGGCTGCCCAACGGGCATTTTCCGCTACATCAGGCAGGGTTTTGCCACTTTCCATTAGCGTTTGCAGTTTTTTTAGGCCATTGTTGTTAAAGAAATTACGATCCCAATCGTGAAAGTGCTGGGAGAGGTCTTTGCGTTGTCCGTTGATGAGCAAGCCGGGTTTTTCCTGACCCGGTGTTCCAAAGCGTAGTAGTTTCATGGTGGTGTGTTTTGTTGTTGTGCCCATTGAGGGCTTGATGGCCACGCCAGAGGCGATCTTTGCGACAAGGCAGGCCTTATCTTTACAGATTATCGGTTTTAAAGCGTGTGGCGGGGCGGCCCTGGTAGCCGCAGTTTTCAATTACGAATAAACTACCAGCCAGGGTTTGTTCCTTTTGTTGAGCTTCGGAGAGCCCCACCTTTGCGGAGGTAATATACAAATCTTCCAGGGCTATGCCACCAAAGGCACAAGAAGTAATCTGTGCCGCGGGTAAACGGATACTGCTGAGTTTTTTCCCGCCAAGGGGATCCCAACGCGCTACCTGCCAGCCTCCCCAATGGGCGATCCATAGTTTATCTTCGGTATCAATGCACATACCATCCGGGAATCCTTCCTCTTCGGGAATCTCAATCACGGTACGACGATTAGTGATTGCTCCCGTCGCCAGCTCGAAATCAAAGGCAGCCACCGAAAGCGTCGGCGTATCGATATAATACATGGTCTTGTGATCCGACGTCCAGGCCAGGCCGTTCGAGATGGTGACGGCCGATAGACGCTTAGTACAATTTAAGTCAGCCGATAGGCTATACAAACTCCCAGTTGCCGCCTGCTCATTCGTATCCATGGTCCCGGCCCAAAAGCGGCCCGCCGGATCGCATTTGCCATCGTTAAAGCGATTATCCGACAGATGGGCTTCCGGATCAATAATCGGCTCTACCGCTCCGCTATCGAGATCGACGAAGACAAAGCCACTACGCAGCGCAGTAATCATTCGACCATCTTCACAAAGGGCAATAGCACCAACCATACCGGGTACTTCCCACTGTCGGTAGGCCCTGGTGACCGGATGGTAAGTATATATCAAACCATTCAGGATATCTACCCAATAAATACGCTGATTTTGCTCGTCCCAGACGGGCCCTTCGCCCAACAGGGATGTAGGAACTGAAAGGGTCTGATAAAGGGCTGGACTAGCCATATACTAACCATTTAAAGCGATAAACCCGCCGTCAATCAGATAATCACAACCGGTAAGAAAACTGGCCTCATCCGAACAGAGGTACAGGGCCATGGCCGCCACTTCCTCGGGTTTAGCCATCCTACCAATCGGCTGCGTTTTAGATAATTTGTCAAACATTTCCTCCTCTCGTCCTGGATAGTTCTTCTTCAGAAACCCATCAACAAAAGGGGTGTGCACTCGTGCCGGAGAAATACAATTGCAGCGGATATGATAGGGCAGGTAGTCCTTGGCTACCGAGAGTGTCATCGTTTTGATGGCGCCCTTGGTCGTACTGTAGGCAAACCGATCATCGATGCCCACACTGGCCGCAATGGAAGCCATATTCAGGACAACCCCGCCTTTTTCCTTCATGTGGGGTACGGCGGCGTGGATGAGGTGATACACCCCCTGCACATTTACCTGTAACAGATTCGCCATATCCTCGGGCGTAGTGGTCTCGGCATTACCAATGTGGGCAATGGCGGCATTATTCACCAGGATATCCAAACGGCCGGTCGTATTCATCACGGCCTGAATGGCTTGCTTCACCTGATCCAACCTGGTCACATCTACTGCATTAAAGTAAGCACTTCCACCCTCCTGTTGAATCTGCGCAACGGTCTGATTACCGCCTTCCGGATCAACATCAAAGATAAACACCTTGGCCCCTTGCCGAGCAAAGACCAGGGAAATGGCTGCTCCAATCCCGCTCCCACCTCCGGTAACGATAGCCGTTTTGTTAGTAAGTTTGAACATATCTAATATCAGTTATTGAATGTTTGAATTTCATATTAAACCCGATCACATGATACACGACACACGATACCTGACCACATCGCCGTACCGCCACATCAATACGGTGATGGGCTAACGGAGGTCCAGCCACCGTCGACGATGATGGTTTGGCCGGTGATATGCCGGGCCTCCTCCGATACCAGGAACAGGGCGGTGCTGGCAATATCCTCTACCCTGGCCGGGCGCCCCATCGGCGTGATGCGCGACCAGGTCGCTTCGTAGTTTTCGTCTTCCAGAGTGCGTTCGGTAGCAGTGGCCCCGGGCGCAATTGCATTTACGTTGATGCCAAATTCTGACAACTCTACCACCAGGCTTTTGGCCAGCATTTCCAGAGCGGCCTTACTCATGCCGTAGGCGGCCAGATTCTTATGGGCCTGATGTCCCGTGACCGACGACATGAACAAGAGGGTCCCCCCCTTTGCCTGCGCTCGCATTTTTTTGGCGGCGGCTTGCGCTAAAAAAAAGGTTCCGCTCAGATTGACCTCCATTACTCTGGAAAAGGCATCCGGTTGGTAATCAAAAAAACCATCGAATAGCGTGATCCCAGCGTTGGCCACTGTAATGTCCAAGCTGCCAAAGGTATTTTCGGCCGTGTCGACCAGTTCCCGAATGATTTCGAGATCACTACAATCTCCATGGACAGCCACACAGTTATCCCCTAATTTTCGGGCGGCGGCTTTCGCCAAATCGCTATCCAGATCGTTCAGTACGAGTTGGGCGCCAGCTTCGATTAGCCGGTAGGCGATGGCCAGGCCAATACCCTGTCCGGCACCGGTGATGATGGCGGTTTTGTTGTCTAGTCTCATAATGCTTGCGTCTGTACTCATCAGGAATCAATGGGAGTCTTTGGTCACTTCGCTGCCGGAGCCGCCGCGCAGGAAATCCAAATCAGCGCCTAGGTGAGCGCCCTGCACCGTTTTTTGGTACAATTGTACGTAACCACGATCAGCCAGCGGCGCCTCATTTTCTTTTTCCCGCTTGCGGCGGCTGATCTCCTCCTCCGATACATTTAATTGTAGCCGCCGCTGCTCAACGTCTAGAATGATCTCGTCGCCAGTCTCTACGATCCCCAGTGTGCCGCCATCGGCCGCTTCCGGGGAGACGTGTAATACCACCGTCCCAAATCCAGTGCCACTCATACGACCGTCGGAGATACGCACCATATCCTTAACCCCCTTGGCCAGTACTTTTGGCGGCAGCCCCATATTTCCCACCTCTGGCATACCGGGATACCCCCTGGGGCCGACGTTCTTCAGTACCATAATACTATGCTCATCGATCTCCAGGTCGGGATCATTAATTTTAGCTTTATAATCGTCAATATCTTCAAAGACAACGGCCTTCCCAGTGTGCTTCAGTAGCCCAGGGGTCGCCGCGGAAGGCTTAAGTACCGCCCCGTTTTCCGTAAGGTTCCCCTTCAGAATCACGACGCCCGACAGCTCATTAAAAGGTTGATCCATCGGTGCGATCACTTCTTCATCGTAGCAGGGCGCACTGCTAAAATTCTCCTCCATCGTTTTTCCATTAACGGTAATGATATCGCGGTGTAACTTGGGTAGTAAGGCCCGGATCACCGCGGGTAACCCACCGGCGTAATAGAAGTCTTCCATAAAATGAGCACCGGAGGGCTGCAAATTGGCCAGCAGGGGAATACCCTGTGAGAATTGATCAAAATCATCAATGGTCAAATCGACTCCGACCCGGCCGGCGATGGCCAGTAAGTGAATCACGAAATTGGTAGAGCCGCCGATGGCCGCATTAACCATAATGGAATTTTCAAAAGCCTGGCGGGTGAGCACATCGGAAAGCTTGCGATCTGCTTTGACCATTTTTACAATCTCCGAACCGGACAGATGGGCCAGCACTTTGCGCGCGGCATCAGGGGCCGGTATCGCGGCATTTCCCGGGAGAGAAAGCCCCAGGGCTTCGACCATACAAGCCATGGTTGAGGCTGTACCCATCACGGCGCAGTGCCCATCGCTACGACAAATACCCGCTTCCGCAATTTGCATTTCGTGCTCATCCATCTCTCCTGCCCGTGATGCTTCACTAAAGCGCCAGACGTCAGAAGTGCTGATCTTTTTACCCCGGTAGTGCCCCGTCAGCATGGGTCCGCCAGAAACGACAATCGAGGGTAAATCAACACTGGCGGCGCCCATAACCAGCGAAGGCGTGGTTTTATCGCAACCACAAAGCAAGACGACGCCATCAATCGGATTGGCGCGGATACTTTCTTCTACATCCATGGAGGCCAGGTTGCGAAAGAGCATGGCCGTGGGCTTCATCTGAGTCTCTCCCAGTGACATCACCGGAAACTCCAGTGGAAAACCACCGGCTTCATAGACGCCGCGCTTAACGTGCTCGGCCAACTCTCGAAAGTGGGAGTTACAAGGCGTCAACTCCGACCAGGTATTACAGATACCAATGACGGGCCGACCGTCGAATTCGTGGGCAGGGATGCCACTCTTCTTTAACCAGGAGCGATAGATGATTCCATCTTTCCCTTTCTTACCGAACCAGCCTTGGCTGCGTAGTTTATTTTTTTTCATTTTTTGTGTGGTTTTGTGGTTTAGCCCCTTTGCTATGTCATAGGCATCCCGATGAGGGCAGGCATCCCTTCGGGGCAGGGCTTGATTGGTTACTTGCGCGATCCTTCCTGTTTTGTGGTTTTGGTGTTTCGTACGCTTTGGGATATAAACACTCGTAGGGCTATTGCATATTGATGTAGGGCTGGAGCACCTTTTTCCAGATCGCGTACCCCTTAGCATTCATATGAAGATTATCCTCGAGAAAGATATTCGTATAGACCATCCCGTCTTCATCCAATGCGGGCGTCCAAACATCGGCGAACTCGGTATTGGCTTTTTTACTGGCGTATTTTTCCAGACGGGCGTTCAGGTCTTCGTATTCTGCCTTCAGGTCCCAACGGGCGACGCTGGGTTTGGGCGCGATAAAGATGACCGGGATATCTTTACCAAGATTTTTGGCAATCATCTTTCTGAGTTTTTTGGCTTCCTTTACTACCGATTTGGGAGTGTCGCCGGCGGCCAGGTCATTATCCCCTTCATAGATGAATATTTTGGAAGGTTGGTAAGGATAGATTACCCGGTCTGCGTAGTAGATCAGGTCCGAAAACTCAGAACCCCCAAAACCCCGATTTAGTACGCGGTGCTCCGGGAAGTAGTCCGCTACATCTCGCCACATAGCAATGGAAGAACTCCCTACAAAGAGCACCGCACCCGAACCGGGCTTATCCTTCTGGTCCATTTTTTCGAATTGCTGGATGGTTTCTTCCCATTGTTCCTGGGCAAAAGATTGGATGGGCGTATAAATAAGTAAAAAAAAGATCAGTAGACAAAGTCCGTTTTTCATGGCGATTGGTATTTAAGATAGCGAGAAGATTAAGATAGTAAATACTTTCCTTTTCGATCTTTATTCTTCTACTTTTAGTAAAATAGGCAGGGTTTCTCCGACACTATTATTCTGCATAAAGATGACCGTTTTGGCCACTTTAGAGATTTCCTCCAATTTTTGGGCATGCACGGCTTCCTCTCCTTCTTTTGTCACTTGCAGACCTAATATTGCAAGGTCCGCTTCTTTACTCTCCCGGGCGAGTATCTCGGGAAAGCGCAAGCCTTCTCTTAGAATGACCTCAATGGAAGCGGGGATTCTGGCTTGTTTAATCGAATGCCCGATGCCTTCCGTAAGGATTGCCTGCTCCTGCTCGGTCTCTACCACGGCCCGAATATTGATCTGCGCATTTTGCCATTCCCGGTTTAGGGTCAGCATAAAAGCCAGGATGAGCATCAAATCCCCATTGTTCTCGTGACCACTCCACCAGATATCGATTTGTTGGTGGTCCTTTTGCGCCCAGGTAGTATGATCATTAAACCTAACCAGTAAGATATTTTTTCGGATAAGCGATAAGCGTCGTATGGTCTTCAACTGTTGCACCTGCCCTTCTACCGTGCGCGACCAGCCAAAAATAACGGTATTGGTTTTAAGACCAGCGATGCCGTGACCACGAGCAATATTTAAAATCCCCAGGTGCATGGATTGCACGGCATTTACCTCGCAGAAAGCCTCCAGGCCGTATTTGCTCAAGTCTTCCTTCATTTGCAGCCTGATATCCTCCAGGTGACTCAGGGATTCGACATCGTCTTCGTAAACCATCTTAGAAATGGAAAGTAAGCCCCGGTTTTGACCCAGAGCAGCCGCCAATCTAACCAGTTCTATCCGATCGGGGATGTCTTTAACGAATACCAGGAGTTGAGGTCGCCAGTTTCGGGAGCTAAGTTTACGGTGACTTAAGCGCAATAGCGCAAATCGAGCGACCTGCACCCAAAGGCCAGCATTCACATCTCCCCACTGCTGCTCCAGCGCACGTCGCTTGAAATAAAAATAAACCAGCAACTCCAGGCCCAGTGCCAGAACCAGCGCCAGCGGACTAATCAAATACATGACGAATAAAGCAGATACCGCACCAAACATCGATACGTACCAGGGCACATTGAATTTGGGTCGAAACGAAGGTTCCGCTACCAGTTTTTCTATGGCTGCCACTAGGTTAATCACTACATATAAGGTCAGGAAAAGTACGGTTACGAATTTGGCCACGGTATTCAAAGCACCCAGGGCAACGGCGGCCAGGGCAATACCTCCGGTAATATAGGTCGCCACCTTCGGCTGTCCGTTTTTAGATAATCTGGATAAAAACTTTGGCGCCAGCCCATCCATAGATAGCGATTGCAGCACCCGCGGACCACTCAGAACACTGCCAATGGCCGAGGATAGAATCGCCCCCCAGGCAGCGGGATAGATGAATAGCCCCCCAAATAAAGCGACCTTACTCCAGGTTTGCAGACCGAAGTCGGGGTTCGCCATCTCCTCATAATTGAGATCAGCAGAAACGGCTAAAAATACGGGTACTAAAATATAGACCAGCGTCCCGACAACAACCGAAGCCAACGTTCCTCTGGGAATAGCCCGTCCGGGATCCTTTAGATCTCCACTCATGGCAATCCCCGCCAGAAAGCCCGTCACCCCAGGGAAAAAGACCGCAAAAACCACCCAAAAACCCTCCGCACTTCGATACGTAGGTTCCCATTCGGGCATTCGCCACTCTCCCATGGATATGCCAATGATTAAAGACAAAATGGACAAGGTGACCAGTATCAATATCGGGACCTGGGTTTTTAGGGCCAGATCGGCACTTCGCCCCGCCAATAGGGTAATAGAGATGATGATCAGAGCGGTTAATAAGGGTACCACATAGGCCGGCATTGGGCCCCAGGAGGCTACCGGCCAGAATAAAAGGATAGCCTCCGCCAAACCAAATGCGTAAAAGGTCACACTCAGGGTTCGACTTATGTAAAAAGCCACACCAATAGCGCCTCCGGTCTCCAAACCAAAACTACGAGATACCAGATAATAGACTCCTCCCACGCCAACGTTAATGTTGGTCGCAATCGAGGCGGCGCTGAGTGCTGAAATGAAGGTAATTACATTCGCCACCAAAACGATCACGATGGTCAAACCCAAGCCCAGGTTGGCTACGATCCAACCAAAGCGCAAATACATGATCAAGCCCAGGATGGTCAGCAGGCTAGGTAAGAATACACCCAGGAAGGTGCCGAATTTCTTAGCCGATGTTTTTTCCGTGCCTGGCATAGGTTCAAAGCATTAGTTCGCTGACAAATGTAAAAAAGCTACCTGAATATTTCGTGGGATTGATCCTATAAAAAAAGGAGTCCTTATCGACTTTCCAAATTTTATTTTAATTTTAAGCCCAACCCGAAAAATATTACCTATGCATAACTTCAATATCAATCGCCGTCGCTTCCTGAAAAGTTCTTCCGCCATGCTAGCCGTTTCTGCACTTGGTCTGCCGGGACTGGATATTATCTTTCCCAGCCAAAGCCGGAAAGTAGGCCTAATCGGCAGCGGTTGGTACGGTACCAGCGACGTGCTGCGCCTGATCCAGGTAGCCGACGTGGAGGTCACGGCCATCTGTGATGTAGACCAGCAACAATTAGAAAAGGCCGGGGCCCTCATCCAGCAGCGGCAAAAATCGGGTAAGAAGCCGCGCTTCTTCAAAGACTACCGCAAGATGCTGGCTAATGAAGCCTTCGACCTGGTGCTCATCGGCAGTCCGGATCACTGGCATGCACTGCACGCCATCGAGGCCATGAAAGCCGGGGCAAACTTATACCTGCAAAAACCCATTAGTCACGACGTGGCCGAAGGAGAAGCCATCGTTGCGGCCGCGCAACAATACAAGCGTACGGTACAGATTGGCACCCAGCGCCGCAGCACTCCCCACCTAATCGATGCCAAAAAGAAGGTCGTTGATGCCGGGTTACTGGGCGAAATCGGACATATAGAGCTCTGTTGTTATTACCATATGCGCATGAATGCACAGCCTCCCGTACAGGACATTCCGGCAGGATTCGACTACGACATGTGGACCGGGCCGGCACCGCTGCTGCCCTTCCGGGGAAAAATGCATCGCTCCTGGCGTTCTTTTCAGGAATACGGAAATGGTATCGTAGGAGACATGTGTGTACACATGCTGGACACCGTCCGCTGGTTATTGGATCTGGGTTGGCCACAGCGTATTCATTCCACCGGTGGTATTTATGTACAAAACGATAGTATCGCTAATATCCCCGATACCCAAACGGCCACTTTTGAGTACGAAAATTTCAACTGTATCTGGAAGCACCGTACCTGGGGGACGCCACCCGATCCCGAATACCCCTGGGCTTTCTTCATCTACGGGGAGAAAGGTGTCTTAAAAGGCAGCGTACACAAATGCGAATTTTATCCAACGGGAGCGAATGAACCCACGTACTATTCTGATGCCCTTTACGAGCGCGAATTATACCCTGAGGACCTTAAAGAAGAAGGCATTGAATTACACGTCGCTGCCGCTACTCGCCGACATTTACTGAACCTGCTCGAAGCCATTGACAAAGGGACTAAACCGGTAGCGGATGTAATGAATGGTCATATCTCCACTGCCAGTTGTATCCTGGCTAATATGGCGCTGGAGACCGGTGACATCCTGGAATACGACCCCGCCCGGCAAAAGGTGGTAAAGAACAGAGCCGCTAATAAATTACTGAGTCCGGATTACCGCAATCCCTGGAAGCGACCTTAATGAAGCGATTTAAACTTTTTCATACTCTTCAAATAAAACCCAATGTATTTAATCCCTCGCCTTATCTGTTGGTCCCTTTACTTAACCCTATTACTCGGCGGTAGTGCCTGTACGACCCCAGCCGAGACCAAACCGGAGGAAACCGCCTTTAATTTCGTCGTTATCTTCGCCGACGATCTGGGCTACGGTGATTTGGGTGTCTTTGGTCATCCAACCATCCAAACACCCCATCTGGACCAAATGGCCGCCGAGGGTCAGAAGTGGACCAACTTCTACGTGGGAGCTAGTGTATGCACGCCCAGCCGAGCAGCTTTACTGACCGGACGACTACCCATCCGTAGCGGTATGGCGGGCGCACAGCAGCGGGTACTATTTCCAGACTCCCACCGGGGTATTCCTGCCAGCGAAGTCACCCTCGCCGAGCAACTAAAGAAAGCGGACTACGCCACGGCCTGTATTGGTAAATGGCACCTGGGACATAAGGAGCAATACTTGCCTACCAATAATGGCTTTGACTACTATTACGGTATCCCCTACTCCAATGATATGGATAATGTAGTGGTGGGCAAGCGCGGAATGGACTGGATGGATTTCTGGCGCGCACCGGAGCGCCAGGACTATACTTCCTTTAATGTACCCCTGCTGCGCGGTACGGAGGTCATTGAGCAACCCGCCAACCAAAACACCATTACCCAACGCTATACGGAAGAGGCGGTGACCTTTATCGAAGCGCACCGACAAGAGCCTTTTTTCCTATACCTCGCACATAACCTACCCCACATTCCGCTCTTTGCTTCTGAGGAATTCAGAGGCACTAGTAAGCGTGGACTTTACGGCGATGTCGTCGAAGAAATAGACTACGGCGTTGGACAAATTGTCGCCAAACTTAAGGAGACCGGGCTGGATAAAAACACCATCGTCGTTTTTACTTCCGACAATGGCCCCTGGCTAACGTTTGGCATCGAAGGCGGTTCGGCAGGCTTGCTCCGCGAAGGCAAAGGTAGCACCTGGGAAGGAGGTATGCGCGAACCTACCATCTTCTGGTCGCCCGGAAATATTCAACCAGGTGTCAACCACGAGATGGGTACGACCATGGATCTGTTTACCACTTTCAGTCGGCTGGCGGATATTCCCCTTCCCGATGATCGGGTGATGGATGGTCTGGATCTGAGCCCAGTCTTATTTGAAAGAAGTGAGGGGCCACGGAAAACGGTGTTTTATTACCGTGGTCGGGAGCTTTTTGCCGTCAGGCAGGGCGCCTACAAAGCGCATTTCATCACCCAGGGAAGCTACGGTGCCACCCCCCGCGTGGATCACGAGACACCACTGTTATTCAACGTGGAAGTGGACCCCTCGGAAAAATTCGATATCGCATCGGAGCATCCGGAAGTGCTTGAACAGATTCGGCAGGTAGTAGCCGCACACGAATCGAATTTGGTCCCGGGAGAGGATCAACTGCAATATCGGGGAGAAAAGGTAGACTAGTGCTTAACCAGTTTATTTTTCTACTACCAACTTCTTCCGAGCAGAGCCCGTAAAGCCTTTTTTACTTACGGCCTCCACCCGGATCTCGTAATCACCGATTACGTCAGAAGTAGAAAAGTGTACCGTCGCGCGCCCGTTCTCATTGGTTTTTACCCGGGCATTCCAATACAGCGTATTCCGGAAATCAGGAATTTCCCGCTCTTTCTCTGCCGGATAGTCCGGTTGTTCGAATAGTCTGCGGGGCAATAAAGCAAGGTAGGAACGCTGAAGAGCGGTTTCCGGCAGCTTAAAACAACGGGCATCCGCTTCGAAAGATTGTAATTGCACCAGGCCGCCAAATTTTCCCGGGTTCAGCCAAACCTGAGACTGAATTACCTCCGCCGACTTGATCAGCTTATTGTTGATCTGCAAAAAAGTACGCTGATCCAGGACTGGCACCCCATCCACCAATAATAGTGGCGGGTAGCGGGTAATAATCTCACCCTCCGGATCCGTTACACTCAATTCCTCTTCTCCAAACTTACCCCGAATTTTCACCTCAGGGACCACCTCAAAGAAAAATTCCGGTAAGGGAAAACGAGTATAATCATCGAGCAGGAAGGTCTTATGGGGCTTTCCAAAAAAAGAAACCTGCTCAAAAGGGTTATCCTCTCCAAAGCGGGCCGGTGGCTCAAAAACCTGATAGGCCGTCCCTACCTGTGCATTGATGCTGGTAGCATTAGCCAGGGCCTCCCATTCCGGAGGCAAGACCCTTGGGGTTTCCACCTCTTTAACAGGCCATTGTTCAAATTGCTCCTCCAGTATAATCTTTAGCGGCCGCACCGGTTTTTCCTGAAACTGGATCACCAATTGTTTTAATCCGAACAAGGGAGGGAGGGTGACTGAAAATCGCCCGACTGAATCGGTGATGGCGGAATAGACCACCGCCCGTTTTCCGGGAAAGGCCAATAACAGATTAATATCTGGAGCTCCCTGCCCACTTTGCTCGTTCATTACGCTGCCCCGCAGCACCATACCTTTTTCTTCCAGAGGATATTCTCCGACGGCCGATTCCCAAATGGGGGATACCGGAGCGTCTGGATCAAAAACAGTCATTGAGACAGGCGATTTCAATGCTACCGAAACGGACAAATCAGCTACCCGTGGATTTCCATCTGGTCCCGTACATTGAATCTCCAGGGTCACCGGCGCACGTTGCCTGAAGGGAGTGTCGGCTCCCTCCATCTCAATATTTAGCCTGCGGGCAGCGGGAATCTGCCGCTGGCTGGCCTCCGGACGAAAACGGGGCCAGGAGACCTTTGCATCGGCGCTGTTTTTCAAGATGGGCTGGCGGGGGTTGACCAAATAGATCAGCTGCTGGCCAAAGTGCTCAGCAGAATAATTACGCATAGCCGAAGTATAAGCCCAAAAACGGTATTGTCCGTTCGGTACCGACTCCGGCAAGACGATACTTCCTTCACCCTGCCCATCCTGCAGCAATATCTTTAATTGAGCAACCGGCACTTCCTGCTCGTTCAGCAGTTCCAGGTAAACCACTTTACTTTTGTCCGATAAACGATCTTCATCCCCCAGGAATAAAAACACCTTAAACCAAATGGTCTCCCCAGCTGCGTAGAGCTGGCGATCAGTATGCAAAAACACCTGTTCGACCGGCATGATTTGCTGGGCCGCCAGGGAAGGGGCCCAAAACAAAAATAGAAAAAACAGGTATTGTATTTGCTTCGTCATAAAGGTCTTTTTTTACCAGTAATCGGGTGCTACATTGGTCGCTCCGTTATCCTCACAAAAGGAACAGGGCCGACTGGTTAGTAAATAGGCAATTGGATTGCCCACAAAATTTAATTCGTAATTGTGAAAAACCCGGTTCGGCTGTTGTAGTAAGAGGTGTAGCCTTTCGAAATTCCCAAGTTGTACGGTGTCTTCCTGACACAGTGGGCCGGGAGGCGCGGAAAAGCCCAGCGGCAGGTCTTCCCGGTTTACAAAAATTCGTTTACTCGACTGACCGGCCACCCCAAAGTAGCCCAGGACAGGTTGATTACCATCTACCGGACGAACATTGCCGAATACCTCATTGGGAATCGGATCGAATAAACTTCCAGTGCTTTGGTTGATCTGTTCTATTTTTTCCAAAAAACGGAAATAATCCCTGCTGAGGGCAAACTGCCGCACCAACAAGCTATATCGGGTGTAAAGCCGTGGAGTTGACAGGTCAACAAAATGAATCGGAAAATCCTCCACCCGATCCCGGCTCAAACTTTCGGTATCGGAGATCAGAATTCGCCTGGATGTCAAGGACTTGTAACACCGAAATCCGGCAAATTCCTCCTGCGGTATTGAGCTGAACTGAGCGCTATCCGGATCATTCCCCGGGAACACCACCTGGATAAAAGGCGGTTTTGGGTTGATATATTCGTAGGTTTCTTCCCAGATCCACCGATAAAATTGCGTATTTCCCTCTCCCACTTGACTTGTCACCATAAATTTAAGGCCCCGCGACGTAAGCCCATCTGGGTCATCAGGTATCTGTACCTCTTCTACCCAGCTAATATTCTCGACCGGTGGGGCCGGCTTCAACAATTCCCAATCGGATTCGTAACGACTCTGATCCCTCAGACGAAGCAACAAACGGTAGCGTTTCCCAGCTTGCCCCCTAAACTGATCCGGATCAGCAACATACAGACCGGAATCACGCTCCATCAACTCAATGCTATTTCCACCTTCTTCTTCGATCTGTACGTTGGCTCCGAAAACGGGCTGCGCCGACTCCCCGGCAAACGCAAAGGAGCGGGACAGCCGGACGACGGTAGGCTGATCGGAATCGGTCAATAAGCCATCGACTACCAGTGTTTCTTCATACGCCCCTAATTCTGGCTCGAAGGGCTCTACGCAAGCCCACATGGCTACGGCAAGACATACACAAAGCAAGTATCGGGTCATATCTTAAAGTTAAAGGTTAGCGTCAAAAAGGGGCGACCGAAGATGGAAAGCTGGTACCCCTGGGCATCTGTTCCATCGGATACAAAATAAACGGAGTACACATTTTGTCGGCCTGTAACATTGTATAAAGAAAGAGACCAGGAGCTATGAGCCAGTTTCTTCTGCTTATGGTTACCTTCCAGATTCACGGACAGGTCCCAGCGGAAGTAATCCGGCACCCGGAACTCGTTGCGCCTCGAGTACTGTAAGCGTACACCATTGGCGAACTGATATTTTGCCACCGGAACCGTTACGGGGCGACCGGTACTATAAGATACGTTCGACGACAAACTGAAGCGCCTGGAAATTTTAAAGTTGGTGACGAGGCTCAGATCGTGAGGTTTATCAAAGTTGGTCGGGAACCAGTCCCCCTGATTGATCTGGTCTTCCGGATATTCGCTTAGCGAGCGGAAGCGGGTACGCGAGTAGGTATAACTCACCCAGCCGTTCAGCTTCCGCCCTGTTTTTTTCATTAAAAACTCCACCCCATAAGCCCGCCCTTCTCCATTGACGAGTTCGGTCTCCAGGTTTTCATTTAAGAGTAGCTCTGCCCCAGCTTTATAATCCACCATATCATCGATCTGCTTGAAATAGCCCTCCAGAGATAGCTCTATCTGATCGTTCCACAGGTTGCGGAAAAAGCCCAGCGCGTATTGATTCCCCACCTGTGGCCGGATGTGCGGATCGGAAAGCTTCCAGGTCGCCGTAGGCGAAATGGTGGCCGAATTAAATAACATACTCAGGTATTGCCGACTGCGGTTAACGGCTGCTTTAATGGAGGTATTTTCATCCAGCGCGTAGCGTAGAGAAAGGCGATAATCCAGGCCGCCGTAGCCCTGGACTAATTCATTGTTCCCAAAATTAATTACACCGGTACGATTATCCTCGGTGCGGGCAGCGTCCTGGCGATAGGTATTGACCGACTGGGGCCCCAGATAGAAGTATCGGGTATAGCGCAGGCCTGCCGAAGCAGAAAAAGCATCCGAGATGGTCCACTCATCGCTAAGGTAAATACTCGCCTCGATGGCCTCCTCCGTTTGGAGCTGTTCCGGGGCGATGATCGACTCCGGATTGTTGGGAAATATCTCACCGGGCTGCAATTGATATTTGACCAAATTGGTGCCAAAGTTCACCTGATGCTTATCGGAAGGAGCATAGGAAAAATGCGCCCTTCCTTCCAGATAATCGATCTGATAGCCCAGGTCAAAACCATTAACCGGCTGTTCCTCACTACTCACCTGAAAACGGTACTGACTATAGATCGCCGAATAAGTACCGTACAATTTTTGGCTATAGCCATGGCGGTAATGTGCGGCCAGGTTACGGTTTTGGTAGGCAAAAGCCGTATCACCATTCAGTTGGAAATCGTCATCACTCAGATAAGCCGACACATCGAGCTGTCCTTTTTTGCCTACCTGGGAAGAAAGGTGGATAGTCCCGTCGAAGTAGCCCGCCCGGCTGTTTCGGATTGAGGCATCTTCAATCTGGTTCAGTATCCAGTCTGCATACGTACTGCGACCGCTGATGATCAGCGACGTTTTATCCTTAATGATCGGCCCTTCCAGCGTCAATCGGCCCGTAACCGGACTGATGCCGCCACTCAATGACCAGTTCTCCGCATTCCCTTTCTTCATATCCACTTCCAAAACGGAAGATATCCGTCCGCCGTATTTTGCCGGGATAGAACTCTTATACAATTCAAAGCCGGCTATAACGTCAGAACTAAAGGAGGAGGTAAAGCCAAAAAGGTGGGAAGGATTAAAGACCGGTGCGCCGTTGAGCAAAACCAGATTCTGATCGGCGCTGCCGCCCCGGACGTTAAAGCCGGCCGAGAACTCGCCAGCCGACTGCACTCCAGGCAGCAGCAAGGCGGAACGGACAATATCCACCTCACCCATCAATGTGGGAAGTTCGCGGATCGTTTCGGTAGTGAGGGCTTCCACTCCCATTTCGACCCCACGGACGCTTTCTTTTACACCCGCTCGCACGACAACTTCTTCAATATTCAGCACCAGGGCGCCAAGTTCTACATTCATCTGCCCGCTAGCGTACAATTGCACTTTTTGTACTTTTTCTCTTAGGCCGACACTCTGAAAGACCAATTGGTAACGACCCTGTGGCATGCTAAACTGATAAGCCCCGACTGAATCAGTAATCGTTCCCCGCTCTAATTCCTCCACGTAGACGACGACCCCTTCCAATGACTTACCCGTTTCCTGACTAAACACCTGCCCGCTAAGTACTACCTGCGGCTTTTGCTCTGGCATCGCCGGATCTCCGATCACGAACCATTCCGTTTCAAAGCCAGCCAATTGCTCCTGCAGATTCAGGCTCGGCGCCTGGAATACTTCCGGTTGGACGCTATCGACTTGCCCGGGTAATCGCCAATTTAAGGTGGCGGAAATGGATGACCCATTGGTAAGGACCACCTGAGCGGAGGGATGGATAAAATAGCCGTATGGGGTTCCCTGCAGGCTGGCCTCTATCACTTCGTTTAGGGACATTGGGGTACGCTCCTGTTTCATGCTGAGTCCGTTGACCCAACCGGCGAAGTAGAAAAACTGGATACCGTAGCGCTCCTCTACCTGCTCAGCAAAGGTGGTAAATGGCATATTCTGATAATTCTCCCGTAGTACAGTCGAGCCGGGATCATTCTGAGCGGAGAGTGCTTGCAGGGACCATAAGATGACAAAGAGTAGCGCTAGACAGTCCTTCATTCCACTTCAGTTTGTAGGTTATTCAGGTATTCTATCACCGCCAACCACTCCGAATCCGTCGCTCTTTTGTTCAGCCTAATGTTATTCTCTTTCATAAAACGTTGTACTTGTTTTTTATAGGTATCCCCAATAGCTTTAAAGAAGACACCCTTTCTACGTATCCAGAAGGCCTTCCCCTTAAAAATCAGATAGCGTTCGTCCCGTCGGACAAAATTAGATACAGAGTTCTCCGGTTGCACGTCCATTCTTCTTTTTATCAGCAGACTGGCGGAGTCCTCGACCAGTAGTTCATAGAACCCGGGCTCCAAACGAAGGTCCCGATACGTACTGTATTCGATATTGATAAATAAGCGTTGCCCGAGAATAAAGCGAGTGATATAGCCTTTGATGAGTTGGATGAAATCGATGGAAGAAGGCTGACGGTACAACAACACCAGTTCATCTTGAAAAATATCGTATAGCAGGGGCAATTCGGAATACGAGTGCCCCAGCAATTCTATTTGGCCCTCCTGCCAAATATCGGACAGGTATTGAGAGCCTTTTACCCCATCGTAGGCAGCCTCATATATGCGGCCCTGTAAGAGGTTATCGACCTGCCCCATCGGAGTTTCCAGTACATCCTGGGCGTAAAGGTGGGCTGACCCCATGCATCCGACCACCAGAACAAGAAGGAAATATCGTCTAAGGGTATTATTTGAATGCATGAATGACTATTTTGCTGAATGTAATGAAATACTGGCTGAATAACCATTAAAAAAAAATAAATTCCAATTTTTCATTTGGCCTACCCCCTGTTTTCCATGCTGGAATCCAGCTTTTCCGAACTGGCCATCCTGGTTATACTTGCCATTGATCTGACACGGACTATCGGAGTTGCCTGATCGGTGCAAGCAACCCCAATGTCTTGAATAATGACCTCAATGGCATCTGGGAGCAGATCGGCCATCTAATGCTGTACAAAAAAGTGGAAAGATTAGCTAAAAACAACTACCTTAATATCCCTGGCTATGGAATACCGTGTATCCCTAGTCGGCTATTCCCTATCCATCATCCGATTGCGTGTAAAGAAGTTCATTAAAAACCAATCGTATGAAAGTCAGAAACAAAGTATGGGTCATCACCGGAGGAGGTAGCGGTATGGGCCGCGAACTGGCACTGCTCTTACTAAAGAAAGGAGCACGGGTCGCCATCGTCGACATCAAGGAATCCAGTATGCAGGAAACGGCCGAATTAGCGGGCGAAACCCGCTCACACCTATCTACCCATTTATTAAATATTACGGATAAAACCAGGGTGTTTAACTTACCGAAGCAGGTGATCGAAGTGCACGGTGCCGTGGATGGTCTAATCAACAACGCGGGCATTATCCAACCCTTTATCAAGGTCAATGAACTGGCATTCGAAGCCATCGAGCGAGTGATGCAGGTCAATTTTTACGGTACGCTATATATGGTTAAAGCCTTTTTGCCCTATTTACTGGAGCGCCCCGAAGCGCATATAGCAAATATTTCCAGCATGGGTGGCTTCGTACCGGTACCGGGGCAGACCTTCTATGGTGCGTCCAAAGCAGCCGTAAAGTTACTGACCGAGGGCTTATTCTCTGAGCTACAGGATACCTCTGTGCAGGTAAGCGCTGTATTCCCCGGAGCGGTGGAAACAAATATCACCTCCAATTCGGGCGTAGATGTCCCCGGAGCCGGAGCAGAAGCAGAATCTAGTTTCCAGGCGCTGCCCGCCGACCGGGCGGCTGAAATCATCATTAATGGTATTGAAAAAAATAAATTTCATATTTTGGTCGGTAAAGATGCTCGTTTTATGCATTTTTTGAGCCGGCTGGCGCCCAAAAGAGCAGCAAAGCTGATTTATAAACAAATGCAGACATTATTGGATTGATCTGCCACGGACCTGGCTATGACCAGACCCAAAACTTAAACTTATGAAACAACCATTAAAAAGTTTTTTACTAATCTGCTTTTTAAGCAGTCTCTTTATACCCCTATTTGCTCAGGATAACTATACCGCCGTTATCAGCGGCTACGACTGGGGACCGGCCGTAAATAAGGTGGTACTGCACAAGGAAGGTCCCGCCACCGCTGTAAATTTTCGGGACTATTCCGTTTTTGCCGTCCGGCAGACCGACTGCGTGGAATTACCCCCCCCCATGGCTTCCGGTGCGCGCGAAGTGGTACACGCCTACGTATCGGATGCCGAGGGGAATATCGCAGAGCAGGGCGAACACCTTACTCTGGTACTGGCCGTAGCTCCGAATGATCCCATTGGCTCCCCCATTCAGTACTCCCGCAATGATAAATGTAATGGCAATAATTGGATCGACTACAAAATGACCATCATCAACCGTCAAACCGGCCAGACCTGGAATCGGGAGGTCAACCGCATCCGCCCCTTGATCGACGACTATAATCTCAGTGGAGAATTCTCGCACGCAGGTATTGATCTGACCTACGCCTGGTACAGCCCCAAAGTAAGCGACCGAAAAAAGCCCCTGATTATCTGGCTACATGGTGGTGGTGAAGGCGGTACCGATCCGAGCATCCCCTTGATCGCCAACCGGGCAGCGAATTACGCTTCGGAGGAAATCCAGGCCTACTTCGACGGGGCTTACGTATTGGTACCCCAGGCGCCCACCTACTGGATGGATAGCGGTAGTGGCTATACCCGTGGAGATAAAGACGACATCTACAACGAAGCCCTCATGGCGCTATTCCAAGATTTTGTGAAAGCACATCCCGATGTGGACACCGATCGCATCTACGTGGGCGGTTGCTCCAACGGTGGTTATATGAGCCTGAAATTATTGCTAAAAGATCCCGATTATTTTGCGGCAGCTTACATCAGTGCCCTGGCTTATCATGCCGAGTATCTGACGGATGCTCAGCTCAAAAGCATCAAAGAGGTTCCGATCTGGTTTGTGCACTCGGCAGACGATCGCACCACTCGTCCGGAAGAAACCGTACTGCCGACTTATGAGCGGCTGAAGGAGGCTGGCGCCAAAATGGTGTATTGCTCGTACTACGATCACGTCACAGATATCACCGGATTCTACGGTGGAGAGGATTACCACTACCCCGGGCACTGGTCCTGGATTTACTCACACGCCAACGTGGCGCGTCAGGATATGGACGGCACTTACGTAAAAATTGACGGCAAGCCGGTGACGATTATGGAATGGCTGGCGGCGCAGAAGCGGTGATCGAGAAGGTTAAAGTATCGCGGTCAGGAGAAAGGACAGGTAATCTTCATAAAGCCAATTCAATAGCGTCTAGCATTTCTACCGTGGGAAATCCATTATTGGGCCGGCGTTTCGTGGGATCATACCAACCTCTCCAGCGTGGATTGATATCTCCTTTTAGTCTGTTATCATAGATCAGGTCTAATTGGTCTCTGGCCTCTCTCAGCAGGGATTTGACCTGATTTTTTAAGTTAACATCCGGTTTTTGCTCATAGCTTCTTTGCAAACGGAACATTTCATGCAAAATTTGTTCAAAAGCCAGTAGATCTGAATAGAGACGAATAGGTAAATATACCTGATCATGGAAAAATGGGGAATCAGCTACTTTCGGATATAGTTGCTCCGCCTTATCAAGAGCGGTTTTCATCAATTCATACCGATCTCGACAAGCTGCCAAGTCATTTTCCACTCTTTCGGCAGTATAGGGAACTGGTGTTCTGCCTGGCCGCTCGATCGGACGTCTGGAAAGATAGGCAATGACCTCCCGAATTTCCCAAAGGCTTTGCACATAGCCAGCCTCCCCGAAGGAGGCTTTTGTCCAGGCTTCCATCACTGCAATAGCGGGCTCTGTCAAAGTATCTGGAAAATAGCGTTCCGCCCATTGTTGATAAAATCCATTGGCGGTGAAAGAATCTGGCATTTGGCAAACTTCACTAAATGCCTCCAGGTTGAACAAAAAAGGGCGGAAAGTTTGTCCATTTACTTCACAGTATTTGGTCGCCCCATATTCATCAAACATCCTGTGCATAATGTGGTCAATCTGTACCACATTTGGACTGGCAACCGTATGATCTTTCCAAAAACCGGCATGCATATACGTACCAAAATCATATCCTTTGGTACTTTCTGGGTACTGTTTAAAATCTGCATATCCATTATCCGACCAGGCAATGATCCAATCCTTGGGTGGTGTAAATCCCTGGTTGAACATGTCCATGCCATCGTCATAACAAATGACCACTTTGGTCGCATTAGGGTTGTGTTGATCTATAATTGTATCAATCGCTTTATACACCTCGTTGAAAACATCAACTTTATCCTCTCCACAAATACTTTTATACTCCCAATCCCAAACTTGATTTCTTGGGCGAAGGGAAAAGATATCTGCTTTCCCGATGGGGGTTTTATCTAGATAATACCGCCAGGCTGCCTTCCATTTATCTTTGTTTTCCGTCCAACAGTCTGCGTAGGCAACATCCATTGGTTTAATTTGATAGCCTAGCGCCATATCAATTTGCACTTTCATGCCTTTATCCTGCGCATAATCAATCATCTGATCGAGGTAATCCACATTTATCTGATAATCCGGCAAGATTTGTTGATAAGCAGGGCGTAGAAAAAATTCTGGCCTGCCTAACATATCAAAAAAATGAATCCCATTATAGCGCATACGTACTAAGGCATCAATCATTTGGGTATAGGATTCCCAATCGTACTCTAATAGTGGCTCTTTTAGGTTGGCCAATTCATCTACATCGTTTTCAAAATAAACCAGTAGGGGAACGGCTGGAGGGGCAATGCGTTGGTTGGCAAATTCAAAAATTTGTTCTGTTTGAATAGCTTCCACCGGATGTCCGGTCCAATACTGTAGTGGATCAATTTTTAATACTTTTTCGGCGTAATCGTATACGGCATATTGCATGCCCTGTACATCACTGCCGGCTAAAACGATGGTATTTCGGTCTATTTTTTGCCAGAGGCCTCCCCTTGGGCCAGGGGTTTCAGTAGTTAAAGTAATAGCTTTGGCAGCTAATTTTTCTTGTACTAAAGGGTTGGAGACTGCCGTACCTAAAATGATTTTCCGTCCTTTTTCCACCTCTTTCTCCGAAACAATATTGACTACTAAATCCGTAACTTTTAAAAGATCAGTCTTCAGATCTTCGGCCGTCATTTGTTCCGTTTTGGTGGCATTATCGGCAACGACAATTTGGATCTCTTTGGCTGGCTGACAAGCAAAGAGGAACCAGCAAAAACTAAGGGATAAGCAGAGAGAAAATCGATGCATCATAGTGTTGTGGTGATCAAAAAAAGAAGTCGGCCTTTAGGGCCTTGAATGCGCCCAAAGACCGACTGCTAATCGCTATACTATTTACAGACAGTTTATTCGTTAACTATGATCATTTTATTAGTCCCGACATAAACTTGACCGTCTTTACCCTGGGCAGTGATCTTATAGAGATAAGTGCCACTGCTAAGATTGGCAGCATTAAAATTCATTTCGTGATTACCTTCCGTGAATTCCTGTCTATTTGCTTCAAATACTTGCTGGCCAGAAAGGTTGAATACCGTCAAAGTAACGGTTGATCGTTGGTCCAGACCAAACTTGATGGTCGTATTTTGGCGAAATGGATTTGGATAGTTTCCGGACAAATTCAATTTGCTCAGATCAAATTGCTCAGTAGAAGAAACTATTGAGGTAATTAATGGCGTTTGATCCATCGTAAGTGGGTCGTATACTATTTGAGCATTAACCATAGAATCTCTTAAAGAGGCTATAAAAGCATCTTTTCCAGCGATGTACTCTGCCTTTTCATCAGGGAACCAGTTTAAATCACCAAGCGGTAATTCGTCGGTTCCAGCCGTTCGTAAAGAGGAATTGGAATAACTCAAATCAAATGCCGGCGGCCAGCTAAGTACTGGAGCGCCATCGTTACCAAATGTCACTGGTGATGCAACTCGCCAATCCGACCAATCTTCGTCCGTTGCGATCCAACTACCATTGATATAGTTGACTATTGCTTGGGTATTACCTGGATGCATAGTGAATCCGGGGTCTAATTCAGCATAGTTTGCGCCAATAGTGTAGTCATTATCAGCAAGTATAAATGAATCCACGTCAGCGTGTTCCCACAAAAGACTAGGCGCAATAGAATCTCCACCAACGGTGTCAAACCAGTCCAGAATAGCCTGCTCCCGATAAAATAGGTTTTGGCCTAAATACAGTGAAACACTATCCAAATTGTCTTTTGAGTCTGCAAAATAATTCCACGTTGTAAAATAGGAATCATAGGTATTGTTAGGATTAGAATGAAATTCTGTTTTGTAACCTATGAAGTGAAAATTATAAAAAATGTTATTTGCGGTAATAAACTCATTAGCACGTTGTTCGTGACCAGCTACCGTTTGATTGAGGTAGGTGTTATGCAGCTCATGAATAGTGGCGTTATTAAAAGGACCACTGTTGGCGATCAACCGTCCGGAATTGACTACCGAATTGTTTTCCAAAAGTACATTGTCACAGGCCACATCCATCCGAAGAGGGAAACCTCCCCAGGGAGAGTTCCGTAATCGAAGCCCATTGATGAAAACGGAATTCGTGATGCTGATGGAATCTCCTTTATTTTGGTTTCTAAGCGCAAAATCTTGCCAGTCTGCAAATGCACAGTTATCTACGATCATTTTACTCCCACCTGTATTGGCTACGAAAGTACCTGCCACTTCCCCATTGTTGTTCGTTCCGCTAAAAAGCACATTCTTGAGTGTCAAAGATCCTCCTTCTTTAATTTCGAAGAAACTCCTGGCTGCACCATCAGCAGAGGGCGTATTAACCAATACCGGTGGGTTAGCAGCTTCCATGATCCAACCGTCATCTGGCCCCTGAATGGTTACATCGAAGGTTAAATCAATACGGCCATCAAAAGCATAAGCTTCACCCGCTTCAACCGTATAAACTCCTGAAGCAGTTATCTGAGTGTTTACAAACTCATTTGGATTGAGTGCGGTCTGTGCCGACACGGAGACCAGTCCGAAAGCACATAAAAATAGAAATGTAATTGCTTGTTTCATAAAACTTTTTTTAAAATTCTGAAAATAGATAATTGATTTATTTTTGAAACTTGTACCGCAGACCTATATCCACGGTCCTACCATAATATTCCACCGCTGATACTTTTTCCAAAGTACTTATGAAGGCACGATCAGCGGTGTTAGTAATATTGTTGACATTAAGATACACTTGGGCGCCTCCTCCCAGCCAAGGGAGTTTCTGGTAAGCGGTAAGATCCCAACGTTGGAAAGAATCCGTGTAAGCATCTAGTTCATCAAAAGTTCTATTCACACCAACCAGGATATTGTCCGTGTATACGTAGGATAAGCGTGCTGAAAAGCCGCCAATATCATAGCCAATAGTGAAATTAAATACATCATCTGGCTGATTGGGCATTCGACCGGCTCGGGTGGAATCAACAAATACGGTCGGTGCAAATGGACCTGTTCCTTGTTTAACTGCTGTTTGAAATGGATATCTCGTTTCAGAGTTGATGTGGGTATAATTGACACTTAAAACCAGCCCCTTGAGAAAGGAGGGTAGGTACCAAAAATTGGTTTGCCAATCCAGTTCTATTCCTCTTACTCTAGAAGGCGCCTCCAAATTTATCCAGGTGTTAATATTGGTTTGCTGGCTTGCTGGTAAGTCAAACCTATCGTTAATGGTTCCTGGATCCGTACTTCTAAAGGTGTTGGCGACAATTAAATTGTCTATTTCTTTATAAAAATATCCAGCCGTAAACAGTCCAAGTTTATTTTTAAAGATCGAGACATAGATATCATAGTTTTGCGCTAAGGCTGGGTCTAAGTCCGTATTTCCTAAATCTAAATTTGGACCACTAAAGGAATCAAAAAAGACATAGGGTGAAATAGCCCGATAATCTGGATATATAATACTTCTGGTACTCGCCAAGCGAATATCTAACCAATCGGTAGGTTTGATTCGGAGATGCATCTGTGGAAACCAATTGGCGTCTTTGATATCATTGTCTTCCACAGGTTCATTACTAGAATCTTCTGGATTAGGACCGAACCTGATGGTCTGGAATGCATTATAACTCATCTGGAAATTTTCATACCGTATTCCTGGCATAAACGTTACATACTTGCCAATATTCAGCTCCGCCATGGTATAAAAGGCGAAAAGATTTCTGGTATAATCGTAATCAAACTGGGCAGATTCTTTGACATCAATGGGGTAATAACCATTTTCCTGAGCCAACTCTTCGTAGCGATTCATCTTCGCAAAATCCGCTTTGTAAAAGAAATTATTAATGTTCTCTTCACCCGATAGGAAATCACCAACATCGTAATTAGGCGCTTCAAATAACGAAGCTCTAATACCAAGGTTTCTATCAATGTTTGCTAAACCAAGATCCGTCCATAAAGAATCTTGCAGTGCCGCCACAAATTGTTCCCCTATAAAGTTCCGATCTGGTTGACTGAAGTTTTGTGTCTCATCATTATCTCTAAAATTGCGAACGTATTTCCCCCCGAATTTCACTTTACCCGAAACACTTTTTGCGAGGTTAAAGGGTACGTTAAAGTTAACCATGGCCTCTTGCGCTTGCTCCGAAACATCCCGTTGTAAAGTAGAAAAACGGGTCGCTCGCTTGGCATTAGGATTTGAAATAAGTTGAGCTGCATTTAACAGTTGACTCGGGGTCGCCTTTAAGGGATCATCTAATGTTGGTGTAGTAAAACCAGCTTCGCCTTGTGCAATACCGACGCTCATTCTTAAATTCCCAGGAACGAACTGACTGGAAATGGAGTTGGAAACATTAAAATCCATGCTAAAAAAAGAAAAATCAAATTCCCCCTGGATCGCATTACTAATTACGGTATTGTCCTGCGCTCGATCCGCTGCAAATGCAGACCATTGATTCCCAATGAGGGCAAGAGAATTTCGCTGTTCCTGCTGTTCGTCAGAAAGTTGGCTGATAAAGTTATTAAAAATGATGGAGCCCTTTTCAAATTGATAGTCAAACACTAAACTACCACCTAATCTTTGCCGGTTTGTAATTCTATCGCTTATACTCACACTTGTGAGATCGATCGGAATAAACCCATCTTCCAAAACCGCCTCCTCATTTAAGGCATAACCAACATTAAGGACGTCCGAATTTCTATTGAAATTATTTAAAAACCCAGAAACCTGGACTCCCAGCTTATCATTAAAGTACCGATTACTCAAAAAACCACTTACTTGGTAATTTCCATAAGTTTCGGCTAAAGACCCATAACCATTTTGTACAGAAAAATTACCTTGCAATCCTTTGGCAGCTTTCCCGATCTTGAGGTTTACCGTTCCACCAACTGCATCTGCATCCAAATCCGCCGTTAATGCCTTGGTGACTTCAATACCACTCAGAATATTTGGGGCAATCATATTCAAATCCACACTGCGATCATTTCGATCGGTAGACTGCATGCGCACCCCATTTACCATCGTTACATTGTATTGGGGCGAAATCCCTCGAACGGCAACCTTCTGTCCTTCTCCGCCACTTCTAATTAAAGACATACCGGGTAATCTGGATACGGATTCTGCCGCATTCACATCCGGCACATCTTTGATTCGATCTGATGATACTACATTCTTGATGGTATTTGAAGCTAATTGTTGGTTAATCGCTCCCATCTGTCCAGAAGCCTGGGCCGTTACTAAAACCTCTTCCCCTTGAACGGCGGCATAATCTAATTCCATCTTTACTTGTAGCGTTTCACCTGAAACAACCGTTACGGATATGGTTTGCTTGGTATAACCAACGTAGGTGGCGACTAGTGTATAATCTCCGGCAGGGACTTGATAAAAAACAAATCTGCCTTCTTCATCGGTAGATGTACCCAGGCTTGTTCCCTCTAATTGCACATTCGCAAATAGTAGCTTTTCGCCGGAAGTTTTATCAATAACTACCCCCGAAATAGTGCCGCCTCCCTGAGCGTAGTTGGCGTGGATTACGCCAAAAAATGATACGAACACCAGAAACAAAACAGAAACGAATGATTTTAACATTGAACTCTCGGTATTTGATTGATCCATGTCTCTTCTATTTATGCACCTTAATATGTAGTACATATCAAAGCGACGTACCAATGTAATTATTTTAATTGAAAAACCGAATCAAATTTTTAAGAAATTTCATTTTCCACAGAATAAATGGAATCAAAGGTTGATTTTACGGCTTTTATTTGGAAAAGAAGTCTTGTCTACGAAACCTGAAAGGGATCGAATACTAATCTGTTAGGGAGAAGGAGATATTGACCAATCTGAGCGGAGTGCGGCTCGACGTTTTGCTGAGTAAATACTGCTGCCATCCAATTAGGAAACATCAAGTCTGATCTACAAAAGTCCACTCCTATTTTGAAAGGAATATGACGGTTGAAAGAAAGAGAACACTTTCTTTTAAGGTGTTCGATAAAGGGTAGTGCCAACCGCTTGGGCTAAAGGGAGAAATTTTCGAAGAAACGGGCTAAACCCTATCATAATGGGGTGTCAGATGCTCTCGCATATTGCGTCTGAAATCCGCAGCAGTTCCTTCTTCCAAAGTCTTAATCAAATCAAAATGATTAATCTTGCCTTTGGTAGGCGCTTTATCCAGAGTAGATTCCACCTCAATCATATAATTAAACACAGGCAATAATAACTTCTGAAATCGAGCTAAAGTAGAATTTCCCGTCATAGAATACAGCTTTCCATGAAATTTTATTTCGTAGGCAGACCTGACTTCCTGAGAAGATTTACATTCTGGATCATTGGCTTCTCGATGAGCTATATCTTTTAAGACCAATATATCTTTGGCCTTTTTCCGAGCAAATAGTAAATCTGCCATTCCGACTTCCAACACCAGACGTAATTCAAAAATATCCTGCATGTTTTCCTGTCCCAGTAAACCAGGATCCATAATTCTGGTCATCCCACTTAACAAGTCTGGTTCTGTAATGACCATACCCTTCCTTTTTTTCGACTCCACCATACCCAACATACGTAGTCTACTTAAGGCCTCTCGCACAATATTACGGCTAACCCCTAACCGGGTGGCTAAGTCCATTTCTTTTGGCAATTGGTCGCCTACATTAAAATTATTATTCTTTAAATAGGTAATTAGTTTTTGTTCAACCTGTTCCGCTAAAGAAATCTTTTTTTTAGGGTTGAAATTGGAATTTAAATCATTCAAGAATGTTGATTTTTATGCTAAGACGTGATATTTAATTTCTCCTAAATTAAAGAAAAATTCCAAGCCTGCCAATTTATTTACAGCTTAAAAACATACCCACTGAATAGGTTGTCATTTTTTTTTTTAATACCTTGAGTAAATTATTATGTACTACATATTAGAAGAGGACCCTTCATGGAAAAGTATAGTGTCTTAAATTTTGGAGGAATAGGCAATGGAAAACAGGATGAATCAACTGCGATTCAAAAGGCTATTGACGCGTGCTGCCGAAATGGAGGTGGGACGGTTTTTATCCCAGCAGGACTCACCCTACTTACCGGCCCATTCTGCTTGAAGTCAAATGTAACCCTACATGTAGAAAGAGGTGCCAGACTCATCGCTAACCCAGATGAGTCCGTTTATACCCAAAGTGCATTTCGAGAAAACAAAGGAGAAGGAAGCATCTGGATTAGCGGCGAACATGTAGAGAATGTGGGCATCACTGGAGGAGGTATTATTGACGGTAACGGAATAGCCTTTATGGGAGCAGAGCGAAAAGATTCCTACCTCCTAAAACCTTTCGATGTCATTGACCCAAGGCCTCATTTGTTGACCTTAATAGATGTAAAGAATATCAGTATTTACAATATTACATTTACCAATGCGGCTTATTGGGGGCTGCATTTCATTGGTTGTGAAAATGTGCTCATCCGTGATGTGTTTATATTTAATAGTTTAAAAATCAGAAATGGAGATGGGATTGATATAGACCATTCTCAAAATGTTAATATCAGTAATTGCCATATTGAATCAGGAGACGATTGTATTTGTTTTAAAAACAGACGAGAATATGCGGAATACGGTCCATGCTCAGATATAACCGTAACGGGATGTACCCTTACCTCTACTTCCTGCGCCATTAAGTTTGGTTCCGAAAACATGGATGAAATCAAAAATGTCGTCATCAATAATTGCATTATAAAGAACAGTAATCGAGGAATAGGCATTCAAAACAGAGATGAAGGAACGATTTCTAATATTCTGATTTCTAATATCATATTGGATTGTCGACTTTTTTCAGATGTGTGGTGGGGGAAAGCAGAGCCGATTTACGTTACGGCCTTTCCAAGAGCCAAAAAAGATGGCAAAGATGGCGGCATTCGCTTCCCGCCAAATGCCACCAAAGGTCACGTTGGAAAAGTGTCTAATATCTTCTTTTCCAACATTAGATGTACCAGCGAGAATGGTATCTTCGTAGCTGCCGAAAATGCTTCTAAAGTCGATAATATTCAATTTAAAGACATCTCTATTCACCTGAACAAAGTGACCCCTTACAAAGGTGGCTCCTACGATTGTCGTCCTTGCGAAGGAACCGACATGATTTTTGACGATACGGCGGGGTTCTACCTGATGAATGTTGCTAATATTTCTATTAAAAATTGCCAACTGACCTGGGGAGAAAACAGACCGCCCTACTATAAAAAAGGCTTGAAATTAGTCAATTGCCAGGCTATTGATATTTTGAACTATGCTTATCCGACGGATAAGCATAAGGTAGAATTAAATACTCAGTCTAATAAAATCAACTCATGATTTTTGGATTAACTCACCTCGATATTATTATCATGCTGCTTTATTTCGGTGTAATCATTTACATTGGAGTCAGAGCCAGTTTCAAGGTCAAAAACCAAGAGGATTATTTATTAGGAGGCAGAAAGTTTGGAAAACTGACCAGCACTTTTGCCAGTTTCGGGCAGGCAACTTCAGCTGACGGTCCTGCCGGTGTAGCGACCACCACCTTTAACAATGGAGCGGCAGGAATTTGGAGTTCGCTTTTAATGCTTTTTGTAACTCCCCTTTTCTGGATAACCGCCCCCTGGCTAAGAAGGCTCAGAATCCTTACCATGGGTGATTTTTACCTGGAGCGTTACGGGTCAAAAAAAATGGCCGCTACTTATGCGCTTATTGCCAGTATTGGCATGATGGGCTTACTCTCTGTCGGATATATGGCTGTCGCTAAAACGGCTACCGCTATGACGCCCAAACCCGCTACCGAATTATCCGTGGAAGAACAAAAGGAACTACAACAAGCCATTAGCTTAAAAGAGCTGTCCTCGGTTGATGTAGAGACCCTGAGTCCTAAGGAATTGGAACGATTAAAAGTATTGCAGAAACTGAACCCTAAAAGTATTTTTTCGTATTTAAATGAAGGTTGGCTGATTTGGAGTATCTGCTTTTTAGTTTTGATCTATACTATTTTGGGTGGATTAGAGGCCGCCGTTTATACTGACTTATTACAAGGTGTCTTTATCATTATCTTATCCATTGTTTTATTACCCTTTGCCTGGTCAGCGATCAATGAATTATACGGAGGGGAAGGGATGCGACAAGCCCTCACCCATCTACATACGCAGCTACCGGAAGATACTTTTGAAATTTTTGGCGCTCCCCAAACCATAGACTTTACCTGGTATTTTATCATCACGGCTGCTTTGGTATCCGGTATAACCGTAGTAACGCAACCCAATCAACTGGTTACTGCCGGAGCAGCAAAAGACGAATACTCCGCTAGAATTGGTTTTGTCACGGGTACCTTTATGAAGCGAGTCATCACCATCTTTTGGGGAATGCTTGGCCTGGCTGCCATTCTATTATACAGCAACGAAATTAACAATCCGGATTTGACCTGGGGGCATGCCACCAGAGCCTTGTTAGGGCCACTAAACATGGGACTGATTGGGTTGATGCTGGCCAGCATGATGGCGGCCTTAATGTCTACCGCTGATTGCTTAATGTTGACGGTTTCGGGCTTAATTGTCAATAATTTATACAAACCATTCTCCAAAGACCCCACGGAAAAAGAACTCATTCTTGTAGGCCGGATAGCCGGTGCTTTTTTCTTGATAGGCGGTGCTATTATTACCACTCAATTCGATGATATTTTACAGATTTTAAAATTTATTTGGGAATTTTTTGTCGTTTTTGCAGCCGCCTTTTGGCTGGGCTTAAAATGGCAAAAAGCAAACAGAAATGGTGCATGGTGGAGTATTTTAGGCGCGTTTTCCCTGTTCTATTTAATCCCCATCCTGGTCCCACTTTTATTTCCGCAACTGCGGACAAACGCGACCTTATTAAAACAAACCAATCCACCCCTTATGGAACGCGTCTACACCGTCCGGCAAATGGATGTAACTGAACGCAATGAGACCATAGCCAACTGGTCCTCCACAAATCAGCAAGGGCCTGCGCCAGATCCCTTGGTAGTCGGCGAGACTTTTACAAAATCGTATCAACTGCCGCAAAAGTCTATTTTCTGGTCAAAGGGAATTAAAACCAATGATGATCAATCTCTAGAAGGAAGTGGTTATATTTACCTAGAATTGGTCCTTTTGGATGCCATTGGCTTCGATTTGGGTAAAAACCCTTACGCGCTTAATGAGACGATTCGATTGCTGATTCGCTTAATCACCCCGTTTCTACTGTTGATCATCGCTTCCTTAATGTTCAAAGTCGATCAGGAACAACTGATTCGACCCTTTTATACTAAAATGAGGCTGCCCGTCCATCAGTCAGGTAGGAGTGCCGACGCGGCGATGCTTAAAAAGGCAATGGCCAACTTTGAAGAGACCAAGTCTGCTTTAGTTTCACCCAATTCAAGTTGGGAATTCTATAAATGGAATAGACAAGATACCGTTGGCTTTTTGCTAGCTTGGGGGATGGTTTTACTGGTACTCGCACTCCTCTATGTTGCCGTTAATTTAGGTGCTTAAAACCGTGGAAATGGTGCCATAAAACGGGAAGGCCTGCAGATGGAAACCCCAAATTCAAAAACCATAATATTCTTTAATTTCAAAATCAAAAATCATGGAAGTCCAAAAAGAAAAAGTCTTTAGAAACTATGATCAGGGAGATATTACAGCAGCGGTAAAAGAGCATTATCGCAAGATGCGCAGTCGCCAAACCCTGGACTATGTGCAGCGCATGAAATCCAAATATTTAACCTACGACAAGCCCTTGGATCTTTGGGAGGCCCTGGCCAAATTAGATGCCTTGATTGATGTCAGTGATCCTGATTTAGACCTGCCGAATGTTCAGCATTTGATTCAATCGGCAGAGGCTATACGGGCTGATAATCGCCCCGATTGGATGCAGCTGGTAGGACTCATCCACGACCTGGGTAAGATAATGTATCTCTGGGGTTCAGATGAAGACGGAACCAGTCAGGCAGAGCAATGGGGTATGGTCGGAGATGTTTTTATCGTCGGCTGTGCTTTACCAGACACCTGTGTCTATCCCGAATTCAACGCCTTGAATCCTGATATGCAACACGAAATCTATAGCACGCCTTTAGGTATTTATGAAAAAAATTGTGGGCTCGACAATACACATCTAGCCTGGGGACATGACGAATACTTATATCAGGTATTGAACAATCATCCAACCAATACCCTTCCAGAAGCCGGTATGGTTATGGTGCGCTATCACTCCTTTTATCCCTGGCATACCGGAAATAGCTATAGCGATATTGTTTCGGAGAAGGATAGCCAATACAAGGAGTGGATTAAAGATTTTAATAAATATGATCTTTATACCAAGTCTGATAAAATCTACGATTTGGATGAAATAAAAAGTCATTATCAGCCGATTGCGAAAAAGTACCTGGGCGATGAAATGATTTACTGGTAGCGGAGACAGTTCTTTCTATTTCTTAAATTCCTAACCTTACTCCCTTATGCTAAAGCAAGTACTCTTCCTTTTTAGCCTGTTTCTATTGCTGGTGCAATGCAAACCGGCCCCGGGGCCAGCCACTTCAACTGAAGAAGAAAAGATTCGACCCGTTGATTTGGTAGCGCCCCTGGTGGATGCCGCCAATTCCAGATGGTTCTTTTTCAACTCCGCTACCAGACCTTTTGGAATGGTGAATTTGAGTCCGGATATGGTCATTGACGGAGCGTGGAATGCTGGTTATCGGTATCAGCGGGATACGATTCGCTGCTTTAGCCATGTACACGCCTGGCAATTATCCGCCATCCCCGTTTTACCCACTACCGGAGCGTTTAAAGGGCATCTGGGAGCCGATAAATACGGGAGCAGCTACACGCACGCAAAGGAAACGGTCAAAGCCGGCTATCATCAGGTTTATTTGCAAGACTATCAGATCGACGCAGAATTAACGGCTACGACCAGAGTGGGCTTTCACCGGTATACTTTCCCCAAAAGTGAAAAAAGCCATATACACGTTGATTTTTCTACTTTTTTAGGGCCTAACGATACCCAAAGGGGATATGCAAAAAAAGTGAGCACTCGAGAAATAGCAGGCTATGCCTTGATGGCACCAACGATTCGGCGGCCAAAGGCCACCTATGTCTATTACGTCATCCAATTTGACCAGGATTTTGACCACTTTGGCACCTGGAAGGACGGACAGTTATCAAACCTGCAAGAAATAGAAGGCGCAAAAACAGGTGCCTACGTAAGTTTTGCAACGGAAGAAGGCCAGCAAAGAATGATGAAAGTAGCCATTTCTTACGTCAGCACGGAACAAGCTCGCTTGAATTTGCAAACCGAATTACCGCACTGGGATTTTGACAAAACGGTCCAGGAGACGCAAGATGAATGGAATACCTGGTTAAGCAAAATTGAAGTGGAAGGTGGCACAGAAACCGAACAACGGCGATTTTATACCGACCTGTGGCATGCCCTACAGGGCCGAAGAATACTGAGTGATGTCAATGGGAAGTATTGTGATATGACCGGTGACCATCCCAGAACAGGTCAAATACCCCTGGATGAAAAAGGGCAGCCCAAATTCAATCACTACAATTCAGACTCATTCTGGGGCGCCCAATGGACCTTGAATACCCTCTGGCACCTGGTTTACCCAAAAGTATCTGAAGAGTTTGTCAATTCTATGTTGCTAATGTACGAGGATGGTGGACTTATTCCCCGTGGCCCATCGGGCGGAAATTATACTTATGTGATGACGGGGGCCTCTTCTACCCCATTCGTTGTAAGTGCCTACATGAAAGGAATTAGAGGGTTTGATGTAGAAAAAGCTTATGAAGGGCTGGCTAAAAATCATTCTGCCTCCGGCATGATGGCAAAAGCAGGCTATGAACACGAGACCTTTTTGGGTGGTGGTATGCAGTACTATCTGGAACGAGGATATATTCCGCATCCCCTGCCTGAAGGAATAGAAGGATTTCATAAAGATGGGTCCGGACAAACCCTCGAATATGCCTACCAGGATTGGACCTTAGGACAATTGGCAAAAGCATTGGGCAAAGAAAAAGACTACCAGCTCTATCAGCAAAGGTCCTTAAATTATCAGAACATCTGGAACGAAGAATTGGGCTGGATGTGGATCAAAAACCTGGACGGCAACTGGGAAAAAGATGTAGACATTTTGCGCTACGATCACGGCTGGGTAGAGTCAAACGCAGCACAGGCTACCTGGTTTGTACCACACGATATTGACGGCCTAATCAACTTAATGGGAGGTAAAGAAAAGTTCGTAGCAAAGCTTAATAAATCCTTCGAATTAGCAGCCCAACACGATTTCACTTCTGCCAAAAGCCACGATCAGGGCGAACAAGAGAAAAACCGTAGAAGATATTTGAATTACGGCAACCAGCCTTCTATGCAAACGGCCTTTATGTTCAACTATGCCGGCGAACCCGCCTTAACCCAATATTGGAGTAGACAAGTCATTGACAAAGTCTATAGCGGTGTTTCTCCAGAATATGGGTACAGTGGTGATGAAGACCAGGGACTGATGGGTGCCTTGGCCGTTTTGATGAAAATTGGCTTATTTTCTTTACGAGGAGGTACGGCAGTGGAGCCTGTCTACGAAATCGCAAGCCCTATTTTTGATAAAATAACGATTCATTTAGATGACCGTTTTTATCCGGGCAACAAATTCGTCATTACTGCGAAGAATAATGCTCCCGAAAATGTATACGTACAACAAGCTACTTTAAACGGAGAGCCCTTAAAGCAACCCTGGTTTAGCCACCAAATCCTCATCAATGGAGGAGAGTTAATCCTGGAAATGGGAGCGAGCAAGGGACAGTAAAGCACGGGGAAATCCACAGTGGTGAAGATTACCACTACCCCGGGCCACTGGTCCTGGATTTATTCGCACGCCAAGGTGGCGCGGATGGATATGGACGGTACTTACGTAAAAATCGATGGTAAGCCGGTGACCATTATGGAATGGCTGGCGGCGCAGGAGCGGTGATTCGTTTGGTGATTTGGTGGTGACCATTTTTATAGCTGGATCAATCGTCTGATGTGCCTAATGGCTTTTGTCATTCTGGGGGTCCGGTACTATCGGGAGCAGGGATGAGCCATTCTCTATAATTATCGGGCGTGATCACCTTAAATCCGGCATCGGGGTAAGCCTTCCCCCAGGCCGCAGGTGCTTTTACTTTTTTCCTCGGATTCCATTTAAATTCATAGCCATAAAGCTGCCCGCCCCGGTCTTCGACCCAGTCTATTTCTTGTTGGTCGTACGTCCTCCAGAAATAATTGTATACCAGGACAGCATTATAATGTTGAAATTTAATGCGCTCGCTAATCATATAATTCTCCCATAGAATACCCATGTCATTTCTCAGATGTACAGGATTCAAATTACCAACTAACACATTTCTAATGCCATTATCCAGAAAATAGTACTTACTACTCTTGTTCACTTCCTTTCGCATATTGCGGCTAAAGCCTCCTACCCGGGTGATGATAAACACTTTGGTCAATAAATCCAGGTATTTATCGACCGTATTTCTGCTCATCTGTAGTGATTTGGACAAGTCCGGGATACTCACTTCACTACCTACCTGGTAAGCGATAAGCCGCAGTAAATCAATAATTTTATCGGAATTTTTAATCGTCTCGAAAGTCAAAATATCTTTCAGCAAATAAGAGTTGAGTAATTCTCGTAAGTATAAATATTTCTCCTCATTGGTGGGTAGCTGTAATAACTCGGGATAGTTCCCATAAACCAGGCTGGAGTGAAGTTGATCAACTTGATGAATAAGCGGATGGACCTTTGCTAGTTCCTGTTCCGATATACTATACAAATTAAAGGTCATTTTCCTCCCGGTCAATGGCTCTCCTGTGTAATTCTCTACATCAAAAGCAGATGATCCGGTGATCAGTATCTTGAGATCATCAATGGTATCCACCATTAGCTTTAGTGCATTTCCGATATCCGGTATTTTCTGTGCTTCATCAATGATCAGAAAACGCTTCTTTCCCACTATTTTGGCTAAAGCCACCTGACTCCTACGGGCGAATAATTCTCGGGTGGCTATATCCTCGCCGTTCAGCAATGTATAGGACTCTTCCTTTTCACTCAGGATCTTACGAATAAGAAAAGTCTTCCCAACTCTTCTTGGCCCGAGTAATACCACCACTTTGTTGGGGCGTAAATAGCGCTCTACCTGCGCCTGTACTATTCTTGGAAACTGATCCATAGCTTTTTTTTGAACAAATTTACATTAATTCATTCAACCAATTGAACGAATTTAGCTAAATTCGTTCAATTGGTTGATCCTATTTAGCAAATCTATGCTTTAACAGCCCTGGAAGGGATCCTCCATATCTATAAATCATCGATCCCATTTCCAAACATACCTCCTTTAAAAATAGATCGGTATCGAACTTCCCACTTTGTCTGACTATATACATAGTAGTAAAGATATTGGTCTTCAAAAGACTGCATTAATTCTTCGTAGGTGAGAAGGCCCAGCGTGAAATGTTCATGGATATCTTGTAAATCTGCTAACAGATCTGTTTCAGCGCTGGTATTACCCAGGGCTTCTGGTAGGATGATTACTTCATCATATGCTAATGCCTTTTCAATATCGACTTCGAAATAAGTCGTACGGATGATTTTTCGATGATCGGGCTGAATGAGGATCGCTTGTACCTGATCGCGAAAACCACTGAGTAGTTTATATACCGGGAGATACTGATAGTGCAGTTCAATTTCTTTAAATCGGGACAGTTCATTAGGCATCAATTCAACGCAATTGAAATCAAAGTCATCATGCTTATGAATTTCGTAGGGCAGCTCTAGGTCTTTGTCGTAATGCCAGGTTAGTTTGTATTTATCTCCGACTAAATTTCCCAACTCGAGGTAGTCACCAGGTCTTATAGTAATACCACGATCTAACACTATTTTGTCAACTACCATTTTCTTTCTTTTTATCATCCGCTGCTGAAAACTACCCCAAAAAAAGGAAATCACCTAAATCCCATCTCTCCAATTTCACCCCTACCTTTAGCCTGGATACACCTAGATTTAGGTACCCAAAACCACCAAAATTCGTCATTGGATAAATCAATTCCGCTTACTACCTTTATGCCATTATTTAGAATGAATCCAAATTTAAATCAACCAGTATGGCTGCTGCCCGATTATCCTGGAAAAAAATCCGAAAATTATTTAACGACATCCATCTTTGGATGGGGATTGGCGCAGGTCTGGTGCTCTTTGTAGTTTGCCTAACGGGCACCATTTACACCTTTCATACGGAGATCGAAGAGTGGATCGATCCCAAACGTTATTTTGTGGAAGTGCCGAGCGATGCGCAACCCATGGCTACCGAACAACTCATCCGTCAGGTAGAGACACAGTTGAATGCCGGTACCGTCAATACCATTACCGTACCAGCCAATCCGAAACGGGCCTATATCCTCAATATCAAAAAAGAAGGAGAACGGCGTGGCAGTAATTATTATGTAAACCCCTACACCGCTGAGCTGACTGGCGAGGGACCTGGCAAAGCTGCAGGCTTTTTCCGGACGGTCTTCCGCTTGCACCGCTGGCTGCTCTTGGATACCAGCATTGGTCGGCCGATTACAGGCTGGGCCACGGTTATCTTTGTCTTTTTAGTCCTGACAGGTTTGGTCATCTGGTTTCCACAACGCATTAAATCCTGGAAGCAGGGACTAAAGATTAAATGGAACGCCAACTGGAAGCGCATCAACCATGACCTGCATAATGCACTGGGCTTTTACGCCTCCTTCTTCCTGCTGATCATGGGGCTTACCGGCTTGTTCTGGTCTTTTGATTGGTACCGTTCTGGCTGGTACGCCACCTGGGGAGTAGAGCGAGGAGGAAGCAGTAATCAAACGAAAGTAGAACCCGCGCCAATTCCGAAGGGGGAAACACTTGGCCTAGCTGAACTTTTAGCCATCACCAATCAGGAACTGAACTACCCGGGCAATGTGCGTATGAGTCTGCCTGACGGCAAAAACACCGATGTGTCCGTACGCAAAAACAAGGTAGGCTTTTTCGCGCCGGCAGCCGGTGACCAAATGAGCATCAATGCCTATACAGGTGCCATTACCAATAAGGACATTTTCTCCGAAAAGCCCTTCCCCGAAAGGATCGGCCGCTCCGTCAAAGCACTACACGTTGGGGATGTATTTGGCACCTTCTCCAAGATCATCTATTTCATTTCCTGCCTGATCGCTACCAGCCTGCCCATTACCGGCACCCTGATCTGGATTAATAAATTGAAAAAGAAAGCAAAACGAAAAAAACAAGAAGGAAGCGGCAGCCAGCGGCGATGGAAGCTTAAATAAAAGGAGGGCTCTGGTCCTCCTCTTTTGTTATCTTTAGTGGCCCCTTTGGTGTATTTTGTCATTTAACAACCTAAAATTGATTCAAATGAAAAAAATCTCCCACTGGGCCCGTCAACATCCGCTTTGTGCACCTTTTCTTTCTGGCTTATGTCTTGTATCCACGAAAACAAGCCCATTCTTATTATCGACAGAAAGCCTTTGACTTTTCCCTGGTCCTGACGGCCAGTCTGACTATTGCTTTTGGTATAAGTCGTCTATGGATGCAAATGGAACCAAGCCCCAGAGTAGCAGAGGCCAGTTTTATCAACTACCATCCAACCGGAAAAGAAGGTATCGAAGGTAATAAACGGGTAGCCAAAATTAAGCTTAGAGCTAAGCTTAAACAAGTTCGGAAGCAACTTCGTAAAGATTTACGCGAAATTCGTAAAAGCCTAAAAAAACAACAGAACCGAAAAAAGCGAAATTGGACCCGGTTCCTGTTTATTTTATCTGGCGGCATAGTCATCCTTGGACTTGCATTATTACTGGCTGGCCTTTCCTGTAGCATTGCCTGCTCGTGACAGGAGGGACTGGCCATTATCGCCATTAAAGCGATGGACCGGAGACACCCCATCATTTTAAAAGAGGAAGATGGCACCACTGGAGAAAATCTAAATTAAGGAGGCGGGTTTATGCGCTTAGTTTTTTACTTTTGGGCTTTATTCGTATACCTATCAAAAGTAATCAAGCAATGAATATACTCCACACTACTTATCAAGCATTATACCAGACTGGTTTGATTACCCTAAGCCTACTGATGGTTGCACTTTTTGCGCAAAGCTGTAGCCCCTACGATACAAAAGAAGTGACGTCCTTTGGTGATAAAGCAAATATCCAACTACCCGATGGCTCCTTTGTTGGGCTCAATGCAGGAAGCACGCTACGCTACAACGCTGCTGACTTTAAAGAAAAAAGAATTGTAGCACTGGAAGGGGAAGGTCATTTTACGGTCCGGCGCGGTGGCGGTTTTTTGTGTGAAACGGACTACGGGCTCGTGAGAGTACTGGGCACCCAATTCAACGTCTATACCCGGCCGGATGGTTTCGAAGTCAGCTGCTACCTGGGTAAAGTCGAGGTGCGCAACCAGGGAGAGATTATAGAGCTCAATATGAACGAAAAAGCCATCTGGCAGGAGGATCACTTTGAAAAAATACCGGAATACTCAGAAAAGCCCCGCTGGGTAATAGGGGAGTCCGTTTTTCAGGAAGCGCGGTATTCTTCCGTCCTGGACGAACTAGAACGGCAATACAACCTGGAAGTGAAAACCGAAATCACTGGTAATCCACCTTTTACAGGAAGTTTTCCACACGACAACCTACAGGAAGCCATGGATAAGGTCGTAGATCCATACGGTTATCGCTATGAGCAAAAAGAGCAAGAAATACGTATTTGGGAACCCTAGAGCTTAGCTAAACCAAGTACTACTTATCCTTGTTGTAATGCCAAAGTCGGTGTTGCGTTCGCCGATGATCACATAAATTGAAAACCAGACGAATGAATATAGATGAATTACTGCATCGGGCACTCCAATTAGAGCATTTAAGCAGAGAAGAAGGCGTCTTCTTATTTGAAAATGCCAGCACGGCGGAGTTGATGTACGTGGGAAACAAATTGCGCCAACACCATGTACCCAATGATGTGGTGACCTGGATTATTGATCGCAATTCCAATACGACTAACGTCTGTATCGCCAATTGTAAATTCTGTAACTTTTACCGTCGTCCCGGACACGGAGAAGCTTACATTACCACGATTGAGCAATACAAGCAGAAGATTGAAGAGACCTTTAAATTCGGAGGCGAACAACTCCTCTTGCAGGGAGGGCACCATCCCGATTTGGGCTTGAGCTATTACGTAGATCTGTTCAGCCAGTTAAAAGAACTCTATCCCAATCTGAAACTACACGCGCTCGGCCCACCCGAGATCGCCCATATCACCAAACTTGAAAAGTCAACGCATACTGAAGTACTGGCCGCCCTGAAAGCAGCCGGTCTCGACTCACTACCCGGAGCAGGTGCAGAGATTCTTAGTGACCGTGTGCGACGCCTGATTTCCAAGGGGAAATGCGGCGGCCAGGAATGGCTGGATATCATGCACGCCGCGCATAATCTGCACCTGACAACTTCCGCCACCATGATGTTTGGACACATTGAGACCAACCTCGAGCGGATGGACCACTTCGTACGCTTGCGCGAAGTCCAGGCCAAAAAACCTGAGGATGCTAATGGCTTTTTGGCCTTTATTCCCTGGCCATTCCAGGATGAAGATACGATTCTCAAAAAAATCAAGCGGGCCCGTAATACCTGTACCGGTGACGAGTACGTCCGCATGATTGCCATGAGCCGTATCATGCTGCCAAATGTTGTCAACATTCAGTCTTCCTGGCTAACCGTTGGTAAGCAGGTTGCGCAAATGACCCTACACGGTGGAGCAAATGACTTTGGAAGTATCATGATCGAGGAGAACGTCGTATCCGCAGCCGGTGCTAATTTCCGTTTCACCGCCGACGGAATCCAGGAAGCCATTCGCGAAGCGGGTTTCCGCCCACAACTAAGGAATCAGGAATACGAATACCGCGATCTGCCAGAAAACATCGTCCAGCAGCAACTGGATACCGCTAATATGATCGTAGACTAATGAGTACAAGCCCAAAAGGTAAGTTGTACCTCATACCGACGCCCATTGCAGAGGATAGTCTGTATACGATTCCGCCATACGTGACGGAGCGGCTCCATCAGCTCAAATACTTTATTGCGGAAAGGGCCAAAACGGCGCGCCGCTTTATTAAGACAACGGAGCCGCGATATCCTATTTCCGAGTTGCATTTCTTCGAGCTCAACAAACGCACCTCACCGGAAGAGCGCAATCAATTCCTGGATAAAGTACTGGAAGGGCAGGATATGGGTTTGCTTTCGGAGGCTGGCTGCCCAGGCGTAGCAGATCCCGGGGCCAAGATCGTTGCCCAGGCCCACCGACTGGGTATCCGCGTCGTTCCGCTGGTCGGGCCCTCCTCTATTCTACTCGCTTTGATGGCCTCCGGTATGAATGGCCAGTCTTTTGCTTTCCACGGTTACCTTTCGGTAAAAACACCGGAGCTGATCAAAGACTTAAAAAATCTGGAGCAAGCGGCCCGTCATGGACAGACCCAATTATTTATCGAGGCCCCTTATCGAAACCGAAATGTCGTCGAGCAAGCACTAAAAAATCTGCGGCCCGATACTTTCTTTGGTATCGCCATGGACCTAACCGCAGCCGAGGAATACGTTCGTTCGCTACCCATCCAGCGCTGGCAACAAGAAAAGCTACCCGAGCTGCATAAGCGACCCGCGATTTTTATGGTCTTTAAAGGATAAAAACAACAGAAGGAATAGTGGCTTTCGTCACTATTCCTTCCGGCAGGGATTTAGCTTTCGCTAGAAAGCCTCACCGACGCGCTGCGTCGGCTACGTTTTCTACCTTGTTGAACCCCAAAATTGCACTGAACTAAATACTCTGTAATCTAAATTTCTAAGCATTTTGAAAGTCATCTTTTTGTCCATTATTGCGTTGCGTACTCACCTTTGTAGCTAGACGAAGAAAGGGAATTCAAGAGGCCCTTTCTGAAGTAACAAGGCTCCGCCGCGCCTTATCTTGAACAAAAATCTGAGGTTTCAAAATACACATTAACTTAAATTACAGAGTACTAAACTTATACATAATATCGACCACTTACTTATTATAGTCCTAATTTTACCTTAACCGCTGGCATCAGATCATCGGAATCTTTTGCGAAAAGGATCGCATTGAATACACTGGTATCAAATACCATAACAATGCCCTTCTCCTTGGCGACTGCCGCAATGGCCTCTTCTACCTTTTTGATGAGTGGCGCCAGTAACTCTTGTCTTTTCTGAGCCACCTTTTGTTGAATTTCCGCTTCGAAAGCTCTTAATTCCTGCTGTTTTCTCTGAAATTTCGCTTCCGCGTCTTCTTGCTGCTTGGGAGACAATTCTCCGTTCTGGATTTTTTGAACCACTGCGGCAAACTCTTTTTGCAGGGCAGCGGCCTTTTGTTCCCCCTGCGCAATTAACTCCTTACTATAGGCCTGAATATCCGCATCCGCAGCTTTAGTATCGGGCAAAGCAGCCAAAATATTACCAAAATTAAGGTGGCCATATTGTTGAGCTGTTCCTACTTGCAGGCCGGTAAAGGCCAGGAAAAATAATACTGCTAGTTTCTTCATTGATTTCATTTTTAACTGTAACACAAAGGTAGGACTCTATCTTTTCATCCACTACTTTTTAACGAAAGTTTAGCACAGTGAATATTTTTAAAACAATTTGTTTCTTTTTAAAAATATTTGTTTTATCTTGCCATTGTATTTAAGGAAGGAGGTGAATCTAAAATTGCTTTCTTACCTGGGAGTCAAAAATCAGCAATCATGTTAGTCAAAAAACCGAAGACTAATGCAGTACAGCGAGCACTGCATTGGCTGAACCGCTATTGGTTTCGCACCGTTATCATCCTTATTTTTCTTTACGCCTTTCAGCAAAAAGAGATATCCGTCAATTTTGGCTGGAATGAGCCCACCGCCGTTTCGACCGTTTTATCCGTGGCACCCGCTATTCCCACTACGAAGACCACACCGCGGGAACGAGCCGGATGGCAGTTGAGTGCGCCACCACCGGGAGCGGAGCGGGAAAAATGGCTACGTCAGGAAGCCTACGTTAAGAAACACGAAGCTATTGCCCGATCAGAAATGCGAAAATTTGGCATTCCCGCCAGCATCACGCTGGCTCAGGGCCTACTGGAGAGCGGTGCCGGGAGCAGTCGTTTAGCGACCAATAACAATAATCACTTTGGTATAAAATGTTTCTCAAAGACCTGTAAGAAAGGACATTGCAGTAATTTCTCAGATGATAGCCATAAGGATTTTTTCCGGGTTTATCCTTCTACTGCGGAGAGTTATCGGGCGCACTCGAACTTATTGACTTCGAGCCGCTACAAACACCTGGCAAATTATGGGAGGTATGATTACGAGAGGTGGGCAGAAGGGCTTCAGAAGGCCGGTTATGCAACCGACCCTTCCTACGCCAAAAAAATAATACAACTCATTGAAGATTTCGAGTTGTATTATTTTGATCGAGAGTGATTTCTTAGACGAAATCAAAAATAGTAATATTGACGGCTCTCGTTCCTTTAGAGGTTGTTTCGGTTTCAAACTCAACCAAATCTCCCTGCTCGATTTCCATATAACCGGAATCATGCAGATCGGAAACGTGTAGGAAAACATCTTTTTCCCCACTTTTTGGGCTGATAAAACCATAACCTTTTTCACCGTCAAACCACTTTACTGTACCTTCTTTCATAAAAATTAAAAATATTTAAAAAAATTGAAATAATGATTACCAAGTGGATAAGAGAAGTTAAGTTGGAGGAATCTCAAACGTGAGTTAAGCGTACGCGTAAATACTCCAGAAGATAAAAATACAATAACTATAAGCTAAGACCAGCTCGGTAATGTTTCACTATGTAAACGCGGACTCTTTAGATTTGTTGACTATCTAAATCCAAAAAATTGGATTTTTATAAATATGTTGTTCAGATGACATTTCCAGTTGTTAAGAAAAGAAATGCAGAGCTCCGCTTACATAGTGCAAGATACAACAAATAAGACAAGATTCCGATCAAAAAGAGAATTCTTTTTAAATTTACCTCCAGGGCCTGGGTTATTTTCGTTGGGCAATATACCACCCCGCCCAGGCACTAAGGCTGCATAGGAATATACCCCAGGCGATATCGACCAGGACAATGGTCCAGGGCCAATTGGCTAACACGGCTTTATTGGTTAGTTCGTACGTACCATAAGTTGCCAGGCCAAAGAGGGCTCCCGATAGTAAAACATGTTTTGCCGACAGGCTAAGTTTAGGCAGAACCGCAAAATAAATCAACAATGCAATAAATAGGAAATAGAAGATTGCTGCCGCCAGCCAGTTGGGCTGATCCGCCATAACGAAACCGATTTGGGCCTGGTAAAAGTCAGGGGCTACCCAGCCCAACCAAAGACCATCCAGAAGCGAAAAGGTGAGTAGGGTTGCCCCAAATATTTTAAGCTGTCGCATTGGTGTAAATCTTGTTATCTTAGAGACAATGCCCGAAGGGTGGAAAAGTTTCGGATATAAAATCTATTTTTGCAACTGTAAAGGTAGAAAAAAGAAACCAGCCAGTTGGAGAAGCCATTAATACCAAGTTTCATTCATGAGCGCATGCAAGACTTCCAGTCCCATGGGAGTATGCCCGCCTACGTGATCTTTATTGATCTCTCTGGTTTTACTCCACTGACCGAAACACTGATGGACCAAGGTGCCAGTGGTGTGGAGGCACTCACCGGTATTCTGAATGAAATATTCGAACCGCTGGTAGCTATGGTTTATAGTCGGGGCGGTATTATTCCCTATTTTGCCGGAGATGCTTTTCTGGGGGTTTTCCCTCAGGAAGAAGGTTTGAATGAAAAAGCAGCCAACAAGCTTCTACAGACCGCTTTAGCGGCTCGAAATTATTTTGAGAACCGGGCCTTCCAGTTCGGTGATTTCACCATTGGCCTAAAGATTGGCCTGGCCAGTGGCCCCGTTGATTGGGGTATCGTCGGTCGCAATCGCAAAGCCTTTTACTTTCGGGGAGAGCCTATTGATCGCTGTGCCGATGCCCAGGCCTTAGCCAAAGGCAGAGACTTTAGCATTGTACTGGATCAAACCATCCAGGAGCAACTGCCCAGCAGGACACAACCACATCTGCGTCCTTTGGAGCAGCAATTCTACTACCTGGCGAATAATTACCGCCCCGTGATCCCTTCTTTTCCACACGCGATCATAAAGGCACAAGACCGGTCTACCATAGAACAATTTCTACCGGAAGCCGTCATCAACTATAAAGAAGAAGGAGAATTTCGCACCGTCACCACTATCTTCATCTCTTTCATCGGAGTGGATAATCATCGACTATTGAACCGCTTTGCGGGAGTAGTCCTGGAATTAATCTCCAATTTTTCAGGCTATTTCAAGGAGATTGATTTCGGAGACAAAGGCGGTGTTATGGTTGCCTTCTTTGGCGCTCCCGTTTCGTTTGAAAACAACGTTGACCGCGCCCTGGAATTCATTTATGCCCTACGCCAGGACCTAACCGGTTTACAAAAAAAATATAAACTGCAATATCGGGTGGGTATGACCACGGGTATTGCCTACACCGGCATTATCGGGGGTAAAGAAAGAGCGCAGTACGCTGCCGTTGGTAACCGTGTCAATTTAGCGGCCAGACTCATGACTTATGCCGACTGGGGAGAGGCGCTCGTAGACAATGCTACCCAAAAGAATCAGAACTTTAGTTTTCAGCCCAAAGGGGCCATCAAATACAAAGGTATAAAGGGACAAATACCCACTTACAAACTCATGAGCCGTAAAGAAAGTCCCCAATCCAAGCACGAAGGCAGCTTTATGGGGCGCGATGAGGAGATGGAGGCCCTCATCAACTTTGCCGAACCTCTTTTTGATAAAGAACCCGGTGGTCTGGTATCCATTTATGGGGAAGCGGGCATTGGTAAGAGTCGCCTGGCTCATGAGTTTAATATTGCCCTGAAATCTACTGGCGTCATCCAGTGGTTCTCCTGCCAGGCCGATGAGATACTGCGCAAATCTTTTAATCCTTTTATCTTCTTTTTGCGTAACTACTTCAAACAGAGTGGCGAGCAGTCATCCGATCGGAACCTCGATCGTTTTGAAACGAAGTTCGAAGCATTGGCCCAACAACTAGAAAACAACCCCAAGGCCTATGTAAAAGACTTGCACGCAGAATTAATCAGAACCAAGTCTATTTTAGCTGCACTAATTGGGATTGTCTATTTCGACTCCCTATGGGAGCAACTCGACGCCAAGGGGCGCTACGAGAACACTATCGCTGCCATCATTAATCTCCTGCTCTGTGAAGCATCGATCCACCCCATCGTTGTTGAGATCGAAGATGCTCACTGGTTGGAACCCAACTCCCTGGAATTATTACAGGAGCTCATCCGACATACCAAAGATCACTCCATTGTCTTATTGATCATTTCCCGGTTCTCGGACAATGGCAAAAAACCAGTCTTCTTTGAAGCAGAGTCCCTTAATACAATGCAGACTTCGGTATTGGAAGTCTGTCTGGATGACCTCGATGATAATATTGCCCGGATATTAATTGAGCAAAAACTCAACGGCCCGCTTAGAAATGAATTCTTCGAAGTCCTCAAACGGACCACCAATAAAAACCCCTTTTATCTGCAGCAATTACTGGAATATTTCCTGGAGCAGGGTTTCCTGATGAAAAAAGAGGGTAAATGGACGCTGCGCAATGGGAACATCCAGCTATCCGACTCCATCAACACCATACTGACCGCCCGCATTGACCGTTTGGATCCCCTGGTCAAGGAGACCGTAAAAACGGCCGCCGTGATTGGCCGGGAATTTGATCTGTCTATCCTTCTGGATGTGATGCGCTACAACGAGACCTTCTCCAGCCCAAAGACCGATCTCCGGCAATTATTACAGGAGCAGGTAGACATTGCCGAGCAAGGACAGATCTGGCAAGAGGTCGGTGATCAGCGCTATATCTTTAAGTACTCGCTTTTGCGGGAAGCCGCCTATAATATGCAACTGCTCACCCGACTGCAAACCCTGCACCACCACACCGCAAAGGCCATTGAGAAACAGTTTAGCGATAAATTAGCACCCCGCTACATCGACCTTGCTTACCATTACGAACGTGCTGATATTTTTGACGAAACCTGTGAATATTTGCGCAAAGCAGCCGACTTCGCCCGTAACAACTACCAAAACCAAAAAGCGCTGGATTACTACGAACGGCTACTCGGCAAGCTGGAGCAGCAAACGATGGTCATTCAAAAGATAAAAACACTACTCAAAAAAGGCCGTGTACTGGAGCTCATTGGAGAATGGGATGAATCTATGGACGCTTACCAAAAAGCGCTGGATCTGGCTAAAAAAGACCGGGATGCCCTTTTACTAGGTAAAGCCCATAACCGAATGGGTAGTGTACTGCTTCTAAAAGGAAAATACCAGGAAGGTAAACGCTACCTCAACGCCGCCGAACAGCTTTTTAAATCCATTGATGACCACGCCGGAATTGCGGGCGTACGCGGCAACCTGGGAAACCTTAATCTACGTCAGGGAAATTATAAAGAAGCGAAAAAGTATTTCAAAGATAGTATCAAGCTGAGCCGAAAGCATACCAACAATCCGGTTAATCCTCAGATCGTCGCCAACCTGGGAATCACCCATATGAACCAGGGGGCCTACGACGAAGGCATTAAGGTGCAACAAAAACACCTGGCTATCTACGAGCAGCAAAAAGACAAACGGGGGATGGCAACCCTCCTAACCTTTATGGGAGTGGTTTTTCTGGAGAAAGGGGATTATGACAAAGCACTGGACAGCTTCCAGAGGGGATTAGAGCTTAACGTCGAATTGGGTAATAAACAGCTGATGGCCATCGCCATTGGTAATATTGGTATCGTATACGAGCGCAAAGGCAATTTCGAAAAAGCCATGGAGCATTACGAGCGTGATTTACGCCTATGTGAAGAATTGGGCGACAAGCAGGGTACAGCCATTGCGCTGGGCCTGATCGGGCAGCTGCTCAATATTAAGGGCGACTTTTATCAAGCCATCGAATATTTACAGAAAGACTTGATGATCTGTGAAGAGCTGGGTTACAAAAAAGGTATTGCCAAAGCCGTAAACACCCTGGGAGATATCTTCTTCTACCTGGGACAGTACGAACGCAGTATTTACTTCTACGATCGGGCCATTGAGGTGACGCGCCGCATTGGCAACAAACTGGTGCTTGGTCTGAGCCTGGTGGAAAAAGGCTCGGTCTTACTGGAAGATCCCAGCCTGGGTGATTTGTCCGAAGTAAGCCAGGAAGCCCAAAGCATCGCTCAGGAATTGGGTATTCCGGACCTGCTTTTTGAAGCCGGAATGCTCACCGCTAAAACCCTCATCCATCGGGCTGAATTTGAAGAAGCCCGCCAATTACTGGAGCAGCTGCAGAATGAATACCCGGAAACGGCGCACCGGGCGGATACCTTTTTTGAACTAGCTCTGGTGTTTCCAGAAATTGATCGTTACCGCAAGGAAGCCCTGCAACTCTACCAGCAGCTTTACCAGGAGACACCACACTTCACTTATCAGGAGCGCATTCGGATGCTAAAAGTTGGCGATTAAAGCATGAAAGCCAAGTTATCTATACTCATGTTTTTGCAGTTCTTTATGTGGAGCGCCTGGTACGTCTCCGGGGGAACCTATATGATCCAAACGCTGGGGTTTTCCGGCACCCAGGTAGGACTCATCTACGGCAGTTTTGCCATTGCGGGACTGATTTCTCCTTTCATCTCCGGTATATTAGCGGATCGCTTTTTCTCCACCGAGAAGCTACTGGCTTTTTTTCACCTGACGGGCGGCTTTCTATTAATCAGCGTCTCTTTTTTAGAGGAATTTTCCTGGATTTATCTGATCATTCTGCTCTACAACTTTCTCTACGTACCCACCACGGCTCTTTCCAGCTCGATTACCTTCCACCACATCGAAGACCGCACCCGGGATTTTGCGCCGATCCGGGTATGGGGAACGGTTGGCTGGGTAGTGGCGGGATTCTCCGTGGGCCTCCTGGCCTGGGAGACCACTACTTACCCCTGGTGGCTAGCCGGGCTCTCTTCCATCGCTACGGGTATTTTTTGTTTCTTCTTACCCAAAACCCCGCCCAGTACTTCTGCCAAACGGCGCTCCCTGCGCGCCCTACTTTCCGGGGGCGCCGGTGATCTTTTGCGTAATCGCGCCTTTATTGTCTTCATTATTGGCATCACCCTGATTCGGATTCCAGCTTCTTTTTACTATAGTTTTGTGAATCCTTATCTCTACGAGATTGGCGTACCGAATCCTACGGGCAAGATGGCCCTGGGACAATTGGCGGAGATTGTACTGGTCCTGAGCGTTCCCTTTGTATTAGGCCGGGTGGGTCTGAAGCGACTCCTAGTCTTGGGCATGTTCGCCTGGGGCTTTCGCTATTTGCTCTTTGCCCTGGGCGATCCCGAAGCAGGCATGTGGATGATCTACGCGGGCATCTTACTACACGCCGTCACTTACACCTATACTTCGCTGGTTGGGCAGATTTACGTCGACGAGTCTGTCCCCGTGGAGTTGCGCGCTTCCGCTCAGGGCTTCATGGTTTTCCTGACGACTGGCTTTGGGCCCTTAATCGGTGCCTATTTGGCGGGGGCCATCGTGGAGCACCATACCCTGGCCGACGGTACCCATTATTGGTGGGGTATCTTTCTGGTCCCCGCAGTAGTGGGTATTGTGACGAGCTTTGGTTTCGCGCTGGGCTTTCGCCCAAAAAAGGTTACTTAGCTTTTGCAAAACGGCGTTTTGCATTCATAAAACTATAGGTACCGCCTAAGATAACCACTGGGCACCCGGCGCCTAAGTCAATAGCGCCTTAAACATCTTTTATTTTTCCATTACAAACTAAAGCGCACCGAAATATTATGGGTGCCATCCCACACCTTGGTATCGCGATAAGCATAATCAATACCAACCCGGGTATTTTTCTCCTTACGGCTCAATGGGAATTCAACCGAAGCGCCAGCACTCAGGCCCGTGTAGATGGGCTCTTCGGCTACCGTCTCTACGCCCACCTCATGTCGGTAGCCAGCCCGAAGCATAAACTGCTCATTCAGGCTGTATTCCAATCCGGCCCCCAGGTTGTCCCGGGAGAAAGAGTTGGAGGTAAAGTTACCCAGAGCCGTCAGGCGATGGCTTTCGCCAAAAAGGAAATCGTAAGACAGACCTATGTTCAAAGTGGAGGGTAGCTCAAAACGGGCAGCCCGCTGATCTACCGTAAGCTCATAATTACCATTCGGAGAAGGACGCTGCGTAGACAAGCCCTCCCCGCTGAACTGCATCGGTGAACCGACATTCCGCAGCGAAATACCAAATTTGAAATTATCCTGCGGTCCGGTCACGTACTGGATCCCCGCGTCGATGGCAAAACCAAAGGCATTAACGTTGGCCAGCGCCTGTGAAATTCCCCGGAAGGTAATCCCTACCGATACTTTATTTTCAAAGACGTGGGCATAACTCAGGGCCAGGTGAAAAAAGTTTGGGGAAAAGGTAGCTCCCGTTCCTCCCGGCTGATCGGTGGTGGTCACCTCGATATCACCAAAATCCATAGCCATCAAACTAAAGCCAAAGGCGCCGTTATCACCTATTTTCCGGCTTAGTCCTAATGCATTCATACCAATATCCGTACCTTGTAGGTAATTAGCCCGCGACAAGACCACCTCCAGCTCATTAATCCGCACCAGACCGGCCGGATTCAGGCGCAAAGCCTCTACCCCACTAATAAAAGAAGTATTCAGGGTATGTAGCCCCGCCGAACGCGCCCAGGGATTGAGCAGTAATTCGTAGGCACCGGCTTCTCCCTGACGGTCGGGGTTACCCGCCCAGGCGGCCGTCGCTAAACCTAAAAAGGCGATTATTGCGTAGATTTTTCTTTTCATAATTGTGCTTTTTAGACGTTTGGTGCACGTCTTGCTATAATCCACTAGGATCAAATTTGCGATTGATACCAAACCACTTTATCGTTCTTTCTCCCAGATTACCGGCATCCACGTGGATGAGATAAACACCACTGGCGATGGGAATACCTTTACTGTTTTTCAGGTCCCACTCCAGGGCCGGACTGATTTGCTGACGATCAATCGCCCGGTTACTCCCCTCCGGCATCAGACCGATTTCATCTCGATTATACTGGCGGATAAATTTACCGTCCAGGGAATAAATCGTCACCACGCACTGGGCGGGCAGATTCGTAATTTTTACAATATTCGTAAACTGAGATACCTCATAACTGGAGAACCCATAGTAAGGATTCGGCACTACTTTAATCGCTCGGAGTGCTTCGTCATACTGTGGCTCGGTGAGGTCGGTTGCGGCTTTTCCTTCAATCCGGAAGCGGTAAGCGGGATAATCCCGATGAATACCCGTACCCGCATTTTCTGCCACTTTGTAGGGACTGTTCACCCGCAACTTAATCACCGCTTCGTTCGGAATTAAGCCTTCTTCGTAAGAAGTAAAGGGTGTTTCCTCATTGGGTACCAGTATACCTGTCCAGACAATATCCGTGATATCTCGCAGCTTAGTAAAGAAAGTTGGCGAGGGCGCAAAAGCTCTTCGCATGCTTTCGCCTTCATCGTAAGCCGTATTTGCCACATAAACAAAATGATGCCCACCAGTAAAATAACGAGTGGTAAAATCCCCAGAACTCAAATCAACAATCGTCGGGCTTGGGTTGTACATCATATCGGCGCCCACGTCAAACTGGGGATCACCGGTGCCGCGAAAGACAGAGTTCTCTCCAAAGAAAATATTCAGGCGCTCTCCCGTCTCTACGTTCACTGCGTAGCCCGGGAACCAACCCAAACCTTCCCCCGGGTTATCATTGTCGATATCGGGTAGTCCGTCACCGTCATTATCAAAGCGGGTTACATTCGCACCGGCGCGTAAGTCGAAAGACTGTCGGTTATCTACCGACTCGAAGCCAAAGGCTGCGTCAAAGCGATTCGAAGTCTCGATCACCACGCAGCGGCTCCAGAGTTCTTTATTGGGCGTAAGCACAATATCCACGTTTGGCACATCTTCCAGATCCATTTGGTTGCGTGCCGTAGCACTTCCGGCCAGGTTTGACCAGGCCGGTGTGACGTAGGGATTATCCAGCTCATCGTACTGCCGCCAGTTAGCCATATAATAAGGAATGAAATATCCCGGTCCGATGTTATTGAGCTGCTGGTTGGGATCGACATCGGCATCGGGTTCACCCTGCTGATTAGCCACGTAGTCGAAGGCCTGTTGATCGAAAGCGATCGGCCCACCGACGTAGCCATCAAACACGCCATTAATCCAATCCAATCCGGTATCTCCGGTGTACTCCTGATCGTAACCAACCACGCCATTATCCACTTCCGTAAAGGGATTGGCGCCTAGCGGATCTACCTGCCCCAACGAAATAGAGAAACCGTATTCTCTAATAATCTGTTCGTTCAGTCGGTCCAGCGACTGCTCGGAGTAAATGACCGGTGCATTGGGATCTGATAGGTTACGCAATTCCCAGCCGGCGCCGGGCTCCAATACATCGTTATTCATATTGGCATCGACAAAGCGCAACTCAAATTCCCCATCCCGCACGTCCAATGGATTAAATATTCTTACATCGACGGGACCGGCTCCGGGGCGGTAAGTGATCTCCCCATCAAAATCTTCAGATAATAAAGAATTACGCTCTTCGGGATCCATATCCAGAAAGACCCCTCCGTTTCCTTTTCCGTCCAGGCGGGTTATAATGGCCCCATCTCCGTAAACTGTATTCAGGTTCCGATCCACCGCCGGACGCGGCACAACGGTATAATAGGGATTATCCCCATCCCCGATATTTCGACGCCCCTCCAGGTAAGGATTACGCTGTCCAACCAGATCTTTTGGATCAAATTCCAGATAGTTATTATAAGCGTAGGCCACCGCTGTAAAATAGTATTTCCGATGATTGACCAGGCGTCGGTCCCCCTCCGCAAATTGATCTTCGGTGATGCGGAAGGTATGCTGAATGCCTTCGTCACGGCCTTCCACCTGTAATTCGGGTACGTAGTATTCTTCCCCAGTCGGATTATCAACCGTACTCCAATTGAAAATGCGGCTAACGCCATTCTTAATATCCACCTGGTAAATAACTCTGGCTTGCCCCGGATCGTCCAGGTCTGCAATCGTTACATTAGGGCCAGCTAACTGAAAGAGTTTGTATCCTTCAAAGACGTAAAGGCTATCTTCGGTGCCGGCGGGTATTTGTAAGCCTTTTTGGGCATAAGCCTCATAGGCATTATTTGAGCTAATCGTATCATTGGTGAAAACGGCAATGATCTCTTTATCCAACTCAATATAGTCTACATCGGGTGCATCCGGCCCATCGGTAATTTCAAAGCAGTTGTCAAATAAAGCCTGGGCAATATCATCGGCCTCCAGAAGTTTGGTCAGACTCGGGCAGGGATAACTTTGATCGGCTACCCATACGGCACCTACGATTAGCTCATTCACCGCCCCGGGATCCAGTCGAAAAGGTCCGGAAGCCTGGATTGTCCGACGGTCACCAAAGGGTAAACCTGCCGTACACATCGACCAGCCCGTAGGGTCATCGGGAGCTTCGGTAAAAGCATATTCTACGGGAAAACCGTCGCGATAAGCGTCATCACCGAAGGTAAAGGGGCTACCATCTTTCCAGCGACCCGACAAATAGTAGTAATATTCCAGGGCATTTTCCGGGTCGGTGGTACCCTGTTGAGGGCTACCCACTCCGGCATTATTGTAATAGGTAAAAGAGGACATGCCAATCTCATTACCCAACTCATCCAGCGGCCCCCGGAAATAATCGACCCCCAGAATGGGTATCTCGTCACAATAGGTATTCACACCTCCCGGACAGGCACAACCCGTCTGACCATCCAGGGCATCTTCGTTATAGACATAAGCCAGACTACGGGTGGTATCACAGCCGATATAATCATCCGTGAAACAGCCCAAATCAGGATCGACCCACATGGCAAAATAAGTACTATCAATACTCTCTACGGCCCGGTTAATCAGCTTATAGCGCTGAAAAGTCATATCATTAATCTCATCATTCGTCGCGTAGGCAAAAGCCTGGACCTGTACTTCCATCTGAATGGGATCCCCTTGCGACTGCGCGTGGATATTACCGCCGTCGTTATAGACCCAAAAAGTCATTTCATCCGGGAACTGTGGTTTGTCCAGGCAGCCGCGAATTTCGATCACCGGAAAGTCCCCCAACTCAGGGTTATACAGGCCGTCACCGTCCTGGTCCCAGAAGCCCGCCAAACCCTGTGAGGTATTCGGTAGCTCAAACTGGTGTATGTCGAAGAAAAACTCATTCCCTCTGGCAGGCCAGCCTTTGACATCAATCGGGATATCATCCGGATCGTAAGATTCTCCGTTGGCCCTGGCGATTTCCCAGTTGCGCAGATGCTCGTCGATGCTCTCTCCAGTAACGGTGAAAAATTTATCCCATTTAGCACATTCTTCCTGGTTAGTCGTCCCGGTCTCGGGGTCTAAAGGACCAGGCCAGTAATCAAAATCACCGGAAGACCTTCCGTACGTTTGGGCCGCTACCTTCAGGTTACCGGCCGGATCGAC
>Ga0209938_1000008_pt1 | contig 80428 bp, 64 predicted proteins | sample SalPonR2_C_D1_MG_FD_185708 | JGI IMG/M metagenome (GOLD analysis project Ga0209938, IMG submission 185708) | Salt pond soil microbial communities from South San Francisco under conditions of wetland restoration - Salt Pond MetaG R2_C_D1_MG... ... | reverse complement strand
GTTTCAACTCTACCAGTACTTCTCCATCCTGTGCCAATGAAAGCTGCTCCGTTTTTTCCTGAAAGGGGAAGGTATCCTGCAAAACTGTTTTGACGTAAAAATAGCCCCCTACCACTGTGAGGATCAGCAATAGAAAAAACAACTTTTTGCGTTGCGCCACGTAAGTGAATACGGCACCCATTGCCCCAATCACCAACAGATCACGTGCCAGAACTTCAAACTTATAATCGAGGGGAGCCGTCTGGGCTACCCAGGTCCCCAGAAAAGCCAAAATGGCAAGCAGGGTCATGCCTTGAAAAAAGCGGTTTGCCTTCTTCGCATTGAAAGAAGACCAAAACAGAAGGGCAAGAATGACGGCGGCAAAAGCAATGATATACAACATAATTTTTCTTTGTCTGATCTATCCTAAATATAAGGTAATCTTACACAGACTGCCCACTTTTTTGACAAAGTTCGGACGCGAACAGACTAATCTGCTCTGCTCAACCATTTTTATCGGAGGGATGTTGGGTAAAGAAGCGGTGAAAGTCCCGAAATTATGTGATAAATATTACTTTTGTAAACCGCACATTTTAGTAATTTTGATTTTTAAAATAAGTAAAGTCTAAGTCTGATTTGGGCAAAGGCGGATGCTTAAAGCAAAAACCTCTTTTCAAGAGGTCAATACACGGAACATAAGACAAGTAGAATAATGGCAGAAACACAAGAAAAGAAAGTACACAACTGCGTCATCATCGGATCAGGGCCCGCGGGATACACAGCGGCTGTTTATGCAGCCCGAGCTAATATGGATCCCGTTTTATACACCGGTAAAGACGTAGGCGGACAGCTGATGATCACTACTGATGTTGAAAACTACCCGGGTTATCCCGAGGGAATTATGGGGCCACAAATGATGGAAGATTTCCGAAAGCAGGCCGAGCGTTTTGGCACGGAAATCAACTATGAACTCATTACCAAAGTTGACTTCAGCGGACCCGTTCACAAGATGTGGACCGATAATGGTACCGAAGTACATGCCCATACCGTGATCATCTCTACGGGTGCTTCCGCAAAATGGCTGGGCCTGGAGTCTGAAAAACGGCTTATGAACAAAGGCGTTTCGGCCTGTGCCGTATGTGATGGTTTCTTTTACCGCGGTCAGGAACTGGCAGTCGTCGGTGGTGGTGATACCGCAGCGGAGGAAGCACTGTATTTATCGAAGCTATCCCCAAAGGTCCACATGCTGGTCCGTCGCGATGAAATGCGGGCATCGGCCATCATGCAGGAACGCGTATTCAAAACGGAAAATATTCAAATCCACTGGAACACCGAAGCCCAGGAAATTCTGGGCGAAGAGGGCGTAGAAGGGGTGCGTGTCATCAATAACAAAACGAATAAAGAGTCTGTCATTGATGTAACGGGTTTCTTTGTGGCCATTGGCCACAAACCCAATACCGATATTTTCAAGGATTGGATGGATATGGACGAAGCCGGATACATTATTCCTCCCAGACCCGGGCGTACACATACCAAAATAGAAGGCGTATTTGTCAGCGGAGATGCTGCCGATCATATCTATCGGCAGGCGGTAACCGCAGCAGGTACGGGTTGCATGGCTGCACTGGATGCGGAGCGCTATCTGGGCGAGAAAGGCCTGATATAAGATCATTTTCAGCGCTTTTTTTGTTACCTTAGCAGCGCCCTTATTCAAATAAGAGCTAAGGAACTTTAATAGTCAAAACCAACAACAAACTATGGCTACAACAAGCAAGACCCGTTTTCGCACCGGTGTACTCCACGGCGACGAAGTAACGGAACTATTCAACTACGCAAACGAAAATAACTTTGCCCTGCCCGCTGTTAATGTAGTGGGAACGAACACCGTAAATGCCGTTTTGGAAACCGCCAAAGCCGTAAATTCGCCGGTCATCGTTCAGTTCTCTAACGGTGGTGCCAGCTTTTTTGCCGGCAAGGGACTATCCAACGATAACCAACAAGCAGCCGTACTGGGAGGAATCTCCGGTGCCATGCACGTGCATAATATGGCGAAAGCCTACGGAGTAACCGTTATTCTACATACGGATCACTGTGCCAAGAAAATCCTACCCTGGGTAGATGGTCTGCTCGAAGCGGGCGAGAAATTCTACGAGTCCCGTGGTTATCCGCTTTACAGCTCCCACATGCTGGACCTTTCCGAAGAACCCATCGAGGAAAATATCGAGACTTGCTTCAAGTATATGGAGCGTATGTCTAAAATCGGTATGACCCTGGAGATCGAGCTGGGCGTGACCGGTGGTGAAGAAGATGGTGTAGACAATACCGAGGTAGATAATGCTCTGCTGTACACCCAACCCGAAGAAGTGGCCCAGGCTTACGAAGCACTGAGCAAAATCAGTGATCGTTTCACCGTAGCCGCCGCCTTTGGTAATGTACACGGGGTATATAAGCCAGGTAATGTTAAGTTAGAACCAAAAATTCTGCTGAACTCTCAAAAACACATCCAGGAGAAATTCAGCACCAAGGATGATCGTCCGGTAAACTTTGTATTCCACGGTGGATCCGGTTCTTCTCAGGAAGAAATCCGCGAAGCCATCGAATACGGTGCCATTAAAATGAATATTGATACCGATATGCAATGGGCATTCTGGGACGGCGTGAAAGACTATGTCAAAGAAAACCACGATTACCTACAGCAACAAATTGGTAATCCGGATGGTGATGATAAGCCGAATAAGAAATATTACGACCCGCGCAAATGGTTGCGGGAAGGCGAAAAGACTTTCGTCGAGCGACTAAAAGGTGCTTTCGAAGATCTGAATTGCATTAATCGTAATGCTTAGTACACTTTAATTGTTGATTCAGGTTTAGGCGGAGGGAATCCTCTGCCTAGCATAAAAGCAACCATTGACGATTACGTTGATGGTTGCTTTTTTATTTCCAGGCTTTACCCAAAAAATGAAGCCAGTTATCGGCAGCAATTCCCTGAATATCGTCTTCGGAGTAGCCGCGCTTTTTTAATAAAGCAGGAATTTTTTGCAGATCGGCGATGGTATCTATCTCCATCGGACACTGCTCGGTACCGAAGGCTCCATCCAGATCTGAGCCAATACCGACGTGCAGGGCATTACCGGCCAATTGACAGATATGATCGATGTGGTCCAGCACCTGCTGCAGGCTTACTCCTGCTGAGCTGGGCGTCGACTTGCCTCTTTTCCAATCTGGGGTAAGCATCCAGGCGTCGAAGGCCATTCCAATCACCCCACCACGTTCGATGATGGCTTTGAGCTGCTCATCGGAAAATTGTCGCTGGTGCGGTACCAGCGTCCGACAATTATTATGGCTGGCCCAGATGGGTCCTTGAAAGTGATCAAGCGCTTCCCAGAAACTCTCATCGGCCAAATGCGTTACATCCAGAATAATACCCAGTTTATCCATTTCCCGTAGCAAGCGCCTCCCCTTCTCTCCCAGTCCACCTTCCGAACTGGTGCCATGCGCGTAGGTCCCCGGACCATAATGGGCGGGGCCAATCGCGCGTAGGCCGTCTTCGTAGGCTTGCGCCAAATGCTCCATACTCAGGATGGAATCCGCTCCTTCCAGGCTGCGGATCAAGCCAATGGGGCACTCCTCAGCATTCGCAGACCAATCTTTAAGCTGGGCTTCTAATTCCGAAAGATTTTTTATCAAGCGCAATTGACCATCCTGTTCCATGGCCCGGTACCAGGCCAACTGTCCCTGGGTTTGCGCCCAGGCCTGTTCGGGAGAGTTCCAGCTGGCGCCGGGTAACGTGTTATTGCGCTTCGTATAGCGAGCGATTTGTGTACCCACCACTACCCCAACGTTCCCACTCCGGAGTGCCGGAAAACTTACCGTGCCGTTTCCCCGGTCCGGTTTGTCGGTTTTTCCGGCTTCCCAGGCACGAATTTCTGAAACAGGCCAGCGCAAATCACGATTCCATTCCATGGCATTCATGGCCAGGTCCAGGTGTGCGTCGAAAAATAAATAAGGTTTATCCATAGGTATATAATCTTTTTCTGGCCTCAATCGGAATTGGCCCGATCGCTTGCTGATTTTGTATGAGATGCGCACTTTCGTGCAAAGCCACCGTCGGACAAATATGCCAGGGAAAGGCGTATAACATAGCACCTATCCTATATTGATTAGCCTGCCCGGTTTTAAGAACCAGGTGCTCTTCGCTGTGATTCACAATGATCGCATCGGGTAATTGTGGAAAGTAGACACAGGGGGCCGACATCTCCGCGGCCACTGCCTTGTAGCCCAGATTGAGGCACAATAAATCATCCGCTGGTTTGCTGACTACCCGGGTCGCCAGACAGGCGGCAATCCTAAAATTTAAATCCTTGAATTGACTACCGTAGCCCTGGTCCCAGAGCACCGTCGTACCCGGCGATAAGCTTCGCTCCTCATGCCTGGCGTGGATGGGAAAGGTAATACTCCCCCCGCAGATTAATTCCCTGTGGTATTCGGTACCTACCCGGTCTAATAGTTCCCAAACGGGACGGAAGGCCTTTTCTACTGCCTGGGTTCGAGATTTTATCTCCCGATCGTGGATATGACCATCGTAGATGTGCCAACCCCGAAAGACTATATTTTTCATCAACAGCGGTAACAGCTTATCGGCTTTTTCCGGAAGGATACCCGTTCGATCCATCCCTACGTTAAGATCGATAAAACAATGGATTGGAATATCGCTTACCGATTGCCAGGCCTGCACCTGATCCGGATGGTCAACTAGCACGGAAAGGGTGCCCGGATATTGGGCAGATAAACGCCTAAAAGCTTCCTGCTCTGGTCCCGCTAATGGATAAGCCAACAGTACATCCTCTATCCCCATTTCTAACAGCATCTTTGCTTCGGAAAGGGTGGCGCATTTAAATTTATTAATGCCAGCATCAATTTGCCTTTTTACCAGTTCCCGGCATTTTAGGGTCTTAATATGAGGGCGCAAACGCCCTGGCTTACCAGCCATTGCGATCATTAAGGCGATATTCTGGTCGATACGCTCCGAATAGAACAGTAAAGCCGGGCTCAGGACTTGCTCCTCCCCCTTGATCTGAAACCAGTTCTCCATATTTTTAATGGATTTCAAAAATAGCTTCAATCTCTACGGCGATATTATTCGGCAGTATCATACCCACCGCACTGCGAGCGCCCTTACCCAGATCGTCGCCCAATAGTTCGACCATAAGGTCGCTAAAACCATTGATTACTTTGGGTTGTTGATCAAAATCCATAGTGCTATTGACCATACCCAGTGTCTTCACCAATCGCTTGACTTTGGATAGATCATAATGCTCTTTAATGGTAGCCAGCATAGTCAGTCCTACCTGACGGGCCGCGGCATAGCCGGCCTCGATGTCTAAGTCTCCGCCTACTTTACCCGTGATCAGACCACCCTCGTTCGTACGGGGCCCCTGGCCCGAGACGTATAACATATTACCGGATACGATGACAGGTTTGTAAACGCCCCCCGGTGGCGGTGCAGAGGGTAAGGTCAGCTTGAGTTCTTCGATTCTTGTTTGTAGATTCATCCGTAAATAAGTTTAGAAAAAGTCTGTTTTAATTTAGTTCTGCATTTTTGGAAAATGAATTGAAATCCTTCAAAATTATGACTCCGCCGTCTTTATTACTTTAACATAGTCAACTGCTTCCATCCGTTAAAATCCGTCCAACTCATGAAGTATAACAGACTATAATCAGAATACTGGCGTAGGCTTCTTGTGACACATACAGGCCTTGTCTTTACCTAGTGATTAAACAAAAAGGTTTAGGATTAGCACCCCAATCAGTCCGACCACTGAAACCGTGGTTTCCATGAAGGTCCAGGACTGTAGGGTCTCCTTTACACTGAGGTTAAAATATTCTTTATAGAGCCAAAAGCCACTGTCGTTGATGTGAGAAAAGGTGATACTACCAGCTCCGGTGGCCAGTACCAATAGTTCCGGTGCAACCCCCGAAGTGGCGACCAAAGGCGTCATAATACCCGCCGCCGTCAAGCCAGCGACCGTAGCGGAGCCCACACTCACCCGAATAATGGCGGCAATCAGCCAGGCCATGATAATCGGAGAAAGCCCCAGACCACCCAGCCTATCCCCAATGGCCGTACTCACATCCGTTGCAACCAAGATTTGCTTCAGCGCCCCGGCACCGGCAATGACCAATAAGACCACAGCTATTCCCGAAATCGAACTCGCTAAGGTGCGACTGACATCCGCCATTGGTCGACCCGTACGGACGCCCAGGAAATAAACGGCCGCTAAAACGGCAATTAACATGGCAATTGAAGGATTGCCAATCCCCGCAATGACGGGGTTCTGTAAGCCCAATGCGCCCAGCAAGGATGAACCGGCAATCAGCAAAACGGGCAGGAGGGCGACCAACAGACAAATCCAGACCGGAGGCACCCGATATTCGTTCTGCTCTACCGGAACAAATTCCTTAAGTAAGGTCGGTTGTATCCGCTTCATCGTACCGGATAAGATAAATTTTGCCGAAAGGATCGCCGGAATACCTACAATCATGCCATACAGAAGTGTCATCCCCAAATCTGCCTGATACATCTCCGAGATCGCCGTGGGGGCCGGATGAGGAGGCAAAAAGCCGTGCGTCACCGAAAGAGAGGCCAACATCGGCAAGCCAACGTAGAGAAGCGATAACTTTGTCTCGTGGGCAATGGCAATCGCTAGAGGAACCAGAATCACAAAACCCACGCTGTAAAACATGGGGATACCTACAATAAAGCCGGTCACGATCAGGGCCATCTGGATATTCTTCATACCAAAACTATCGACCAGTTGGTGGGTGATCTTTTTGGCACCACCACTCTCGGCCAGTAGTTTACCCAACATGGCGCCAAAACCTAAAATAATGACCAGTGACCCCAGCGTATTGCCAATCCCCTGCTGAATAGCGGCTACGGCCTCCCCCAGAGAAAGTCCGCCCCAAAGACCAACCAGCAGACAAACCAGGATAAAGGAAATAAAAGTGTCCAGCTTTAGCCAGGTGACCAACAAGACCAGAACGATAATACCGACAATAATGGGAAGAAATACCATAATAAATACCTTGATTTTAGGTGGACAAATCCAGTACCAGCTCAATGTTGGCCGGCCATTCTTCTTTATAGTGAGAAATAAAAATAAGACTTTGATCGGGTCGGAGTGCTTTTTCCAGTAATATTTTTGCCTTTTCTACCTGCGCATGATCCAGCCCCTGAAAGGGTTCATCTAACAATAAGACCGGGGGCGCCTTAATCAGTGCCCGCATAAACAGAATAAGCCGTTGCAAACCCGTGGAGCATTTTTTGAAAGGCTTCTCTAGCTCCTCTTCGACACCGAAATAGCGGAAAAGTAAGTTGGCCAGCTTTACTTCGGCTGCCGTCGCTTTTCTTCGCATCTCAAAAGTATCGGTCAGCCCGGTCAGGACCATCGTACGTGCCGGATGATTATACCGAAAATAGGCGTGTAATTCGGGGGAGGTAAAACCGATCCGCCGCTTAATATCCCAAATGGTCTCCCCCGTACCCCGCTTGCGACCAAACAGATAAATCTCCTTAGAATAGGCCTGTGGGTTATCGGCGTAAATCAGGCTCAAGAGCGTGGATTTCCCTGCTCCGTTTGGACCAAAAACTACCCATTTCTCTCCCGGTTTCACTTCCCAGGTAATGGGACGAAGGATTTGTTTACCATCGTAGGTCACTGCCACCTGATCCAGGCGCAGGATTTCGGAGAGCGTTTCTTTAGCAGGGCTTTGCGCAAAAATAGATTTAATTTCTGCTAAGCTGGCTTCATCATGCTGTGATGACCTTGCCTTGATACGCAAGTTATCGATTTTACCAGCGCGGTAGCCTCCCCCTTCTTCCAGATGCAAGCGATGCGAAATACAGGTCGGCAGCTCCTGGTGGTGCCCCGATAGAATGAGTGTCATTCCCGTTTCCCTCACCAGGGTATCCAATAAGTCATTGAGTACGCTTCGGCTTACCTGATCCAGGCCCAGATAGGGATTATCAATAATCAGCACCTCCGCCTCGGAGAGTAAGACCCTGGTTAATAACAATTTACGCGTCTGTCCGCTGGATAGTTTGATCCGCTCGACGTCGAGTAAATCATAAATACCAATTTGTTTCAACAGGGCTTCCTGACCAAGGGTCTGAAAGCCACCGTGCTCTATGTACTGACGAGCGGTCAGATGGCCATCCGAATCAAAGGCATTAAAGCGTTGTTGATAATAGTGTATATCCCGCAGGTTGTTGAAGAGCTGCCCGGTATCGGTAAAGGAGATGTAGCGAACGGCCTCGCGAAAGTCAGCCATGGAAGGGTGATCTCCCAAAAAGGGGTAGCTCCTTTTGCCACTTATCAGGCGATGCTTATAGGCCAGAAATTCGACCAGGGTCGTTTTACCGGTGCCACAGTTGCCCGTGATCACCCAATGCTCTCCGGCGCGTACGGTCCAATCCAGGTCTTCTAAGATAATGGGTAGTCCTTTGGCGATGGTCGCCTTTTCTAATCTAATCCGTTCCAAGGTTTGTTTTAATCTGATTTGGATCGGAAGGTAAGGAATATTGCTTGAGGTAAACTTAGATTTTAGCGATATTTTTGGATATCAATCCAAATCAATTCTATAGTACCACACTATTCAGGTCGCGGGCGATATCATCGTGCATGGATTTTAGTTTGCTGTAGAGCTTCATGTAGGTCATCACCTCGTCCGAATCTTCGGCACTGAGTTTTTTAATGACCGTACGGACCTCATTCATTTTTTTCTTAATCTTCTTAAGCCTTAGGCGTTTGACGGCCAGTTCTGCATCCCGGTTAAAGTTTTCCTCTGGCTTTTTTTGATCCAGGAAGATCTCGTGTTTCTTTTCCCAGTTTTCACTGTATTCATAGGGCGTGGAAAGCAAGTCTAAGGCCAGATCCCGGATGGGGTCCTGCTCGTGATTAACAAAAAAGCTAGCTTTAGGGGTACGGTTTTCCTTAAGATGCTGAAGGTATATTTGGAGCACTGCCTTAAAGGTAGCATCGTGAAAGTCTTCCAGAATGTCATCGATATTGGTCAATATAAACTGCGCAATAGTGATGCCCTTATCCTCATCGTAGTACTGATCTCCTCCGTTCATTAAGATGCGGATGATGTCCCGCTCCTGGTACTCGTCCGGGCTCATTTTGGGCCGCGAGACGTTCTTGAGGGGGTCCGCCTGCTGCGCGGGGGGCAGATTAGAATCAGAGTCCTGCTCCCGGGCCTCCCGTTGGGCCTGGCGCTGTTGTTTGTCTTTCCTTTTACGTAGCTGGATGCCCAGGTGTTTATTGACCTCGTCGACCAGTACTTCTTCCTCCAGCTCGGTAATTTTGGCACATTCCCGGATGTAAATGGATCGTTTTACACCATCTGGTATCTTGGCGATACTGGATACAATGTCCTTGATGGCATTCGCTTTTTTGATGGGATCGCGCTCCGATTCGGTGATTAGCAATTCGGACTTAAAGAGAATAAAATCCTGAGCTTTTTCTTCAATGTAGGTTTTGAAATCTGCAGGCCCTACCGCCTGTAGATAGCTGTCGGGGTCTTCGCCTTCCGGCAAAAGCACAATCTTGACGTTCAGGTCTTGTTCCAGTACGAGATCCAAACCGCGCAGGGCCGCCTTCACCCCTGCTTTATCCCCATCATAGATGATTTTGATATTGGGCGTGAATCTTTTGACCAGTCCGATCTGCCCCACGGTAAGGGAAGTACCCGAGGAAGCCACCACATTCTCTATTCCCGCCTGGTGCAGGGAGATCACATCTGTGTAGCCTTCTACCATGATGCATTCGTCAACCTTTCGGATAGGCCCCTTGGCGAGGTACATCCCGTAGAGCACCTTTGATTTATGGTAGATCTCGGTTTCGGGCGAGTTGATGTACTTTGGCGCCTTGGCCTTCTTTTGCATGATACGCCCCGCGAAGGCCACCACTTTTCCCGAAAGGTTTCGAATCGTAAACATGACCCGATCACGAAAGAAATCCGCATCGTACTTACTGGTTAAGCCCAGTTCTTGTAAGAGTGGCTTATCGTACCCCTTGCTAATGGCATATTGCGTAAAGCTATCCCGGTTTTTTTGGGTATACCCCAGACCAAACTTCTTAATCGTCTCCTCCGAAAAACCGCGATTCTTGAAGTAGGATAGACCGATACTCTTGCCATTATCGGTATTAAAAAGCTGATCGGTAAAATATTCCCGGGCAAACTGATTAACCAAAAACAGACTATCGCGTTTTTGCTGCTCGGCACGCGCTTCGTCGGTCAGTTGGGTCTCCTCGATTTCAATTTTATACCGGGCGGCCAGGTGCCGAATAGCTTCCGGAAAACTCATGTGCTCATGTTGCATCAAGAACTGTACCGGACCACCCGCCTCACCACAACCAAAACACTTATAGATATTCTTTGCCGGTGAGACGTAAAAAGAGGGCGTTTTCTCATTGTGGAAGGGACACAAACCCGCCAGGTTGGAACCACGGCGCTTTAGCGAGACGTAATCGCCCACTACATCTTCGACCTTGGCGGTCTCAATAACTTCGTCGACACTCTTCCTGGCAATCATAATTAAGTAAGCTATCTGACAAATGGGCGTTTAGCCCAAAATCACTTTAACATTGTATATCAGCACCTTATCCCTTTTTTCTTTAGAGCTGTTAAAAAGAATAACATCCTGGGATACCTACTTTTTTGCTTTTCAGTTGTCTATAGGATAAAGCAAAAAGAAATTAATGGGTGTTCCCATAGTGTGTGGTTTTTAGTCCCGAAGTTCAGCTTCGGGACTTTTTTATTCTTTTTCTAAGGGTGGATATTCCAGGTCCAGTTTTTCCAGTTCTTCCACCAGCGTTTTGGCTACCACGTAGTTTCTATACCAACGCTTATCGACCGGTACCACGTACCAGGGCACTTCACTACGATCCATTACATCCTGATAGGCTTTGCGGTATTCGTCCCACTTTTCGCGCTCTTTCCAATCGTTATCGTTGTGTTTCCAGTGCTTATCGGCTTCTTCCAGGCGCTCTTTGAGTTCTTCTTCCTGCTGCTCATAAGAAATATGCAGGTAGAATTTAAAGATGATCGTATTGGCTTCGCGTTGCAAGAGCTTTTCGAAGGCATTGATCGCTTGAAAGCGGAAGTCAACGGTCTCCCCATCAATCCAGCGGTGTACCCGCTGAATCAGTACGTCTTCGTAATGGGAGCGATTAAAAATATGGATCATGCCTTTAGCCGGGGTCTGCTTATGAACCCGCCATAGAAAATCGTGGGCGAACTCTTCTTCCGTTGGTTTTTTAAAGGATACTACCTGTACCCCCTGCGGGTGGCACTCCTCAAAGACATTGCGAACCGCACCGTCTTTTCCGGAAGCATCCATACCTTGAAAGATAATAAGGACGCTGTATTTCTTTTGTGCAAAAAGTACTTCCTGAAGCTCACCCAGGCGATCGACCAGATCTTTGGTAATATCTTCGATCTTGTCGCGATCTAAATCCTCGGGCGGTGCAGTAGGTATTTCGTTTAAATTCATGTGGTGATTGGTTGGATTGTCGAATGCTGGAATGGGCTATTTCATCTTACTTCGCTTAACTAAATAAGACTGTAAGATGGGACGGAAGCCCTGATTAATGTCTGCCTCCACAAAGTCAATCTTGTACTGCAGGCATTTTAGCTTAAGCGCTTCCTTGAAGGACTTCATCTGCTCGATGTAGTGGTCTTTGACCTGATTGGCCTGTAGCTTTACCTTTTCTCCCGTTTCCATATCTACAAATAGGTAGGGGCGGTTTTTAAATGCAAAGTTTTCTTCCAGTGATTTATCGGTTACGTGGAAAAGTACCACCTCGTGTTTATTGTGCTTGAGATGCTGCAGAGCCGAGAAAAGGGCTTCATTATCTCCACCACCATCAAACATATCACTAAAGATGCAGACCAGACTTCGGCGATGGATGCTATCGGCAATTTGGTGCAGAGCATCAGTTGCGCTGGTCCCCTTATCACGCTCCGGATTATTGATAAGTTGATCCAGATAGGTCAGCATCAGTCGGTAATGCGTCGTACTTGATTTACACTTGGTGTGGATATTCAAACTTTCGTCAAAAAGGCTCAGACCAAAGGCATCCCGTTGTTTTTGCAGCAAGTTCATTAGTGCCGCCGCGGCCAGGGCCGAAAAACGCAATTTATTGGTATAGTTTTTTGAGTCTTTGCTTACTTCCGGAAAATACATAGAGGAAGAGCTGTCGATTACGATCTGACAGCGTAGATTGGTTTCCTCTTCGTAGCGTTTGGTAAACATCTTATCCGTCCGGGCGTACACCTTCCAGTCGATATTGCGGGTAGATTCCCCCTGATTATAGAGGCGGTGCTCCGCAAACTCTACCGAAAAACCGTGAAAAGGACTTTTGTGTAAACCAATAATAAATCCTTCCACCACCTGTCGGGCCAGTAATTCCAAATTACCTAAGTCGCGGACCTGCTGATTATCGAGTATCTTCATGAATTGCGTTTTTACCTTCTTAGAACGGGAAAGCCCTTATTGCGGTTGTGCAATAAGGGCTTAATATAAAGCATATCAGCGAAAAAAGGACATTATGCCTCAGCTAATTGCGATTCGATCTTATTGGCGTAAACAGATTTTGGAGCAGCGCCAACTTGCTTATCGACCAACTCTCCATTTTTGAATACCAATACCGTCGGTATAGAACGGACACCGTATTTCATGGATACTTCCGGGTTGCTGTCTACGTCTAATTTTCCGACCAGCGCTTTGCCGTCGTACTCACCAGCCAGTGCTTCAATGTGAGGGCCGATAATCTTACAAGGACCACACCACTCTGCCCAAAAGTCGACCAAAGCGACACCATCGGCATTTTCCACCAGCTCTCCAAAGTTGCTATCGGTTAATTCAGTTGCTTTCATTTTGTGTCAATTTTGTTATAAAATAGGAATAATTTTCATGTTGCGAAACAATCCAGGATTGCGAACATTTGTTTTAATAACATAAGCAATCTATTTTGAGTTGCAAAAATAATCATTTCATTAATTCTATTGTCCTGGCAAGGACGTTGATTTTCCAAATTCGCAGTTTGTAATCAACTTTTAGAACGCAATTACTACAAACATTGAAAATAAAATTTTATCGCGCCTATATTTGGATTCTACTGGGGCTGGTGGCCGTTGGGGTCAAATCCGTTACGACCGCCCACCCTGTCTGGATAGAAAAATACTATTCCCTGGGGTTTTACCAATGGATTCGCAGTGTATTTGATTATTCCTTTAGTGTCTTTCCCTTTCCGGCCATTTATCTGTTTTTTGCCATTTTGGCCTTGATAACAGGTTTTGAGGTACGCAAATTGATCCTTAGCATTCGCAAAAAAGAATGGAGCTTTTCGCGCAGCTTACGCAAAACCGTCGCCTTTATTGGCGGATTGGTATTTCTTTTTTTCCTGCTCTGGGGCTTTAATTACAACCGGGTGGAAGTGGAAGATCACATGGGACTGGAAGTACAACCCCTCAGTATTCGCGGACTCAAATCAGAGCTGGAGCTGGAAACCAAAGAATTAATTGCCCTGCGTTCACTGATTGTGAACGTGTCCGATAGTTCTGCTCTCGAGCGCCAACATTTTCCGGAAGACCTGGAAGTCCACTTACGTGAAAATCTTTCCAAGACGCTGACCCAATACAAATATCCAGGTGAAGGACAAATCCGGGGTCGCCTACTCTACCCCAAAGGAATATTTCTGCGGTTCAGTTCTGCGGGGCTCTATTTTCCCTTCGTAGGGGAAGGCAATATCGATGCCGGACTGCACCCCATTCAGTGGCCCTACGTCATGACCCACGAAATGGCACACGGCTTTGGTTTTGCCGACGAAGGCACCTGCAATTTTTGGGCTTATTTGAGCTGTACGGCTTCGCCTCATCCAGCGGTGGCCTACGCCGGGCACCTGAGTTACTGGCGTAGTCTGGCCATCCAGTACCAAAGGTACGAACCGGAGGCCTACCGGACCTTTCGACAGACCCTGCCCTTAGGCATTATTGCGGATTTAGACCGGGTGAATCAAGAAATGGACAAGTATCCAGACTTTGTGCCTCACCTCCAGCCCCAAATGTACAATGCCTATCTGAAAGCCCAGGGCATCCACGAAGGCTTACTCAATTATAAACGGGTGATTATGCTGGTCCACGCCTGGCGCAAGGCCTGGAAGAGTTAGAGACAAGATTTACCTTGTCTCTACTTTCTATACGCCTCGGTAATCTTGCCTGCTTCCAAGGGTCGATCGGTGGCCAGGATGTCCGCCCCGAGATCCAGAAACTTTCCATAGGTCCGGCTATCTCCCTGAGCAGCAGCCTGTTGGTCCAGGTTCCCTAAAGTCCCGAGTATAGCCGGAATGTTTTCCTCGTGCAGGGTCTCGAACAGGCTTTTTGGCGAAAGCCGTGTACCCGTAAAGGCCACCATCCGGTCGTAGGGAATACCTGAATTCTTCATGCGCAACCATTCCTCCTGATTGCGAATACTCACCGAGATCATCAAATCTTTGTTCAGACGATGTACGCTCAGGGCGTCGTTGACATTATAGGTAATGACTACCACGTAGTCTTCCATCTCATATTCTTCAACCAAATCGATCACATTTTTGAAAGGAACCCCACGTTTGACATCCAGGGATAAGATGGCTTTTCCCCTGGCCCACTGTAGGGTCTGCTCCAGCGTAGGAACTGAAAAGCCGGTACGCTTTCCGAAATCATCTACCAGCTTCAGCTCACTCATCTGCTCCCAGGTCTTATCCCTGACCGCGCCGTTACCGGTAGTGGTCCGATCCAGCGAATTATCGTGCATCAGGATCAGGACGCCATCGCTGGTCATATTGATATCACACTCCAGCATTGCCGGTATACTATCGACGACGTATTGAAACACTTCCAGCGAATTTTCGGGGTACCCTGGGATATCGCGGCCGCCGCGGTGCGCACTGATGAGTGGCATCAGGCGAGTGCCCGGTTGCATGAGAGCAGGTAACTCACCCTCGGCAATATTTAGGTAGGTCGCAGGTCTTTCCTTTGAAAGCACATCGGTTCCTACGCTCGCTTCACCGTGACTATTTACTTTACTGGCATTAATATTATCACAAGCGAAGAGCAAGAGCATTGAGCATAGAGATAAAACGCTTTTCATAATTGATAGATTTGAGCCTGTGTGGGCAAGGATATTTTGAGCGCAGGGAATACTACGCTCAGCCTGGATAAAAGCTTTCATAATAGGGATATGATTAAAAAAATGGGCAAAGCCAGAATCCCAGCTTTGCCCAATATAATCGATGATCTGCCTTACGGCTAAATCAGATTAGTTAAAGATATAGCGCAGACCCAAACGCATACGCCAGCGAGAGCCAAAGTTGCTGATGTTCAGTGCATCGGTATTCAGCCCCTCTTCTGTATAAGAGAAAGTTGGCGTCGTACCATCATCAGCATAGCCTTCAAAGCTGTACAATTCGTAGTTATTGAAGTCACCTGGTACCTGGTAACGCACGCCCCAGCTTGGGTTAATCAGGTTAGCCAGATTGATCACATCCCAGCTCAACTGCATACGGTGATTCTTGCCGCCAAGATTAAGTCCGAAATCCTGACGAACAGAAAGGTCCAAGAAGCTGGTAAATGGCAAGAAGTTGCTGTTCTTCTCCGCATAGCCACCACGGTTTTCGCTTAGGTATGGATCATCTTCGATGAAAGCATTCAGACGATTCCACTGCTCCTGTGGAGATAAACCATTGGTTTCTACCAAAGTGATCTCATTCTGGCTGGCTGGAATATAGATCAAGCTCCGGTTTCTACTAGTACTACCGGTCTCATTATTGATGTTACGTGCACTTCTTCCACCGATGACGTAAGAGAAAGGACTACCCTTCAAGCCTTCATATAGCAGGGTAACAGAAGTTTTGGTATTGCCTTCATCGTTCCAATCAAAAGTATAGTTCAGCGTACCTAATACACGGTGCCCCAGGGCAAAGTCAGAGCGACCCAGCACTGGATTGTTACGTCCATCAATGTGTACCTGTCCACGCCACTGAGAAGAGTTCTGAGAAGAAGTACCTTCATTGACAGCTTGTGCATCACCGTAGGTATAAGATAGGTTAGCGGTTAAACCAAAATCAAACTGCTTGGCCAAAGATGCCGTCAGAGTATAAGTGTAACCTTCATTGGTATTGGAAGCTACATAGATAGCAGAATAACGAGGATCAACGTCTTCGCGTACGAATACCGGACGATCATCCGCACCAGTATTGGTCCAGTTAAAATCAACCGTTGGGTCATTATTGACATTGGTGTATAGTACGTTGTTCAGGGTCTTGGTATATACCCCTTCGAAAGTAGCTAAGAAACCACCAGGTAATTCCGTATCCAGTGCCAGGTTCCCACGTAGTACTTGTGGGTATTTGAAGTCTTCGGTAAAGAGATCTACCTGACCAGATGGTACACTGAAGGCTTCATTTACGTATTGATCCTGAATATTAGGGATGAACCTGATAGGACCATCGATGTCACCAGCATCCACACCACCAAGGGATACACCATTGTTGTTAAACATTGCACCTGGCCATACAAATGGAATACGACTGGTAAAGATACCGAGACCACCACGCAGTGTTGACTTATTATCATCCAGATCATAAGTAAAACCTAAACGAGGAGAAATCATCAACTGCCCATCTGGAGCCTGACCACCTGTGATGTTGTCAGCTACGTCATAAGCTGCCCGCAGATCTGGCAAAGTCTCAGAGTTGAAGGTAGGGTGGATAGCAGGATCTGAAGTAATGATTGGCAGATCAAAGCGCAGGCCACCAGTCAGTGTGAACTGAGGCGTAATCGCCCATTCGTCCTGTACATATAAGCCCAACTGCATAGCGTTGAAAGATGCTGCGGCGGCAGAACCATCTCCCGTAATATTATCTACCAAAGAGTAAGAGCGGTCATACTCCGCTGCCCCCGCATCGTTTAAGAAATCATCGATGCTGTCGTACTCATATACACCATAGTTCTGACGAATAAACAGGTTGTAGATGCTGTAAAATTCGTTGTGCGTACCAATGGTAATCGTGTGATCATTATTGTAGATCTTAAAGTTATCCGTGATCGTGAAAATGTCCTGATCCAGTGCATTCGCCGTAGAGAACTGCTCAGATCCAATACGGATGGTACTGTTACCATCTGCAATCAGCAAATAGGGGAAATCACCACCAATTGGGTCACGGTCATCACGAACGGATGTATAACCAATGATTAAGTTATTACTGAACTTGTTTTCTCCAAAGGTAGAGTTCAATTCCAGTGCAGAAGAATTGGTTACACTTGGGAAGAATACGCCATTGTTAGAGAAGTTGATATTACGAGCGTTACCGGCATTCCGGTTTAGGCTCTCTGCTTTAGTATAACTGTGACGCAGGGTCAGACGATTGTTATCATTTAAATTGAAATCCAACTTACCAAAAAGGGATACCCCGTCTAAGTTATCTGTAACATCCCCAAAGGTACCCGGATCATAGTCGTACTCATTGATGAGGAACTGACGAAGATTAGTAAGGTCTTGCTGGCTAGCATCACCATCGTATTGCCCAAAGTCAAAAGGTGAAGGACTCTCCTGCCCACGAAGCTCCGCATTCGCAAAGAAAAAGACTTTATCCTTTATAATCGGACCACCCAGTGAAGCCCCGTATAATCTATCGGAGAAAGCATCCACACCTTCCCGATCACTACCGGTACGGTCAGTTAGACTCTTATTGGTCTTACCTACCATATTTTCGTTCTGTAAGAAGTAGTAAGCCGTACCCTTAAATTCGTTGGTACCAGACTTAGTTACAGCGTTCACACCACCACCAGCAAAACCACCGTAGGTAACATCATAAGGAGAAAGTACCACCTGTAGCTGATCGATGATGTCAATGGAAAACGGAGCGATCCCCGTCTGACCTCCGTTTGTACCAGAAGAAGCCAAACCAAATACATCGTTATTTACCGCACCATCCACATAAATAGAATTGTAGCGATTATTCACACCAGCGAAAGAAAATCCACTCGCTTGTGGCGTAAGCCGAATGTAATCGTCCAAATCCCGGTTTAGGGTAGGAACATTTTCGATATCCTCAGTAGAAATCTGTGTACTGGCGCCCGAAGTAGTACCCATGGTAGCTCGTTGGGCCGTTACTTGCATAGCTTCCAGGATTACACTTCCCTCTTCCAGTTCAAAATTTCTGCGAAAAGGCTCTCCCAATCGAAGGTTAACCCCTTCTAAAGTAACCTCGCTATAACCTGTGTAAGAAACGGTTACGGTGTAAGGTCCACCCACTCGCATGTTAGGAATTCGATAATAGCCCTCTACATTAGAAGCCACACCGTAAGAAGTACCCGAAGGCGTATGGATCGCCAATACGTTAGCTCCAATTAATGCTTCACCATCCGTATCAGTAATCCGACCGGACATAGAAGAAGTAGTAACCCCCTGAGCAAATGTACTTACCTGAACCAACATGGCCAGAACGACAAGCATCAGGATTCGATTTAAATTAATCATCTTCATAAAACTAGTTTGTGTGTATTTAATTAAAACAATTAAATCACTGCAAAACTAGTTGTGTAAAGTAAACCTTACATTAAGCTAATGTAAATGGAATGTTAAGCAGATAAAACTTAACAAATTATTGAAATTAAATCCTTAAATAGGCAACATCATAGAATAAAAAACCCGCCAATCCGGTTTTAAAGAAATATAAAAACAACCTAAGACACATAAGCAGAATAATCGACTAATATGTACGGAATAAGGCAATAGATAATTTCTCATTTAGAATATAAAACTAGTACAAAGCCTAAAAAAAGTGTATTTGACTAAAATGGTTCTTCTACACAGAAGAAAAATAAAGTTCTACCGATGAGAAAATCCGATTATGGTGGCCAAATCTCTTAGCAATACGTTAAATTTAACTTAAAATTAACATAGCTTCTGCGGTTTGTCCTTTTACAAGCCCGAGAAGCACTCCGTCGATACCGCTTCAAGTTTGGTATAAAAGTGTTACCTTCCGTTCTTAAATTCCGTTAGCATTACAATCTAAACCACAGGAACTTAAACAACTGATAATCATAGTATCCATGATCGGAAAATTGAAAAAATTCTTTGGCATCGAGGGGGTGAAATTAGAACTCATCATTCCCGAAAGCGTACGAGCCAGCGAAGGGCTGGTCGAAGGCAAGGTTCGGTTTCAATCCATGAACACTCAGGAAGTCAGCTACATTAAATTAGCGATGGTAGAGCGATACGCTCGCGGTCGTGGGGAGGAACGCAAAATCGACGATTACGAAATCGGTGATACCCAAATAGAGCTCAACCTAACGATCCCCGCCGAGGAGCAGATTGAAATAGATTTCCAACTTCCCTTCCAGGTGGTTAAATCCGATATTGACGAATGGGGAGACCGCAATATCCTGTTAAAAGGTATTGTTAGCGCCGCCAAATACGTAAGCAAAGTAAACTCTACCTATCAGGTAGTGGCAGAAGCGAAGGTAAAGGGCACTGCTCTAAATCCGTTTGACCAGAAAAAAATCACATTAAAGTAAGGCCTATCCCCCACTTTTCCGGGTGTCGGTAAAACCTTCTTCCTTTAAGAGGTCTACTATCCTATCCCGAACATCTCCCTGGATGAGTATTTCTCCGTCTTTGGCCGAGCCGCCAGCTCCACATTTCGTCTTTAATAATTTTCCGATTTCCTTAAGACGGTCCTGGGGCCCTACAAAGCCAGTAACCAGAGTGACTTCTTTTCCTTTACGCTTCTTTCGGTCAATTAAAACCCGCAGTCGTTGCTCCGACGAGGGTAGTTCCTCTTGTTCTTCTTCGGAAGCGTACTCGTAGTCATAGTCAGGATTAGTAGAATACACCGTACCTACTCGTCTTTTCTTATTCTTTTTTCCCATTATTTTAGAATCGTTGATTATAAGATAATACGGGGATTGCAAAAATACCCAAAAAATCATTAGTCGTTTCCATACTTACACCCAAAGAGAGGCGATTGTTCTTTCCAAAGTAATTAAATGCCCCGGTCGGAAAGAAAGCCGGTTCTCCATCCACTACAATTGCATTCAACACCATATGTATTCCTACTCGTCGTCCCAGGCGTCGGCCATGCCCCAAGGAAAATACCGGAACGGTGTCCTCAGCTCCTTCCCAGGGAACTAGTAAGCCCACACCAAAATTCAGGAAATTTGCTGGTTTACCCAAGGTTCCGGTTAGTGTAAAAGTAGACAGGCTGTTTCCTTCGTCTGAAATCAATCCCATCAAATTCTGATTTTGCAGCCCCAGGGCAAACTTCTCTGACAATTCCGTCGTGTATTTCAACCGCAGGGTAAAAAAGGCCGGAATGATAAAACCACCCCCAATCGAAAAATGGTCACTTACACCATAATATAAGGTATTCCATAAAACACTGTTGTTCTGATATTCCCAGGCGCCTTTCGGCAAATTATAAGCCGTGGGAAATACACTCAGGTAGGCAGGGCGAAAATCTTCCCATTCCCCTTCTGTCTTAAAGGGATACAGCCGTTCAATTTCACTAATTGTGAAAATAAGCAGGTTTTCTTCCCGAATCAGGAAACTAAGCCTTTGGTCTTCAAGACTTTGTACTTTGCCAATGAAGTGATCGCCCCGCCGGGTTTCCAGCACCTGTATCTGAGAGGGATCGTCAAAGTCCAGATCCTTACTGAATTCCTGGGCTTCTAGATGAAAAACGCAGGTGCAGCATAAGAAAACTAAACAAATAATCCCTCTGATGTCCCGAAATAATAAACCAGAATAGAAAGTTGATGTTACCATAGAGAATTAATTATAGACCACTAATGAACCAGCCCGAGGCAGATCCAACGACACCGTCTACTTCTACTCAAAGTAAGATAAAAATACTGGATATTATTCAGCACAAACCGACTCGCCTTTTCATCCTCCTGGGGGGCTTCTTTGTGGCCAATGCGCTAGTTGCCGAATTTATTGGGGTGAAGATTTTTGCATTAGAAGATACGCTGGGCGTCCAGCCCTGGAACTTCAACCTCTTTGGCCAGCAAGGAGCACTACAGTTCTCGGCTGGTGTGCTATTATGGCCGGTCGTATTTATTATGACTGACGTCATTAACGAATATTACGGTAAACGTGGGATTCGACTTTTGTCTTTCCTGGCCGTAGGATTAATCATATATGCCTTTTTGATGATCTTTGCGGCTATTGGTTTGGCCCCTGCTGACTGGTGGTTGGGACAAAATGTAAGTAAGGGCGTTCCCAATATGCAAAGGGCTTTCAGTGTGGTCTTCGGTCAGGGGCTTTTGATTATCATAGGTTCTATACTGGCTTTTTTAGCTGCACAGCTGATTGACGTACTGGTATTTCACCGCATTAAAAAAATAACGGGAGAAAAAAGGGTTTGGCTGCGGGCCACTGGTTCCACGGTAGTCTCCCAATTCATCGATAGTTTTGTTGTGTTAGCCGTGGCTTTTAAATTTGGTCCCGAACTCGTCAAAAACGTGGAGCCGATGACCTGGCCACAATTATTGGCCGTAGGTACCGTGCAATATTCCTACAAATTTTTAATGGCTATTATCCTTACGCCCGTCATTTATTTTGCCCATTACCAAATCGACGCCTATCTCGGACACGAAGCAGCGGAAGAAATGAAAACCAAGGCGGCTCGCTGGAATTAAGGAGCTCCGGCAACAGAAAATAATTCGCGTTTTATCCTTTATCCTTTGGTTCTTTTTATCTAGTTTCGCCAAAGCGTACAAGCCCCGATTTAGTGGACCGGTGATTACCAAATGGACTACTAAATTGGCCCCTGTGCTTTCACCCTAACCAAACTACCACCAGATGAAACAAATAACGGATACTATTTTAATGGTGCGCCCGCGTCATTTTGGGTACGATCCAGAGACGGCCTCCAATAATGCTTTCCAGGTCAATGACCGATCGCTAAGTACTCTCGAAATTGAAGAAAAAGCGCGACAAGAGTTCGATCAATTTGTAGATTGCTTGCGTCAGGTGGATATTCAAATCATTGTAGTGGAAGATACCGATCAACCCAAAAAACTAGATGCGGTTTTTCCTAACAACTGGTTTACCACCCACGAAAATGGCAGTATCATCACTTATCCACTCTGTCCATCTAACCGCCGCACCGAAAGACGGCCCGACATTATTGATCTGCTCATTGAAAACTTTAATGTCCGTAAACATATCCGATTAGAGCATCTGGAGCGAAGAGGACTATTTCTGGAAGGTACAGGGAGTATGATTATGGATCGCCCCAATCAGTTGGTCTACGCCTGCCGGAGTGCCCGAACGGATGAGACCGTTCTCGACGACTTCATAGAAATCACAGGCTACGAGCCGCATATGTTTAATGCCACGGATGAAGATAATTTCCCGATCTATCACACCAACGTAATGATGGCACTGGGGGAGACTTTTGTCGTTATCGTTTTAGATACCATCCGCAGTCCCTTAGAGCGCGAAGAGCTATTATCCAGCTTTGATCGTACCAATAAAGATGTCATAGAACTCAGTATGGAACAAATGAAATCCTTTGCCGGAAATATGCTTCAGGTTAGAAACCAGCGGGGGGAATCTTTCCTGGTCATGTCTTCCCAGGCCTACGAAAGCTTACGACCTGATCAAATCCAAAAGATTCAATCCCATACCAATATTCTCCATAGCCCCATACCTACCATTGAAAAATACGGCGGCGGTAGTGCCCGTTGTATGATGGCAGAAATTTTTCTCCCAAAATATGGCGAGCAAATCGTAGTATCCAAAAATAAGGCAGTATTATCAAACGATCCAAGCTAAGCAATTTCCATCAACATGATGCCACGGAAGCGATCCTCCAAGCTTTCCTGGATAAATTCGAATAGTTGATTGGCGGCCAGCTCCCGACTAATGTCCAACTGTGTATCTTTAAAATGCTGACCATCGTACTTTCGCATTGGAGAGGATCGTTTTAAAAAATCTTTCCGGTGCAGCATCTTCGGTTGTTCTATCGGGTCCTGGCCCGCAATAAGCTGAAATTTCTGTGGCTTTCGCAGATGGCCAATGGCCATCTGGTGTATTCCCGATTCTCCGGATAAGAACGGTAGTACTAACTTTCCTTTGATTAAGCCTGCCATACCAACCAGCTCGTAGCCGGATACGGGTGGGGTTAACTCCCGGTCTTTCTCATATCGATCAACATTTAACTTTGCGCTGCGATATTGCGCCGAATTACCCTTCGTAGCTTCGGTCGGCATCCAAATGGTCCGTACATCCTGATCAAAGCCTTTTGCCTGAAACAAGTCGAAATAAAGTTGATACAACTGATCCGCCCCTCTCCCAAAAACACCAAAATTGCATTGGTTATTAACCGGAAACAATGTACTGTAGATGTCGGTCTTCAAAGAAAACATGGCATCATCCCATTCATCCAGTTCGCTGATCAAATGTGTTTTATAGGTCTTTTGTCCCAAAGCCATGAGCGAGATGGCCATTTCCTTTTCTTCGATATCGACCATTAGTCGATCCATTCTGCTTTTGAGTTCCGTCAAGTTGGCGAAGCGTTCCGCATTAACCGGATTCTTCCAGAAGTTTTCTTTGTGTTTCTTTTTTAGATCTTCTAGCTGATCGATCTCCTGGAGTAACATCGTATAGTGATAAGCCTCATAAAACCGCTGGGTAGATCGTCGGCAGTTGGAAGCATAATCTGCATTGTGTAGTTTATTGAGCTCCTCCAGTAACAGTTCCAGTCCCAGCGGGTCGGAATGAGCCGTGACCCGGAGACTTTCTTCTTCGACACTCAGCTTGAGGAGTAACTGATCATCGTATTCTACTTCATTGAGCTTTTTAGCTAAAGGCACTAATAACAACTCCCGAATCTTGCGCTGTAGAAAGCGGGCGCCATAACGGGCACTATACCCTTCTTTTGCGAGAAAATCGTACACCTCCTCCTCTATTTCTAAATCCAGCTTCCTGAACTTTATGCCTTCTAAATTACGGAACAAGCCAATTTCACGATCTACCACAAACCTTACCGTATCTCTATCCAGCGGAACAAAGGGGATTACCTTATCAATCCGATTATACAGCTCGGGGCGAAAGTGCTTTTGTACGGCATTCTCAAAATAAGCCGCCACATCCTGCTCCGTTTCTGGCCTGGTAATACTGATAGCGGGCCGACTTCGCTGGCTTGCCCCTATGTTTGAGGTCATAATAATAATGGTGCTACAAAAATTGGCCAGGCGACCCCGATTATCCGTTAGACGCCCCTCCCCCAATACCTGTAACAACAGGTCAAAAAAAGAGGAATCCGCCTTTTCTATTTCGTCGAACAGAATCACGGAAAAGGGCGCGCGACGTACCGCCCCCGTCAGCTGACCTTCCGCAAAGCTACTTTGACCAATGAGTCGCATCACCGAATATGGATTACTGTACTCACTCATATCGAAACGCAGTAGCCGATCCCGGTCACCAAACATGTAATCCGCCAATACTTTGGCTAATTCGGTTTTACCCACGCCGGTAGGCCCCACAAAGAGGAAGGAAGCAATGGGTTTACCACTCCTGCTTAAATCTGCTTTGACCGTCGATAACATATCAATCAGATTATTCACCGCTACCTCCTGACCAAATACCTGATTATTGAACTGGGCCTTTAATTCCATGGGATTAACCCGAATGGAGGGGTCCACCATAAACAGCGGCATCCCCGTATCGAGGCAAAAATGTTCGATGACTTCCTTTTCCCGTATTTTCTTCTTCTTGCGTTCCTGGTCCTGAGCCTTATTGAGAATAATGCTTTCCAAAAAACGAATCGGCCGACCCGGCATTCCCGAATAAGGCATAAAGCGTCGGGTAAGTCTAACGGCAGCCTTTACGGCCGAAGCATCAATACCCACCCTGGTATCCGCAGCAATATCCTTTATTTTTCGTAAGATAATCCCATCGAGATCTTCTTTGGGTTCCTGCAAATTTATTACCTGAAATTGGGATTTATAGGTAGGACTTTGGAGCTCAATGCGAGCCAACTCCTCCTCGGTACACTCGGTAATCAAACGGACTTCCCCACGACTGATATAGGGCAACAGATATTCCGCCATACTGACGCTATTACCTTCGTATTTGCCCACTTCGAACAGATCCATCAAGTTGCGGACGAAGAGATAATCCTGATCCAGTTGTTTCATTTCCCGACACAACTCGCCAATATTGTACTCCCACCCCGTATCTCCGGTCAGTTCTTTAATCAGATTAGAAGCGGTCGTTTCCCAAATAGTCGCTTTGAGTTTTCTTTTTTTCGTCTGTCTGGACAACTCCCATACCAGGGCCGTTTTCCCGACTCCCGGAGGTCCGACTAATAGTACGTTACGGGAAAAATTACTTTTTAAGGCCTGATCAAACTGATCCAGTTCTACATCACGACCATAAATCTGTTGTTTTTTGATTTTCAGTTCGCGTGCTACCTTTTTAAGATGGGTCCGCTCTTTTTCTTTACGCTGCGCTGTAAGGTCTTCCCCGGGATCAGGTGCCTGAAGCTTTAGCTCTTCGGTGAGTAGCTCGGTACTCCTAAACCAGATAGTAGTGATAATATTTTGGACGGAGCTGAGATAATCGTGACGGGCATATTCTATTTTAACGGTCTCTACAAAATGTTGCTTTAGAGAATCGTAATCTACGGCAAAAGCTTCCAGCCCCAGGGTCGGGATGATTCCCCAAAAACCACTATTTAACTCCTGAAAGTACATATCGAAGCTGAGATCAAAGGCAGGATACGTAATTCCGTCTTTGGCCGAGGGAAAACTGACCGAGACCTCGTCTTTTATAAAATCTTCTGTACTCCATTCATCGAGTAACCTGGCCACATTACCCTTATTCAATACTTTTTCCTGTATGATTTTCTCATAATCACTAGCCATCTTCTGGAGTTCCATGGAGGTGCGAAGAACGTTTTTGTCCCGCAGCGGATTCAGGAAACTCAAGCCAGGATTGAAATGTAAGCGAAAAGCATAAAACGGTATGGTAATCTTAAAGGCCATTCCACAAGATAAAGTTTATTCTGAAATACTTGTATAGTGAGCAGGAGCATCAAACGATAATTTGCCCTTCCTCCGGATCACCAAAGGTTTGATGTGCTCCTTCCCGATACCGAAGTCCACTTAGATAAGCCAATAGTGCATCGAACTGATGCCAATTGGCCGGTGGTTTTTCTAATTGTAATTGATACGAGGAGCATAAGGTATTGGTCAGTTCCGGTAGATGTACTTTTTCCTTTTTATAGCGCATCTTTGGCAAGTCCAATAATTTAGCTAAATATCCGGGATAGGTTTCCCGAAAAACAACCGGCAGGTCTGCTTCTACCCTGGCTACCAGACGCATGGCGCGAGCGGTAAGTCCGCCCAAAAACATCGGCGACATAGCTTTTAACTCCCGATCGGCCCGGCGGTAAAAAAAATCCGCATCTTTACTCGCTTCCCGGTATACCAGGGGCAAGGATAAGGGAGCATCTATAAAAACCTGCCCGGGCATTAGTTTTTTTATCCACTGGTGCAAAGCGGCATCCGCATCTGCTTTCTTTTTACTTTGCAGAAAATGGATTTTGCCCTTTTTGGCGAAAGCCAATACCGTTGTACCCGCCTGCTTACTTCCATAATCCACTCCTACCCAGGTATCCATAGCTATTGTTCTTTTTTTATTCGCTCCACAATTTGTTGGGTAACATCAATATCCTCCTCCGACTGATGGATAATGATGCCGGCCTGATCGTAAAAAGCACGGCGTTCTGCCAGTTTATTGCTTATAAATTGCCTCAACATCTCTGGGGATTTCCCCTGAAGCAGTGGCCTGGCCTCCTGCCCTTTCTGCAAACGCTGGAATAAGACTTCTGTATCGACATCCAGAAAGACACTAATGCCGTGCTCATTTATCCATCGCATATTATTGTGGAAGCAGGGTGTACCTCCACCACAGGAAATCACCCTTTTTTCCTCCAGAGCTGTATTACGGAGTACATTAGCCTCTTCCTTACGGAAAAAAGCTTCGCCGTAAGTCCGGAAGATATCGCGTACCGACATTTCATTACGTCGTGCAATTATTTTATCCAGATCTTCCCAGGAGTAATTGAGTTCAGTAGCCAGTTTTTGGCCAACGGTCGTCTTTCCACTGCCCATAAAACCTAATAAATAAATATTTTTCATTTGTTTAAAGATGATTGCAAAAAGCCAATTCCTCAAAACCCGCTTTCTATCCAATTTTATTTACCTTTGCTCGGCAAGGTAAAGTGATTGTTTAAAATTCACAAGCCGCGGTTTTAATCTTTCTATTCATATCTGTGTTATGCTAGTAACACAAGTTATTTAAAAAGATATCTAAGCTAAGAGTTGATTTATGCACAAAAATAAATTTACATTTCTGTTGCTGTACGGTTTAAGCTTTGCGCTTGGAGCTTGCAGTAATTCCAATACAGAACTGGAAGAAGAAAAAAGTGTTCAGGAAATCATGGCGGCACCGGGAATTTCCAACTCTGAAATTATCAGAAGTCCGGTTAGTGCCCAAGCTCCCGCCGATACCGTTAATGTCGCTAAGATGAGCTTTGAGGAAATAACCTTCGATTTTGGCTCCGTCCGGGAAGGGACCCTTGTTGAACATACCTTTAACTTTACTAATACGGGTAAAAAACCTTTGCTCATCAGTAATGCCCGCTCCACCTGTGGATGTACCGTGCCGGAATGGCCCCGGGAACCCATTATGCCCGGAAAGGGGGGGCAAATCAATGTGCGATTTAATACCGAGAACAAGTCAAAGGATCAGGTCAAGCCCATTACGATTACGGCCAATACCTATCCGGCTACTAATAAAGTATATCTACAGGGTTTTGTAGAAGCCACCGTACAATAAGAAACTTCATCTATTTTAAACTAACTATAAACGAAACATGCTAACAGGACTTATTTTTTTACAGGCAGGAGGAAACCAGACAGGATTAATCAATATGGGATTCATCCTGCTTATGTTTGCTATTTTTTGGTTGTTCATCATTCGTCCCCAAACGAAGAAGCAAAAAGCACAGAGCAACTTTATGAATGATCTGAACAAAGGGGATAAAGTAGTAACCGGAAGCGGGATACTCGGGAAAATCGTTAAAATTGAAGATGAGGTGGTTACCCTCGAGATCGATCAGAAAGTAAACATCCGCATTACCAAGAATGCTATTTCTAAAGAATTGACAGACGCCGTTTATGCAGTGGAAAAGTCTGATCAAAAGAAGTAACCTGGATAATCCAGAAGATCGTGTTATACTCCTCATTTGTATGGGTATAGCACTATTGTTCTGGATTTTCATCAAATTATCACAGGATTATTCTGCTTCAAAAACCATTCAATTCCAGGTGGCGATTCCCGAAGATAAAACCCTGGTGGAGCTCCCTCCCAAGGATATGAAAATTGAAATGCGGGGTTCCGGTTGGGATTTGCTTTACGACTTCTTTTTATCCTCCGCGGTGGAATTAGAGTACGATCTAAGCGAGCAAACAAGTCTGAGTAGGTCCAGGAATCAATTATTAAGTGATATTCGCAACCAATTGTACTCTAAGGGACTGGATATACGCTCTCTTAACTACGACGGCGTGACCTTCAATCTCGATGATAAAGTGAGTAAAAAAGTACCTATCCGTCTACAAGCTGATTTAGAATATGCCCCCGGTTATCAGCCCAAAATTTCAGCATCACTCGAGCCAGATTCCGTGAGTTTGTCCGGTCCTGCTTCTTTGCTTGATTCCTTTTCATATTGGAAGACGGATTCTGTATTCTTATCAGGGATCAGCATCGACATCTCAAAGCAGATTGCACTATTGCCAGGTCGCCCATCAGTACAAATCAACCCACCAAACGTCAACCTTTCCGTTACGGTAGAACAGTATACGGAGAACACCCTGTTTGTACCGCTGCAAATAAGAAATGCACCGGATAGCATACTGCGTATCTTCCCTAAAAACGTTTCAGTTAATTACATCGTTGGACTTAGTGACTTTAACCGTGTTTTCGCCAATGATTTTACCATTATTGCCGATTTTTCAGGGGTGAATATCAACAACAAAAATAATAATCAGGTTCCCGTCCGGCTTATCAAAAAGCCTGACCCCGTGCGAAATGTGACCATCAATCCTAAAAGCGCCCGCTTTTTCATCTTAAAAGACAGCATTAAGCAGGAAAATCCAGCATTCAACTAAACGGGAAACTTTTGCGCCTTGTATCCTTTTTAATTATTATTCAAATAAACTATCTTAAATTCAAAATCGCTACCTAAATGGGAAAGCTGAAAAAAGTGCGCGTCGATAAATGGTTGTGGAGTGTCCGCATTTTCAAATCAAGGACCATTGCTTCCAATGCCTGCAAAACGGGTAAGATAAAGGTTAATGACAAGGTTGTTAAACCTTCTACTACTATCGAATGTCAAGACCTGGTGGAAGTCAAAAAAAACGGTTTCAATTTTCAATTCAAGGTGATTGAGCTGATCCAAAAGCGGGTGGGTGCCCCCATTGCACAAACCTGCTACGAAGACCTTACGACAGAAGAAGAGTTGAATAAATACAAGGATTGGTACGTTGGTAAAGGGCTGACCGAAAGACGAGAAAAGGGCGCCGGCCGGCCCACCAAAAAAGAAAGAAGGAACATCGAGCAATTCAAAGAAGACATCTGGTTTTTTGATGATGAGTAATGATTATGTATTTTGGTCAGCAGACAAAATACGTAACACGTGAAAAGGATTAGCATTTTTATCTTTAGCTTACTACTTACGGGCTCCTTGTGCAGCCAATCCCTCGGCCTGCCAGAAACCCATGGTATAGCCCCTCGTAATATTGGACCGGCCGGCATGAGCGGTCGCGTTACCAGTATTGAGGTACAGCTTACCGATACCGATAATATTCTCCTTGGCTCCGCTGCGGGTGGTATATGGAAATCAAATAATGCAGGTCACACCTGGACGCCTATTTTTGATGATCAACTGGCTGCCTCTATCGGAGACATCAGCCTTTATCAGGCTAATCCCGACATTATTTATGTAGGCAGTGGAGAGGGTAATCCGCGCAATAGCCAAAATAGTGGCTGGGGCATGTTCAAGTCTATTGATGGCGGGCGCAGCTGGTCTCATTTAGGACTCGAGAAAACCCGACAAATCCATCGGGTGATTATTCATCCCCAAAACCCAGACCAGGTAGTCATTGGCGCCTCAGGTGCTACCTGGGGCCCAAGTGAACACCGCGGCGTATACCGCACTACCGATGGCGGCGCCTCCTGGGAAAAAGTCCTGTATATTAATGATAGAACGGGGGTTGCTGATCTGGTTGTAGATCCCTCCAACCCCAACCGAATGCTGGCCGCCATGTGGGAACACCGCCGCTGGCCCTGGTTTTTCAAATCGGGAGGCTCCGGCTCCGGCCTTTACCTCACCGTAGATGGAGGTACATCCTGGAAAAAAATCACCCAGGGCCTCCCACAGGGAGAATTAGGAAGAATAGGACTGGCTTTTGCACCTGGTAAACCCACTACGGTTTATGCTTATGTAGAATCTAAGTCAAATGCCATCTATCGATCTCAAGATGGAGGTATGAGCTGGGAAAAACGATCCCGCGCTGGCGATGATGATATCGGTGGACGCCCGTTTTATTACGCAGATATATACGTGGACAGTCAAAATGAGAACCGCATCTACAGTATTGCCAGTGAGGTTACCGTCAGCGAAGACGGTGGCGCTAGCTGGAGCGTCTTCGCCCCCGGTAACAAAATACATACGGATCACCACGCCTGGTGGGCACATCCCGAAGATAACGAATTCCTGATGGTCGGCCACGACGGTGGTCTCAATATTACCCACGACCGTGGTAAGAACTGGTGGTTTGCCGATAATTTACCCCTTGCTCAATTTTACCATATTCGCGTGGATAATGAAATCCCCTATAATGTTATGGGTGGCCTGCAGGACAATGGATCCTGGGTAGGTCCCAGCCAAGTGCGTTTTAAAGGAGGTATCCGTAATTTTTACTGGCAGCGCGTCAGCGTAGGTGACGGATTTGACGTGGTTCCCGATCCTAAGAATCCGGAATATGGCTACAGCATGGGACAGGCCGGTACGCTGTATAGATATCATCGTCCGAGTGGTCAGTTGAAGCTGATTAAACCCATCCACCCCCGGGGAGAATACCTGAGATTTAACTGGAACGCCGGTATTGCCATCAATCCTTTTGATGAGCAAACCATTTATTATGGTAGTCAATACCTGTTGAAAAGTCCCGATTATGGAGATAGCTGGGAAATCATCTCCCCCGATTTGACAACCAATGACACGAGTAAACAAAACTTCTTACGCTCCGGGGGACTGACTTATGATGCTACCGGTGCAGAAAATCATACCACGATTATCAGTATTGCTCCCAGCCCACTCGAGGAAGGCCTCATCTGGGTGGGAACCGACGACGGAAAAGTTCAGCTGACCCGCAACGAAGGTGAAAGCTGGACGGATCTGACCAGGAACTTCCCCGGTGTACCGGCTGGCAACTGGGTTTCTCAAATCCAGGCCTCTGAGCACAATGCCGCCGAAGCTTTTGTAGTCTTTGAGGATCATCGACGCGATAACTGGGAGCCCTACGTTTTTCACACCAGTGATTACGGAAAATCCTGGAAGAGACTGGTTGACAGCAAAGATGTGCGTGGCTTTGCCTACTGTATTGTACAGGATCCGGTAGAACCTAATTTACTATTTTGTGGAACAGAATTTGGCTTTTACTACAGCCTGAATAAAGGATCCGACTGGCATAAATGGACCAAAGACTTTCCTACGGTACCCGTGACCGACCTGGTTATTCATTCCAGAGATCACGATCTGGTGATCGGTACCTTTGGCCGTTCCATTTGGATATTAGACGATATTCGGCCATTACGGCAAATCGCGGCTCAAGGTGCATCGATTTTAGACGAAACGCTGGTCGCTTTTGAGGCTCCGCCAGCCTATTTATTGAATATCGGGGAGTCGATTGGTTACCGGGCCGGAAAGGTGGGAGACGCCTATTACAATGGTGAAAATCGTCCCTACGGTGCTATAATCAGCTATTATCTAAAGGAAAAACTTAGTGACCAGGCCGAAGGTCCCTTTGCGGATGAGGTCAAAATCCTGATTAAAGATAAAAATGGTGAAGTTCGGCGCACCTTGTATCAGAACCCCAAGGCAGGCATTAATCGCCTGCGGTGGTCTTTAAGCAGAGACGATGTGAGAGGTTATAATCGCCCTAAACCGACAAAGCCACAAAAACCGGGTCGGGGTAAAAAAGTAGCCCCCGGTATTTATACGGCAGAAATTCACTACCAGGGCCAGGTTAGTAGCACCCCCATTGAAGTTCGCAAGGACCCATTGGTGGAAATTTCCGAAGAAGAAATGCAGGAAAAAGATCAATGGATTAGCGATTATATGCAGGAATATAAACGGGTGACGGCAGTTATGGATGATATCCGTTCTTACGAAAGAGATTTGAAATACCTGGCCGAGGAGTTGAAAACCAGAGAGAATACGGAAGACTGGGAAGCAGCAGTGGCCAACTATCAGGCGCAGTTGCAAGATTTTCGGGAGCAGGTCAACGGTCCGGAGGTACAGGGCATCTATCGGGACCCAACTACCGTGTCTTCTATGATCAGACAAGTGTCTTCTCAATTACAAGACCCCCTGGTCCCCATGACCCAAAATCAGAAAAATGCCTTTGAACAGGCGGTCTTGCGCATTAGTCAATTCGAAAAAGAATTTGCCAGCTTTAAATCCGTTTTCCTAACTCAGATTAGAGCCATTGTCAGGGATGCCGACATACAACTCTTTGACGAAGAATAATTTAGACTTACACTATAAAAAATGCCGGGTGATTTGACCACCCGGCATTTTTTTTATTTTTTCGCCAAAAACATTTTTATTTTGCAGGCAATTCGCTAAATTAAGATAATCAGAGAAAAAAAACTACCTTTTTTGCCTAATTTTTTCTGAGCGACGGAACTATATACAAGGCGACATCGTTACTATACTGAAATTAATTTGATCAGCAATTTGCCCTTATACACCATCAAATTGAATTGATCTAGTTTTACCCGGAAGGGTATTCAAACCTCAATTTCTCTACTTAATTACGGGATAAATGAGATAAAGGGTGAGACCATCTTTTGAACAGATTTGCGTTGATAAAATGGTCCGGTATTACAGAAAAAACTGATACTTTTGGCGAAAGCCACGTCTAATATAGTGTGTCTCTTATTTTGATTAATATTTATAATAATTATATTCCATGCGTGCTTTAAAAATATCCAATTCCATTACGCCCAGAGACGAACTATCTCTGGAGAAATATCTGAACGATATTTCAAAATACGATGTACTAACCCCTGAAGAAGAATTAGAGCTGTTTAAGCGTTTGCGCAGTGGCGATGAGCAAGCCCTTGACATTATCGTCCGTCACAATTTGCGTTTTGTTGTTTCTGTTTCGAAGCAATACCAACATACGGGAATGTCTTTGACAGATTTGATCAACGAAGGTAATATCGGACTGATCAAAGCTGCAAAACGCTTCGATGAGACCAAGGGATTTAAATTCATTTCTTACGCCGTTTGGTGGATTCGCCAGTCTATCCTGCAAGCCGTAAATGAGAAAACGGATAAAATCCGTATTCCCCTGAATTTAAGGGCTAATATTTTGGAAGTAGTCAGCAAGCGGGAAGAGTTTATCCAGAAAAACGAACGGGAGCCATCTGTGGAAGAACTGGCTAAGGTTACGGAATTTAAAGTGTCTATGGTGAAAAAATGTTTAGAGTACAATCTGCGCTGCAGTTCTCTGGACGCTCCCCTGGCCGAAGACTCCGATACTGCCCTAAGTGGTGTATTGACCGACAAAAATATCCCTTCACCGGATCATAATATGGCGGTACACGAATCCCAGAAAAAAGAAGTGGAACAGCTATTACAAACCCTGAAACCTAGACAGGCCGAAATCATCTCCATGTATTTCGGTATCAATGGTAAGAAAGCAATGTCTTTGGAAGATATTAGTGATCAAATCGGGGTAAGTAGAGAGCGCGTTCGCCAAATTAAGGAACGCAGCTTGCGCAGACTACGCAGGAATGCACAAATCCTGGTTACCAAGTAAATAAAGCTATGAAATCAAAAAGGCGCTTCGGAAAAGTCCGAAGCGCCTTTTTTTGCTTATTCCACAAGATGCGAAGTAATGTCATCCCCCATCTCTTTTGGATTAAGTCCGTATTCATTTTCGCCTGGAGTCCCCTCCTGTACGTAAAATACAATAAGCACGATAAAGCCTATAATAGGAATCAAACCGATCAAAATCCACCAGCCAGTACGATCTGTATCGTGCAAACGGCGCACGGCCACGGCAAGAGAAGGAATCAGTACAAACAGGGAATAGAGCAAACCGAGAATCCCCACATTTCCGCCCATTTCCAGACCTAGTATGGCATCAATAGCTCCCAGACCCAGGGAGATTAAGAAATTAAACAATACGAAATACCAAAACTCACTGCGGCGAGCCCTACCAGAAAAGTCAGAATAGCTACGAAGCACTTTCAAATACCAATCAAACATAATATGAAATTAAGGTGAACAATAGATGTTTCACCTTTCAATATAAGACATACTGACCTTTTATGCTAAAGCTGGATATTTTTTCTATCCTAACAAAGAGGACTTATGCCGTTTTTACTAGTTCTGCCACCGTACGGATCCAACGTGGATCATCATTTAGGCTAGGTACTAAATCGATATGCTCCCCTCCCATTTCTTCAAACTCTTCCTGATATTCATAACCAATTTCAATAGTAGTTTCCAGACAATCCGAAACGAAGGCCGGACTAAAGACTAAGAGGCGCTTAGCACCTTTTTCGGCTTGCTCTTCAATGATATCAATGGTATAGGGTGAGGCCCACTTCTCCGGTCCCAAACGCGACTGAAAGGAAGTAGAATACCGCCCATCTTCCAGTCCCAGTTTGTCCACTAAAGCCTGGGTCGTACCAAAACATTGGGCCGAATAACAGAATTGATTAGCCTTGGAGATGGTACTACAACAATTCTCTACCTTAAGGCAATGATTACCACAGTGGTCTCCTTTGCGTAGCTGGCGCTGCGGTAGACCATGGTAGCTGAAGATGATGTGGTCGTAGCTATCCAGATCAAATTTACGTGCATTGTCCACAAAAATATCGATCATCTTTTCATTATCGTGATAGGAATTGATCATCGTCACTTTGGGTATGGCCTGTTGATTCCGGAAATTACGCATTACTTCATCGTGTACGGATCCCGTCGTGGCAGAGGCGTACTGCGGGAACATCGGAAAGATAATGATTTCACTAACTTGCTGATCCATCAATTTTTTAATGGCGTAAGGAACGGATGGATTCTGATACCGCATGGCCAGTTCCACCACGTAGTCCTCACCCAATTCTTTTTGCACACCTTCGGCAACCGCCTCTCCATATACTTTTAAAGGAGAACCTTCCGGTGTCCACAAGCGTTTATATAATTTAGCAGAGCTGAAAGAGCGGAAGGGCGCAATAATCCCTCTGACGAGTAAATTACGGGGTAGCCAGGGGTAGTCGATTACCCGCCAATCGAGTAAAAACTCTTTCAGGTAGCGGCGTACGTCCGAAACAGCAGGTGAGTCCGGTGTCCCTAAATTCACCAGCAGAACTCCTTTCTTTCCAAAATCCATGTTTATTTGTTGTTTATGTGTTTGTCAGTCAATGACAAGTTTATTATATGATCTTTCTAAGTTATGAGCATTTAGAACCGCAATTTTACAGACTTGGTTTAAAACAGGGGTAATTTAAGTGTCAATAATTATTTACTTTTGGCAGCAAGTATTTTTAAACCAAACAATAAACCAAAAATAAGATATGAAACGTCCACTTATTCTGGTGACTAATGACGATGGAATTAATGCGCCGGGTATCCGCAATCTCGTTCTCGTGGCTAAACAACTTGGAGAGGTCGTCGTCGTCGCACCGGATTCTCCACAATCCGGTATGGGACACGCCATCACAATCTCCAAACCACTTCGTTTGAAAAAAGTCGATGTCTTCGAAGGAATCATTGCTTACGAGTGCTCTGGTACGCCCGTCGATTGTGTAAAATTGGCGAAAAACGTACTGCTTAAAGAGCGAGAGATTGATCTGTGTGTTTCGGGTATCAATCACGGTTCGAATGCTTCCATCAATATTATTTACTCCGGAACCCTGTCGGCCGCCATGGAGGCTTCTCTGGAAAAAATACCCTCCATTGGTTTTTCTCTATTGGATTATTCCTTTGAGGCTAATTTTACGGAGGGTTTGCCTTTTGTGAAACGAATCATGACTTATGTTTTGAAAAATGGTATTGAAGTGGGCAGCCTGCTTAACGTCAATATACCAGCTGTAGCAGAAGCTGAAATCAAAGGGATCAAGGTGTGTCGGCAGGCGGATGCCCGTTGGGTGGAGGAATTTATGGAGTCCAAAGATCCCCGTGGCGTCCCCTACTATTGGATGACGGGGAGCTTTGTTAACGATGATGAAGAAAGTGAAGATACAGACATCTGGGCGCTTCAAAACAATTACATATCCGTGGTTCCGTCCATGCACGATTTGACCAATTACCACGCCGTTGAAGAAATGAAACCACTCGAGGAACTTCCACAAAATGTATAAGTCATGTTTGAGTTTTTATTGAAGAATAAGCTTTGGGTCGGTTTGCTATTAGGAGCTCTTATTCCCTTTGTTGGTTTTGCTTTTTTTCTGACCATTAACGAATATATTTTTGAAAGTGGTAATCTTGGTGCCAGCAGTGACAAACCGATTTTTGACCGTAACAGCTTATTTCTCTTTGGAGTTTGCCTAAACCTGATTCCCTTTACCTTTTATCAGCGACGACGGCTCAACCGGAGTATGCGCGGTGTGCTGGGTGCAACGCTCATTTATGCCCTGGTCTGGTTATATCTCTTTGGTAGTAGCTTTTAAAACAGTCTATGAAGTATTATATCATTGCCGGCGAAGCTTCCGGAGACTTACACGGATCAAATTTAATGCGGGCCTTACGGCAAAAAGATTCGGAGGCGGCATTTCGATTCTGGGGAGGAGATTTGATGGCCGAAATTGGTGGCGAGCCGGTCAAACACTACAGAGATTTAGCCTTCATGGGTTTTATTGAAGTCGTGAGTAACCTACGTACCATTCTCAATAACATAAAGTTTTGTAAGAAAGATATTGGTCGCTACCAGCCCGATGCTTTAATTCTCATTGACTACCCCGGTTTTAACCTTCGAATAGCCAATTGGGCAAAGGGAAAAGGCATTAAAGTCTTATATTATATCTCGCCGCAGGTCTGGGCCTGGAAAGCCAATCGGGTGCACAAAATCAAAAGGGATGTAGACCGCCTCTATACGATATTACCCTTTGAGGCCGATTTTTACCAAAAATACGATTATGAAGTTACCTTCGTCGGCCACCCCTTATTGGATGTGATATCAAACGAACAGCAGGTAAGCCCGCTTTCGCTAAAAAGTGATAAACCGGTCATTGCACTATTACCGGGTAGTCGCAAGCAGGAGATCAGTACGATGCTCCCCATTATGCTAAGTATAGTTCCGAGGTTTCCGAATTATCAGTTTGTTATTGGTGCTGCTCCTTCCATCACCGATGATTTTTACGAAAGTATACGCTCCCGAAAGCCAAACGAGCAGGTAAAGATAGTTCGTGGAGAAACTTATGCCCTGATGAAAACGGCCCATGCTGCCCTGGTTACGTCGGGGACAGCCACCCTGGAAACCGCCCTGTTCAACACCCCCGAGGTTGTTTGCTATAAAGGCAGCAAAATATCCTACTGGATTGCACGACGACTCGTAAAGATCAAGTACATTTCGCTGGTGAACTTAATCCTGGATCGGCCGTTGGTCAAAGAATTGATTCAACAGGAGCTTCATAGCAAAGCACTGAATAGAGAATTGAGAAAAATCATGGGTGGTCCGGATCGCGAACGTATAATAAGAGGTTACACGGAATTGAGGAATAAATTAGGTAATAAAGGGGCCTCCAGCCGACTAGCCGAAGACATCACTCAGTTCTTGTCCTAAAAGTTGTTTAAAAACAAAACAGGCGAGCCGGTTTCCGGCTCGCCTGTTTTCTAGACGGGTATCTTCTTTTCAGAAAATTACTCCATTTGCATTTCTACATCAGAAATAGCCGCCTGCAGATCAATTTCACCCGCATCATAATGAGGAGAGTCAATGGTCTCACCTGCCTGGACTTTGTCCAATCTTTCTTTAAAAATATTAGAAGTCTCGATATCATCTTTCTTAGCAAAGATCTCTTTAAGAGCGATCAAAGTATTGGCATCGTTAGGATCCAGTGCTTCTGACATCTGGAAAAAGGGCAATGCATTGTCGAATTGCTTAAATACTTCTTCGCGGGCAGCTTCGTACTTCTTCATACCTTCCGAAGAATAATCGGAAGCGTATTCTTGTAGATCCTGCGTTTTCAGGGCTGCTTTGTTATAGAATAACTGTCCCATACTATATATGGGGATGGCACTTTCCGGATCAATTTCATGCGCTTTCTTAAATTGCAAGAAAGCTTTTGCAAAGTATTCGTTGGCCTTCTCCTGATTGCCTTCTTCTTCAATGGCATTCTTATAGAGGTTATCGTAAGTATTACCCAATACGTTGTAAAGGGAAATATTTTCAGGCTCTGCCGCAATGGCTTCTTCCAATTTAGTAATTAACTCATTTGATTTACCCAGCTTCAGGAAATGGTTAATTTCCGAGAAAAGTAGCTGTACATCTTCAGGAAATTCTTTCCGTCCTTCTTCCAGAAACGTGTAAGCTTCTTCTGGACTGGTCTCTTCAGACTTAATCTTATACAGGTAATCGTACACCGCAGGCTCTTTGGTACCATCGTCGTAAAGCTCCATCAGGTAAACTTTTGCTTTAGGCATGGCACCAGCATTGAAGGTAGCAATAGCAGCTAAATATTTCTGATTGTTAATGTCCTCGTCACTAGCCAGAGCAGAGTCTTCACCTGCTTCATTTAACAACTTGTGCGCATCCAACATTCCTTCAAAGGCGGCCATGGCACCACCAAAATCTGAGGACTGGAAGTATTCAATACCACGGAAGCTCATGTAATTCTGCATTTCGCGCAGGCCATCCGTAGCCGCTCTTTCGTGACGACCCTTATCGGCATACTTAAGCGCCTCTGCATAGTCTTGCATAGCTCTTACGGCCGGATAGGTTACCTCTTCGGGGATGTAGGCAGCCGTTGCGACCTGCAGTGTTTTAGCAGTATTAATTTGCTCTGCAATGTCTCCGTAAACGTCGCCCCGCAATAAATAAATATCTGACTTTTCATCATCAGGAATCTCCATTTCCAGCGCTTTATCTAAATCACTAAGCGCAGAGGCGAGATATTCTTTTTTTTCTGCATCATCCGTTGATGCACTATATCTGGTAAAGGCTTTTCTACCGTCTTTATAAAGGTCGTTCCAATCCTGGGCACTTGCCTCCTGGAAACCAGTGAGTAGAAAAATGGCTATAAAACCGAAAATCAGCTTTTTCATAATCAAATTTATTTGTTTTGTTCATTATTAAGACGAAAAATCGCCTCGGTAGTCTATTAATAAAAGTTTAAATAATTAAAGTAAATCATTAAGGAGTGTTAAAACTACTCCTCTTCTGTAAAGTCTATGTCTTCAACTTCGCCATCATCATCATCGCTCTGGCGTACGACCCCAACATCAGCAATGGCATCACCGGCATCCAAGCGCATTATTTTTACACCCTGTGTAGCTCTTCCCATGATGCGAATATCGCTAACGTGGGTGCGGATCATAACTCCGGATTTGTTGGTAATCATCAGATCATCCTCTTCGCGGACTGCTTTTATCGCAATCAAGGCTCCCGTCTTTTTCGTAATCGTTAAGGTGCGGACTCCTTTACCCCCACGGTTAGTCACCCGATACTCCGCGACTTCAGACCGTTTGCCGTATCCGTTTTCAGAAATCACCAGTAAAGCCGTTTCCTTGTCTTCGGGATCAACGATGATCATTCCAACCACCAGATCACCTTTTGCCGAAAGGGACATCCCCTTTACCCCAGCAGCGGTACGCCCCATGGCACGTACCTTCTCTTCATCAAAACGTATAGCATACCCGCTTCTGTTCGCTAAGATGATCTGATTATTTCCATTAGTCAGTTTTGCTTCCAGTAGCATATCGCCCTCATTGATGTTAATGGCGATGATTCCGTTAGAGCGCGGACGAGAAAAGGCCGCAACCGCAGTCTTCTTTATCAGTCCCTGCTGAGTCGCAAAAACAATGAAATGATTTTCCAGAAATTCTTCATCCTTCAAATCCTCCACCTTTATGTAGGCCTTGACCTTATCGTCCTTAGGGATAGTAAGGATATTTTGAATAGCTCTTCCACTGGAGGTTTTAGTCGCTTCTGGTATTTCAAAAACCCTAAGCCAGTAACAAATCCCCTTCTCCGTAAATAGAAGCAGGTAATTGTGCGTATCCGCGACAAATAAATGCTCAATAAAATCGGCATCTCGGGTCTTACTTCCTCTAGACCCACGGCCGCCACGCCCTTGCGTACGATATTCAGACACTGGTGTACGCTTGATGTAGCCCAAATGTGTAATTGTGATTACTACATCTTCTTTACGGATCAAGTCCTCAATACTAATTTCGCCTTCTGACGCCGTAATATCCGTACGGCGTTCATCTCCAAAGCGCTCCTTCACCTCGGCCAGCTCGTCTTTAACGATGCTACGCTGGCGAACTTCACTAGCTAAAATATCTTTGAGATCGGCAATTAGTTTCTGCAAACCGTCGTACTCTTCCCGCACTTTCTCGATTTCCAGACCAGTCAAACGCTGTAGTCGCATATCCAGGATAGCCTTTGCTTGCAGCTCACTAAGCTCGAACTGCGTCATCAGTCCAGATCGCGCCTCGTCGGGCGTCTGCGAGTTTCTGATTAACTTAATGACTTCATCCAAATGATCCAGGGCAATCAGCAAGCCTTCCAGAATATGAGCTCGTTCTTCTGCTTTACGCAAATCGTAGCGCGTGCGACGAATAATCACTTCCAGTCGGAACTTAATAAACTCCTCGATCTGATCTTTCAAATTGAGGGTCATCGGCCGACCATTCACCAGGGCCACGTTATTGACGCCATAAGAGGTCTGTAGCGGAGAGTATTTATATAATTGATTCAAGACGACGTTGGCCACCGCATCTCTGTGTACTTCTACGACTACCCGAAATCCCTGACGGCCTGATTCATCCCGAACCGTTAAAATACCGGGAACTTTCTCTTCATTTTTTAGATCGGCAATCTTACTCACCAGATTTGCCCGGGAGACTTGATAGGGTATTTCGGTAATAATGATGGTTTCCTTACCCGTTTTGGAAGTCTCAATATTGGCTCTGCCCCGCAGCACAATGCGCCCGCGACCAGTACGAAAAGCGTCTCGAATCCCCTCCAGGCCATAAATGATACCACCGGTGGGGAAATCCGGAGCCTTGATGTGCTCCATCAATTCATCAATGGTGATTTCCGGGTTGTCTACCGTCGCCGCAATACCATCTACCACTTCGGATAGATTATGAGGCAACATATTGGTAGCCATACCTACGGCAATCCCCGAAGCCCCGTTCACCAATAAATTGGGAACCTTGGTGGGTAAAACGGTGGGTTCTTCCAGCGTATCGTCAAAATTCAATGCGAAATCGACGGTTTCTTTACCTAAATCTGCAAGAATATCATCCGCGATTCGCTTTAAGCGAGCTTCGGTATAACGCATGGCGGCTGGACCGTCCCCATCTACGGAACCAAAGTTACCCTGCCCATCCACTAATGGATAACGGAGGGACCATTCCTGAGCCATCCTGACCATTGTGTCATACACAGAAGAATCACCGTGTGGGTGATACTTACCTAAAACTTCCCCAACAATACGGGCCGATTTCTTGTGTGATTTATTATAAGTTAAGCCCAGTCCAGACATGCCGTATAAAACCCGTCGATGTACGGGTTTCAATCCATCTCTTACGTCTGGTAGTGCTCGAGAAATGATGACTGACATTGAATAATCAATGTAAGCAGACTTCATTTCCTCTTCAATATTAATAGGAATGATGCGTTGACTCAAAGTCCCTGATTTTTACTTTCAATAATCGCTAACAAGGTCCTTTTGACCTCCGAAAATGTAATTTTTTAAAGACAGGCAAATTTACGAATTTACGTTCAATTTACAGAACAAACTTACACCTTTATGCTGTTAAGTAAATCGTAAATTAATACGGCACCATACTGGTCTGTAAATAAAGCGTCATAAAACGTAAAAGTAAGCAACTATCCTCTGCAATAGCTTTTAAATAAAGTCTATTCCATCAGGATTATTTTACCTTTGCAGAAAATTTAAACCAATGAACGAGGTCAAGCCATACGAATCAGAAAAAGACGGTAAGAAAAGCCAGGTATCCCGCATGTTCAATCGCATTGCGCCTTATTACGACTTTTTAAACCGCTTACTCTCTCTCGGAATTGATACCCGTTGGCGTAAAAAGGCGATTCAGCAACTTCAAACGACCCAACCCCAAATCATCCTGGATGTCGCTACCGGGACGGCTGACGTAGCGATAGAAACGGCGAAAAAGTTAGATCCTGAAAAAATTATTGGTTTGGATATTTCTGCCGAGATGCTACAGATTGGTCGCCAAAAAATTAAAAAAAGAGGACTGGATACGATAATTACCCTTGAAGAAGGCGATTCCGAGGCCCTACCCTATCCGGACGCCAGCTTTGATGCCGTCAGTGTAGCCTTTGGTGTGCGCAACTTTGAAAATCTGGAAAAAGGCTTACAGGAAATGCGGCGCGTATTAAAAGATGATGGGCAAATTGTTATTCTGGAATTCTCCAAACCCCGGATTTTCCCCATAAAACAACTATTTAATGCCTACTTTAAATACCTTTTACCACTCATTGGTCGTTTAACCTCCAAAGACCCGAAGGCCTACAGTTACTTGTATGAATCTGTCCAGGCCTTTCCCGACGGGCAAGACTTTGTGAACATATTAGCGAAAACAGGTTTTAAATCGAATCAATGTACTCCATTAACACTAGGCATTTGCTCCCTATACTCCGCGCGCAAATCATAATTGGTATTTGTCTGCTGATGACCACTGGCCTGGATGCTCAAAAATTCAGGGGGAATTACAATTTTCTCGACTACCAGCAAAAACCTTATTATTTTGGAATTACACTAGCTTCTAATACAGCTAGCTTTAAGCCTTTTCGCTCCAGAGAATTTTTGGAAAGTGAGAATATCAGTATTATTGAATCGGCGGGAGGCCCGGGCTTCAACCTCGGAATCGTAACTAATTTGAAAATTGGTGATTATTTTGACTTCCGCTTCCTTCCTACCTTATCCTTTGCGGAAAGAAATATCACCTACAGTTCTCGGGCCTCTGGTGCTTTTGTTAATCAGCGCCGCGTCGAATCTGTCTTCGTTGAAATGCCTTTTCACCTACGCTACAAGTCGGCTCCTTTTAAGGATAAAAGAGCCTTCCTTATTGCCGGTGTAAAATATTCCTTTGACGTAGCCAGTGACTCGCGGGCTAAAAATGCCGAAGATTTAGTAAAAATCGCGCCTACTGATTTTTCTATTGAATACGGCGCGGGCATGCAATTCTTCTTCCCCTACTTTATCTTCTCGCCAGAAATCAAAATGTCACACGGTATTGGAAACACCTTAATCTACAACAATACGGTAGAGGAATCTACGGTTCTGGAGAAACTACTTTCCCGAACCTTTACGATTTCCTTTCATTTTGAAGGATAGAAATAGTCAGGCGCAAAAGCGATTGGTCCGTGCTATCAAATCTGGAAAAAACGACATGAAAGTTTCACTAAGATGCTCCTCTTCATTATGCAGGCTATCTGCCACATTCAATAGCCACTCCGGTCGACTAGCTCGCCTGCTGAGGCCTTCAATGGCGTAAAGCAAGCCAGAGATGCTGCCGTAAGAGGCCAACCAATCTCCTTCCACCATCCGTATGACACGCGGCTGTATTTTTAAAGGCATCTGATTTAGATGTGATGTTAATATTTTATATATCCGCTGTCGAAAGTCAGAAAAAGGTTCTTCCGTAAATTGCGACCAGTTATGAATAAGAAAATAATCGTAAAAAACATCAAGCACCACCGAAGCGTACTTGCGGTGATAGGGCTGTAGAATTCTTACCCCTTGCACCACGCTAGGATGCTGATCTGTGAAGGTATCGATCAATCGATGAAATTGCACACCGGCGTGGTACGATCTGGGCAGATCCTCCGTCTCCCGCTTATTCAGAAAATCCGTGAGAAAGTTACCAACCATCAGGGAGTCATCAGAACAGGAAAGAAAAAGATGTGCCAAAAAATTCATATTACCGGGTAACTAAGAAAATAAGTGGATAACGCCAGGAAAGAATATAACAGTTAGTAAAAAAATAAGTTGAATAATGACAAAAGGTAAAATACCCCGGTATAGTTGTCCCGTAGTAACCTCGGGTGGCGCTACCCCTTTGAGGTAAAACAAAGAAAAGCCGAAGGGGGGAGATAAAAAAGACGTTTGTAAGTTAAGCCCCAGGAGGATACCGATCCAAATCAAACTAATATCAAAGCGTACAAATATGGGGGCTACCACGGGTACGATAATAAAAATGATTTCGATAAAATCTATGAAAAAGCCCGCTACAAATACAACGAGCATCACCAGCAAAAGAAATTGATTGGCAGTAAGGTTGGCCCCCTCAATCAATTCGATCAAATACTGATCACCTCCCATCTCTCTAAACACAAAAGAAAAAGTAGTTGCCCCAACCAGTATAATAAACACCATACTGGTCAGGTGGGTAGTCTGCCTCACCACCGCTCGCAGCGTTTCCCAATTTAACCGGCCTTCCAGAAGCGTCAAAATGGTAGCACCCATAGCACCCACCGCGGCGGCCTCGGTAGGTGAGGCAATTCCAGCAAAAATAGAACCCAAAACGGCCACAATGAGTAGAAATGGTAAAAAGAAAGCCCGAAATACCTTTAAACCGTATCCGTCCTTTTTAAAGGCGGCAATCTCTTCGGCGGGCATAGGAGGGGCTTTTTGGGGTCGGATGCGGGAATAAATCCATACATAAGCAATATAAACGAGTACCAATAAACCTCCAGGTAAAAGAGCAGCAGCGAATAACTTCCCAACGGATACATTCAACACACTGGCTAATAAAACCAGTACTACCGAAGGTGGTATGATTTGCCCCAAAGTGCCCGAGGCTGCAATCACTCCCGTAGCCAGCTCCGGAGCGTAGCCTCGCTTGAGCATCGTGGGCAGACTGATTAATCCCATCGTAATGACAGTAGCCCCCACGATTCCCGTAGAAGCAGCCAAAAGCGCGCCCACGATAACTACCGAAATAGCTAAACCACCGTGCATCCGGCCAAATAGGATGGCCATGGTTTCCAGTAAACTCTCCGCCAGCCCAGATTTCTCCAACATAATCCCCATAAAAATAAATAGAGGTACTGCCAACAAAACATAGTTCTGCATAATTCCATAAATACGGGGTGGCAGTGCTGAAAAGGCCTCCACATCTAAAAAGCACAAAGCATAGATCATGGAAAGACCGCCCAGGGTAAAGGCAACCGGATAACCGTAAAGGATGAGGACAAAAATGCTAACAAAGAGAATAATCGCAATGATTTCCATAAACAGGTTTTAGGCAGTTTCCTCTTCTTTATTATTTAAAACTAGTGCAGCATGAATCAGACTGGAAAGTCCCTGTAGAAATAAAAGGAACATACCCAAAACCATGGCAAACTTTACCAGGTAGCGCATGGGTAAGCCGCCGGGGTCCGGAGAAGTTTCCCCCGTCTGCCAGGAATCCAAACTGAAATAAAAGGCAAAGTAACAAAGGATAGCCGACCAGGGAATCAGGAATAGCAGACTCCCCACAAAATTAACCAAAGCCTGATCTCTCCTGGAGAAATTGGCATAGAATAAATCTACCCGTACGTGACGATCGTGTTTTAGCGCATACCCTGCTCCCAGAAGAAAAACAGTGGCAAATAAATGCCATTCCAATTCGTTGACCCAGGAAGCCGTCTGATTAAACAAATAGCGGGTCACCACATCAAAGCAGACCAAGAATACCAACGCTAAGTTTAGCCAGGAAACGGCCCGGCCGACCTGCTCATTAATCGTATCAATTCCCTTAGCCAGTTTTGCACCAATTGCTTCCATATTTGCTATTTTCCATTCCCCAGCAAAATAGAAAGCCCGTTTGACTTTTGGAAAGATTCCGTATTATTTTCTAACAGACAGAAAAAAGCCTTTCCAGCAATAAAGTGGAAAGGCCAAGGCAATTAGAGAAAATATAAGCCGATTAACAGTCAGGATTTTCTTATGGATTAACGATCATATTTGTCTAGGTTTAGTTCTTCAATGATTTGGATCAATTTGTGGGGATAGCGGCTGTCCGTCGCGTAGCCTGCCGCTTTTAAACCGTAGGCCCAGGCCTCATAATCCCGGGGATTTAATTCAAATAGTCCTCGGTACCGTCCGGCATTAGTCAGCAGCAAGGAATGCTCACGATAACTATCGTATACCGATTCAAATACCCGGAACATATCGTATACATCATCGTCGGTATAATTACGGCAGGTACAGCCCCGACATTTGGAGCGACATTTGATTCCGAAGTGATTCAGGGATTCTCTGGCTAACTTGCTATCCCCGGCATTAGATTCCAACAATCCCTGAGCCAGGGTGATACTCGCGGGAATACCATATTTCTCCATCTCTTGAATAGCAATCGGTGCGTAAGCACGAACGTAATCTTTACACACCTTCAACTTTGCGCGAATCACCGACCTGGGGATCCCCTTTCGCTCACCATAGTCCGGGCTCAGTACGGGAGTCAGATTCGAAATGCTGAACCCTTCTCCCCCTCCTTTTGGGGCAGTGGTTTTATAAGCTACCTTACTGGCTTTGGGTAACATTTGCATACTGCTCACTGGAGGGGAGCCCTCATCAAAGCCGAATTTGATGCTGATGTTTTTATTGAGGACAATGTGTAAAGCCAGGTAAAGTAATACCGCATTAAACCATTGCCTTTGTAAGAATTGACCGGCTCTCTTCATCTTTTGCCAGCTGTCCTGTGATTTTGTATAATTGATATCCATGATGACCCTTTTGTTTGAAACAAAAATAAAACTTATTGTTTTAATTATCAAACAAAACAAACATTTTTTGTTTTAAAATATTTTGGCACGCTCCCGCTTTTCATTTTACTTCGTGTGAATTTTACACTACCTTTGCGAGGCAAAATATTTAGCACTATGATTATTGTTGCGGATAGTGGTTCTACGAAGACGGACTGGATGTTCCTGAGAGACGCCTCGTCTGAAGCTATGGAATTCAGTTCCATGGGCTTCAATCCTATTTACCATTCTTCTAAATTAATACAAGAAGAAACCGAAGCCACATTTGCGGAAGCTGATTTCAACAAAAGTCAGGTAAAAGCCGCCTATTATTACGGTACGGCGATTTGGGACTCCGAAAAGGCAAAAGTGGTAGAAAGTGCGCTGCAAGCGGTATTCACACAAGCTAAAATTGAAGTGCACCACGATCTATTGGGCGCTGCCAGAGCTACCTCCGGTGACGAGCCCGGTATTTCCTGTATTATTGGCACGGGTTCTAACACCTGTAGCTATGATGGCCAAAAGATTACCGACAATGTCACCAATCTTGGGTATTTCCTGGGAGACGAAGGCAGTGGAGCTCACCTGGGCAAAGCACTGGTTAAAGCCTATTTTTACCGGGAGCTCCCCAATAATTTAAGGCAAGAGCTAGAGCAAGTTGTTCCGGGCGGAAAGTCAGAATTTCTATCGAATATATATGGAGAAAATACATCGCCAAATGTGTATCTTGCCTCGCTAACGAAATTCATTGGAGAACATAAAGACCACTTTTTTATGCGTGGTTTGATTTACACTTCTTTTGCGGAGTTTATCGACCGCCATGTACGAAAATACCCTAAGCACCTTTCGTTACCCATTCATTTCATTGGATCGGTAGCTTATCACTTTCAGGATTTTCTTAAGATCATCCTGGAAGAAAGAGGAATGCAAGCAGGCGTATTTATAAAAAAACCGATTGACACCCTCGTGGATTATCATCGGTCGGCAATCTTTCAATAGGAAAGCCCTATTAAACACAGCAAAATAATGAGTGAGGATATTAAAAGAATAGCTGTAATGACCTCCGGTGGCGATGCCCCCGGCATGAACGCCGCTCTGCGCGCGGTAGTCAGGACTGCCTCTTATCACGATTTACACGTCTATGGTATTTTCAGAGGCTACGATGGCTTAATTGATGGTGAGCTCAAGCGACTGGAGCGAAGTAACGTGGGTAATATTATCCACCGGGGTGGTACTATATTAAAAACTGCCCGTAGCGAGCGTTTTCGCACAACAGAGGGCCGAAAAATGGCCTACGAATCCCTGCAGGCCTTCGATATTGATGCGCTGATTGCTATTGGCGGGAATGGTACTTTTACCGGAGCCGATATCTTTTCTAAAGAATACAACATACCCGTTATCGGTATACCCGGTACCATTGATAATGATCTTTACGGTACCGATCTGACCATTGGTTTTGATACGGCTGTGAATACTGCCATTGAAGCGGTAGACCGTATACGGGATACGGCCGACTCCCATCAACGTCTATTCTTCATTGAAGTAATGGGCCGACATGCTGGCTACATTGCTTTACACACAGGTATTGCCAGTGGTGCCGAAAGTATCCTGATTCCCGAAACGGAGACCTCTATCGACAAGGTAGTAGACCACTTGCGTAAAACCGCTAAGCGCAAAAAACTATTCAGCCTAGTCATTGTAGCAGAAGGTAATAAGACTGGTGGTGCCTTTGAAGTAGTGGATCTCATGAAAGAGGTGGATCCTGATATTGACCCCAGGGTTACGGTCATTGGCCATCTTCAACGAGGGGGGTCCCCCAACTGTGTGGATCGGGTGCTGGCCAGCCGCCTGGGCTACGCCGCCGTAGAGTCCATCCGCAGGGGAGAAAGTAATGTCATGGTTGGCCTGATCGATAATAAAATCATTTGTACACCCTTTGCGGATGCCATCGCCAAACAGAAGCCTATTGAAGAAGATCTGATCAAAATGGCAGAAATCCTAAGTCTGTAAATTTATTATCCGACTTTTCTGGCTCGCTATTCTTCCTGCTTTAGCACCGCATATTTTCCGGTGTTCCACCCGTGAACGAGCAAATAAAGCTGTTGGGTGCCATTAGCACCAGTCACATGATGGGGCCAAACCTGGTGAATATTCGTGAGCAGGGGAATTCCGAAATCTCCCGGAATGATCGTAGTCTCTAATTCTTCCCCGTTGTGAATATAAATGGGAGCAGATTTTTCATTGCCAATTGGACGGAGTCCGTTAAAAAAGAAATGCTCGCCGGAAAAAGACACATTACAAATCAGACTTCCTTCGGGGATATCTTCCATTTTCTCAACAAAGCCACCATCCTTTCTAAAAGTCACGATTTCTCCCAATGCCCGGTTGGCGACGTAGAGTTGTCCATTATGGGCATATATCCCATGGGCTGTCTGAAATTGTCCGGGCGCATTACCTTTACCTCCCCAGGCTAAATTATTCCAGGACCAAGAGCCATCTTCTTCTTTGATAGTCAGCACGAAATCTCCTCTTGAATAACCATGGACTGCGTAAAGAATACCGTCGAGATAAGTCACATCTGTAATACCGAAATTACTTCCGGGACCCCTAAAAAAGTCATTGGCCGGTAAAAAGTCGAATTCGTCACCGCTGGGTTTGAGAATATCACTGATAATATTCCCCCTGGTATCCAGCACCAGTACTCTTTTATCGTTTTGCGCAACGGCCAAATGTTTTTTCCCTTTGTGCACAAAAAAGACGATGCCGTGAATATTGTCTTTCAATCGATCATCCGACCCTATCTTTGTCCAGGTCTTCAGATCAGGGCTGATAGAACAAAGTCCATAGCCCGGAATACCCGTATAAACCACTCCCGTTTCGGGATCTTCGGTAAAGCCACCGTGCATTTGGGCTTCAAATGGCCTGGCAGCTTCGGGCAAAGCGCTAGTAAGTTCCTTATCCCAGGAAAAAACAAACCGTTTTTTCCCATTGATTACCTCGACCAAATCAGGCGTTTGCCCCGTAGAAGCATCCCTTAACAAAGCGCGGTGGCCAAAAGGATCCGAGAGAGTTGGCGCAATTTGAGACCACAATGGCTGCGTCAGTAGCAAAGCAAGCAAAACGAAAGAAGATTTTCGAAGTCTAAGAAGGAATTTCCACACAATACTGGTATTTTATAAACGATTGCTTAACTTAGTAAAAAATTCGGCAAGCGCCTCATGACTTCCATAAAAAATTTTCCATTTTGGGCAATCGCCCTATTTTTAGCGGTAACAGGATCACTACTCTTTTGGTTTGCATCCCAAAAAGAGCTTATTCAGACCAGTGAATCACAAGGGGTAGATTACAATTTTCATATACGTCCCATCTTCTCAGATAAGTGTTTTAAATGCCATGGCCCGGATGATAATAAAAGGGAAGCGGGTCTGCGCTTAGACACAGAAAAGGGCGCTTTCTCGCCATTGGAAGATCAACCCGGAAGATTTGCCATCGTACCCGGTGACCTGTCTAAATCTACCCTGTGGGAACGCATCAATCATACCGATCCACAGCAGATCATGCCCCCGCCGTCAGAGAATCTAGCCCTAAATGAAACAGAAAAAAACCTGATCAAGCGTTGGATAGAGGAAGGTGCAGTCTACAAAAAGCACTGGGCCTTTATTCCCCCAGCCTTGCCCAATAACCCTATCCCTGCTCCCCAAAAGTGGGGGGATAATGAGGTGGACTACTTTATCCTGAAGAAAATGACAACTGCCGGACTAAGCCCCGCACCACGCGCCGATAAAGCCCACCTGCTCAAGCGTCTATCCTTTGACCTTACCGGACTCCCTCCCTCTCTTGAACTCCAAAAACAATTCATGGCGGATCAAAGTCCGGAGGCTTACGAAAAAATAGTTGATCAATTACTTGCCAGCCCCCATTATGGAGAGAAGATGGCCATTCAATGGTTAGATGTCGCTCGCTACGCCGACTCGCACGGTTACCAGGATGATGGCTATCGCTCGATGTGGCCCTGGCGAGACTGGGTCATCCACGCTTTTAATGAAAATTACCCCTACGACAAATTCGTGACCTACCAACTGGCCGGCGATCTCTTACCAGAACCCAACAAAGAGATGCTGCTGGCTACTGGCTTTAATCGAAACCATAAAATCACCCAGGAGGGAGGTGTGATTGATGAAGAGTACCGCGTAGAATACGTGACAGATCGAACCAATACTTTCGGCAAAGCCTTTTTGGGGATGACCTTCGAATGTGCTAAATGCCACGACCATAAATACGATCCCATCTCACAAGAAGATTACTTCCGCACCTTTGCTTTCTTTAACCAGGTACCGGAAAAAGGAATATACGGCACCATTGACGCTTCGTTTGCGGACCCGCCTAATATGGCCATTGAAGCGGAAGATGTAGCCGCTATTCTGGACTTTGTCAACAAGAAAGACACCATGCCCTTACAGGTTATGATCATGCAAGATTCCGCCAATATGAGAACCACGCATATACTGGAACGGGGCAGCTACGACGCACGGGGCAAAGAAGTTAAACCCGGCACACCAAAGGCCATTATGCCTTTTGATTCAGAACAGTTTACCCCCAATCGACTTGGGCTATCCGAATGGTTGTTCGAGGAGGACAACCCCCTAACCGCCCGAGTATTTGTCAATCGGGTCTGGCAGGAATTCTTTGGCCAGGGCCTGGTCCCCACCACGGGAGATTTTGGCATGCAGGGTGATTTCCCCTCGAATCCAGCGCTATTAGACTGGCTGGCAGTGCAGTTTAAGGGTTCGGACTGGGATATCAAACAACTGGTCAAGATCATCGTGCTCTCCGCGACCTACCAGCAATCTGCAGAAATTACGGCGGATAAACTCAAAAAGGACCCGGAGAATATCTTTCTTTCCAGGTTTCCCAGAATCAGATTACCCGCCGAGTTGGTCAGGGATCACGTTCTTGCCAGCAGCGGCTTGCTGAACCGTGAAATTGGAGGGCCCAGCGTCAAGCCCTATCAGCCCGATGGCATTTGGGAGGTAGCCACCTCGGGCCGGGGCACACTTGCTGAATATCGACAGGACCACGGATCTGATCTGTATCGCAGAGGGATGTACGTATTTATTAAAAGAACCGTTCCGCCCCCCGCTATGCTCATGTTCGATGCCTCGAGCCGGGATCAATGCGAGGTGAAAAGGCTAAGCACTAATACCCCGCTTCAGGCTTTGGTCATGCTGAATGATCCGCATGTACTGGAAGCAGCCAGAGTTTTGGCAGAAGGCCTAATGAAAAATGACCTGGAAGTAGAAGAGAAAATTGAAAAAGCATTTCAACAGATCATTTGTCGTGAAATCAAAGCGGAAGAAAAACAAGTGCTAGCTGAATACTTTCAAGAAGAATTAGCCTTTTTCCAGGAAGCACCTAAGGATGCCGAAAAGTTGCTCGACGTCGGTGAATACCAGCGATCAAAAGAATTGGAATTATCAAATACCGCAGCACTTATGCAGGTAATCCACACGATATACAATCTGGAAGAAGCCCTTATGAAGACCTAGTGATAAGTCTGAATTATATAGCAAAAAACGAATAGGATGTCAAACGAATTTCTACGGCACCGACTACATATTAACCGCAGACATTTTCTGGGTAAATTAAGCCTGGGTCTGGGTAGCGCGGCCCTGGGTTCCCTGCTAATGCCCGATCTCTTTAGTGGAAAAGAAGCATCAGATCAGGTCCCCATTGGACTACCCCATTTTGCTCCCAAAGCGAAAAGAATTATCTACTTATTCCAAAACGGAGCCCCCTCCCAACTGGAAAGCTTTGACTATAAACCCAAACTCCGCGAGCTGCACGGACAAGACCTGCCGGCGTCCATCCGGGACGGACAAAGACTGACGGGTATGACCTCTGAGCAGGAAAAATTCCCCCTGGTGGGATCGACTTTTGATTTCAAACAATACGGAGAATCCGGGACCTGGATCAGTGAATTATTTCCCAATATTGGAAAAATAGCCGACGAGATTTGTGTGATCAAAACTATGCATACGGAGGCCATTAATCACGATCCCGCGCTTACTTTCATGCAGACCGGGGCCCAACAGGGGAATCGACCTAGTATGGGAGCCTGGATGAGTTACGGCCTGGGGAGTGACAACCAAAACCTTCCTAACTTTTGCGTACTACTCTCCCGCGGCCGGGGTAATGGCCAGGGGGTCTATTCCAAATTATGGACCAATGGCTTCCTGGATAGCATCCACCAGGGCGTACAATTCAGTGCGAGTGAGGAACCCGTACTCTACCTGAATGATCCCGACGGATTGAATCGGCAGAGCCGACGGCGTATGTTGGATAAACTGGCCCAACTCAATGATATGAATTACCAAGACTTCGGCGATCCGGAGATTTACTCCAAAATACAACAGTATGAAATGGCCTATCGTATGCAAACGGCCGTACCGGAACTCACGGACCTGAGCAAGGAACCTAAAAGCATCATCAAAATGTATGGTTCAGACGCACTCGTGCCGGGCACCTACGCCGCCAATTGTTTGCTGGCCAGAAAGCTATCCGAAGCAGGTGTGCGGTTTGTTCAACTCTACCATCAGGGCTGGGATCAACACGGCAATTTGGCTGGTGAAATGAAATTACAAGCCCAGGATGTAGATCGGGCATCGGCGGCTCTGGTTATGGACCTAAAACAAAGAGGCTTGCTGGACGAAACCCTGGTCATCTGGGGTGGTGAATTCGGCAGAACCAATTATTGTCAGGGCAAACTTAGTAAGGATGTTTACGGAAGAGACCACCATCCCCGCTGTTATTCTATCTGGATGGCCGGCGGTGGGATTAAATCTGGCCTCACCTTTGGAGAAACCGATGAATTGGGCTACAATATCGTTAAGGATCCCGTACACGTTCACGATTTCCATGCCACCATCTTGCATTTGATGGGTATGCAGCATGAGAAATTGACCTACAAACATTTAGGAAGACGATATCGCCTGACCGATGTCGCCGGGAAAGTAATCCCCGGAATTATTGCTTAAAAGTAGCTATTGATGAAGCGAATCACAGGCCTTATTGATTATACGATATTCTTTCTCTTGGGATTCCTGAGCTTCTTGGTGCTCTTTGAATCATTGGTGCAAATCCCTACAATATTACAAGTAGTAGGTCGTCTACACCCCATGGTGTTGCATTTACCGATTGGGTTCCTGATCGTCCTGGCCTTACTCCCCCTGGTTCGTTCCAGCTTTCCGGAAAATAGTTACCATGACCTCCAGTTATTTCTATTGCGACTTTCCGTTCTTGGCCTCTTGTTTTCGGCTATTGCCGGTTTTTTTCTGGCACAAGAATCGGGTTATCAGAGCAATTTAGTAGCCAACCATAAATGGGCCGCCATGGCTAGTAGCTACATTGGATACGGGTTGCTCCTCCTCAAAAAATACTTTCCCCAAAGACAAAAAATATTTAATCTGACGCTTCTATTTAATGTGATAGCACTATTAATTACCGGACATTTAGGAGGTAACCTTACCCACGGAAAAGACTACCTGACGGAGCCCTTAAAAAAGAAAAAGTCACTTCCCATTACCCCTCAGTCTAAAGTATTCGAAGCGGTCATTCTGCCCGTTCTGGAAGCGAAATGTACGAAATGCCATAATCCGGGCAAGAAAAAGGGAGGTTTGTCTATGGTGAGTATTGAGGCCATCCTTAAAGGAGGTAAAAACGGCCCCATTTGGGAAGCCGGACAAGCCAAAAACAGTGCAATGCTACAGCGAATCCACCTTCCCCTGTCCGCAGAAGAACATATGCCTCCAGAGGGCCAGACACAGCTTAGCAAAGCCGAAATTGACCTGATTCATCACTGGATAAAAGCCGGAGCTGAACTGGAAACCAGTATACAAAGGCTTAATGAGCAGGATAGCTTGTACCTGGCCCTGGCTCCCTGGCTGGAAAAATCAAAAAATACGCAGTCACAAGCAGAAGCCTATGCCTTCGAGCCCGCCGGGCTTCAAACTATCAAGGAATTGAATACACCCTACCGCACGGTCCAGCCGATTGCCCAGGGTTCTCCTGCCCTTTCGGTATCCTTTTTTCTTCAGCAGGCTTTTCAGCCTTCTTTTTTAGAGGAATTATCTGCCGTTCGCAAGCAAATCGTCAGCATCAACCTGAGTAATATGCCAATTGACGATGAAACGTTGTCCGCATTAGACCGATTCCCACATCTGGAAAAAATAATCCTAAATGGCACCCAGATCTCCGGCGCTTCCCTGGAGCAGTTAAGTGAGTGCCCACAGCTAAAGGAAATTGCGGTCAGCAATACGGATATTGGCAAAGAGGATTTATTCGCTTTAGCAACATCATCCCGTCTGGAAAAGATTTATGCCTGGGAAACCAAAGTACTCCCGGAAGACCTGCCCGAGTTAGCTAAGCAGCTACCGGGCGTAAGCTTCGAATTGGGTTATCAAGCACCTCCTGGCGAAATGCTACAGCTAAGTCCACCTCAATTAATCAATGACCAGGCCGTGCTGGAAGCAGGAGGCAAAGTCTTATTAAATACCAAATTTCCCGGAGCGGAAATCAGATACACAATAGATGGTTCGGATCCAGACAGCCTCTCCTCTCCTCTCTTTTCTGCCCCACTTTCTATTAGCCGTGTAAGTACGATCAAGGCTCAAACCTTCAGCCCAGGCTGGTTGTCCAGTGAAGTAGCTACCTTCAGCTTATTCCCAAGCGGAAAAACGCCTGACACGACTATGCTCTTGAATGAACCAAATCCTCAATATAAAGGGGACGGTGCCAGCATACTGACGGATAAGCAAAAGGGTAAGATTGGTAATTTTAGGTCCCCGGCCTGGCAAGGATATCTGGAGCATCCCTTGTCTGTCGTTTTTTACTTTGGCGCCACGCCACCCCTTATTAGCGAAATAGTGGGTAGCTTTGGTCAAAATATTGGTCCCGAAATTTTTCTGCCCCGGCAAGTAAGTGTTTATGGCGGGGAAACTCCGAATCAGATGCAATTACTAGGACGCGTGCAACCCGATTTGCCCGATGGGTACCAGGCGAATAAAATCGAAGGGATTTCGGTAAAAATTAAGGCCTCCAACTTTTCTTACTATAAGTTAGAGGCCCTACCCCATCCAAGCTTACCACGATGGCATCAGGGTTATGCCCCTGACCGAAAAACCTGGATTTTTATTGATGAAGTCTTCTTCTATTAAAAGGATACATTCTCTACTATTTCTAATCCATACCCCACCAGCCCTATTCGTTTTTTGGGATTATTGGTCAGCAAACGCATTTTTCCAATGCCCAGATCCCGTAATATTTGTGCGCCGACACCGAAATCCCGCTGCAACATGTCTTCACCGTTTCGCTTAGACTGACTAGCTTCGTCTTTGAAAGCACGTAATCCATTAATCAGACCAGCCGCGCTGTCTTTTTCATTATGACGCATATACAGCAGAATGCCCTGTTCCTCTTTTGCAATTCTTTTCACCGCATTCTGCAGGGTGTCCCCGTAATTTTCGAACATGGTTCCAAAAATTTCCAGCATCTCGGAAGCCGATTGCACCCGGACCAGGACGGGGTCATCCGCCTCCCAGGAGCCTTTCGTAATGGCCAAATGAATATCTCCGGTGGTAATTTGCTCAAAAGCGATCACCCGGAAAGGACCAAATTCGGTATCCATCTCTACTTCCATTTCTTTCTTAATCAATCGCTCATTGCGCATGCGAAACTCGACCAAATCTTTGATCGTAATAATCTTTAAATCATGTTCTTCGGCAATGTCGGATAATTGAGGCATACGAGCCATGGTACCGTCCGGATTTAGGATTTCGACCAGCACCCCTGCGGGAGAAAACCCAGCCATACGCGCTAAATCAATAGCTGCCTCAGTATGGCCCGTACGACGTAAGACGCCCCCCTTTTTAGCCCGCAGTGGAAAAATATGCCCCGGACGAGCATAATCTTCCGGCCGGGTTTTATGATCCGTAAGTTTACGAATACCAGTAGCCCGGTCGTAAGCTGAAATGCCGGTAGTACAACCGTGCCCAATCAGGTCTATCGAAATGGTAAAGGCCGTTTCGTGTAAAGCCGTATTGGAAGACACCATCATGGGTAGTTTGAGCTCGTCGGCCCGATCCTCATCAATCGGTGCACAGATCAAGCCACGACCGTGGGTAGCCATAAAATTGATGATCTCCGGTGTGATGGTTTCTGCGGCACAGATAAAATCGCCTTCGTTTTCGCGGTCTTCATCATCAACCACAATGATGACTTTACCCGCCTTGATATCTTCAATGGCTTCTTCGATTGTATTCACAGTGTAATTTTCTTTTAATTTATTTTCTTTCTGTAGGTTGCCAGACATTACTTTTTATTCCTTTTAGATATTTAAAAAAACCTGCCAACAGGGCTATATTCATCAACATAAAATACCGTAGTGCACGCAGTGGATGCCAATTTATCCCCCATAAAGAAAGGATCGCGTCCAGTCCTGGAAATAGCAACCAAAAGGCTCCTAAACTTAGTAACAGGACTTGTCCAATGAAGTTGCCATAAAGCGCAAGTATCCCGGCTCCCAATAACATACTCCCCATTAAAAAGGGGCCAAACCATCGCAGTACTTTATGAGAAATAAAAGAAAAAGCCAGGCGTTTTCCGGGAGGCCAACACAAATGACCAAAGCGGCGAAGGTTTTGGTAGTTCCCCGCAGAGATACGCTTTTTTCGGCGGAATTCCTCCCGAATGGTATGATTAACGGCCTCATAACACTGCGCCTCCAGATCATTAATGGCCTTTCCTCCCCGCTCGAAAGCCTGCATAGCAATATAAAAATCGTCAACGAGAAAATTGGGCGGAACGGCCGCAAAATAATCCGACCGAATGGCGTAACAGCCACCAAAGGGCCCAATCATCGTTCCCCAGGCACGGCCCTCGTAATATTTTAGATAGACTTCACCGGATATATACTGATCTTCGGCCCGGGATATACCGCCCCTCTGCACCCCAGTATGACGCATATGGGCATCCACTAATGTAATCTCCGGACGTTTAAAATGACGAACCAACTGGTAAATGCTTTCGGGACTTAATAAGACATTGGCATCCGTGATGATCAATACGTGCTGCGCTCCCTCCCCGTGGTCTTTTTTAGCCTTTGCGGCCAATTCGTTGATCACCGGCGGCTTTCCCCGCCTTTTTCCGAAAGGGAAAAAATGAAAATCACTCCGCCCTTTCGCAAATTCTTCTACGATGGCATTGGTTCTATCCGTTGATTGATCCGAACCAAAATAAAAAGCCAGTTTCTCATCGGGATAGATCAGCGTTGTCAGACTAGAGAGCTTTTCGGCAATCACCTTCTCTTCGTTAAACAGGGAACATAGGATAGAGACCTGGGGAAGGTCCGGATCTGCTTTGGCAAAAAAAATAGCAGAGGCTTCTTTACGGTGAGCCAACCAACGCATCAGCCACGGATAAAGCAGGTAGGTATGCAACAAACCTAATAGCGGAAGTATAAAAAGTAACCAGGCCAGCAGTAGCATGTATTGAACATTAGTCAATTACAAAGAAAAGAAAGATTTTACTTTATCCCGGTGCTTTTTACCATCTTCATAGCCTACTTCCAGCATAATCTGTACCGCTGAACTGGAGAAATTGGCCGGTGACGGAATACTTCGACTAGGACGAATGATCAGGGTTTGTTCTTTATATTTCTTTTCCACCCGTAATTGCGAAGGACTATAGCGTACGATAGCGCCTACGTCAATGGCCAGTCCAAGATCAATAGCTTCTCCCTTAAGGGCCAGATCCAGGGGAAGGTTATTACCAATACCACCATCCAGATAGCTGGTCCCATCAATTTTGTAGGAGCCAAATGCCGGGAAACTCGCACTGGCTAAAATATAGTCTGCCAACTTACCTTGCGGGATTTCTGGTAAAGGAAATACATCAGTCCGCAATTTATTTAGGTTCCAGGCGGCCAGTACAAACTGATGGGGCGCTTCCCGAATTCGCTCTTCGGAGGTATGCTCAAATAAGCGCTCTATGAAGGGGTCTACCCGCACCTTAAAATTTTTTAGACTGTCCAAACCCAGGTCCAGATAATCTTTCCATTCCAGGTTCTTGAGGTTATCTGGTACGGCTTTGAACACTTCACCGGGTAACATTTGCCGCCACATATCAATAGCGGTCTCCGGTCCGTCGTTCCACTCCTGGATTAAAACGGCGGCATTGATCGCTCCGATTGAAACGCCAGCAACCGTATGCAAACGTCGCTCCAGGCCTAATTCTTTTAACCCTTCCCAGACCCCAATTTGATAGGCGCCTCTGGCACCGCCGCCTGATAAAACCAGACCTATATTTCTTTCTTCTTTATTCATCAAAAAATTCTGAAGGGTTAATAAGCGTTCCTTTTTGGACGCGTCCCTTTTCATTCGTCACGACGGTGGCCGCGGCGGTTTTGGGATCGTGCTCAAAAATCAGTAATCGATCTGGCTGATCCAGGACTTCTTCGTATAGAGCAGCTTTTTCCGCCAGGGTTTCCAATGGTCGGACGTCAAAAGCCATCACAAAGGGCATACTTAAGTGAAAACTAGAAGGTATAAGATCCACTGCATAGTATATTTTTTTATTCCCCTTTCGGAAAATAGGCATCATCATGGCTTCGGTATGACCATACAGGAAACGAACCTGAATGCCCGGCAGCCATTCCTGATCCTGTACTTCGTGGTCGATCATTTTGAGGACGCCGGCTTCTGCCAAAGGCACAAAATTTTCCTTAAGGAAAGAGGCTTTTTCACGGGCATTCGGTGAGCGCGCCCAGTCGTAATGCCGCTGGTTAGACCAGTAGGTGGCCCTGGGAAAGGTAGGCCCCAATTCTCCAGAAGCCTGATAAGAAACCGCTCCCCCTACGTGATCAAAATGTAAATGCGTCAAAAAAACATCAGTGATATCTTCAGCTCGTAGCCCCAGCTTCGCCAGAGACCCCAATAAGGTAGCTTCTCCGTGGGGCTCAAAATGAGCCCGGAACTTCTCTCCCTGTTTGTTTCCAATACCGGTATCAAAAAGAATTTTTCGCTCCCCGTGCTCTACCAAAAGGCAGCGCATGGACCAGGTACACATATTATTTTCATCCGCCTGATGATAGCGCTGCCACAACTGCTGGGGCACGACACCAAACATAGCTCCACCGTCCAACTTAAAAAACCCGGTATCTAGCGTATGTAACTGCATATTGAATAACAATTTTTTTCCATTAGCGGCCAAAACCGATTTGCTGATTATTCTTTCTGCCCATAGATTTCTTCAGGTCAGCCATCCGAATCGCGGTAGCCGCGGCCTCCACCCCCTTATTACCGTGCTTACCACCGGCGCGGTCCTCTGCTTGTTCTTCTGTGTTTGGGGTCAACACCCCGTAAATGCAGGGGATACCAGCTCCAATACCAAGACTTGTCAGCCCGCTTGCCACGGCATTATTAATGTATTCGTTGTGCTTGGTTTCCCCCTGGATCACACATCCGATACAGATAACCGCATCGAGAGTATAGCGGCCGACCAACAGACGAGCACCAGCGGTCAGTTCAAAAGCACCAGGTACCTGGATCAGCTGAATATTTTCTTCCTGCGCACCGTGCTTCTCCAGGGTGTCAATACAGCCCTGATACAAGGCATGGGTGATTTTCGCATTCCAGTCAGCAACGACGATACCAAATTTCAGATCCGAAGCGTCGGGTATGTCTGAAGCATCATAAGAGGATAGATTTTTTAGTGCGGTAGCCATTAGCTTGATTTATCGTTTATAAAATAAGACGCAAGTTTTTTAATACGAACAAAGGGCAAAGCTCTTTCGTTGAACTTTGCCCTTTGAAAATATAATTAATTATGGAGTTCTTATCCCTGCGTTTTAGCCAGGAACTTATCAATCTCCCGACCTTCGGCAGATTGTGGGTATTCGTCCTTAATTTTCTGGTAAGCATCTGCCGCAGCGGCTGTATTCCCATTACGTTCATGCAGCATACCTACTTTCTTTAAATAGTAGGGCGTCAGCAAATCATTATCACTGTTCGCTGCTTTTTTGTAATAGCTCATGGCTTGATCCATGTCCTGTAATTCGGAATAAGCATCCCCTAAAGCACCATTTTTCATAATGGTCATTTCAGGGCTATTAGCATTATAACTTTTCAGATAATCTGCTGCTGCCTCAAATTTACCCAGGTTCAGGTAAGAAACACCAATGTAGTAGTTAGCCAGATTAGCAGCTTTTGTACCACCGTACTGCTCCTGAATCCCCAGGAAACCAGGAAACATACTTCCAGGACTCGTGAGTGCATTGGCAAAAGAATCCCGCTCAAATTGCAACTGCGCCTGGTACATTTGCGCCATCGCTTCTTTCTCACGCGGCTTCATATATAGGCTACTGTAGACCAGGTATCCTCCCACCAGGACCACCAAACCAATAAGGGTACCCCAGATAATACGCTGGTTCTTTTCATAAAAACCCTGAAAATTATCGCGTACCTCTACAATATCCACTAATACCTCTTCTTCCTGTTTGTTTTTCTTTCTTCTTGCCATTTGTTTTAAATTAAAACGATTCAATATCTATGGAGAGCGCCCTAAAATGACGTCCCCTTATTTTGAGCCACGCAAAAATAAATAATCTTTTGTATTCCTGGCAATGATCTGTAAATTTGTTGAGCAGCTTTAACGTATTTCTACCAAAAAACAAGGAGAGACCGGTTAAAATCCAGTCTCTCCTCGTTTTTATAACAACTATGAGTTGCTTAGTCCGTAATAAACGGATAATCTTCCTGTAGGTAGTTATCAGTGAATAATTCTGACGGATCTGGGAAATCAGAAGATTCGGCAAATTTAATAGCCTCATCTACTTGTTCTTTAACCCGGCTCTGGATATCACCCATCTCATCTTCAGTAGCTATTTTTTCCTTGATTAATTTTGTTTCCAGTACTTTGATGGGATCGCGATCTTTGTAAGACTTTACTTCTTCTTTGGTCCGATATTTAGCAGGATCGGAAACGGAGTGGCCCTTATAGCGATAAGTGCGCATTTCCAGAAAATAAGGCCCCTTACCTGCCCGGATATGCTCCGCAGCGCGGCTTACCGCATCGTGCACGGCAGCGGGATCCATCCCGTCGACCGCCTCACTCGGCATATCGTAAGAAGCACCCAGTTTATATAACTCCTGCACATTTGAGGTTCTGGCTACCGATGTCCCCATTGCATATCCATTATTTTCGACAATGTAAAGCACGGGTAATTCCCAGGCCATTGCCATGTTGAAGGATTCGTGTAAGGATCCCTGGCGAGACGCACCATCCCCGAACATCGTCACACAAAGGTTCTTCGTTTCGTTATACTTTTCAGCGAAAGCGATACCCGTACCGATTGGTATTTGGGCACCCACGATTCCATTTCCTCCGAAGTATTTATTGGATATATCAAAGAAGTGCATAGAACCACCTTTCCCTTTTACGATACCCGTTTCCTTACCGAAAAGCTCCGCCATTGCCGCTTTCGGACTCACACCGCGGCCCAGGGCAATACCATGCTGACGGTAGGCGGTGACGATACCGTCTTCTTTGGTGATCGCCGACTCAATTCCCGCAGCGACGGCTTCCTGACCGATATAAACGTGACAGAACCCGCGAATCTTACGCTGTCCGTAGAGCATTAGAGCTTTCTCTTCAAACTTTCGAATCAAAAACATGAGCTCATACCACTTCAGGTAGGTTTCCTTATCAAAGGAGGGCTTATCAGATTTCTTTGTACTTGCTTTCTTCTTCGTTGCTGTGGCCATATGTCATTTTTTAGTCCCTATGTAATACTTTGTCAGCACTATTGTAATCGGACGAGTGCCGATAAGGTTTAATTTTATTAGTCTTTTGTTTAACTAACCCAAGGTTTTGAAGTATGTTTACAAAAGAACATCGGCAAAGATAAGGTAAAAAAACTGTTTTCCCGTAAGGAAGGTATGAAAATCACTTTACAACAAATTCAACTTACCAATTTTAAAAACTACGCCCGTGCTGATATAACCTGTAGTAGCGGAATCAATTGCCTAGTCGGCAAAAACGGCATGGGAAAGACCAATTTACTAGATGCCATTTACTACCTGTGCATGACCAAAAGCCATTTTAGCCTGACGGATCCCTATCTTGTACGCCACGAACAGGATTTCTTCCGCCTCAGTGGCCAATTTAAGACACCCTACGCCCAGAAAAAGATCGTTGCCAAATACCAATTGCGAAAAAAGAAAGTCTTTGAAGCCAATCAGGTGGCCTATACCCGACTGGCCGACCACATCGGCGAACTCCCCATCGTTATGGTAGCTCCGGACGATACGCAACTAGCTACCGATGGCAGCGAAACCCGACGTAAATTTATCGACAATACCCTTTCGCAAATTGACCCTGAGTATTTACAAAAGCTCATGGTATATAACAAATTGCTGAAACAGCGAAATGCCCTGCTCAAGAAAATGGGCGAAGAAAAAAAATTCCAAGCCGCCTTGATTGCAACCTACAACCAACAAATGGTGGAGCCAGCTCGCTTTATCTTCGAAAAAAGAACCGAATTCGCCAGGGTGCTCCAACCGGTATTCCAGGTGATGTACAAATATATCAGCAACGAATCAGAGACCGTGCAGTTAGGCTATAAATCGCCTTTGCAGACCAAAGACATGGCAGAAATCCTGCGCGACAACCAGGAAAAAGACCGTATCTTACAACGGACTACCTCGGGCATCCACCGTGATGATCTTACGTTTGAAATAGAAAATCGGCCCCTCAAAAAATTTGCCTCCCAGGGCCAGCTAAAATCTTATATACTTGCTCTGAAGTTGAGTCAGTATGAGATATTGCGAGAGTTCAAGGAGGTGGAGCCCATCCTCTTACTCGATGACATTTTCGACAAACTGGATCAGTACCGGGTCTTTCAACTGCTGGAATTATTGATTACGGGTAAGTTTGGGCAGGTTTTTCTCTCAGATACCAATGTCAACCGAGTGGCTAAAACACTGGAAAAGCTAGACGCAGAACACAAGCAATTCCTGGTAAAAGAAGGGAGTATAGAAGAACTGGCGGTCGAATAGGCGAAGTATTGACTTTTCAAGTTCAAGTGGATCATTTTTAAAAAAAGGTGTACATTGAATGGATACAGTCAATTACCAATTGACCACTCAAAATCTGTCCATTCACCAATTTATTTTATGGCAAAATACAAACCAACGGGGCGAAAAGCAGAAGACCAGCCGCTGAAAGAGGTGCTGGAAAAAATGCTGGAGGTTTATAAACTAAAAGGAAAACTAAACCAAAGTCGCATCAAAACGCTGTGGGGGGAAATGATGGGGCCTTCCATTGTCAAACATACCACCCATATTAAGATTCGCCGGCAACGACTCTACGTAGATATTGATTCTGCAGCCCTGCGCCAGGAGCTTTCCTTCGGTCGGGCCAAAATATTAAAAATGCTCAACAAAGAACTGGGCGAAAATTACCTGGAAGATGTTATTATCCGCTAAGTTTAGTCTGCTCAGAGGCCATCAGCTGCTGTTTTTTGCCCTCTTACTTTTCACTGTCGCCTGCTCCGAAGGGAACGAGGAAAACAAAAAGCCCTCAACGCTGAGCATCATTGCGGAGGTCAACTATCCCCTTCCCCAACCCGTATTGCTCCGCGATAATTTACCCAATGAACGGGGTAATCACCGACTCGACAGTCTGAAGTGGCAGCTGTTGAGCATGCAGGGGCTGGTCCCCTATTCTGCCAATTCGGGCTTTTTCATCCTGGGGAAAATCCAGGATACGCCGGGTGATTTCAGCAGTCTCGTTCTTTACGAGGAGAATCCATCCTATAATCGAGCCTGGATCGCCAATTACAATTCTACCGGTGCCATCCTCGATTACCGGCTGGTTTTTATGCAGCGCAGCGACGGGAAAGTCAGTCAGAGTGGCTATCTGGATGAAAATGTCCTGGAAATAAAAAAGGCAGCAACCAATACCATTAATTATCGGTTGTTACCTTCCGGACAGTTTAGCCCTATGTAAAGTTTAAGCTTTCGGACTTGGCTTGAGTTGCTTTACGCCACGCTCTGCTGTCTTGCGCTTTTTGCCTTTAGTCTTTATCGCATTCTCTACTGCTTTTTCGATATTGATAATGCCACCCGAAGCGCTCAGCTCGGAAAAGGAAACCTTTTCTTCCGTTCCCGGCTTGACGACCATCAGGTTGAGCTGCTGATCCGTAGAAGTCGCAATCACTTCCTTAACCTGTTCGGCAGTAAGGTCCGGGAAATAGGCTCTCAGCATAGCGGCTACACCCGCCACCATAGGAGAAGCCATACTTGTACCCGGATATCTGGCATAAGTATTATCCGGTGTAGTACTGTAGATGGCCGTTCCGGGGGCAAATACGTCGACGTATTCAGCGCTGTAATTTGAAAATTCAGCGGCCAGGTTCTCGCCACCTTCCCAATTTACGGCACCTACTTCGATCCAGTTCGGCGCGTTTTTAGGGCCAAACAGACCTCGCTTCAAATACTTGTCCGTTGGGTAGTTATTTTGGCTATCTACTTCCTGGCCGTCGTTCCCTGCGGCGTGTACCAGTAATACATCCTTCTTAGCTGCGTATTTCACTGCGGCATCTACTACTCCTTTGTAAGGAGAATAGCCCTTTCCAAAGCTCATGTTGATAATACTGGCGCCATTGTCTACGGCGTAATAGATAGCATTAGCGACATCTTTATCACGCTCATCACCGGCCGGCACCGCACGAATCGCCATGATTTTAACCGGTGCCGCTACGCCATCCATACCCACATCATTATTGCGCTCCGCCCCAATGATACCCGCTACGTGCGTACCGTGCGAGGCATCCGGTCCTTTCACGTCGCCGTTTCCGTAATAGCGTTCCGCTTTATCCGCGTAGTTATCATCTACTTTGGCCCGGCCATCAAAGTCCGGATTGTAGTTGTATTCGTAACGCTCTTTAAAGTAATCGTACCCTTCTGAAATATCACTCACCAGCGCTTCAAAACCGGTGCCTTCCTCCATTTGAGTAACAAGTACCTGGATAATCTGCATCATCCGAAAATCGTCGGTTTCGTATGCTTGTAGATCTTCGACCGTTACTTCATCTTTATCTTTGAAATCTTCCTGAATCTTGTCCAGTGCATCCTTCAATACGCTGTACAACTGAAAGTTCTGTTCGAAGCGAGCTCTACCCTCTTCTACTTCTTCTTTAATTTTTTGAAAGCGCTCGTACTCCGCCTTTTCTTTTTTCTTTAGTTCATCGGGATCCACATCTTCGAAACGGTCGCGATATTTAGCGTACAAACGCGCTACCTCCAGGTTGTCGTAATGGACGTTTTCGCCCTGGGCATTACCGATAAAGTTCCAGCCGTAGATATCATCTACGTAACCATTATTATCGTCATCGATATTATTTCCGGGAATCTCATCTTCATTGATCCACATCATGTTCTTCAAGTCCTCGTGCAGCGGATCTACGCCACCATCAATTACCGCCACGATCACCGTATCGGGCGACACATCGGCAGGAAGACGGCTGTATAGTGCATTAGTACTGATACCGGGATAGCCCTCTGAAGGACTACTATGCTGCCAGTCTTTTGGGGCCGTTTGGGCATAGGATAAAGTGGTAAACAGGAGACCAATAAAAAACAATTGAAATTTCATTTTTATCTTTTTTATTTGAATTATTTTGTAGACATCTAAAATCGTACCAGGATAAACCCTAAAAATCTTGATTTATTTCGGAGATAACTGTTATTTATAGTTAATAATCGACTAAGATAGTCTGAATAGCAATTAAACTAACGATCCATTCGATGATTTTCGCCTACCCGCGTCAGAATTTTACGATAAAAAAACGATTCCGTTTTTTCCGCAAGGCAAAGACCATCCATGACATCGATAGTCCTTTTGTCTACGATTTTTGTAAGTATATTGTTGAAGACAAGCGCAACTTTTATATTTTCCCACTGGGTCAGTTACTCTATCAAGAAGCCAGGTCGAGCGGGCGTAAAGCGTACTCCATACCTCCCCTTACGGGAAAAAGGTTATTCAGAGCCGTCCATCATTTCAAACCCGATATTGCCCTCGAAATAGGGGCCGGAGATGGTTTATCGACCATCTATCAGGCCACGGCCATGCTAAGTGGCGATCTATTTAGTCTGGAGGCGCAAGAAGAACAGGCGGCTGTCGCCAAAAAGCAGATTGAGGAGTTGGGGCTGCCCAACGTAGCGCTTCAGCAGGGCGAAATTCTTTCTCTCCTATCCTGGATCATACCGGATATACAGCAGGTAGATTTTCTCTTTGTCTCAATCCAATACCCCGCGGATCAGCAAATGCAGTTGATCGAAAAGTTGCGCCCAGTAATCAACGAAAAGACGGTTGTCGTACTGGAAGGAATTTACCACTCTCCAAAAAGGCTGTCTGTTTGGGAGGAGCTAAAAAAACAAGCTCAAACCCGCCTGAGTATTGATCTTTTTGATTTGGGATTTTTATTTTTTGATTCGACACTTGGCCCAAAAAGAGATTACTGCCTCGTTTCAGCCCGACAAAAACCCTGGCGACTCGGCGTTTTCAGGTGAGCCTACCCATCGCCAATTAGGGGTTTTGCGATTTTCTTGAGTATCTGTAGATCATTTTCCTGATCTATATGCTGTTCTCCTACCTGCCATACCATCTGTGCATGCCTTTGCAAAACATGACGATGGGCGTCCAGCAAAACGAATTGATCAATCGTTGTAAATGCCTTCATCAATCTATAAATTACCGGCGTATTTCCACCTGCGTACTGCCGTATGGAAGAAAAAGCCACCTCTACTATTCCTTCAAAGTTGACCGCAGGTACGATTAAGCGAAGTTGCTCTTCCTCATCCGCCCGGTAGGGGGAAGGGAATTTAACTTGTGCCAAATTACTTACCGTGGCCGTCAGATTGTCAATACACATATTGGCAGTAAAGGGGTCGTTAATACCCGGAGACAAGGCACGAACGGCAATTTCTACCAGCTGATTTAAGGAAAATTCAATATCCTGCTGATGTAATCTGGTACTACCGAAGATCAAATGATTTAAAATTTGGTTTTCCGTCCCCTCTTCAATGTCCTCTTTTGTGTGTAGAGTTCCAATCAGCATCCCGCTTACAACAAAATCGCCAGGTCTTATTTTAAGTGCTACCAGGCCGCCAAGATTAGCAATTTGTTTGAGTAGCGCATCGCTATCCAGATACTGCAGGTATCCCATTTCGGTTGAGAATAAATCATATTCAAAAGAATAGGTGCTTTTTTCCTGGACCGGATCGTAGGACCGGTCTTTTTTCTGCCCGACCCTTTCTCCAATTTTCTCAGGAAATAAGGATTTTGTGTTTTTGGTGAGCGCTTCCGTGACGTCCAAAATGACCTTGTTGGCCTGAATACTAGTGGCAATGTGATGAATAAAAACAATCAATAAAAGAATATTGACGATGGCCAATATTAGAGCGAATAAAATAGAAATCGTAGGGATAAATGCGTTTCCATTTGCGTCCTTGATCGCATTAATGACCAGCAAACAGTACAGGTAGGTGGCGACGTAAGCCCCCAAAACAACCTGGTTGAGACGTACGTACATGAAGTTCTTAATCAAGCGGGAACCAAACTGACTGGAAGTCAGCGTTAAGGCAACCAGCGTAATTGAAAAAGTAGTCCCCGCCACGCTGATCATTGCGCCGGAAATAGTGGAAAGCACACTTCGCGTAGAATTTACATCAGTGCCGAAAACGTATGGTAGTAAACCACTGGGGGCTATCTGGTAGCGGCTATCCAGGAACAAAAAGGCAAACGCCAGAATGATCGAAAAGAAAATGAGTACGGAGGGAATAAACCAAAAGGTTGATTTCAATTCTTCCCAGTAAAATAGGAATTTCTTCATAACAGCTACTTAATTCCCCCGCTTGCGAAAACCAATCGTCTTTTTATTACTAAATTCAAAGGTGCTGGTATCCGATTTGAAGTTCTGTACGTCCTCAATAGTCAGGATATTATTGGGAGTATCCTTGCGATCATCATAAGGCAAAGCAGCCAGTCTCAAATTCTGATTTTTAATGGCTTCGGTCACAATATTCCGCACCGTACGAGCATTTCCAAAAAACTTGTCGCGGTATTCGTACTGGAACTCCAGGTAATTCTTGAGATGAGTACTGGCTTCGGGTGTGGGAATAACCCCCCGGTCTTCAAACATCAGCATCGCAATCTGCAGTAATTCCTCCGGATCGTAATCTTCGAACTTCAGGATCTTATCAAAGCGGGAACTTAGTCCCGGGTTGGCCTTAATAAAATTCTCCATATTGTCCGGATAACCCGCAACAAAAACGAAAAACTCCCCGCGATTATCTTCCATCCTTTTTAGTAGGGTCTGGATGGCTTCGTCACCAAAATCACCCTGTGCACCACTCATCCGACCAGTCAGTGCATAAGCTTCGTCGATGAAGAGTACGCCGCCCAGGGCTTCTTCGATGCGTTCGGTCGTCTTAATCGCGGTCTGCCCAACGTAACCGGCGACCAGACCCTGCCGATCGGTTTCGACCATATGTCCTCTCTCCAATACGCCCAGTGCCTTATAAATCTTGGTCAGTATCCGAGCAACGGTAGTCTTCCCGGTTCCCGGATTACCAATAAATACGGTGTGCAGGAAAAAGCTATTAAGTACATCACGCCCGGTTTCCCGGTAAAAGCGAACCAATCGTACCAACTCGTTGATTTGTGCCTTGACACCCCGCATCCCAATCAATTGATTGAGTTCATCCAGCGATTCTTTAAGGAGTTGCTCATCGACGGGAATATTGGGCAGCTCCCGCTTGGTCCGGTCTTTAATGTTAATGACGTCCCGGGCTTCGATCAGCTCCATCTTCTCCAATTCAACCGCTTGGGGCTCCGGCATATTCATTACGCGGAGTCCAAGATTTATTTTTGCTTTTTCAATCAGATCAAAAACAAAACGAGCATTACCAAAGGATCGATCCCTTTTGCGATAAGCATCGATAATCACTTCGTCGATTTCTATTTTTGCTGCCGGCTTCAGCTTCACTCCTTTTTGCTCACAGGCGTATTCCGCAATTTGTGATAACTCCTGGGGTAAATAGTCCGAAAATTCAAAGTATAATTTGAAACGAGATTTCAGTCCGGGATTAGAGTCCAGAAACTGCTTCATCTCCTTTGGATATCCAGCCACAATTACCGCTAAATCCCCCTGGCCATTAGACATTTCTTTCACCAGGATTTCGATCACTTCGCGACCAAAATCCTTAGAGTCTTCGTTGGACCGTGCCAAGGCATAAGCCTCATCGATAAAAAGTACACCACCGCGCGCCTTTTCAATGGCCTCTTTAACTTTTGGTGCCGTCTGACCGATGTATTCGCCTACCAAATCAACCCGGTCTACCTCGTGAACGTGCCCCTTTGAAAGCAGTCCCATCTTTTTGTATAATAGCCCCATCATGGTGGCAACGGTTGTTTTACCCGTCCCAGGGTTACCAATAAAAACGGAATGCACGTTAATCGATTCCTTTTCTTCGAAACCTTTTTCCTTACGAAGCTGTAAGAATTGAATATAACGGGCGTGATCAGCCACCTGCTTCTTAATTCCTTTCAGGCCAATCAGCGCTTTCAGTTTTTCCATGACCTCTTCAAAGGTACGGGTGTCATCTTCTACTGGTGTAAGAATCAGGGGCGCTTGCTTATCGGGTAGCGTAACGGCGGGGACTCCTTCTTCGAATTGTTCTTCCACATCAAAGGGAATTACCGCAAACAAGCGATCCAGGAAAACGATTTCAGCGGTGTATTTATCTTCCCGCCAGGAGCCCTTTACATTTGAGCCCCAACCGGCGGTTATTTTAATTAATTCGTCTTTTTTGTCTACTCGATGTAGCCGAACCACCTGCCCCTTTAGTTCTCTGGCATCATTGTAAAATTTGGTAAACAATTCACATTGCCAGGATTTGGTAATATTGTGGTTCTTGAGAATGATCTCAGCGTAGATATAACGCGTTTCACTACTATCAAAGGCCTTGTAATAGACTCTGTCTTCTTCCTGAACATCGTCGTAGGGACCTTCGTACAGTCGCAAAGACTGCACTTCGATGTAAGGATTTTCATCCGGAAAAGCATCCTTAAAGGCATCCTCGATATAAAAATATTTGGTCCCTACTTTCTCTCCTTCAATCCAGGCTTCCCAGTAATAAGTCCCTTTTTTCCAAAAGGCACCGCGGGTCTTATTCCCCCAACCCTCACGGATATGCACCACATTATCATACTTACTGACCTTTTTAGTGAGTGGCAAAGAACAGATTTCTTTTCTTGTCTTTTTTAGAGAAAAGCATTTCAGCTCCACGTTAATTTCCCAATCTTCCTGATCAAAGTATTTATTATAGAAGGAAAGCTCGGCATAAATATAGGTAGTATCATACCGATCAAATACCTGCCGATACTTCTTTTTATTATCCGCTAGCCATTCGGTGGAGGCATATACCTTTAGCTCCTTGAATTTATACGCGTTCTCTTGTGGATTTAATAAATCCGCCATTCATTATTTTTTTATCGCTTCGTGCGGAAAATATATTCTTCTGTCCCAACAGGTCTGGATGCTTATGATAAGTACTAATGAGATAACTGTGACATGCAATTTATAAAACTAATGACTAAATCAAAAGGTAAAAGGTACAATTTCCACCCGCCTTATACCAGTGAAAGCCAATAATCTTATCTAAATAGCCCGAGCCAGCCAATACGCACTCCATTAGGGCCGTTGGACGGCTACTGGGATAGTAGCCTGCTGGTCATCGCAGCTTACCCTTAACAGATAAACCCCAGCGGGCAGTTGTCCCAGGTCCATTTCCTCCTGATAAATTCCTTTCGGTAGAGGAATCTTTATTTTTTGTAAAAGTATCTTTCCATTAAGGTCGGACAGAGAATAAGACAGCTGCTTGCTCTCTGCTAGTTCCAACCGTAAATTAAGCCTTGTCACAACGGGGTTGGGAAATACTTCTATCGCTAACGCTGGTAATGCTTTTGTGGACAGATCGGTGATGATGGAAAAGGGGAAAGTCATCCCATCGGGAAGAGCTGCCCATAGTGCAAAATCCTCCCCTACCACTCCACTGGTAAAGATAGTCATAGCCTGATTACTAAAGGGTAAAAAGTCGGCATCATACACACCGATGACTTCTTCGTCAGATGATCTAGCTACCTCAAAAATAACCATAGGGTCGGAAGACAAAGGTTCAATCAAGGTATAGTCAGTAAACTCACCAAAGGGCACCTCCCGATAAAGCCTTGTGAAATTCTGAATAATCAGGTCTAGCGCACCCTCCGTGGAACTTCCCTGGAAAAAATTAAAAACAAACTTATTCTCTCCTCCGGCGTTATCGGCGGCCTCCCGATTAAGAAATAACCCATTTTCGAGCTCCTCACCGGCAGCAAAAACAGAAAGTACTTCTTCCGGCTGAGCGGTAAAGGAAAGTCGTCTCCCGTTTTGCTGGACTAAATCGGCACCCGCGGGCACCAGAGCCAAATCATATTCCACACCGGCTTTTATGGTCTGAAAAGGAATAGCGGAGCGATAATCCAGCCCCGACACTAATAATTCTCCATCTAGGTACAGGTCAAAAGTCTCATTAATATTATTTACCAATTGCCATTTAGCGAAAGCAGTACTGGCGAAGGATAAGATCCTGCCATCTGGCAGTACGGCGTACAAGCCTGTTCCAAAAGTAGTATTTCTCAAACCGGAAGTAAATAGCGTTAGTGCCGTACCAGGCGTAATTTGATCCAGGCTAGCTTCAAAAACCCCTAAACTTCGGTTAGTTCCCTGTTCTGATATGCGGATCAGCTGTTGAGTAGGTGATAAGCCCGGAGTACTCATAAATGCTCCAAAAGACAGGGACCCTGCCAGTACAATTCCCCCTTCGCTAGACCAATTCTGTGGCCCAAAAGAAAAGATGCCGTTATGTACCGTAATATCCAAGCCAAAGTCAAGGCCGGTATTTTCCTTCGCCTGATCATTAATAGCGAATTGCAAAGGATTGCTGGGATCCGAAGAAAGGCCGCCTAGGAAAAGTTGGTAAGTGAGGCTATCTAAAAAAGTAAAATCATTCCGCAAGGTCAATAAGCTATCACCCGTTGATTGTTCTTGGCTAAGTTGCAGACTTCCTGCTATCCCGGCGGGTATATTCAGATAAGGTGTTGCTTCCCGAAAAGCAAGGCCTTCCGCCAGAGGCCTGCCATTAAATAATATATTGTAGATATTCGTATCCGGGGCATTATTTACCAGTTGGAGTCGAGTGTAGGCGCGAGACTGCAGAGGCACCACACTACCATCAGCAAAAGCCACAAAGAGGCCAAAAGTTTGAGAATCTTCTAAGACTCCTGAAGAAAAAACCAAACCCGCCTGTCCTTTTTTAAAGGATAAATCGGATCCATAAAAACCTAAATTCCGTCCAGTATCCGACTCCCGAACGGCAAAGACCAAATCATCCCCTTCGAAAGTCGTGTAATCCGCAAACCGACCAAAGTCAAGGCCGATGGCCAGCGGTTCAAATTGCTCTCCCAGAAAAGAAATGGGGTCTATATCCGTACCACCGTGAAAATAAGCTAGGGTCAATTGTTCTGGATCAGTTGATTCTTGCAATACATTTTTGAGGATAAACAGATCAACGGGACTACTTTCCGTACCATCTCCCCCAAGTACGAGTAAGGAAGAACTCAGTGCATCGAAACGAATATCATCAAAATCCAGGATAGGAGGATCCGAAGGGGTACTTTCCGCCCCTTTTATTTCCAATGACAAACTTTTATTGGCCCGTATTTCTAGAAAGGGAGTAGCCGAACGATAGTCTACATTATCCGCAAATAACACATCATCGATATATACGTCGACCTCGATATTGGGAATATTCTGAATCAGTTGAACCTCAGCAAATTCCACCAGCGGTAAGGTTATGCGGTTACCCAATCGGTCAAAACTGTAAAGCTCTATTCCGCTAGCTTGATCCACCGACCTGGAAATAAGAATAGTCCGGGCGCCTCCTCCCGTCGCACGCATATCTAGCTCGAAGGTAGCTATCACTTCTCCATCCTGATGGTTAATGATATCCAGTAAATATATTCCTGGTAAGGCACTATTATAGGCTGAATAAGCCAAAGAAGACAATTCACGGGCAGCAAAACCGACCCGTTTAATCAGAACATCCAATTCCTCCTGATTGGGAAGACCGTGGTAGAAATTAAAGTCTGTCGCAAAAGGTGCCCGGGCAGCAGCTCTTGCCAATGGATTAATTTCTAAGCTCATATCTACTGCCTGTGTCCCCTCAACAACAAAAGTGTAAATGCTATCGGTACTGAAACTTAGACTGGTATCCAGGAGAGTGGTAATGGTATTTTCGGAATTATTTAATACTGTAACATCTCGCAGTACTTCCGCAGGCACCTTTACAAAGGCGCTGGCAGATTGGTAATTTAAAAGTCCCAGATCACGATCTCCAATCAGGAGGCGTAACTGTTCAGGCCCCTCGTAATCATTAATCACCTGTACCAGGGTGCTATCCTGAGAGCTGGGTAAAAAACAGGAGCTGTTGGGTAAGTTGATCGTTCCCGGAGTACTGCAAACCAGGGCAAAATCTAAGTCATTATTGTGTTGATCCACACCATCGGGCAGACGGCTGATGGATTTGTTTTCCTCTTCAGAATCTGCCAAATTCACACTACTTCCCTCCGTAATAGAGACCAGCGTACCCTCGTAGCTTACGGCATCAATTATGACTTCCTCTTGCATCAGCAATACGGCGTCCGGATCGGTTCCGCCATTTTGAATACTTCCCTCTACTTGTAGGTCACAATTGGCTACGCTTCCGCCAAAACAGATTACAAAATAAGCTTCGGCAGGCAGGTCTATTGCTGGCAATTCAATTTCCTGATAACTATTGCCAACCGAACCATTGTACAAGACCAGGGAGAGTCCGTCTAGGGAGATAGCAGCGTTACCCGTATTTTTTAATTCAATAAATTCTTCATCATCCGTACCTGGCTGCTCGTAGTCTATTTCATTGATCACCAAATCGGGAAGATTAAGTAAAACTCCCGGGACAACTGTACCGTCGGTAGCCACTGCGTACAAACCGGGAAAAGGGAAGCCCTCCACCAGACCGGTACTGAGCAAAGTATAGGCTAAGCTATCCGCATCGGGAAGGTCTAAACTAAAACGCAAAGGGGCAGGATCTCCACCGACAAAAAAGTTCAGAATCTGTCGGCCGGGAGAAAGCGCTTTAAAACTGCTAAATTGCCCCGGATTTAAAACCGCTGCGGTCTGCCCGCTTGCTTGTATTTCAAACTTTGCGGTCTGGAAATTACCCAGTCCATTAAAAGGACGAATCTGCAGTCTGTCCTCTGCCAGCGGAAAGTTGGTGATACCCGCTGCTAGTTCCAGGCGAAAGGGATGCTGGGTATTTCCAAAACCACCATTTAATACAACAATATAGTTTCTATTGGCTTCAAACTGGCTTAAATTATACACAGCAAAAGCCTGTCCCGCCGAATCACTTGGAGCAGTGGCGATGGCGATTCGAGTGGTTTCTTTGAGGGGAATACTCAGCAGGGCGGTCGCTGATTTGTAATTAACAGAATTGGCCGTAGTGTAAAGGCTGTCATTGATATAGATATCTACGGGAAATAAATTTTGGGGTGCTCCGGAAGTTGAGTTATTGATGATCTGTAGCGAAAAGGACTGACCAAAACTCATGGTTTGGAGCACAGCAAGGATGTAAAAAAGTAAAAACTTTTTCATGCTGAAGCTTTTGGGTACAAATATGTTCAATGAAGCGGTTTAAACTTTTTGGTTCAAGCGGTCTTAAAAAGCTTGTAGGTTCTGGCAAAGCTCAATTTAAGATGCGTAGCCAAAGTTACGGATCTCAAATTAGTGCCGTCCAGGTTCTATAAGACTTTAAGACTCAGCGAACTGAAAAAGTTTAAATCGCTTCAATGTCGTAATGAAGTTTTTCAAACTATCTTGTTCTTCCTCTGGGGTTTTGCAACCGGCTAAGAAAAAGTAGGCAAGATGGCTTCATTTACCTTACGGCAAATATTTACTCTAAGTTACGAAGATTTCAATCAAATCGTTACATAAAATAGGAAGAGCTCGTTTTATTTTGACAATTTGCGGCTTATACGTAATTTTCGCAGCTAAATTGCTTTGCATGGTTCAGTTGGATTTAAAAGTTCCTACCCTGGTTTCCCACGTTGTGGTTAACGATAAACCTCACTTTCATCTGCGCCCGCTCTTTTTCTCGTATCCTCATATCGTAGATCGTAGATTTCAACACGCCAGCGATCTGTATAAAAAAGAAATTCGCCAGAACTTTAAATACTATCAACTGACCCGTAGCGTATCACCTCAATTACTTTGGTTCCTCTTCAACCCGGAAACGACCATGGAGCGCCCCATGGTAGAGTTTAAAATGGGCCGCGATCTCATCAGGGGGCGTTTCATGCTGATTTATTTCCAGGTAAATAGCCTCAAAATTGTTTATTTACCGCAGCTCAACAACATGATGTATATAGAGGAGCCCAGCGAAGGAGAAAAAGGTACCGATCAGGACAAACTAAAAAGGGCTATTCGAAAGCAGTTAAAAAAAGAGAAGGATCGCTTAGGAGAAGCATTTGATCTGAAGAAGTATTATTCGGATAGCCGGGATTTTTTAAGTTCAATTCCTCTGCGACTAGAGGTGAAATTTGGTCAAATAGAGTACGTTCAGGAAGAAGCCCAAAGTTTCTTTGCCGCCCTTTTTGAGAAGCCTGATTTTCAAGGTATTACTGAAGTACAAAAGGTTGGTATTGATTTGAATGAGCTCTACCCCAACGAGCTGCAGCGGGCCTTCTTTCGCGAAGAAATCGTAGAAAAGCTCAAACAAGCCGTTTATCACTCCAAAAATACGCCCATCGTTGTCATTGGCCGGGAAGGTACGGGCCGACATACGGTGATTCATGAAACGATCCACCAATATTTAAAGCAAAACCGGAAGGATGATTTTCAAATGCCTTCCATCTGGCATATTGACCCCACCAGGATTATCGCAGGTATGAGCTACGTTGGCTTGTGGCAACAGCGTTTTGAAGCCATTATTCAATATCTGAGAAAGCCCTTCCCCAAGAAGAAATTCTCTCACAAAATGCTGATCGACAACCCGGTAGCCCTCCTCAGAATCGGTAAATCAGCTCAGAATGATATGACCCTGAGCGATGTCCTTAAACCCTATCTGGAAAAAAGAGAACTTCAGCTAATCCTAATTGCCACCCCAGAAGAATGGACCGTTTTTCAGGAAAAGGATCGAAGCTTTGCTAATTTGTTCCAAATCTTTAGGCTTACGGAGCCCCGAAACGAAAAAGCGATAAAGATGATTCTGGAACAACGCAAGCAACTGGAACAAAAACACGAAACCCGGATCTCTATCGCCGCCATTAAGCAACTACTCTATTTACAACGCAATTACTTCAAAAATAAAGCGCTGCCGGGTAGTGTCATTAAGTTGATGCAACAATTATCTATCAAATACAAAGAAGATTTGGTGGATGTCGGGGAGGTACGGGATTCTTTTCAGGCGACATCTGGTCTGGAAGAGCATGTATTTGATACTGCTTACACCTACGATCCCGATGAAATAGAAAGAGAATTACAAGGGCAACTAGTGGGACAAACGGAGGCTATTAAAGTCTTATCAGACCTCATCCATATTTTTAAAGCGAAGCTAAATAACAAACAAAAACCGATTGCCTCTCTGCTCTTTATCGGACCGACCGGAGTCGGTAAAACGCAGGCAGCCAAAGTACTGGCCAAATATCTCATGGGGAGTGAGGAAAACCTATTGCGCTTTGATATGAATGAGTTTATTGATGCCTCGGCTCCCCAGAGACTAATTGGAGATCACTACAATCCCGAAGGGCAACTAACGGGTAAAGTGCGGTACCGTCCTTTTAGCATTATCCTGCTGGATGAGTTAGAAAAAGCACATCCACTGGTGCTGGATCTACTATTACAAGTGCTAGACGATGGTCGATTAACGGATAGTCAAGGCCGAACAGTAGACTTCACCAATACCATTATTATCATGACCTCCAACCTGGGTGCGGCAAAGGTAGATGCCATGATTTCGATTAATAAAACCCAGGAATCGGAAGGTCAGGTTTACCAAAAAGCAGTGGAAAATGCCTTCCGCCCCGAATTTGTTAACCGAATCGACGAAATCGTCGTCTTTAAAAACCTGGCTTTTGAACACGTCAAGGGAATTGCCCGACTGCAAATCAACGAGCTACTGAAGAGAGATGGCTTCGTCAGACGTACCACCATTCTGAACATCTCTAATGATGCTCTGGAATGGGTGGCTCGCCGTGGATACGATGAGAAAATGGGCGGGAGGGCTATGCGCCGACAAATTGAACGGGATTTAACGGCTCTCTCGGCCGATCAGCTACTCAATATTCGTACGAATCAGCCCATTATTCTGAATGTCCGTTTGAAAAACGGTCAGCTTTTTCCCAGTATTCATGCGCTAGACTTTATCGAAAGAAATACAGACGATTTGTTCCCCCAATTACAGCAAGTCAAAAGTGGTGGCTCTTTCTACAATTGGTTATTGCGCAAACTGGAGGCCCTTATAGAAACCATCAGTGAAAATGAAGACGAACAACCAGAACTAAACAAGGGGGCCTGGCTATATTACGATTTTAAAACAAAACTAGACCTCCTCAAAGAAAAACTTCGCTTTATTATTGGTGCTCACGAAGATCCCAATTACAACGCAGTACAGGGCCTGAGACTAAAACAAGTAAATATTAAACGCCGCCGCAACCCTAATAAAGATGATATCTCGCGCGAGGATTTAAAGGATATCCTTTTTCAGGAGGCTGCCTTAAAAGAAATTAACGATGGCTATCGCTTTGCTAATCCAGCCTTTGACATAAAAAATACTTCCTACCTCGCCCTTTATTTAGAAACGGCTCTCCTATCCCTTTTTGCTGAAAAGCTCAACCAAAAAGAGCAGGTCCGACTACATTTTACCTCCCTGGTTAGTAATCTGGGAGAAGACGAAGTCATTTTTTTGATGGAGTGTTACAGCAAACTCTTTGCCGATATGAAGCTGTCCTACCACAGTGATTTGAGCAAAAAAGAAATCATACTGGAAGGATATAATCTATATGCTTTTCTAAAGGGAGAAACGGGCGTCCATCTCTTTTACCTGGCCCAACGCAATCCCCTACCCATTTATCTGAGTATATCCCGCAATGGAAAAAAAGAAAAAGAAAACTTTACGACCATTAGATTGTACGATAAAGATAAAACAATTACAGATTTAAGAACTGCTTATACGAATAGCTACGATATACAACCCGAAGAGCTCAAAATTCTCGTTTTCGGAGGTATCGAACCGCAGATTCGCCATCGAGTACTAAACGATTAATGAAACGTATGAAAATAAAAAATTCAAATAAAGCCAAGGCCCCAATTGCCAAAAAAATACCTGCCACACTTGAAAAACATGAGGATAAACGCGAGGATCCCTATTATTGGTTGCGGGAGCGGGAGAATCCGGCCGTCAGTGAATATTTGAACGCAGAAAACGCCTACACTGAAACCATCTTAAAAGAAGCGGAGACTTTTCAACACCATTTATTCGAAGAAATGAAGGGCCGCATTAAACAAAAAGATGCTTCGGCTCCCTACCGCGATAATGGCTATTATTACCAGACCCGTTTTGATGAAGGTACGGAATATGCCATTTATTACCGGAAAGCCGACGAGGCAGAAGCCGAGTATAAGGAGTTGTTGAACATTAACAAACTGGCCGAAGCGCATGCTTACTACGATGAATCCAGCCTGGAGGTCAGTCCCAATAATCAACTCCTCGCCTTCGGGGAGGATACGGTGAGCCGACGAATCTATACCCTGCGCATTAAAAATATCGAAACGGGGACTTTTCTCGAAGATGTCATCCCCGGGACGACTGGAAGCTATGCCTGGTCCGCT
>Ga0209938_1000007_pt1 | contig 81299 bp, 69 predicted proteins | sample SalPonR2_C_D1_MG_FD_185708 | JGI IMG/M metagenome (GOLD analysis project Ga0209938, IMG submission 185708) | Salt pond soil microbial communities from South San Francisco under conditions of wetland restoration - Salt Pond MetaG R2_C_D1_MG... ... | reverse complement strand
CCGTCATAAATCATAAAGGTTAATTTTGTGGACTACTTAAGTAGGTTGCCCAATTAAATCAAGCAATAATCTGCGTCTTTTTGGGGCGATTTCTTCGTTACAAAAAGCCTTGGATAGCTAGGCTATCCGCGATTTTTGCGTCTCGAACTAGCCCAAAAAAGCCAGCACCTTATTACAGACTCAATATGGGCAACCTACTTATCGCTTGCACAAGCACTAAAAAACTTAATTAGCGCCAAGAGCAGCAAATAGAATAGCTGTTTCGTACAGTAGAATGGTCTTTACGAAAGCCAGGGATGTCGGGTGTCTACGCCTTCAGAGAGATTATCATAAACTGCTTTTTCCGGCCGGAGACAAAGCCATACTTTACCCTCCTGTGCTTCCAAATATAAGCTGTCGCCCTGGCGCAGTTGTAACTGAGCGGCCACCGCTGGTAAGGAGGCAGATTGCGCAAAGCTGCAAAAACATCCGCCAAAGACTAGCGAGATGTAAGCAAGAAGATTTCGGACAGACATGTATCGTTGTATCTCGTTCCAGGATAAACCTCTAAGATGGTTAGAACGACGCGTCGGACTCTTTTGCCATACGCCCCCTCCCCCACGTCGTAGGGAATATCCAATTGGGTAGCAAAACTTTGCTCATTAATGGCTGAGTAGGGCCGATCCGGTAATTCCACCTCGTAAGTTAAGGTTTCCAGGGCATCATTTTCATAGGTATTACTGCCCCTCACCTCTATCCTGATTTTCTTTATCCGGTTATTGCGGTAATAAGTGCGCTCGCTCTTGGTGTATCCATTGATCAGACCAATGGCCGTCAGGGGCATGACCTCATCCAGGATGATTTCTATTTGGGCCCCGACCCCGGCATCGGAGGTTCCTTCCACCCAGGCCGTTGAAAAATCTTCATCCAGTAAATGATCAGCTTCGTAGTCGCCGGCCAGGGTGGAACTGGCGGCTATGGATTGTATCTGGTTATTGGCCAGGCGATTTTTACGGAAGTAGGTAGATAATTTTTCCGGCTCTACTGAATACTCGAAATAAAGAGAAGGTAGATCATCCAGCACCAAATTGACACCTTCGTAAGTATAATAATCGCCCACCGGATTCATCACCAGGCCTTCAATACTGGCCTGGGCATTTGCCGGAAATTCCAGTTTGACATCTAATTTGGGCAGGATGCCATCCCCCCAGTATCGGGCTGGCGAAAAATCGTAAAACAATCGACGCTTATCGTAGCTGGGCATGGCACTTTTGGTAGTCTCCCAATCGGTGTATCCGTTTTTCACCAGATAAATAACTTCCAGGCGTACCAGTTTCCCCGCAGGAATCTGAAAATCGGTTACGTACCAGACCTTACGGGTTTTCAAGCCTTCCGCCTCTCCTTCGATCGGGCGATAATCAAAGCCCTGTTCAATCTCGCGGGTGATCTCCAGGGGTTTACCGTCCAGCATGAATTTGATTTCCGGAATATATTCTTCTCGCCAGTTCAGATTTTCGGTAAATTCACTGTAGACCACCTCTACGGGGAAGCCATAGGTGACCGATTTGGGTATATTTACCCGGACGTTTTGCAATTTGTACTTAACGTGTACTCGGGTAAAATCTCCTTCCACCTTTAGCGAAAGTTCTTCGCTGACCAGGCCCACCGGAGCGACGCGTACCGGACGAATATCACCCAGTGCATAAACCGCCGAACCATCGACGGGACCGCCATTGGCCAGCGCGGGGATTGTGGAAACAAGGAAGAATAGTAAGCAGCCTAAAAGAGCGCGCAGCATAATCAATTTTATTATAGAACGTGGAAATCAGGGGCTTAGGTTCGCTCATCTTAAAATACCAAAGCCAAAACCTATCCCTTTGGGAAGGATATCACCGGTTTTTTGTGGCTACAATTGGCACCTCTATTGGTAGGCTAACCTCCGAATCCCATCCCGATGGGGCTCTTCGCATTGCTTGGTTATCTAATTGTAATTAATCCTGAAGTGGTTTAACAACCCTCCAGACGACGCTTTTTAGGCTTTTTCTCGGGGATAATTAGCTTAGGGGCGGGCTTTGGTTGAATAGGCTTACCAACGGAGATCGACTCTAACTCCTCATTCTGGACTTTTTCGAAAACAGCCTGGTAATCGTGAGCGGCAACATCCAGAGGCACCTCCTCTACCGTATTAGCAACCAAATCGTAAGCGCCCGGAATAAACTTAACCTGCTCCAGACCTACCTGCCGTAACATCATCCAGGCGTTACTCGCCTGACTGGCAGACTTCCCATAGAGTAGAAAGTGCTTGCTTTCCCGCTCCAAAAAAAGTGCTTGTGAGGCCTCCGTCAGTAAGTCGGCAAAGGGGACACTGATGGCTCCGTCTAAATGCCCTTGATTGAATTCAACCAAAGTACGCAGATCGACGAGTACCTGATCCTCCCCGGAAACGACCAGTTCTTTTGCCTGATCCAGGCCGATCGTATTGGCTTCCTCTTCCAGTGCCAGCAGCGCTTCTGCTGCAGAGATTTTATACGTGGCCTGCTCGTCTCCCAATGTAAGGAATCCCATAAGTAGGACGATGATCGCCAGAATGGTGACAACTACTAATCCTCGTGTTCTTGTATTTTGGCTCATACTAATCGTTTTAACAACCTTCTAATTTTCTTTTCTTTTCTACTTTTTTGGGTAAAACCGTAATTTTTTTACGCGGAGGTGGACTTATGGATTTTTCAGGATCAATTTGAATCTCCCTACTGGCCCCGACGAAGTACTTTTTAGCGGCAGCGCGAAAGGCATATACCTCCATTTCCTGCTCTGACAAACTACCTTTAGGAGCTTCCGCCAAAAGAATATCCGAGGTCCATTGGTTAAGACCACCTTTCAGGATATAAAGGGGATTGGGCTTTTGTCGCTTTTTGATTAGCCAGGCTTTTTCAGCCAGAAAATCATCGTTGGAGAAGAATACCACATCGAGTTCTTCCCGATCAAAATAGTTATTGTACTTTTCGGCCAGGACTTCTTCCAGCGGGATATTGATGGCGTTGGGCAAAGAGAATGCGCCAAAGGCCATACTATCACGAACATCCACTAAAACTAGAGTAGGATCGCCATTGATAATACGCTCCGTCATTTGATCAACGGAAATAAATCGCTTTTCACTTTGCAAGTCTAGAAGCAAATTTTCGGGCTCTAGCTCTTTTTTATTGATCTTTTCAGGTAAGAAGATTAGCCCCAGGCTAAACAATAGAATAGCAGCAGCGGCGATAATGTAATTCAAATTCGGCATATTTATTCCATTCTATTTTATGTAGTTCAAAATAAGTAGGTTAAAGCGTTTAATATTCTACTTTAGGTACCCTTTTCTGTATCCAGGCGGTTACTACAAAGGCAATAAGGGCTATAGCAACAAAGGCAAAAGCAAAAACACCCGTAGAAACACCCAGCGTCTCCGTAATCTTCACCTGTCCAAGTGCATAGCTAGTGTAGATACCTTCAAACCATTCGTAGGTGCCCGAGAAGAAAAAGATACCCAAATATAAACCAATGACATAAGTGGCCGCATCCATTTTTCCGATCGCCGCCGCGCAGACTCCTGTCCCGGGGCAAAACCCTCCAAGGATAAAGCCAAACCCCATAACTAAACCACCAAGGGCAGCAGCCAATAGATAGGTAGGCGGGAAATAGATCATACTCAAGTCAATCCACTCCATATAGTTAAAATACAATAAACCGACCATGGCCGTAATGGTAGCGGTAAAAAACACCCGTAATACGGTAAAGTCGTACCCATAAAAAAGGCCAACTACCTTCCGCGAAGAAGAAAAACCGGATGATTCCAAAATAAAGCCAAAGGCGATACCCACCAATACAGCGATCACATACTCCCACCCATGCTCTACGTATCCTTGAGGAATTAATGGTCCCATAATAATAATTTTTCAATAGTCGTTTACGAATCAAATCCAAAGCTTACGGAAAAAATAAGCAAGCAGATAGGCCGAGCCAAAAATGCATAGCATGGTGATAAAACCAGAGGTCGCCAGTGCCGCCGAGCCACTGAGTGCCGCACCACTGGTACAGCCCCGCGCCAACTGCGATCCTATCCCAAAAAAGAATCCACCCGCTAAAGCCGCAATGATACGGGTGCGGGAAGTAATTTTTGGCGAATGCTCTACCTTCAGCGTAATCCGATTGGCTAGAGAGCCGGATAAGAAAGCACCGAGGATAACGCCCAGGACCTGAAAAACCAACCAATTATTTAATGGCGATTCTTTTTCTTCCGGAATAAATTGACCGATGTAAGGCGCCTCCCGGGCCGTTTCCGGGGAAATTTCTGCCACGGTTGCCGCGACCGTACTTTTAATGGCACCACTAGCCCCTAAACCGCGACCGGTCACGTAAAAAGTAGCCAGTAGTAACAAGCCTAGTAAAACACCTCCCAAATAGGGGTTGATGTAAGGCTTTGGTTGTGCATTTATATTCATGACTATTTATTTCAGTGTAAAAATTATCGATTAATACAGGAACCGGGTAATTTGACCCGCCTCCACCATAATGATCCGAAATACCAATCCTCCAATTAGAATACAGATAGCGGGAATGGATACCGGTACTTTTCTACCTCGCATCTCCAGGATCTCCAGGATAGCCGGAAATATTAAGCCAATAATCACCACGAATACCCAGAAAGGGGCGGTAAATTCTCCACCTAAAAACAGGTTGGCAGCTTCAATTTTGACCTGAGATCCAGCCAGGAACCCCATAAACAGGTGAATAATAAAGAATAGCTCGATTACAATTAGTAAGAGATCTATTCGTCTGAATAAAGCCTGTTCCGCTTCATTTTTTGACATCCACATAATGGTAGCCGCTCCCGTAGATAGCCCCGACACCAGAAATAAAGGCCCTAAGATCGAAGTATTCCACAATGGGCGAGCATTAAAGGCAGACAATAAGATACCGGTATAAATACCCAGAATCACAGCTAAGACAATCATTATCCAGGCCAGTGGCAAGCGGTTGCGCTGCACCCAGGCTTCAAACTTCCGTAAAAACGCAAAGCGCCAGTCAAAATTTGGCCATAGCTCTCTGACATAACTAGCGGCCCAAACCATAGATAAAGGCGTAACGGCCAGTAAGGTCCAGGCCCCCCAGGACATCGGCGATTCTATCCGGATAGTCGTATACAAGCGCCAGAAATACAGTTGATGCTTTAAATCTACAAATAGCGCCACCAGGCCAATAACCAAAGCAAAGGGTACGATAAAAGTCGCCCATTTAACTGCGGTAGGTAAGTTTTTCTCCTGCCCTCTAATCGTATAAAGCGCCGCAAAGAAAAGGATACCCGCCGCCAGGCCACCTAAAAACAAATACAAAGCAATGGGCCAGTGCCAAACATTTAGACTAGGGTCTATATGTGGAATATCTCTTCCGCTGATGAATAGTTCCTCATTCATAATAGTGGAGTTGGATTAAATTAAGTAATACACCTGTGGTTTTGTGCCAGCCTCCGGAGCCAATACTTTGTATTTACGCCTGGCCAGAATACTGGAAATCTCGCTATTGGGATCATCCAGATCGCCAAAGTACATACACCTGGTTGGGCAAACCGCTACACAGGCCGGCTGCTTACCTTCCCGAACCCGGTGCACACAGAAAGTACACTTATCGACGTATCCCTCTGGATGCGAATATCTGGCATCATAAGGGCAGGACTCAATACAGGCACCACAACCAATACAGGCTTCGGGCGTAACTAAAACGATCCCCCCTTCAACAATATGGCTGGCCCCCGTTGGGCAGCAGCGTACACAAGGGGCATTAGCGCAATGGTTACAGCGTTCTGAGCGCAACTCTAATTCCAGTTGCGGATAAGTTCCCGATACGGTTTCCGTCACCCAGTCGCGGCAATACCCTACCGGTACATCATTTTCAATTTGGCAGGCAACGACACAGTCACTGCAGCCAACACATTTCAGTGTATCAATAGCCATTGCGTATCTCATATCTCGCTGTTTTCTTTAGGTTCTTCTAGTAGGAAAGTGACAAAATTGCCGCGCATTCCCGTTCCCCCCATAGTTGGGTCCACCATCACATTGGTGATCATCTGTGTATCACTGGCACCACGGCCATAAGCCCGGGTCAGCTCTTTACGCTGGTGGCCGAAGCCGTGTACCATATACACCGAATCCCAGCGGATACGTTCGGTTACCCTCACTTTGATAGGGAACGTGGAGACCACATCGTCCTGGTTTTTCATCCATACTTTCTGGCCGGCTTTTAATCCCCACAGCTTGGCTACCTTTGGATTGACCCAGAGCGCATTCTCCTTCATAAGATCAGACAGGTGCGGGTTATTTGCTGTGCGGCTAAAGGTATGTGCCGGTGCCCGACCGTAAATCAGCCGATAAAATCCAGCCGGAGGCTGTGGGTGCTCTTTATAATTCGGTATGGGATCGAAACCGTGCTTCTCCATCTCAGAGGAGTACAATTCTATTTTGCCGGAAGGCGTCGCAAAAGCCCAGGCTGCCCCTTTGGGCATATACAAATAGGGGTCTTTACGCTCAAAATTCTTCACCCCTATTTTCTTCATTTCATCCAGTGAGCTACCTATCATCTTCAGCTGCTTGTCCAGCACCTCACTGTATTCTTCGTAAGGGAAGAAATCACCCACCCCCATACGTTTACCTAGTTCCTTTGCCATCCAGGATGCTGGTTTGGATTCCCCTTTGGGCTCGGCGGCCGGTACGCGTACCGCAATTGAAGGCTCCCGGTGCGGTGCGTTTCTCAAATCATCATACCGCTCCAGATAAGTACACTCTGGAAGAACTACATCGGCATAACCCGTGATTTCCATTGGCATGGTATCTACCACTACGATAAAGTCTAAATCGTTGACGGCTTTCTGGAATAGCTCTTTATTTGGCATAGTCTGGGGTAAGTTCGTACCAGAGACCATCCAACTGCGAATCCGCTTTTCTTCATCTACGTTACCATAAATAGAAGCTTCCACTAAAGCGTTCGATACGGAAGACTGCGCCATAGGGAATTTGTCACCCACCAAATCTCGCCAACCCCACCGTGCCTTTGGATAAGGAGGATGGTCCAGCGCCGGTATATCCACATTTTCATGAAAATAGAAGCCTCCTTTACGTCCCCAGGTACCCAGAAGTGCATTTAAGATCGCAATGGCCCGCGAACGCTGCGTATCATCGCCATACCAGGTGACGTGGCGGCCGGGATGTATGATCGTTGCGGGAGCAGCAGCAGACATCACACGAGCCGTTTCCCGAATCGCCTCCGGCTTAATCGTCGTAATGCCATAAGCCCACTCCGGAGTCATCGGTGCCACGTGTTGCTTTAATAGCTCAAAACCCGTGGTATATTTCTCTACGTATTCTTTATCATACCAACCTTCGTTAATGATGACGTGTATCCAGGCCATTAGTAAGGCGATGTCCGTAGCTGGCTTGATCGGTAACCAGTGCGAAGACTTACTAGCCGCCGTGGAAAACCGGGGATCAACCGTAATGATATCCGCCCCGCGATCAATGGCATCGGCCATCTCCTGTACCTGACCATTGTGCATATTCTCACCAATGTGTGATCCAATGAGTACCAAACATCTGGTGTCTCGAATATCTGTTGGCTCGGGGGAACCTACGCCTGCCCCAAAAGTTGCAAAAAAGGCCTCTTCCCGTGGACCACGGCACTGGGCGTAAGATGGAGAGCTGTAAAGTGGGGCCCCCATCGCCTTAAAGAGGGTCTGAAAGTGGGCACCCGATGAGCCGTGCTTAAACAGCGCCATGGTCTCCGGACCGTGGGTCGCAATCTGTTCCTTCCACTTACTCGCAATCAGATCCAGCGCTTCGTCCCAGGAAGCTTCGCGGTAGGTCTGTTTCCCATTTTCTTCGACTCGGATTAATGGATTCATTAACCGGTCTTCGTCGGTATACATACCCAGGCCACCGGTACCCCTTGGACATAAACGACCATTACAATGGGAATCATTATCAATACCTTCCAATTTTACAATATTTCCTGCTTCGTTTCGGTAGGCCCAGGCGGCGCATTTCCAGAAACACACCTCACAGTAGGTCGGTACTCGAGTTAAAGCCTCGAAGGCTGCCTGGTGAGGACCAAATAAGTCCTGAACCCGGCTACAGGAACTCAATCCTAAAGCCATTCCGCTAAAGCTTAGAGAGGATATTTTTATAAAGTCTCGCCGTGATTGCATAATTTTAGATGTCAGATTCAAGATCAAAAAACGGGAATAACCTTGCTTATCTAAATGACTTCTATCATCTTTACCTCTGATCTTTATTATGAAGTTGTTTAAGAATTCCTGGTGAAATGATTGGTAACGGCTTGGAAGTCAAAGACAAGGCTACTTTTTTTTCTCGTAGCCATCCGCCTCAGGCGGACGAAGGGAAAAAAGAGCTGCCGTATTGACTTTCAATGTGTTGCCAAGGGCTCAGTGAGGCGTTTTTAAACAACTTCTATAGAAATATCATTGTGTGATCATGATCACAAAGCAAAGAACATTTGTTTTACTGACCTTCTTCCTGGCCTTAAGCGTATTTTTATTTTGGGGCTTGCCACCCAAAAAGCAAGCGGGTACGGCAGTAAAACCCGTCGTGCACGAACTCTTAGGCCTAGAGGAGACCTGCATTGACTGCCACGGACAGCCGGAAGGCTTTTCGCCCGCTCACCCCGTAGAAGCTATTGGTTGCTCGCCCTGCCATCTGGGTGATCCCACTGCCAGAGATCTGACGAAAGCCCACCAAAACATGGTGCTCGTACCCGGTAATCTGGTTGATATGTACCAAACTTGCGGTGCGGCCAACTGCCATCACGATATTGCCGATCGCGTTGACCACTCTTTAATGACGACCCTGTCAGGGGTGGTCAGTGTCGACAAATTTGTATTTGGAGAAATCGAGACCCCCGAAGGTGAATTCCACATCGAAGAGTTGGGCCACTCAGCTGCCGATACCCACCTGAGACACCTCTGCGCTTCCTGTCATTTAGGCAACAAAAAAACGCACCCCGGCCCGATCAATGAATTATCCCGCGGTGGTGGTTGTAATGCTTGCCACCTAAATTACTCCACTGCGGCCTTAAAGTCCCTGGAGCTACCCGGAGAAGTCCACGATTACCATCCGGGACTAAGCATTGCCGTAAAGGATGATCATTGCTTTGGCTGCCATAGTCGCTCCAGCCGAATCTCCCTAAATTACGCAGGCTGGCACGAGACCCAGTTATCCGCGGATGAAATAGATCCAACTGATCCGGGCTATCGAGTACTGATGGATGAGCGCGTACTTGAGTATGTACAGGAAGATGTCCATCACCAGGCTGACCTCTCCTGTATCGATTGTCATCACGCCCGGGAAGTCATGGGCGACGGCCAAACGTACGAGCACAAAGAGGAAGCCCTACTCGTGCACTGCGCCGATTGCCACCGAAAAAAATATGACCAGACCCTGGCCTACGAAGACCTGGACCTGGAAAGTAAAAAGATTCTCAATCTACGCCGGGTGGATCCCGGCGATAAGGCTTTCCTGATGACCGATAGCGAAGTGGCCCTGATCAATGCCTGGGTCAATGAACTGGGTGAGCCCGAATTACAGGGTAAAATTAACGGGCAGACTTATGCATTAGGAGCGCCGGCGGAAGTATGCCTACTGGAAGGTGGGCACGGTCGACTCAGTTGTGAATCCTGTCATACGGGCTGGGCGCCTTCCTGTATTGGTTGTCACAATGCTTACGAGCCGGAAGCCGAAGCTTTTGACCTGCTGGATAATAAAGAAGTCAAAGGTCAGTGGGTAGAATACATTGGTGAGTTTTTCCACGATGCACCCACCCTGGGCGTCGTGCAGCCTTCACCGGTAGATGCACCCGAGATTGAAGAGATTAAAACCTTTGTCTCGGGTATGATCCTGAGTATTGATCCCAGTGCTTTTGATGACGAGCAAACGGCCAGTTTTCACCGCCTCTATGCGCCTACCGCGGCGCACACCATCCAGCCGATCGGACGTTCTTGCCAGTCCTGCCATAACAATCCTTTGGCAATTGGTTACGGACGGGGCGAGCTGACCTTTACTAAAGAAACCGCTAAGTGGTCCTTTAATCCAGCCTATGCCGCTACGCCAGAGGATGGTCTACCACAGGATGCCTGGATTGGTTTCCTGGAAGAAGCCAAAGGCCCCAGAAGTACCCGCACCTATACCCGTCCTTTCGACGTATCCGAGCAAATGCGGATTCTTACGGTGGGTACCTGTCTGACCTGTCATCAAGAGACCGGGCAATTAATGAAAGATGCTATTCTGGATTTTCAGGAAGCATATAATGGAAGAAGTGCGGCTTGTATCGTACCGGTTTGGGAATAGACCTCCTTCAAAATGAAGTTGTTTAAAAGCGCCGCTTCTTGCCTCTAAATTTTCCTTTTTTACCTTTCTTCCCTTTCTTACGTCCTTTAAAGTCGGGTTTATACTTGGGACCAGGTTTACTTTTGGAGACCTCCATATTTACTTTCTCTCCTTCAAACTCGGTTCCCTGAATGCCTTTGACCAATTGGGTGGTAACGGTTTTATCGATATCAAAAAAGGAGAAATTACCCATGATATCGATCTTTCCAATCTTGGCCGTAGAAGAATCCAGGGCTTCATTGATCATACCAATCAGGCGAGGTGGCGTCAGGTTATTCTTAAAGCCAACATTAACGAACATACGAACGAAATCTACGTCATCCGCTGATTTGCGTTCTTGTTTGCCACGGCTATTTACGTTCAGATCATCCGCATTCTTGTAATAATCCAAAAAGCGATTGAATTCAATGGAGATAAAACGCTTGATCAGGGTCTCCCGATCTACCTCTTCAAATTTCTTATAGATCACATCCAGGAATGGGGCGATTTGCTCTTCATCTACTTCAACATCCTGCATTTTATCAATCATGGCGTAGAGCTGTCGGGTACAGATCTCTTCCCCGGTAGGAACCAGTTTTTGCTCAAAATTGATACTGGACATTTTTTCGATATCTCTGACCTTTCTTCTCTCCCGCGTATTGATAATCGCAATGGAAATTCCCGATTTTCCGGCCCGACCGGTACGACCCGAACGGTGTACATAGGCCTCTACATCATCGGGTAAATTAAAATTGATCACGTGCGTCAGATCATCAACATCGAGTCCTCGAGAGGCTACGTCGGTAGCGACGAGAATCTGTAAGTGCTTGGAGCGAAAACCGTCCATGACCTCATCGCGCTGAGCCTGTGACAGATCACCGTGCAGCGCATCGGCATTGTAGCCGTCTTCCATTAAGTTCTTAGCGACCTTCTTGGTATCCATCCGCGTACGACAAAAGACGATCCCGTATACATCCGGATTCAGATCCAGAATCCGCTTCAATACCTCGTAGCGATTCTTGGAATGGGCCATGTACACGTGGTGCTCCACATTATCCGCCCCCGTATTAACCCTCGCTACGGAAATATCCTTCGCGTTGGTCATGTACTTTTTAGTGATGTCCTTGATCCGCTTAGACATGGTGGCCGAAAACAGGATCACCTGCTTATCAGCCGGCGTCTGATCCAGGATAGCTTCCAAATCGTCTTTGAAGCCCATGGTGAGCATTTCGTCAGCTTCGTCCAGCACGACCCGGGTGACACCACCCAGTTTTAACTTTTTACGCTTGATCAAATCGACTGCGCGGCCCGGGGTAGCGACGACCAGGTGTACTCCTTTATTGAGCGCTTTAATCTGCTTTTCAATACTACTCCCTCCGTAGACCGCCAGCGATTTTAATCCTGGCATCTTTTTGGAATAAGCTTCGATATCCTTGGCAATCTGCAGACACAACTCCCGGGTAGGGCTTAGGATAATCGTTTGGGTCTGTTTGTTATTTAGGTCGGTATGATGGATAACGGGAAGGCCAAAAGCCGCCGTCTTACCCGTACCCGTCTGTGCGGAGGCGATCAAATCCTGATCGCTTTCCAACAAATGGGGAATGGCTTGTTCCTGGATAGGCGTAGGCTCCACAAAGCCCATATCACTTACCGCTGCTACAATCTCTTCTTTTAAACCTATCTCTTTAAAGCTTGGCATATGCTAGTTTTGAATTATTGCCCGCCTGAGGCGGATAAACAATTAAAAAAGGCAAAGCTACAAAATACAGCTTTGCCTTTCAATTAAATGTATTTTTTACGGATCAATTAGGATCCGAAATCATCAAATGCGATGTTTTCCTCTGGAACACCCAGTTCGTCCAGCATTTTCTGAACTGCTGACAGCATCAGGGGAGGACCACACAGGTAGTACTCACACTCCTCCGGCTCGGGGTGATCTTTCAGGTAGTTTTCGAATACTACCTGGTGAATAAATCCGGTAGGACCCTCCCAATTGTCCTCCGGTAGTGCATCGGATAATCCGATGTGGAAGGAAAAATTAGGGAAGTCTTTTTCAATATCCCGGAAATCGTCGATATAAAATAGCTCCTTCAGGGAACGACCACCGTACCAGTAAGATACTTTTCGGTCGGTCTTCATGGTATGAAACAGGTGGAAAATGTGCGAACGCAATGGCGCCATACCAGCTCCCCCACCAATGTAAATCATTTCCTTGTCGGTCGGTTTGATAAAGAACTCACCGTAAGGACCGGAAATCGTCACTTTATCGCCAGGCTTCTGATCGAAGACATAAGAAGAACAAACGCCTGGGTTGACGGGCATCCATCCACCGTTCTTACGATCAAAGGGAGGCGTGGCAATACGGATGTTTAACATCACTATATTTCCTTCCGCGGGGTGGTTAGCCATCGAGTAAGCACGGAATTGCTCCTCGTCGTTTTTCATCTTCAGGTCCCACATATTGAAGTTATCCCAGTCTTCCTGGAAAGCGTCGGGCTTTTGTCCCATACGAGGGTGAGCCGTGATCTCAAAGTTTTTGAAATCAACTTCAATCTTAGGTACATCAATCTGAATGTAACCACCAGACTCAAATTCGAGGTTTTCGCCTTCGGGCAAACGCACTACGAACTCTTTGATAAAGGTAGCCACGTTGTAGTTCGATACAACTTCACAATCCCATTTCTTGATACCAAAAATTTCTTCTGGGATACGGATGTCCATATCTTCCCGAACTTTTACCTGACAAGCTAAGCGCTTGTTTTCCGCCACTTCACGACGGGTCAGGTGGTTCATTTCCGTGGGAAGAACATCTCCGCCACCCGAGTCGATGTGGCACTCACACATAGCGCAGGTACCACCACCACCGCAGGCGGAGGGTAAAAAGATACTTTTGTCAGAAAGGGCAGACAACAAAGAGGCTCCTGGCTTTACCAGAATAGGATTTTCATCGTCTCCGTTGACCACAATTTTTACGTCCCCCTGTGGCACCAACTGCTTCCTGGCTGAAATCAGCATGAAAGCTAGCAGGAGAATAACTACCGTAAATACGATAATACCGAAGAGGATCGTCTGCACATTTACTGCTAATAATAAACTCATCATTTCTTTTAGCGTATTATTGAGGTTTACTAATGTCTTATTTTGCGAAAGCAGCCGGGTCAATTCCCAACAAGCTCATAAAGGCAATACCCATTAATCCGGTCAGGATAAAAGCCATCCCCAGTCCCCGCAATGCCGGTGGCACGGCAGAGTAACGGATCTTTTCGCGAATAGCGGCAATGGCAATCACCGCCAAGAACCAACCAAAGCCGCCCCCCAGGCCAAACGCCAGAGAGTTGGAAAAGTTGTATTCACGAGAGACCATAAAGAGGGATCCCCCCAGAATGGCACAGTTCACCGTGATCAGTGGTAAGAAAATTCCTAATGCATTGTATAGCGACGGAGAAAACTTCTCCACCACCATTTCTACCAATTGTACCATGGAGGCAATCACCGCAATAAAGAGGATGAAACGCAGAAAAGTTAGGTCCTGCCCAAAGATACCATTCGGGCTCAGTAGATAGGTATTAATCAACCAGTTGATGGGCATGGTAATCCCCAGCACGAAGATCACAGCCAGTCCCAGACCAAAAGCGGTCTTAACGGTTTTGGATACCGCCAGATAAGAACACATCCCTAGGAAGTAAGCCAGCACCAGATTTTCAATGAAGGCGGCTTTAACGAAAGTATTGATAAATTCTCCCATTGTTTTTTATGTTTAACTCAGCAAATAAATAGTTGCTGGCGTTTGTTAGCTAATATCTACCAGTTTAGGATTGCGCGCACGTTGAATCCAAATGAAAATTCCGATCAGGAACATCGCCGCAGCTGGTAGTACCATCAGGTTGTTGTTGGCGTACCAACTCATCCAACCGGAAGTCGTATTGATCATATAATCGGCACTTGGCCCGATGATTAACATCTCAATTCCGCTTCCCGCAAAGAGCGATCCTTTACCGAATAGCTCCCGGAAGAAGGCGACAGCTACCAGAATCACCCCGTAGCCCAAACCATTACCAATACCATCCAGTAAAGAGCGCCAGGGTTTGTTAGCCATGGAGAAAGCCTCCAGACGTCCCATTACGATACAGTTGGTAATAATCAGACCGATATAAACGGAAAGACTCTTGTATACCGGATAGTTCAGGTATTTTAACGTCAGCTCTACAATCGTTACCAGCGTAGCAATAATGACCAGCTGTACGATCATACGTACGGCTTTGGGAATATAATTACGCAGCAGGGAAGTGAATAAGCTGGAGAAAGCCGTCACGAATACAACCGCCACGGATATGACCAATGAAGGCACGACCAGAGAGGTAACCGCCAGCGCTGAGCAAATTCCCAGGACCTGAATAGTAATCGGGTTGTTATCGGTAAGCGGATCGGTAATTAACTTCCGCTCTTTCTTTCCAAATAACGGCTCTTTTTCCTTTACTTCTTGAACTGTTGATTCAGCCATTTTATCGTTAATTTAAGGTTTGTTTAATTGGTTTCCCTACTGTTCCAGCAACATCGAAGTCTGCTGATTGCGTAGTTGATTAAGATAAGGCTCGTAGTAACGGATACCACGCTGCAGCATTTCCGTCACTCCATCCGCCGTTACGGTAGCTCCAGAAATACCATCTACCTCGTAATTGGGGTCCTGCGCACCACCCTTGCGGACAACAATACTGCGCAGTACATCTCCTTCGTAGATCTTGGAACCTTCAAAGTTATTAGCGAAGCGAGGATTGTCCTTAATCTCAGCTCCCAGTCCGGGCGTCTCCCCTTTATGGTCGAAGGCGGCACCGGCAACGGTGCTCACATCGCTTTCTAAAGCAATATTGCCCCAGATTTCATCCCACAGTCCATTTCCTCTGACCGATAGGATATAAAGAGGTTCCTCGCCACCTTTATAGATATACAGGGGCAACAGACGTTGTGGTTCGGGCTTTTTACGCTCGACCGCCATGTCAATCTCTTCGGCCTTTTTGCCCTCTACCACGTTACCTTCCATGTCCAGTACCAACTGATCCATATTCTCCGGGCTAAACAACTCCAAGACTTCTTCGTCGCTGAGTTTGTTTACCTGTACCCCTTCTCCTAATTTACTTTTCATAGAAGTAAGGATGGCACGTTTATTAAAGATGTCTTCGTTTTGGGCTGATTTCGTTTTAGTTATTTCCCGTAATCCCCCCAATGCAACCGCTACCACTACCGTTAGTATAGTTACAAATATTAAGATATAATTATTAGAATCCGATTTCATTGCTTTGCTATTTTATAGTTCTTGTTATTCAACAATGACAGCGCAATATCGTTTGCCAATTTTGCCCTGGATTTTTTTTAGGCTTTTACCGCCGCTCTTTTCAGTCGACGCTTCATATTCGCTTCGATCACATAGTGATCGATCAGTGGTGCAAATACATTCATGAATAGAATCGCCAACATCCAACCTTCTGGGTAGGCAGGGTTCAAAACCCGAACGATCATGCCCACGAATCCAATCAGGAAGCCGTAAATCCATTTTCCACGCCCCGTAGAAGAAGCGGAGACCGGGTCGGTCGCCATATAAACGGCAGCAAACAGATAACTTCCCATAAATAACTGGTAAAACCAGGGCACCTGCATGAATTCGGTAGCCCCCCAGGCGTTCAGAATCAATCCCATAGAGATGGCTCCGAAGAGCGTGCCGACCATAATACGCCAGCTGGCTACTCCCGTGGCAATCAAAAAGACAGCCCCCAAGATAATCAGCGGTTTGGACGTTTCTCCAATTGATCCGGGAATTACCCCCCAGAGAATCTGGCCAAAAGAATACTGGGCCGTTACGGCATCCCAGCCCCCCTGAAAAGCCAGGCTGAGTGGCGTTGCCCCGGTATAACCATCGGCCACGGTCATGGCCGGATTGAAGGTATCCCAGCCAAAGGAATTAAATATACCATTAAAAAATCCGGTATGCCACCAGCTGTAATCGGCAGCAGCGCCCGCCGTCACTTCGCTCAGGCCAGATACCCAAACGGAATCTCCGGAGATCGTCGTCGGATAAGCAAAAAAGATAAAGACCCGAGATAATAAGGCAATATTAAAGATATTCATTCCGGTACCTCCGAAAGCCTCCTTCCCAATGATCACGGCGAAAACAATCGCCACCGCCAGAATCCAAAGGGGGAGATCCGGTGGCATAATCAAAGGAATTAAAGCCCCCGACACCAGGAATCCCTCTTCGATAGGATGCCCTTTCTTAGTGGCGTAATAAAACTCAATACCCAGACCAACCACGTGTGCTACCACAAATAAGGGAAGTAGCTTGATCAGCCCGTGAGATAATTTCAGATGAAAACCTTCTAGAAAGCCCGTATATTCGCCCAGCGCTACGAAGTGCTGATGACCAATATTATAAGTTCCGAAAAGGTAGCACAGCTGTAGTGCCAGTACGACGTGTACCATTAAGCGCTTTAGGTCCATACCATCTCTCAGGTGAACACCACCTTTGGTGACCGTGTTTGGCGCAAAAGCAAAAGTGAAAAACCCGTCGTAAAGCGTATGCAGAAAAGGTTGTTTCTCTTTATTCGGTTCGATTTTTTCGAAAAAACCCAATATTTGCTTTTTCATGCTATATTTATTTTTCTTTTATTCTTTAGGTAGCGGCTCCTAAGACCCGCAAGAATTTCTTTTTAATTATCCTTCGGCACGCATTTTATCCAGCCCGTCCCGCAAAATATCCTGTAAAGGTTGCTTCGATACACAAGCGAACTCTGCCAGGGCAACATCTTCTTCTACTAATTCTAATATGCCTAAACCTTCCATTTGTTCGAAATCGTTGATCAAAATCGACTTCATCAAATGCTGTGGATAAATATCCATGGGTAGCATTCGCTCGTACAGGCCCGTAACAACGAAGGCTCTCTTTTCACCGTGTGTATTGGTATCCGCCTTAAACTTCATCCCGGGAATAAAAGTCGTCGGGAATGTTCCCGAAACAGAGGGACGCGGTTTGATCGGCAACAACCAGCCAAACATCTCGTAATCGTCTCCTTCTTCCACTACGGTCACCTGGTCATCGTAGACCCCCAGGAATTCATCGGCACTGCGCTTGGCACCTGATAAAACATCACCGGAAATAATTCGGACATGATCATTGGCCAGATTGTCTTTCAGTAGTTCTTCCAATCTCGCGCCCAGGTAGGTGCGAACGTATTTTGCTTCTTTAAGCTCGACACCGGTAAGGGCAACAATCCGGGAAGTATCGTATTTTCCACTTAAGAATAATTCTCCCAATGAAATAACATCCTGTACCGTAGGGGTCCAAATGACTTCTCCGGAAGAAAGCGGTTGTGTATTATGAATTTGTACGCCAACGTTACCTGCCGGGTGCTTTCCAGCAAACCAGGTCTTTTTCACACCTGCCGCCTGAGTGAAAGTAGTGGAAGCCTGGGAATCTTTCCTACCATCGAGCCCAAGGTGCACCACTCCGTCGGTCAGTTTGGCTAATACGTCCAGCCCTTTTTGGAAAGCAGCTTCTCTACCGGCTACGACCAGGTTTAGGTCCGGCGCCAATGGTGCTGTATCAAAAGTAGAAACGTAAATGTCACGTGGAATTACTTCCGGATCAGGCGTCGTATTGTAAGGACGCTGACGCAAATAATTCCAACTGCCCGATTCCAACATGAACTTCACAATATCCTCGCGGCTGGCCTGATCTAATTTGGGCGCCTTAAAGCTCTTGTATTTAATCTCCTTATCCGCCAGGATAATTACCTGGTGGATAGAACGCTTGGCACCACGTTTGATATCAATAACCTCCCCACTGACCGGAGCCGTGTGGATGATCTCAGGGCGCTTCTTATCATAGAATAAAGGATCACCCGCTTTGACATTATCCCCCTCTTCTACCATCATCTTGGGAATGGGAGAAATTCCGACGTAGTCGGGAATAGTGACCGCATAGGTCGTTACCGTCTTTGCGTCTTCAATTTTAGCTTCCGGCTCACCTTCCAGCAGAATTTCGTGCCCCTGCTTTAAACGGACCAGGTGCTCCTCTTCCCCCACAAAATCTGGTGTGCTACTAGGAAGAATATCTGATACGGAAGGAAATATAGAGAAGCCCTCCTTTTCATCTTTTACCCCCATGCGCTTGGCTTCGATGGCTAACATATTGTCAGATACCTGAACCATAACGACAAAGAATAAAATGACGACCGTAGCCAGGACCAGGTAGACAAACCAGTTGCTCGATCCTTCTTGACCACCTTGGGCCAGAAGCAGGTCAGAACTCAGCAAAAACGTGAGGATAATTAGCGCGATCCTATTTCTCATTTGCTTATTACAGTTTTACAGATTAAATATCGCATAGCCTGCGATTGTTTCGTCATACACTTGCAAAAATCGCTGCAAATATAAGAAGCTTTCCTCTTTTTTACTCATGCACTTCTTTTATAATGGGCCTTTTGAATCTATTTAGATTAATTCTAAATAAATTAAACGACTAGCTGTTAACTACTTGTAGCCGCCCTTTGGAGCTGTTTCCGGCTTTTAAGGCCTCAAGTCGGTTCTTACCGAAACAATGCCATGAGGAGGAGGCTTTTCGCCAAATATTAGTCTAAAAGTGGGCGCTTCATACGTCGCTGCCATTGACGATAACCAAAATAAGCAATAATGGTGTATATCGCCATTAGAATGGCGTACAGATAAATCTCGCGGCTGGCATAAAGGCCTACCGAAACCGCATCAATTACGATCCAGTACAACCAGTTCGACAGAATTTTACGCGTCACCAGATAAGTAGCCAGGAAACTAAATACGGTGGTGTGCGCATCAACCAGTGGCATTTGGGCGTCAGTAAAACGCACCAATATCTGATATAAAAGGAATGAACATAAGAAGCCGGCTAGAATATAAAGGGCGTGCCGCTGCCAGGACCATTCCGTGATCCCGCCTTGCTCAGACACGCGATCTGCGTAGCGCCAGGCGTACCAGCCGTAGAGAGCAGCAATTAGGTAGTAAAAATATAGTACGGACTCAGCGTATAGCTTAATTTCCACGAATAAGTAGATGCTTAATACGGCATTCAGCCCGCCCCAAAACCAACACCAGATATTCCCCCTGGCCGCGAGGATAACGTAAAAAACGCCACAAATAACGGCGGCTACCTCGGCCCAGTGCATCTGCTGGATAGTCTGTAATATTTGTTCTTGAACACTCAAAACGATCTATTTAATTGCTTACGTGAAGTAGAAAGGGAGGTAAAATTCACGTATTTTAGCATAAAAACATAACCATGGTAAAGGATATTTCAGAATTGGACCTAGATAAGACCTATACTTGATTATCTAACCTGGCAGTTTCAGGAAAGACTGGAGTTGATTAAAGGGAAAATCTTTAAAATGTCTCCGGCACCAAGTAGGAAAGATCAAAAAATATCCATCAGGCTAACTAAAGAGATATTACTATTCTTAGATAAGGCCCTTGCGAACTTTATGTAGCGCCCCTTGATGTACGTCTTACTCCACCAAAAGACAACAAAGACGATAATAAAATCTACTCCGTCGTACAACCTGATTTGTGTGTGATTTGTGATTTAGAAAAGTTGGATAACCGGGGCTGCCTGGGTGCTCCGGATTGGATTATAGAGATACTCTCCCCAGGAAATAATGAAAAAGAGCTTCATCAAAAATTCAGTCTTTACGAAGAGAATGGCGTCCGGGAATACTGGATTGTCCATCCCGCCGAAGAAACGGTCACCGTTTTTGAACTATCCAAGGAATGACAGTATACATTCCGGAAAATGTATCCTACCGGAGCAAAAGTTTCCGTAGGCATATTTCCCGGTTTTGCCATTGGCCTAAACGAAATTTTTACAGCCTAAGCTGCCGTATCACTCAATCGTAAAAGAGTACTCAATTTTCTCTACGATGGGGTAGCCACTTTTATCCTTATTTTCAAGGAAAATATCAATAATGATCGTTTCCGCCTCCTCCTTATCAACGCTATCGAATACCACGTCAATGGTGGCCGTTTCGCCAGGTTTGATCTTACTTTTATCGTAAGAGGTAGTGGTACAATCACAAGCAGAAATCACCCCGATAACCGCTTCTGCGTCTCCCTCGTTCGTGAATTCGTAAGTATGTTCGCGCTTGTCTCCCCTTTTTACGGCGCCAAAATCAACCGAACGCTCTTTAAAAACTAAAAGGGGTAAGCCGCTGACATCTTCCTGTCCAAAGAGAGAAGAGCGCTCATCAATTTCCAGCTGAGCACTACCGGTTGTTTCGTTTTCCGGCCCGGTTCCTGGTTTTTGTGCTGGCGGTTCTATAATTTCTGTACGCTGGATGACTTCCGTGCGGGGCACGGGAATGAAAGTGGGCCCTTCGACGATCTTGAACTCGGTACGTCGATTAATCTGATGGGCTGCTTCGGTTTGCTCTTCGGTTTGCAGAGAATCAATAAAGGCGGGTATCAAGACATCTCCCACTGTAAGAAAATCGTGGCGGTCGGCAATTCGTGGGGAAGCCGTTTGTGGCAGCGTTTCACCGTAGCCCTTAGCCACTACCCTACTGGCGGCAATCCCCCGTTCCACCAACCAGCGCTTAGCGGAGTTGGCACGGCGCTGTGATAAACGCTGATTGTAAGCATCACCTCCCCGGTAATCCGTATGTGAACTCAGTTCGATCACCAGACCTTCGGTATTATTCAAGAGGTCTAGAAGGATTTGCAAATCGGGCTCCGCTGCCGGTAGAATTTTATCGTCATTAAAATCATAAAGGATATTTTCTAATACAAATGCCTTCTCAATGGTCACCGTGTCGTAGACCGTTACCGTATCGTAAACGGTTACCTCCCGGGGGGCTGGAATCTTAGTCAGGTACAATCGACGCACAAACTCCTCCGATTCTTCCAGGTCGACGGTAGACACCTCTGCGGTTTCTGGATAATACCCTTCGCGGCTGGCGGTGATTTCGTAAGTCATCCCCAGGTCTAATGGAAAGTCAAAACGGTTAATCTCCGGTTGCACCTGCGACTTATTAGCATTCATGACGGTATTCTTCAAACGAACGGTACCGCCTGGTAGTGGTTGTTTATCTTCCGTAAAGAGCCCTACGACCAGTGCCGCCTCGATCTGCTCTAGCTGGAAGCCGTATATATCGTCGCAGCAGGTACGTGCTTCAATTGAGCGGGCACCACCCCCCGTGCGATTAGAAGTGAAAAAGCCATTATAGCCCTCTACATCCAGGGAGAAATACTGGTCATCCTGCGCCGAATTATACCGTCCCCCGATATTCGTAGGGTCACTCCAGCGAGCACCATCCCAGGAGCTAAAGAAAACATCAAAACCACCAAAACTTGGAAGACCATTGGAACTAAAATACAAAGTACCATCAAAATAATGCGGTGTGATTTCGTCACCGGGTGTATTCACTGTCGGTCCCAGGTTGACGGGGTCTCCGTAGACGCCTTCGTCCCGGTAAGTAGCGTAGTATAGATCGTAACCGCCATAACCACCTTCTATTTTTGCAGAAAAGAATAAGACCTCTCGTCCAAACAAGGCGCCAGGCGCCGGATAATTAGCGATCCATTCGCCATTGACACCAATACATTCCTGAGCAGCGCCCCAGTTCCCATCGCTTCCTTCCGCATAATAGATTTTGCTTTCCTTCAGCGTATTTCCCTGTAGGCGAGCCCGCGTAAAATAAATACGGCGCCCATCCTTCGAAAAAGCAACGTTACTGGTATGATAGCCCGGACGGTTAATTTTCACATCCAAAGCCTGCGGTTCTTCCCAGTCGCCATCCTCATCGGCGGTAGCACGGTATATTTGTGCTCTTTTGGGCTCCTCATCTTCCCCTTCTCCCTCACTACTCACGCCCACGTAAATGACCTCATCGGTTTTAAAGCTGGCAAAGTACAAGCTGCCATCCCGACCGTAGGCAGGGCTGTATTCAGAATCGGGTCCATTGATTTCCCGGTCCAGGCGTTCGGGCTGGTATTCTTCTTTTCCATCCGCTTCGTAGGCCTGCGCCATTTCGATACCCGTCAGTGCATTTTGCGTAAGCGTACGCAGAGAATCACCCGGATTGGTCGCCAGAAAATATTCGAATTCTTCTTTGGCTTCTTCGTAGCGACCGTCCATCATCAGGGCCTGAGCGTACTTGTAGCGCAGCTCTTCCATCTCACTTTTCTTATCATTTCGGATAGCCGATTGGAAGTCGCGCCGCGCACCAGCATAATCTCGGATCTTCAGTTTCAGATCAGCAATAATGGGAAGTAAGCTTTTATCTTTTCGATCATCATAAGCCTCCTCAAACTTTACCAGGGCATTATAATAATCTCTATTTTCCAGACTCAATTCTGCCGCCTCGATCAATGCGCCATAAGCAGAAGCGGTTACGGGTTGGGCCCAGCTAGCCGTACTGCTCAGTGTTATAGTCAGCAAAAGGAAAAATACCTTTTTCATACGTTTATTTTTTTCTTTCGTGCTTTGCATTCCTTTCGGAAAATCACGTTTTTTTAGATTCAACGGATAGGCGTTATCGGTGGTTTATTTGTCCATCTATAAACGAGGACAAAGTATGGCTGGATCCACTTCCGGGTCTTTGTATACCTTAATGATATAGGTGGCCCCAATCTCGAACCCACCCTGATAATTACTCACGCCACTCAGTTGCGAAATATTCAGATCATAACTCATGCCTACTTGTAGATCCTCGTCGATTACGGCTCCCAGCAGTATCTGCGCCGAATCTCCAACCCGATAGCCCAGACCACCGCGCAGCTTAATATTATCGTTGAACTGGTAGCCTGCCCAGCCTTGCAGAATGATATTATTTTTGGCGCCAGCCATCGTCTGTACCAGGAAAGTAGGCTCGGCCGTCCATACGTCGTTCACCGGGTACGAGTAACGGCCATGTAAAATCAAAGATAAAGGGCGTTTAGCCTCGTTATTTACGTCAGGGGTATTACCTGGATTGCCGGGGTTACCGGGATTGCCGGGATTGCCGGGATTGCCAATACCACCGCCACCACCACGGGACAGCGATTCATCTCCACCATTAATATGACGAACGGCAACGCCCAGCTCCAAATCTGTACCCTGTCTGGGATCCCTGGCACGATACAATAGTCCAGCATTGATATCGAGATAGCTGGCGTTCAGATCACCGTTATTACGGTTTCCACCGCCACCACCGCCACCACCAGCATTTAGGACCGGATCGGTAGATTGGCCAGCGCCGGCTCCGTCCAGGGTAGCCTGGAGTTGATCGCCGGGATTAAAGAAGCCAACGTCCAATTTTTTAGACATACTCCCCCCCTGCACACCAAGGGTTAGTATTTTATTTTGCCTCCTATCCAGCGCAAAGTGATAACTAGCAGAGAGTAACATCCCTGAGGTCCGCAAATTACCTACCCCAGCGCGATCATTGACAAATTGTAAACCACCACCAACCCAGTCTTGGTCACGAAAACCTGTAATCACCGGTGAATCAAAGAAAAAACTGGGTGAGCGGTACTCATCATCAATGATACTATACCACTGATCACGAAAAATCCCTCCCGCGCGAACCGTTCCGTAAAACGCTCCCGTATGGGCCGGATTCAATTTGACCGGCGCCAGATTAAATAGTGTATAATGGAGGTCCTGCGCCTTGAGAGAAAAAAGAATACCAACACAAAACAGGGTCAATGTAAACTTGCGTATTATCATACAAACCTTTTTATCACTTGTTGCATCGCCACCCGCTCCAGAAAGAATTTTCCGGATGATTCAACAGGTACTCGCTCCTTTAACGATTCGCGATTCGGCAATTATATTAGGAATATACCCAAAACTATAGAATTAGATCGAAAATTAGGATTATTCTCTTTTTTATTAGAATGCATTTAACAATTTTTCGTGCACCTGCGCGACAATTTTGGGAATTGACTGCTCTTTCATACACTTAAAATGGCCTTTGGGACATTTGTCGAAACCTATTTTACTGCAGGGTCGGCAGGACAAGCCCTTCACTTCCATGATGACGCCCCGGCTTTCATTACTTTCGTAAAAAGGAGACATTCCCAGCTCGGGAATGGTATTCCCCCAAACGGAAATGATCGGCCGGTTAAAAGCCGCAGCGATGTGCATCAGACCAGTATCATGACTGATCACGACCGCCGCTTGCCGGACTAAGGAAGCCGAACCGGCCAGGGTATATTTACCACAAAGACTACGCACCTGCGGCCCGGCTTTTTCCGCAATAGCGGCCCCGACTTCCCGATCATCCGGGCCACCCAGTAATAATACCGGGGCCTGGATTTGCCTCGCAATAGCCGCCAGTTGTTCTGGCAACAAACGCTTCGTAGCGTGCGCTGCTCCAACGACCAGCGCAACAAAACGCTGATTAGCCAGGTCTGCCCGCTCCTTTTCCTGGTGAGAAAAAAACTGATCGGCCAAGACGGCCACGTCGATTTCTTCAGCCTTGGGAATGAAAAAATCCAGGCCCTGCCCATCGTACTGTACTCCCAGGTACCGCACCGGTTCCAGATAGCGATCTACGATATGCTTTGCGGGCAAAAAATTCCACTTCAGATTGACCAGGATCCACTTCTGCAGATTGAGCTTATCGAAACTTACGCTTTTGCCCCCCAGGGCAAACTTCACCCGCTGACTACGCAGGTTTTTGTGTAAATCTACAATGAGCTCATATTTTTCAGCAGCTAATGCGCTCAGGGTCTCATTCATCTCCTCGCGCAGAGAAAAGACCTGACTAACATAAGGATTGGCCGCAACAATAGACGCAAAGGCCGGCTTCGTCAGGAAGTGAATTTCGGCATTAAGTTGCTGCCGCAGCGCACGGATAACCGGCGTCGTCAATACGATATCACCAATTGAACTAAAACGGATGATCAATATTTTTTTCGGTTTCAAAAGGGCTGCTTTTAATCGCGAAGATAATTAATTTCAGCTACGCGGGAGGATCAAATGCTCCCGTAATGGCGAAGCGAGTCCACATTTTAGTTTAAGTTGCGTATTTTTGGGCTTTCATATCACCAAACACAGAAGATTATGTTACAAAGAACCAACTTACTACTTTTAGTTTTAGCGGCGCTCAGCTGGAGCTGTCAGCCCTCCGAGACGCCTGCTCCCGAAGTCGATTACAGCAGTATGAGCGAAGCACAATTAGACTCCGTAGCACAGGAACTGGCCCATAAATACATCATTACGGATGGTCACGTTGATCTGCCTTATCGTCTTCAGGTCTCCAATTTTCGGTTGACCAAGGAATTTATTGGCATTCCGGTAGAAACGGACGAAGGAGACTTTGATTATGTGCGTGCCCAAGAAGGCGGGCTAGACGCCCCTTTCATGTCGATTTACATTCCTGCATCGAAAGGTACCGGGCAAGAAGCCTACGATTTTGCCGACGAGCTCATCACTATGGTGAAGGGTATTGCGGATAGTATTCCGGACAAATTCCAGGTAGTTACCAGTCCCGGGGAAGTAGAAGCAAATTTTGAAAAAGGAACTATCTCCCTACCTATGGGAATGGAGAATGGCTCCCCGATCATGGATGATTTAGCTAATGTACAATACTGGCACGACCGCGGTATTCGCTACATCACCCTTACCCATTCTAAAGATAACCAGATCTGCGACTCTTCGTACGATACAACGGGCACCTGGAATGGATTGAGCCCCTTTGGCCGGGAAGTCGTCGCGGAGATGAATCGCGTCGGTATCATGGTCGATATCTCTCACGTGTCTGATAGCACCTTCTACCAGGTAATGGAGCTCACCGAAGTACCGGTGATCGCTTCTCACTCCAGCTGTCGAAAGTTCACCCCAGGCTTCGAGCGCAATATGAGTGACGATATGATCAAACGCCTGGGTGAAAACGGGGGTGTCATTCAAATCAACTTTGGCTCGACCTTCCTCGATGGTAATATTGCCGACGAGCGAAACCGCCAGCGCGATGAACTACGCAGCCTGCTGGAAGAAAAAGGTCTGAGTGCCAATGATGAAGGTGCCGAAGAAGTTATCGAGCAATACCGTCAGGAGAATCCCAGTCTCTACTCTGATGTAGAGATGGTCGCTAACCATATTGATAATGTAGTGGAGCTGGCCGGTATCGACCACGTAGGTTTGGGATCCGATTTTGATGGTGTGGGCGACTCTTTACCTACCGGCTTAAAAGATGTGTCTCAGTACCCGAATCTGATTAAGGAACTACTGAAGCGCGGTTATTCGGAAGAAGATATCGCGAAGATTTGTTACAAGAATGTCTTCCGCGTATGGCAAGCGGTGGAAGATCACGCTAAAAACATATAGTCATTTGGTCGAGTGGTCATTTGGTCAGGTATACTTGACCAAACGACCACCGGACTATACGACCACTGGACTATACGTCTCCAATCCGAGCCCCATCCTCAATGTAGGCTCCTTTCTTAAGGACGATAATGCCATCGCGAATAACATAAGTATCCGTTTCATCATCTTTCAGGGTCGGACTCCCTTTAATGACCACATTATTTCCGATGCGCACATTTTTATCAATAATCGCCCGCTCGATAAAGCAATCTTTGCCCACACCCATTGGAGCGCCTTCGATCGGATCTTCGATATCGATCAAATCTTCGTAGTAATCATTACCCATCATGATGGTGTTCGTCAATTCGGAGCCTTCTCCAATGCGGGAACGAATCCCAATAAGGGCCCGATCAATCTTTTTGGCGTGGAGAATACAACCTTCTGAAACCAGTGCCCGGTTAATAAAAGTACCGTAGACTTTGGAGGGAGCTAGCATCCGCGGGCGCGTAAAGATAGCATTGACATTATCAAACAAGTTGAAATCTGGTATTGGATCGGTCAGCTCAATGTTGGCATCGAAGAAAGAAGAAATGGTACCGATATCCGTCCAATAGTCCGGGAAGGCATAACTAGCTACGGTGTAACTACCATTAATGGCATCCGGAATGAGTTCCTTACCAAAATCTATGGCCTTCGGATTATCATTGAATAGCTTATTGAGGACTTTTTTTCCAAAGACGTAGATTCCCATCGAAGCCAGGTAGTGTTTTCCACGCTTGGCATAACTGGGGTCCACCGCCGATTTCCAATCCTTCAGTAATTCTTTTTTAGGCTTCTCTATAAAGCTGCCGATCATACCTTTCTCATCCACCTTCATAATACCAAAGGCCGGCGCGTCCCGATCATTTACCGGTATAGTGGCCAGCGTGACGTCCGCTTCTTGCTTTTCGTGATAGCGGATCAATTCCGCAAAGTCCATCTGGTACAATTGGTCACCAGATAGCACCAGAATGTAATCGTACTCGTAATTCGCTACGTGGTGCATCGATTGGCGCACCGCATCCGCTGGTCCCTGAAACCATTCTTCACTCGTATGGGTTTGTTCGGCAGCGAGGACATCCACAAAGCCACTACTAAAGTTATCGAAGTGATAAGTGTTTTTTATATGTCGATTTAGAGATGCCGAGTTGAACTGCGTCAGTACGAACATACGCCGCAGATCAGAATTCAAACAGTTGGAGATGGGAATATCTATCAAGCGGTATTTACCAGCAATGGGTACCGCTGGTTTAGAACGTTGGCTGGTCAATGGGTATAAACGTGAACCTACTCCTCCTCCAAGGATAATGCTTATCACTTTTTTATCCATAGTTTCATTAAGTTTTCAGAAGTTCTTTATAAATATTGATGTAATTGGTTGCAGATTGTTCCCAGGAGAAATCGATTTTCATGATCCGCTTTTGAATTTCCTGAAATACAGGACGATGCTGATAGAGCTGAGTCGCCCGCAGCACAGCATGATGGCTATCTTCCAGATTGAAGTTGTAAAAACGAATACCGCGGCCTTCGGATGCAGATTCTTCCAGGTCAATCACCGTATCTTTAAGTCCTCCCACCGAGCGAACGATCGGAACCGTGCCGTAGCGCATGGCGTACATCTGATTCAAACCACAAGGCTCTACGCGGGAAGGCATGATCAGGAAATCTGTGCCGGCATAAAGTTGATGTGCCAGCCCTTCGTTATATTCTAAAGCGACGTCGAAGCGACGTGGGAATTCCTTTTTCAGTGCCAAGAACGCCTCGTGCAAGTCGGGCTCACCGGTACCTAAAACAATAAAACTTACGCGAGCATCAGTATAAAGAATCTTACGGTACAGATCGGGTAATAAGTCTGCTCCTTTTTCCCGGACCAGGCGACCAATAAAAGTGACCAAGGGCCACTTCAGATCCACCTGGAAATGAGCGGCCAGAGCTGCTTTGTTTGCTGTTTTATAGGCGGCAATATTCCCTTCGAACTGAGTATCAATAAAGGGGTCCGTAGTTGGATCCCAGACTTTGTCATCAATCCCGTTTAACACCCCATTAGATTTGGCCAATTCGCCCTGGATCAATCCCTCCAGTCCATTCGACTCCGTAGCCAATTCCTTCATATAAGAGGAAGATACCGTAGTCAGGCGCCAACCCGTTTTAATACCGGTGGCTAGTGGATTGATTCGCCCCTCCCATTCCAATAGTCCTTTAGCATTGGCATGAAAGGCGGGTAGCATACTCACCATTTCCCAGGAAAAATCGCCGTGATACTCGCCATTATGGATGGTAAATACCGTAGGCAAACCAGCTAGTTTTTTATAGGCCAGTCCCTGTTGCATAAAGAAGGGGATCAAGCCCGTGTGGTAATCGTGGCAGTGTACAATCTCCGGACGCGCTTCCATCTCCGCCAGCCACTGGAGGGCAGCCATTTGGAAATGTAAGAAACGCTCCGTATTATCGGTATACCAACCGTCTGTATCTCCATAGATACCCGCACGATCAAACTGTCCGCTAATATTGATAACGTACAGCGCAAACCCCAGGTCGTCTCCCACCTGCCGTTCTACCGAGAAAGGTACGTAGTCTTTTTTTACGGAATAAACCCCGGAAAAAACGGGTTTGAACTGCTGCGAGTTCACCCATTTGGTACGGTACTTGGGAATCAATACCGCGGCGGGAAAATCGGCCTCGTTTTGATATTTGGGCAGGGCACCAACAACGTCGCCCAGCCCTCCGGCTTTGGCTGCCGGATAACATTCTGCACTGATGTGAAGTACTTTCATTAACATTATAAGGTCTTAATTCACTGAGCTATAGCTTACTTTCGACGAAAGTCAAAAGCGCTTTCTTCCGACCCTGAATGTAAAAAGAAAATAGGACAAATGAAGTGATCGCCGGGGAATAATTGAAAAAAAGAATGATTTGTCCGCCCATTTAGGAAAACAAATCATTCCAGCTTATCTATCAACAAAAATGAGCGACTTATTTACTCTCTTTAGTCTCCTCGCTCTTTTTGTCGCCAGATTCCTTATTAGGCTTTTGTGGACGAGTTTTCCCGTAAGATCCTCTCCAGATTTTTCCTTTCCGTGTTCTTCTGTCTCCTTTACCCATAACAATTTAAATTTTGATTAAATGATTGCAAAGCACAAAAATAAGATTTTCAGGGTAAAAATGTAAGGGTCTTTGCTATTACCCTCCTATATTTAATCCCAAATGTAACCTATGAAGATCACAAAAGCCTATTTTTGCCTCTCTTTACTCCTCACCATTGGTTTTTTTAAAATTCTTGCACAAGCTCCCGATGGTTTCAAATACCAGGGTGTGGCGCGGGATGCCAATGGGGCGGTTTATGCCAGCGAGACCATTCAACTACAGTTCCTTATTCTGGAAGAAACCGACAGTACAGCCCCTCTTTCCATTTACGAAGAGCAGCATTCCGTAACGACCTCTCCACAAGGTGTCTTTTCGATTACAATTGGTGAAGGTACTCCCCTGGCGGGTCTTTTCACTGCTATCGACTGGGCGAATCACCCCTATTCTCTGCAAGTGAAGTTGCGCCCGGCAACGGAGGATAATTTTATTGACCTGGGCAAAACGCGGCTCCTGTCCGTACCATATGCCCTACACGCTAACACGGTAAGTGATAAGGACGACGACGATGCGGACCCCAGTAACGAACTTCAACAGCTTCGGCTGAACGGAAATGAATTGAGTCTAAGCCCGGGCGGTGGAGCCGTTAAACTGGAAGGAATGGGTAATAGCCCCTGGCTCGAAGCAGGACCGGATACTGATAATGGTATTTACTATAATGGTAAGGTCGGTATTAACAATTCAAATCCCAGAGCAGCACTCAGTATCGGCAGTAATTTTAATGACAGTCTCTGGACTTTTCCCGCTGTAACAATTGGTGGAACCGGCGCGGAGGGTGGTGCTCTGGAGATGGGTAACGATCAAAAGAAACTGCGTATATACACCTCGAACGACCTGGACAACAGAATAGAGGCCAATGAAAACAATATGGCCGGCGCACTAAACATCCTGGCCAAACAGGTCAATATTGGAAAAAGTGCCGCTACCCGCGACCAGCACTATCCACTGGCCGTTCAGGTTAATGTAAGTGATGGCCGTGGTTTTTTGCTGGAAAGTGGCTTTAACAATCACCTTTGGGAATTCTATCCCAATTCCGCCACCGATCAATTGTTCCTCCTTTACAATGGAGATGCAATCGGCTACTGGAATCCCAATACGGGCATCTATACCGCTGGTGTATCTGATAAAAGACGAAAAGAAAACATCCGTCCACTGCCGGCTGTCGCCAAATGGTATCAAGGCCTCAATGTGCATCAGTACAACTACCAGAACCGTTCCGAAGAGTCGTATACCGGCTTTCTGGCGCAGGAACTCCAGAAAGTATTCCCCAATACTGTATCAAGTATCCAGATGGATGGACAGGAAGAGGCCGTACTGGTTGTGGACTACGATCAGATCACCGCCCTTAACGCTGCTGCCATCAAAGAACAGCAAGCGTACATTGAGAAACTGGAAGAAAAATTGGCAGCACAGGAGGAGCGTTTAGCAAAGCTTGAAGCGCTTTTAAATAAGGAGTAACCTAATGTTTCTAAGGCTTACTAAATTGCTCCCACAACACCTCCCATTCCTCTCCCAGACTGCCGTCAAAAAAGTCGGCATCAGCGCGCCGGTACCAGTAGCGGGCATTCCACTCATCGCCCTCCACCCGGTGCAGGTAGGCGTGTATGCGCGCGGCATCTTTGCCTGGCAGGCCATCCACCAGATCGTGGGCCTGCTTCCAGTCGCCCTGTTTATCGTAATAAAGTGCTTTTTGGTAAGTGGTCCAGGATTCGTTGTATTGCATTTTTAAAGGTTAAAGGATGATCGTTGTATTCCGCTAGGCTAATTCGGCCTTTACGACTTGATGTAAGGGGCCAGGGCGTCGGCGATCTTGCGATCGTTGGATAGGCGTGGCACTTTATTTTGCCCGCCCAGTTTGCCCTGTGATTTCATGTATTGTCGGAAGGCATTTTTCTGCATAGCCCGAATTTTAAGGGGCTGAAGAATTCCTCCCGAGATCAGATCTTCGTAATAAATATTTTGTTGTACCATTTCCGCGTCCAGTTTTTTAGCGAAAGCGGAAAGATCAGCGGGTTCCTGATCAAAGACGACGAACCACTCGTGGTAGGGCAAGCCGCCCTCCGGCGGACTCACCTGCGGCGCCACCGTAAATTCTTCTACCCGTACATTTTCTGCGGCCGCTGTATCCATCATGGCTTGCTCCACCTCTTTTCCGATCACGTGCTCCCCAAATGCGGAAATGAAGTGCTTAATGCGCCCGCTAACCACCAGCCGATAAGGATCTTTCGAAACAAACTGTACCGTATCGCCGATATTATACCCCCAAAGCCCGGCATTACTATTGATGATCAGGGCGTAGTTGACGCCAACCTCTACCTGGCGCAGATGCAACCGGGTCGGATTTTCGTTAAACACTTCATCGGCCGGCACAAATTCAAAGAATATCCCCGAAGCGGCATTCAATAATAAACCGGGCTCGGTCTGCGAATCCTGGAAAGCAATAAAACCTTCTGAGGCGGGATAAGTCTCCACAGCATCGATGCGTTTTCCCACCAATGATTCTAATTTAGCCCTGTAGGGTTCAAAATTAACACCACCGTAGACAAAAACCTGGTAATCGGGGAAGATATCGATTATTTCATCCTTTCCAGTCACTTCCAATAAACGCTCGTAATACATCTGTACCCAAGGGGGAATACCACTGATCAGGGTCATTCGTTCATCCTTGGTTTCCGCAACAATTTTTTCCAGTTTTTCTTCCCATTCTTCAATACAATTAGTCTCATAGCTGGGCATTTGATTGGTGCGGAGCCAGGCCGGCACCAGGTGGTTGACGATACCCGACAGTCGCCCCGTGGGGATTCCTGCGATTTCCTCCAGTTCGGGGCTACCCGAGAGGAAGATAAGCTTACCGTCCAGCCAGCTACCTTTACCGGTTTCGGCGTAGTAATTAAACAGGGCATTACGAGCCGTTCCGAAATGATTGGGTAAACTATCCGTGGTGAGTGGAATGTATTTCACACCAGAAGTGGTGCCGGAAGTTTTGGCAAAGTAGCGGGGCCTACCTTTCCAGAGGACATTCTCTTCGCCTTCCTTGATGCGGTCGACGTAGGCACGCATCCCCTCATAATCCCGGATAGGTACCCGGGCCTTGAAGTCTTCGTAAGAATGTATATTATCGAAGTCGTGGTCTTTTCCGTAAGCAGTTTGACGGCCAACGCGCACCAATTCCTCGAATATTTTATCTTGTTCACTGACCGCATTGGCTGCCATACGGCGGATATTGCGGGCGATGTATTTAGCAAAAGGTTTAATGACAAAAGCTCTAAATCCCATGTATCTTTCTTTTGCGCAAAGATAAGGGATTTTTAGGCTTATTCAACGATCGCCAACCCAACCTGCGGTCCGTAGGATATCTTACGGACCGCAGGGAGGGATTATGCTAATATCGCAGATCCTCAATGTAATAATCGGGGTAATCTTTTTTATCGAATCCAAACAGCCCATCAGCCATAGTAGTATTCGGACGCATATCTTTTACCGTGATCGTAAAGCGAGAGCCATCCTTACCAAAAGCTTTTACCCGAATAAAGTCATTACTGCCCTTAACCAGGGTCAGACGCATCTTGGAATAATCGGCGTATTCATCCAGTGGCTTGAACTCAATTTTCTGAACAACTTTGCCATTTTCGGTGGTTTCCCCCACCAGAAAATAAGCAAAATCATTCGTTTCGTACAGGCGGAAGAGCGCTTCCGGCGAGAGGATACTTTGGTCTTCTGCGGCATCTGGTACGTCATTAATCTGTACCTCCTGATTACGATCCATCACCATCCATAGGGTTTCTCCGTCGGAGATCACCGTACGGCCGGGCATTTCCACCCGGTAGGCATCCCCTTTTTTCTTCAGGTGGATGGTTTGCGTTTCTGCCGCCTCTTCGGGTAATTTAATTTCTAAAGAAAAGGTAACATCTATGGTTTTGTATCCCTCGTATTTATTCCGCATCTGTTCGAGTACGGCTTTAGCTTTAGGGTCTGAATCCGTACTGGAAGACAGGGTGTTTTGCCCATTTTGAGCGGTGGTCATCGTCCAGCTTACGCAAAAAAGTAAAGCCAGCAGTAAAGATCGCATATGGTTTTATTTTAGTTCTGATGAAAGAAAGCAGCCGAGCTTTCAGAAGATCGACCACAGTTATACAACGTTTCATACGGTTTTTATGACGTATCCTTTCGGAAAAAAGGCGTTAAACTAGCGTTAAAGTAGAAACTCGCCTTTTCTGTATTGACTTTAAATAAACCAAATTCCCGTCCTTCTGTTTAATGGCCCAAGGTAATAAACAAATATGGCCATACACGAACGGCAAAAGGCATTAGAAGATAGGTTCCACGAACTCATGCAGCCCCTATTCCAGGAAAAAGGCTTCTACTTCGTTCCAGCGTTTAAACAATATCGCAAGCTCACTCCCATTGGCTTCCAATGCGTCATTTTTTCCTTTAGTCATTATCCAGACGGAAGCCTGGTAGAAGTCCACCTGGGTATCCGGGTAGACATGGTCGAGCAATTGGCCTTCCCTTATACAAATGGTCTGCCGGGCTTTAAAGAAGATAGTCTGACCCTAGTCACCCCCCTGGCTCGGCTTTTTGGTATGCCTTTCGAGCGTTTTGACCTGGTCAATCGGCAGGATCTGATCCAGGCCAGTCGGAAAATAAATTACCAACTGGCCGAGAAAGGTTGGCAATTTCTCCAGACCAATATGCGCCTAACCCACCTGGACCAGCTATTTAATAATCATCCGGAAGAAAAACTACAACTAGTCCATAATCAAGCCAATCGCTATATCCGTGGTCTGACCATTGCCCGACTTAACCAGGATCCCAATTTTCAAAGTCTGGCGCAGATTTATCGACGGCAGTTGAAATTATTACCCACCGCAACGGATGGTATCCGCCATGGTTTTGATCGGCTTTTTCAATTTTTGCTCGGCTATTCACCAAATTAAGTCCCTTAAACATTTAAAGTAAAACGGGGTTAAAAAGGAGTAAAGACAAGCAACCATGAAAATTGAAGCTGATAAGATTGTTACACTTTCCTATACTTTGCGAGAAAATAATGCCCAGGGGGCGATACTCGAGACCATGGATCAACACTATCCCTTTAAATTCTACTTTGGCGGGCAGCAACTGTTACCTGCTTTCGAAGCCCAACTGCAAGGTCTGGAAGAGGGGGATCAATTCGTCTTCACCCTAAAGCCAACAGAGGCTTACGGTCCGGTTCAGGCCGAAAACATCATCCAGGTGCCCCGACGTATTTTTGACGAAAGTCGGGAACTATCTCTGGACACCCTCTCCCCCGGTGACTATGTGCAGCTGACCGATGATCAGGGTACCCCTCACAACGGAAAATTAGTCTCCTGGGATGCGGATGCAGTAAAGGTAGACTTTAATCATCAAATGGCCGGTAAGACCCTGTATTTTAGTGGGGTGGTCCTCAACGTCAGAGCGGCCACCGAACAGGAAAAAAACCGCCGTTCCTACGTTGAAGTGGGTGGTGTACATCGCCCGTAGGGCCAAGACATGCCGTGGCTATAGATACATCGTTAAAGGTTAAAGAAAGATATAAATCGAAATAGAATGTCAGATACCAATATAAAGACCAGTGAAGCACCCGTCATTCACGGAAGAATGAATCAATTACTAGGTGCCCTTTGTAAAGGCCTTTACGAAAAGGAAAAATCTGTCCGCCTGGCCTTACTCAGTGCGCTGGCCGGTGAGAGTATTTTTCTTTTAGGCCCTCCGGGAGTGGGGAAAAGCCTGATTGCCCGACGCCTAAAGTATGCCTTCCAGGACGGTACTTCTTTCGAATACCTAATGTCAAAATTCAGTACACCGGATGAGATCTTCGGGCCCGTTTCCATTAAAAAACTCAAGGAAGAAGACAAATACGAGCGCCTGACCGATCGCTATTTACCGGGGGCCAACATCGTCTTTCTGGATGAAATCTGGAAGGCAGGACCCGCCATACAAAACGCCCTACTGACCATTCTCAACGAAAAAATTTACCGCAACGGCGACCGCGACATACCCGTAAATATTCGAGGTATCATTACGGCTTCGAATGAGCTGCCGCCCAATAATACCAATCTGGCCCCCATTTGGGATCGCTTTCTCATTAGATTGGAGGTGGGCGGTATCCGGCAGTTTGACAACTTCCTGAATATGATTACCGACACCCGGGACGTCTACGAAGACAATTTACCGGAAGGGGTCAAACTCAAAGATAAAGAGCTAAAAGAATGGGACCGGGCCATTGATCAGATTGAAGTGCCGGCCGAAGTGCTAAATACCATTCAGGTGGTCAAGATCAAAATACAGGACTATAACGACAAACCCAATAACGTCGGTAAGGAGATGCACATCTTTGATCGCCGCTGGAAAAAAATCATCCGTTTGCTCCGAACTTCTGCTTTCCTAAACGGTCGGCAAAAAGTGGATCTCATGGATTGCTTCCTGATGATTGATTGCCTGTGGAGCCAGCCCAGTCAAAAGGAAGTAATTGAAGATATCGTACGGGATGCCATTCGCAAACACGGCTATACCATGGCGGTCAATTTGCAGATGATCAAACGCGAAGTCAACGATTTTGAGGGGGATGTCAATCAGGAGATCAAGGTACCTCACACAGTCACCCGGGAGCAACTGGAGATTGTACAAGACGAATACTACCGTCTGGTCAAGGAAGACAACAAATTTGAGGGCGTACTCGTGCCAACTAAACAGTTCCGCAAGCTGGAAAATGACAACCAGGAGGTGACCAATTTCTACGACGAAGCGCTCAATCTACGCAATCGGCTGAAAGCCAGTCGCGGAACGGGGCAATTCACCATTGATGTCGAATTTAATTCGGAAGTGCAGACTTATCGTTTAGCCACCCTCAAAGGAGAAAAAACGGAAATCATCTTTAAAAAGCCGCACGATGTAGTGGCAAAATACTGGGAGGAACGCTTCCAGCGGGTACATCAATACATCGATAAGCAATTGGATCACATCGGAGCCAATGCCCCCGAGGAATTGCAGGGCCTGGAAAACAACCTTTTTGTCCATCGAGAATACGCCGAAATCGTTAGTGCTAACCTAAATGAAGTAAGAACCGCACTACAGAACTTGAAATTACGCCTGGAGAAAATCCGCTTTTCGTATAATGACTTTTGATACCCAAAGCTGCGAAAAGATTAAGCTGATAGAAAATGTCCAAAAGAGACTTACAAAAAAAACTGGAAGAAGAATACCAACGCTTCATCGAATTCGGTCAACTACTGGATCGACAGACGCGGAAATACCTGGTGCAATATCTGCAAAATCTGCTGGGTCACGCCGATTTTTCAGTGCCCGATGAATTGCAGGATCAGTATTTTCAATACTTCCGGGAGGGTCTAGATCGACTATTTGCAACTGAGGATCTAATCCCCATTCTACAGAAGAATGATAATATCACGGAGCAACTCGTACTGGATACTTTATACTGGATCCGTAAAACTTACAACAAAGTAAGGCAGGACAATCCCTACGACGATGAAGTCAAGCGGCTGACCATGTGGTCGATCACCCCCAAACACGTATTTGTCACTCGCTGGAGCGTCATGACCGAATACCTCAAATCGGTATATCCCAAAGAACAACTGGATATCGGATTCTACCAGGATAGCTTCCAGGAAATCATTGGGAGCAAGCCGCTGACTGAAATCCCTCCCAAAGAACAGGAGCGCATGGAGCTCATCCTGACCGATTTATTGGCGCAGTGGGATGCCCTGCTGAATGCAAAAATACTGGAACACCAGCTCAAAAAACTGGAAGAAGAACGCGAGCAGTACCTGGAACTTATGGAAGCCAAGGTGGAAGAATACCAGAAATTGATGGATATCATCACCCCCTTTTCCGATTATCTGGGCTGGGATATGTCGCGCGAACTCTGGCAGGATAGCTCCTTTGATATCATTCAAAAGTATGATGAATTACTGCAAGATGAGGAATCGATTAAGGAACTGGCCGATTTACTCGGTCGCCTGCGGGAAGCCGAAATCGAGTTGGAAGAAGAAACCTTTGAGAAAACCATTATCCGCCAGGAATGGGTAAGTGATGAGTTTTCTAAAGCTGAAATCGTTGGTGTACACGAAAGCGATGACCTGAGTAATCTGCTCAGTTCCGAGGCCGGCCTACTCAGCGATGAGGGCACCGAAGATCTATTTTTGCAAAAATTTGCCGAAAAGAATCTCATGACTTTCCGCTACGAAGATCGGAAGCTTATCCAAAGCGAGGATAAGTTTACGGAGGTCAATCAACGAGTGAAGCAAAAGGAAAAGGGGCCTTTCATCGTCTGCGTCGACACCAGCGAATCTATGACCGGACGTCCCGAACAGATTGCCAAAGTCTTATGCCTGGCCATCCTCAAAATGGCCATCCGCGAGAATCGTCGCGCTTACCTGATTAACTTTTCCATCGGCATTAAGACACTAGACCTTTACGATATTGCCAATTCGGTAGATGAACTGGCCAAGTTTCTAAAAATGTCCTTTTACGGCGGCACGGATATCAGTCTTCCCTTATCCGAAGCCCTACGCCAACTCAAAACTAACGATTACGAAGACGCCGATGTACTGGTCATCTCCGATTTCATCATGTACCGCGTTAATAAGGATGTGTTAAAAGAAGTGCGCCACTGCCAGCAAAACAAAGGTGCCCAATTCCACAGCCTGACCCTCTCCGACGATCCCAGTAGTATGATCCTGGAATATTTCGATAACAACTGGCTCTACGACCCCAAGAAGAAAGGAATTATCCGGGATTTGAACCGGGAGATCCTGGAGACGCTTTAATCAAATGACCACCTGTTATACGTATCCCGCCGCCTGCAAACGAAACAACTCGGCGTATTTCCCATCCAGTTCCAGCAATTCTTCGTGGCTGCCCATCTCCAGGCGCTGACCGTGCTCCAGAAAGAGGATAACATCGGCCATGCGTACCGTTGAGAAGCGATGCGAAATCAGTACGGCCGTTTTCCCTTCGATGAGTTCCGCAAAGCGCAGGAAGACCTCGTGTTCGGCGCGGGCATCCAGGGCGGCCGTGGGCTCATCGAGGATCAAAAGCTGCGCGTCGCGCATATAGGCCCGGGCCAGTGCGATTTTCTGCCATTGCCCACCCGAGAGTTCCAGACCGTCTTTGAAGCGGCGCCCCAGGAATTGCTCGTATTTCTGCGGGAACTGCTCGACTACCATCTTAGCTAAGCTTTTCTGAGCGGCTTCGTCAACCATTTCCAAGTCATCGACCTGAGCGATATTACCAATTGCAATATTCTCCCTGGCCTTCAATTGAAAGCGCACATAGTCCTGAAAAATAATCCCAATATTTTCGCGTAAGCTATGTAACTCTATTTCCCGGATATCTACGCCATCGATCAGTATGCGTCCCTCGGTGGGTTCGTAAAGGCGAGCCAGGAGTTTCACTAAAGTCGTTTTCCCCGCTCCATTCTCCCCCACCAGGGCCATTTTTTTGCCGGCAGGCAGATGGAAAGACAGATCCTTGATGGCCCACCGCTCACTGCCCGGGTATTTAAAACTCACCTTTTCAAAGGTGAAGCCCTGCTTCAGTTGCTGCGGAAAAGGCTGACTACTGGCCGTATTCTTGATGGTGGGCTCAATGGCAAAAAAGTCGAAAAGATCCTGCAGGTACATGGCACTATCGGTAATCCGCGAGAACCGACTCATAATGCTCTGCAGATTGGAGCGCATGCGGCTGAAAGATCCCGTCAGAAAAGTCAGGGTACCGACACTGATCTGTCCGGTGATGGTCTGCACAGCGATCACCACGTAAGCCCCGTAATAGGCCGCCGTACCAATAATCGCCAGCAGGCTTCCCCACATATTTCTTTGAATGGCAATCTTTCGGTTCTCCTGATAATATTTATCCGCCAGTTTGTAAAAGCGCTTGGCCAAAAAGTCGGACAAGCCGAAGATTTTCACCTCTTTGGCCGTCGCATCACTGGCACCGATATAACGCAGGTAATCCAGTTCTCGCCGCTGGGGTGTCCAGGCACGCGTCAGGGAATAACTCCGCTGGTTAAAGTGGCTTTCGCCTAAAAAGGAGGGAATCACTGCCACCACCAAAATAAGAATCAACCAGGGATTAAAGGCTACCAGGCCAGCACCAAGAAAAATGATGGTAATCGAGTCCTGAATCTGCTGTAGGGCCAGCGACATCAAGGCCGTACGGCCGTTGGTCTGACGACGGGCGCGTTCTAACTTATCGTAAAAAACCGGATTCTCAAATTGATACATATCCAGACGGGCGGCGTGTTCAATTAGTTCGGTAGAGGTTTTATTGGCAAAAAGATCGCCCAGCAGACTTTCGGTAAGACTGATTCCACGACCGATAACATCCGAAAGAATCGCCAGCCCCAATTCAATTCCTAACAAAATCCATAACCAGCGGGCTTCACTCAGCGGATCTGCTACCTCCATTAGCCGAATGACCTCATCGATAATCTCTTTACCGACGTAGAGGATGAGTAAGGGAAGACCCGATTTTACCAGGCGCAACAGCATATTACTCAGCGCCAAACGGGGATTAGTCTTCCAAACCAGCCGGAAGAAGGGGGGTAAGTTGCGTAATGCCCCCAGTTGATCCTTGAGGGTTTTGGGTTCTTCGTTTCTGCGTTTCGCCATGTATTTATTTTAAAAAGTAGCTTGTGCTGGCCGGAAGCTCTTGCTTCGGCCAAACAGCTCTTGCTTTCGAGCTAAAACCGCTCCTTGTGCAACAATTTTTTAATTTTGCCATTCTGATAACAAACGAGTCCTACTAATTAGTTCAAAATGAATAAGAAGGCTGACATTAAGGAATTCGACGCATTGCTGGATCTGCTCCGGATCGAAAAAGAGAAAGATCTGGAAGAATACAAAAAGAAAATTCAGCGCCTCAGCCTACAGGAGCGCAGTCAAAGCGGCGTGGCCTGGTATCCTTTACAGGTGGTTAAACAGGGCTATACCCTGGGCTCGCGGGCTTACGTGGTCGTGGAGCGAACCAAGCAACTGGGCGAAGAGCATCGATTCCGCTCCGGCAAGCCCGTTCGACTGTTTACCATGCAGACAGTTGATGGTAAGAACGAACAGACCGGTGTTATCTATTACGTCAAGAAAGACCGGATGCAAATCATTCTCAATAGTAAGGACAGTCCCGACTGGCTTACCAAAGGCCTGCTCGGGGTGGATTTACTCTTTGATGACCGCACCTATCAGGTGATGGAGCAAAGCCTAAAGCAAGTAAAAAAAGCCAGTCGCGACCGGCTAGCCGAACTGCGCGATATTTTTTTGGGGCGACAAGCCCCCAGTCAACAAACCCAGCATCAGCCCATTGAGCTGCCGCAGTTAAATGCCTCACAAAACAAAGCAGTTAATGCAATCCTGGCGGCTAATGAAGTCAGTATTGTTCACGGCCCGCCTGGCACCGGCAAAACGACAACCATCGTACAGGCGGTCAGACAATTAACCAAAACGGAAAGTACCGTACTCGTCACGGCGCCCAGCAACACAGCTGTCGATTTAATCACCGAACGCCTAGCCATGGAAGGCTTAGTCGTGGTACGCATTGGTAATATCTCCCGGGTTGATGATAATGTCATCAACAATACGCTGGAGCTACGTATGTCACAGCATCCAGAGAGTAAAAACATCAAAAAACTAAAAGTACAGGCCGCCGATATGCGGCGACAGGCTCGCCGGTACAAACGTAAATTTGGTCAGGAAGAATACCAGAACCGCCGGGCTAAATTCCAAGAGGCCCGGGAATTGATGGATTGGGCTAATCAATTAGAAACCCGTATCCTCGAACAGATACTAGACAGCGCGCAGATCATTACCTGTACCCTGATTGGTGCGGCCGACAAGGTCCTACAAAATCGAAAATTCCGCACCGTGGTCATCGACGAAGCGGCACAGGCATTAGAGCCCGCTACCTGGGTGCCGATTACCAAAGCTTCCCGGGTTGTGCTGACGGGCGATCCCTATCAGTTGCCCCCGACGGTTAAAGCCCGGGAAGCAGCCCGAAAGGGACTGGAGATCACCCTGATTGAAAAGTCCCTGCAACGCCTGCCGGAAGTGCATTTACTAGATACTCAATATCGGATGCACGAGACCATCATGGGATTTTCTAATCAGCGATTCTACCAGAATCGACTACGGGCCGCCGATTCGGTAGCCAAGGCGCAATTGCCCATTAAGGATCAGTCTCCCCTGATTTTTATCGATACGGCAGGCTGTGGCTTTGAGGAGAAGGTACACGCTGCCTATAAGAGTCGCTACAATCCGGAAGAATTTCAAATCCTCTGCGAGCACCTGCACCAATTAGTCGATAGCTACGCCGGTATTGACCTTCCCGAGATCGCCCTGATTTCGCCCTACCGCGAACAGACCCTGCATATGGAGCAGATCATTGATGAAGACCCCAAATTCAGGGAGCAGCCCATTACCATCAATACCATTGACGGCTTTCAGGGACAGGAAAAAGAAGTCGTCTACCTTTCACTGGTGCGGTCTAATCCCAAAGGTGAAATTGGCTTTCTCAAGGATTATCGGCGTATGAACGTAGCCATGACGCGCGCCAAAAAACAATTGATTATTGTAGGCGACAGTGCGACCATTGGGGGGGATGATTTCTACGCCGATCTTCTGGCTTTTTGCGAAAGCAAAGGCAGCTACCGCAGTGCCTGGGATTATATGCGGTGATCATGTGGCTATGTGGTTAGTTTTCTTTTAATCTTACCAGGGCTAGCTTTTCGGCGGGTACCCAGCCCTGATAACCGTTAGCGAGATTAACCTTATACCAATCCTGCAGAGGCTCCAGGGTACGGACCGTGGCACCCTCGAAAAGCGGATAGAGTAGCTCCGATCCTTCGCTGGGAGTAGCGTACAGGGCTGCCGTCTCCGTGACTACTACGGCTTTATCCGATCTGACCTGGGCAGCCTTACTTTCGGAAGCCAACAAAAATGGAATAACACATAAGACCAGCCCCATTACCCCCAGGGTGAACCCACGAACTTTCTGTTTTCGCCGGGGTAACAACAACCAGACTAAAAAACCACCAACGCCTGCCCAGAAGAAAAGCAAACCTAATACGGTCCAGGTCCCCGATGACAGGCTTTGCTGTACACTTTGCCAAATAGCAATTAAGGGGAATACTTCCAGCGCGATGATTTCACCAGATAATTGTCCCTTAACAAATTCCAGATTCTCAAGAACCTCCCGGTCCTTTGGTGCCAGAAGCAATGCCTTTTCGTAATTCAGGATGGCTTTTCCTTCCTGCCCCAATCGATAGTAAGTATTCCCTAAATTATAGAACAGCGCTTTGGATTGGTACCCCTCCGCCACCAGCGCTTCAAAGGTCTGGCTGGCTTGCTCATAAGACTCCTGCCGGTATAATTCGTTGGCCTTTTGCAGATCGGGATGCTGCGCCGACAGGGATATCGACGAGAAAAAAAACAGTATCCCAACAAATAATAGCATTTTCTCTTTCATCAGCAAATGATTTGGTTGTTAACGATTTCGCCTGGCAAAAATATCCATCCTTCGCGTAGGACGTCGATCAATACGCCAGTCGAAGCCTTTGAGGCGTAAGCTGGCATGATCCACCTCATCCATGGGTGATAAAGTCGATTGCGGATCTTTATACGAACGAATCTCACTGATCTCTCCTTCCCGAAAACGAATCAGCAGTTTGCTGCTAATCGATTGATCCACTCCAATGTAGGCGCCGGTCTCGTCTTTGGCGTAATATACCGACTCTGCATTACCTTCCACCACCAGATAGTCCAGTTCTCCGGCTTTAAAATAAGCGGTAATCTTTTTGCCCTTGATCTGATTAAAGAACTGGGGGTGGGTCTGGTTAATGATAATGGCGTTTGCCATTAAATAAACCCGATCAATTTCTCCATTGGCCAATTGGATACGCATCGTATCCGCTTTGAACTGCGTGGAGTCTGACCACAACAATGGATTACCAAAAAGCCGGAACAAAGAATCTGCCGAAGTATATACCATAGAATCACAGACGCCCTGAAAGTCACTTTTGTAAAAGCGCGCATCGCGATAGGCACTGAGCGTTCGGCTCGAATCTACCCCGGTGGTATCCAGGTTTCTTGAAAATAGCGTATCGGAGGCCAGAAAAAGAGAATCGCCGTCTTCAAAAATAGAGATGAGTTCAGGTCTTCCCTCTGGTCCCCCCACCGCCTTCAGGTATTCGGTATCCTGCCGATAGCGGGCCGTATCGGTCCTGATGGAGATATTCGCACTGGTATCCTGCCAAATGACCGTTCCCGTAGCCAATCCCTGGCCGGAGGATTCATCAAAGGCCACATCATCCGCTTCAAGTACCTGCTCTTCTTCCTGTATTTTTGAGCGCCCCCGGGTCGTGTAAGTACCCCGATCGGCATTGTAGTAAATTTCGTCCGCATCCTGGATATTACGGGTAGCATCCCGATAAGAAGCATTTCCGGTCAGATAACTTTCGTCGGTGGCTTCAAAATAGCGGATGGTATCCGCAATCGCCAGGCGGCTACTATCCACCACCTGGGCCTTACCTTCCAGTACGTAAAGATCCTGCGCATCCACGAAGCGAATCACCTCGGCGGTGGCCCGGCGACCATTCTTTTGGTACTGCGCATTCTGACGAAACTCGGCCAGACCGTTTTCGGTATCGTAAAAGCCGTCCTCACAGTAAATATCACTGGAATCGGCCGTAATTAAAGTAGGAGCCAGGAAATAAACAGTTGATAATTCCAGGCTATATTGTAAGGTATCCGTCCGGAGGTAAAAATCCGGATCGGTTACGACTACACTATCTTTGAAGGCAGCCTCTTCTTCATCTACGTAATAATAGCCCCGTTTACTGCTGAGCTGGGTCGAATCAGCCACCAGCGTAGCGCCGTAATAATAGGAAGCTATTTTAGTATTCAGATCGTAATCCAGGCGATCTGTGAAGAGCTGTCGGGAGCCGTTGATCAGCACCACCTCCCCTTCCAGATAAGCTTTGCGGGTCCGGCCATCGTACTCCAGATAATTGGCAAAGGTGGTGAGAGAGTCGCCCTGCTGGATGGTGACCGAGTCGTAGGCAAAAAGCTGCTGCTCATTGATCAGGATGGCCGAATCACAAGTCATCAGTACACTGTCTTGATAGAGCTTTACATTACCGATCAGCTTGGTGACATTCTGTTGTGAAGATTGCAGGATAATAGTCGTATCCGTGCGCAGAATCTTAATCTTTACACCTTCTTTTTTGGGAGCGGACGTGCCGGGTTGGGTCTGAGCCTGGCTCAGTAGTGGTACCATCAATATTAATATGCTCAATAAAAGGCGCTTTCCCATATAGCCGTGCAAAATAACGAAACAAATTCCATAACACCAGACAGGAAACGCCTGAAATCCATGCTTTGTCCTTTTATAGATGGTGGATTAACATACTTTTAATGTTGTAAAGCCCGTTCGGCCGCTTTTTTCCCGACCAGGGTGCCAATGGCCACGCCCATCCCTCCCATCCGTACGGCTACCGAGACCCGATCTCCCAGCCGCTGAATAATGGGTCGCTTTTGCTGGCTTACGCCTAAAATACCGGTCCACCAACGTTCTACCTCGGGGCTTTGTCCGGGCAAAATCAGCTTTTCCAGCAGTTCGACCAATGTACGACGGATGGTTTCGTTTGCGCCGAAGTCTGCCGTCGTTTCTCCACTTTTATCCAGGTGGCGGCCACCCCCCAGCAAGACGCGTTGCCCCACGTTTCGGAAATAATAGTACCCCCGATCGTAGTGGAAGCAGCCCCGAAAGGAAAGGTCAGGTATTGGACGGGTGATGAGTACCTGATTTCGGGCGGGCTGGAGGTCTATTTCAGGTAGTAATCTATTCGTAAAGCCATTCGTAGCAATCATTAAATGTCCGGCGGAAAGCGTCCAACCGTTGCTCAGCTGGATGTCCACCTTTGCTGTAGTCTCCGTATAAGCCTGCACCTCACAGCCATTCAATATTTGAATATCTAATTCCTGTGCTTTGCGCAAAAAGCTGCGCATCATTTTCCCCGTATCGATACTCCCTTCGGCCTGATTATGGATGAGCGACCGCACCCCAGAAAAGCCAAAGCGCTGCCGCTGCTGATCGGGTACAGTTACAAAGGTATCCCGACGTGCCGTGATCTGGCTTAATTGCCGGTTAAATTCAGGTATGGCTGCCAGGCAGGCTGCCTCCTGTTCCCCGTCTTGTTGGCTAAAGACCTCAAAACCACCTTCCTGCTGATATCCGATGGCGTCGTCTCCCAACAATTCACGCAGCGCCAACAGACCGAGATAGCGTTCTTCTACCAGTGCCCAAACCTCCGCCTCCGGCGTATGGTTTAGATCATCTAACAATTCGGATACGCTCCCAAAGCAGGCGAAGCCCGCATTGCGGGTACTGGCGCCGATGGGTAAGACACCGCGCTCCAGCACCAGCACCCTGGCATTCGGGCGAGCCTGCTTGAGGTGAATAGCCGTCGACAGGCCGACAATGCCACTGCCCAGTACGACAAAATCAATATCTTTAAAAAAGCTGTCAAATTCCCAGTGACTCCATTGGTAGTTTAATGGCATGCTTGTGGTTTTTTAGCGAAGAAGCACTAATTTTGGGGCGGATAAATATAAAAAATATGATTCAAAGAATTCAAACCATTTTTTTGTTACTGGCCGCCGGCTTACTGGGTGCCCTGTTGGCCGTCCCTTTCCTAAGCGTTGGATCGGGAGCGGATTACGCCGAAGCGGGTATACTGGGCGATCAGATTTTCAACTTACAAGATCACCTGGCTTTATTGGTACTGTTTTTGGCGGCAGCCGGACTGTCCCTGATCAGTATCTTTTTATTTAAGAAGCGTCCCCTACAGATGACTTTCACGATGATCAGCTTGCTGGTTACCGTCGGCGGAATTGGCTTTGCCGCCTATCTACTATTCCAAACGGGTGCTTTTGATAAAGGTGGGCTGGAAGTACAAGCCGGCGTAGCTTTCCCGGTACTGTCGATTATCTTTCTACTACTGGCTTATCGCAATATCAAGAAAGATGAGAAGATTGTAAAGTCTTCTTATAGCCGCCTGCGGTAGGATTGAGATCGTTCCTGCCGAGCCTTCCGTTGGGCAGGAACGGTTTTGTGATCGTAGTAATTAGTAGTTCTGATAGGTCTAGTAGCGTTTGTCAGGGCCCAACTAGTTGGTATTTGTATGGAACCCATAAAGAATTATTTTTTATGAAACAATTAGGCTCAAGGTGAATTCGTTTGGTCAAAATGTTTGAGGCGGAGAATTCCCTCCGCACTATTCGTCACCAAATGAATTCACTTTGGACCAATAATTTAAATGGGCCTAAAAAACAAAAAAGCAAAGCCCCCGATGGTTGCTTTGCTTTTTTACCCTAAACGTAGTCTTAACTACTAATCTGGGCTTTTCTTAGCGGAGTAGTTCACCTTCAATTGGTTGGACTTTCTCAACTCCGTTTTGATATCCTGAACGATACCCATGGTCACTTCCCCATCTACACGTAGCGAAGAAGTAATTTTAGGCCGCTTAGGTTCTGGTACTTTTACCTTGTGGCGCTCCAGGAAGAGCGGAATTTCGGCCAGGCTCGCGAATTTGTCGCCTAGCTGTAATCTAGGTTTGGTACCGTATACCTGTTGGTACTTTTTCACTGGTTTCCCTACGTAAAGGTAGTTAACCAATGATTTCTCTTCAAGTTTCGTCAACTCCGAAGCGAAAGGCGTCTGCACTTTCACCATTAGCTCTGAATCTCTCAGTACGGTTACTACCATAAAGAAGAACAGCAACATAAATACGATATCGGGCAATGATGCCGTAGAAACCTCCGGAGAAGCCTTACCTCTTTTCTTAGCAAACTTTGACATAACTTATGAATTTTTAGATAGGGCCATCCGCTTGAGGCGGACGGCGCTATATAATCTTAAAAAATAACGAGGTATTTTTCGACGACTTTGCTTACTCCTCACCAAAGCTGGTCGGCTCCGCTTCAGAAATCACAAATGGAATCTCATCACGGACATCTTTCCGCCAGGCCAATGGTAAATCATCACTGTAAGGAACGCCAAACTTCTTCATCGCCAGATCATCCCACAGTTCATTATAAGCTGCTTTCAGCTCATTATAAACGGACAGATAGGTGCCATATTCGGTACCCCGGTCATTTTTGAGTGAGATAATCGCTTTGGTTGGCATTTCAGCCAAATCCGGGCGGTTGTAAGGGTTAGCGATAAACTCTTTAGCGTTGTCTTTCAGATCTTCGACCCGCATGAGTTCTCCGCGCACCAACAATTGGTTTTGGGCATTTACCAGTACGGAATAAACATTACGCTTATTCAGCTTGGTAATGTCCGGCTCCTCCTCCGACCAGATAGGAAGCTTTACAGTAATTCCTTTGTCTTCTACGATTGTCGTTGTTACGAGAAAGAAGATGAGTAACAAGAAGGCAATGTCTGCCATAGAGCCGGCATTAATCTCACTACTCATTCGATCTCTACTACTAGTTTTAGCCATAGCTCTATATTATTTGAAAAAGTTAATAATCTCAAATATAATAAAAGTTCCCATCGCTACCAAGAGTAATACCAGCAGCGTCGTAATTGATCCCCCTATGAACTTTAGGTTGGCATCCGTCACTGCCGCATCAGTAGCTGCATTTTGAATAGCCGCTACTTCATTTGCCAGACTACCGTTAGCGGTAGCATAGGCCACGAGGAACACTGCAACTAGTACCACGAAGCCCAGGATTCCCTTCCACGAAGTACGGAAAGAAGAAGCCACTTGTACCAGTCCAAAAAGGACCATGGCGACGGCGGCCACGACGATCAAAATGATCGTTGCGGTGAGACCAAAGTTGAAGATGTCAACGTTCTGAGGATTCTCTGTGTCGATTTGACCAGTATTTGGTAGTACTCCCAACAAAAAGATGGCAGTCACCAAAATACCCAAACCAAACGCCAGAGCCTGACCGTTTTTTGTTAAAAACTTATACATAATCTTTAAAGGTATTTTGCTTATTTACTGAATACATTATTCTCTGCCATGATATCTACTATGGCGATAGACGCATCTTCCATCTTGTTTACAATACCATCGATCTTGTTGACGATGTAGTTGTAGAAGATTTGAAGAATAATAGCAGAGATCAGACCGAATACTGTAGTCAAAAGCGCTACCTTAATACCACCGGCAACTACCGAAGGCGAAAGGTCACCTACCGCCTGAATACGGTCGAATGCCTGAATCATACCAATTACCGTACCCATGAAACCAAGCATCGGTGCAATGGCAATAAAAAGTGAAATCCAAACCAGGCCACGCTCTAATAGTCCCATCTGTACGCCACCGTACGAAACGATCGCTTTTTCAACAGCTTCGGGGCCATTATCTGCATTTTTCAGACCTTCGTAAAGGATGCTAGCCGTAGGTCCAGGTGTGGACTTACAAACTTCTTTTGCACCTTCCAGGTTGCCAGATTTTAATTCATCATCAATACGAGCCAACAATTTGTCAGTGTTGGTAGTAGCAATATTCAACGTGATGATACGCTCAATACAGAAAGCAAGACCTAAGATCAAACAGATCAATACAAAGCTCATAAACTTCCAGTCTCCATCAATGAAGTATTTCTTCAGGATTTGGAAACCAGAAAGCTGTTCAGCTTCGTCTGCTTCTGCTGCTACTTGTTCGGCGGCAGGCTCCTCCATGGGAGCTGCTTCTTCAACGGCAGCGTCTTCGGCTGCTGCTTCTTCGGATGCAGTGGTATCTTCTTGCGCATATGCAATATTCGTTGCAGTAGTTACTGCTAAACTGAAGACGAGCAAGAGTGCTAACAATTTACGCATAGTCAATAAGGTTTTTTACGATTGTTTTAAAGTTAGTTAACGATTCTTCTTTATTCCTGCGGAGAGAGAGGGATTCGAACCCTCGATACCCGGTTAGGGTATATACGCTTTCCAGGCGTACCTCTTCAGCCACTCGAGCACCTCTCCTATTTCTTTCGCTCCCAAGCTATCGTGACGAGCAATAAGCAAATAAAGTTATTTTTCTGGAACTATTGAAAGAATAAATACTTTAAAAGCTGTTTTTCCCATTTTTAGGCCTTTTAGGAGCCTTCGATACCTGATCGTGTGAAAGCAAAAATAACTATTAAGCTATTTCTAACAAGTTTTCCTACGAATAAAATTCAAAAAAATAGACAGTCAGCCTAATTTTCGATGCCTTCTACCCGGTATTTAGGTTATTCTGCATCTTTCATAGCCGCCGCAGAAAGCGAAAAAATGGCATCCGCATTCCGACTGGTGATTTGGGCCACCTCTTCCAGCTCCCTTTCTTTGATCTCCGCTATTTTTTCCGCTACCTTATATATATAGGCACTTTCATTGCGTTTGCCCCGGTAGGGCGTAGGTGCCAAGTAGGGGGCATCGGTTTCCAGTACCAGATGCTCCAGATCAATTTCTGCCAGGGTTTTATCCAAACCTGATTTTTTGAAGGTGACTACCCCACCAATACCCAGATAGAAACCTAAGTCAATAATGCGTCGAGCCTGTTCCGGGCTTCCACCAAAACAGTGGAATATTCCTCTTGCGGTACCCTCTGGTAACGCGGCTAATAGGTCAATAATAATATCCGTTGCTTCCCGGGAGTGGATAACAATCGGAAGATCGAGTTCTTTGGCCCAATGTACCTGCTTCAGGAAAGCGTCTTTTTGCTGTTCGAAAAAAGTCTTATCCCAGTATAAGTCTATTCCAATTTCACCAACCGCCGCAAAGGATCGCTTATCCAGCCATTTGCGCACCGCCGCCAATTCCTGCTCGTAATCCTCTTTCACCGAACAGGGGTGTAAGCCCATCATCGCAAAACACTGTCCGGGGTATTTTTTTTCGAGTTCTAGCATCCCGGGTATACTATTCCGGTCAATATTCGGTAGGAAAAATTGCCGGACGCCCACTTCCCTGGCGCGCGCTATCATTGCTGCCCTGTCCTTATCAAACTGCTCTGCGTATAGGTGTGCGTGTGTATCTATCAATCTCATAATCCAAAGCTTTCCACAAAAGTATTGATTCTTTTTTACTTACTTTTGGTGTGTGAAGAGAATTAATTATATCTCTTTAATGTAAGGGCTTCTCCTATCGAAAGGTTCCCTTGACGATTGAATCATTCTATAAACACGATAATGGCTAAGAAAAAATTTTATGTGGTATGGCAAGGCGTCGAGCCTGGCGTCTACGAAAGTTGGGCCGATTGCCAGGTACAGATCAAAGGATTTCCCGGAGCTAAATACAAAAGTTTCCCAAACAAAGAGGCCGCAGAAGAAGCATACCTCGAAGGCCCCAGTTTCACCCCAAAGAAAAAATCATCCACTCCTAAAGCGACTTCTACGGATTCGGCAGATATTGTCTGGAAAAGTATCTCGGTAGATGCGGCCTGTAGTGGCAATCCCGGCGTCATGGAGTATCAAGGCGTTGACACGGCCACCCAATACCAGTATTTCCATCAAAAATTTCAGCTGGGTACTAATAATATAGGAGAGTTCCTCGCCATTGTGCATGCTTTAGCGATGCTGAAAAAGGAAAACAACCCACTGCCCATTTATACCGACTCCAAAATTGCCCAGGGCTGGGTCAAAAAGAAGAAATGTAAAACGACGCTGACCCGCAACGCAAAAACCAAACGCCTGTACGAACTTATCGAGCGGGCAGAGAATTGGCTACACCATAATACCTACGAGAATAAAATTCTTAAGTGGGATACCAAAAACTGGGGAGAGATCCCCGCCGACTTTGGGCGCAAGTGATTTATTTCTTTGTGTAAAACTGCATGGGGTAGCTAGGTTTGGCCTTCCCTTTACGGATGGCCTCCAGTTTTCTGCGGATACGCTGTTTCTTAGCTGGCTTTAACAGCTCGGTAAACAAAATCCCCTCAATATGATCATATTCGTGCTGGATGACGCGAGCATTCATCCCCTTGAAAGTCTGCTCGTGCTCCTTGAATTTTTCATCCTGATATCGAATGGTTACTTCTTCCGGACGCTCGACGTCACCAGATATATCCGGAATACTCAGACAGCCTTCTTCGTAGGGCCAGTCTTCTCCGGCTTCTTCAATAATCTCTGCATTGATAAATACCTGCTTGATGCCGTCTCCCCTTTGCTCTTCTTCGGGTTTGTTCTCATCAAGTTGTTGGGTGTCAACCAGGAAAATACGGATCGCTTTGCCAATTTGGGGGGCCGCCAGGCCAATACCATTGGAATGGTAGAGTGTTTCCCACATATTTTCCAATAATTTCTCCAGATCGGGATAATTGGAATCAATCTCTTTGGCTACTTTTTTCAGTACCGGATTTCCATAAGCATAAATCGGCAATATCATGACTAATAATTTATCTCCATATAATCCTGCAAAATTAACACGGCACTCACCTTATCCACAAGCATTTTGTCTTTTCTTTTCTTTTTTTTCAGTCCACTCTTACGGATAATCTCTTTTGCTTCTTCTGAAGTGTAGCGTTCATCCTGGAAAACTACCTCCATTTTGGGATAGCGTTTTTCCAGTTTGCGCTTTACGCCCACGACCAAATGGTGAATCTGGGCTGGATTCCCATCTGCGTGTAAGGGTTCTCCAAGTACAATGGTTTCAACTTCTTCTTCAGACGTATATTTTTCGATAAAATCGTACAGGTCTTTGGTTGGAATGGTGTCCAGCCCGGTAGCGATGATCTGCAAAGGATCGCTAACCGCCAGTCCGGTCTTTTTTGTACCGTAGTCAATGGCAAGGATTCGTGGCAATTTGAATAGATTTGGCTAAAAAAAAAGTTGCCAGTACGAACATAAGAATGCTGTACTGACAACCGTTTCCCCTTATTTAAAATACTAGAACGCTGTTCTGTTACAAATATGTAGAATTATTTGGAAACCCACAAGTCTAATAGTTATTAATTTTGAAATAGTGTATCGTATGAAATCTTAATAAACTTAAGAATTTATTTGTACAAGCCTACTAAAACGACTTGCCTAAGTAATCAAAACCAAGACAACCAACAGCATTACATGCTGATTTTCAAATAATTAAGATATTTATGAAATATAAAAAGGCCGTCAAAAGACGGCCTTGTAAAATTAGAGAAAAACCACTTAAATTAGAAGGAAAGTAAACGTATAAGCCATTGATGGCTTAATTGCTCTTCCGTCATCAGCTTAATAGTCCAGCTGATACAATTTATATTCTTTGATGATCCTGAGTAACTGCTGAGTATAATTAAGATCTACACTATAATCTGTTTTTTCCAATCGATTTATCCAGTCCATGTAGTCACTACCCTCGGAGAGTAATTCCGGATAATTTTCGATCAGGTAAAGGCTATGTGCCCGCCAGTTGGTCCGATCATCTTCGAAGTTGATTCCTTTAAGATGACGACCAAAGTGATTGTTGTAGGTAGCCGCAGAGGAAGATATCCCCGCCTGACTGGCCAGGATAGCCTGGGCCATTTTAAAAGAAGCGGGTATCCCAAAGCGGCGCATTTCCTCCTGGGCTACTTCCGCATAATGGTCAACGTACTGATCAACCGATTTTGCGGTAAAACGAGCCGCCGTAGATGCTTTTTTAACCGAATTCTTACGAGATCTTACGGCTTTTGGCTTCAGTGCCACGCTTTGTGCCACGCCCATTTTATTAACGGAGCCTCCTTCGTCATTGGGTTGTATCGTTGCCTGATCCCCATTTCCGGAAAGGTTGATCGTGAACTGAAAATCATTCCGCATAACCATTAGAAGGGCGAAACCGGCAATGCCGATCTTTAACCATAAGATATTTGACTTGGTCAGCCAGGTCTTTTGTACGCGGTGAGACTGGTACTTGCCTGCCACCAACCAGCGGTTTAAACCAGCAAACAATAAATGTAAGGCTCCCGGGCGGCTGTTTCTTCCCCGCTGATGAGGTACGCCGCGCGCGCCCTTTCTCTGCTCGTTAGGTATGGTAAATTCTGCTTTGACCCGATTTTTTTTGTTTTGACTCCATCTCATGACCCCTGGTTTTGAAAACTTTTGTATTTTTAGATTTATTTTTTGCAACTTTTCGGTTTTACCGATTTGCTTACACAACAAATTTAAAACAAAAAGTTTTTTAAAACAAGTTTTTTTAATCTTTTTAAAACAAAAAATGGCTGATTTCTCTGACCACATTGTAAACCAGCGCTTTAAGCAGGTATACGAAATCCTGGAACAGGAAAACCTGATCCGCGGAAAATCCGATATTGCCAAAAAGCTGGGTACCTATAATCATGTAATCAACAGTATATTGAAGGGGCAGCGAAATATTACGGTTGATCAGATGCGCAAGCTCTTTCAGGTCTATTCCGTTAATGCCAACTATATGTTTGGCCTGACCGAAGATATGTTCCTGCCCGGGGCCGAGCACGAGGCTACCATTCCGACCCACGCCATGGGAGATCGCTACCAGGCGCCCAAAAACAATATCACCCTCTATCCGCACCGCGCACTGGCCGGTGATGCGATAGCCGCGCAAGACACCGATAAAGAAGAACTGCCGACCTTTTGCGTACCTGGCCTAAGCGGACAACTGACTGCCATTCGCATTAGTGGCGATAGTATGTACCCCAATCTCACCAGTGGAGATATTGTTATCTGTGAGCCCGTCGAACGCGACACTCCTCTGCGGGAAAATCACGTCTACGTCATCGTGACGGATGCCGTAGTGGCCAAGCGAATCCAGGTCGTTCGGGGTCCCGACGATGAAGAGCGGCTCCGCCTCATCTCCGACAATGATAGTGTCTATAAACCCTACGAAATTGATCTGGATGAAATACGACAGATCCTGAAAGTAAAGGCCCGGCTGACAGACTATGCGATTAGTTAGTCGCCGCCAAGACTGATGCCCCTCTGAATCGACTGTTTGCCAAAGCGGCGACGCACGCGATCCATGGCCTCTTGTAAGTCTTGTTCTTGCCGGGTGTCCCGAAAGAGATTCACCTGGGTATAACCCGCTACTAATTTACTAAAGCGCAGGCCCACCAGGCGTACCAACTGCCGCCGCGTATACAGTTCCTCAAATAGCTGTAAACTACAAGTTAGTAGTTCCGATTCATTTGCGGTATGCGTAATACGCCGTTGCTTTGTATAAGTATTAAAATCGGCATAACGAATCTTAAGACTCACACAGGCCGTCAGTTGTTTTTTATTCCGCAGATCAAAAGCCAGCTCTCCTACCATACGGGCTATAATGCCTTTCATCTTGTGTATATTTATCGTATCTATCTGAAAGGTCTGCTCCGTAGAAATCGATTTGCGCGCTACATAGGGGATGACCGGGCGATCGTCAATGCCATTTGCCTTTTCCCAGAGCGCCTGTCCCTGTTTACCAAATGCTCGCCGTAGCAGGCGTGGAGGTATGGCGCCCAGCGTTTCGACCGACTGTATCCCCATCAGATGGAGTTTTCGCGTCGTTGAGGGCCCCACCCCCGGTAGTTTTCCCACCGCCAGAGGGCCTAAAAAATGCTTTTCCTTCCCCGGCTGAATTAAACGCTCTCCGTTTGGCTTGGCTTCGTTTGTACTTACCTTAGCCACCAGCTTGTTGACCGCCAGCCCCATAGAAATCGATAATCCGGACGAGGCCTTTACCTTTTGACGTAATTCCCGCGACCAGCGCCAACAACCAATGTGGGTATCCAGACCACTGATATCTGCGTAGAATTCGTCAATGGAGGCTTTCTCAAATAAGGGCACCTCCTCCGCTACAATCTGTGTAATCAAACGAGAATAACGATCGTACACTTCCGGGTCGCCACGTAGTACTATCGCCTCGGGGCAGCGCTGCAGGGCAAGCTTCATGGGCATCCCCGACCGTATCCCAAAGCGCCGGGCCTCGTAGCTACAGGAACTTACCACCCCACGCTGCCGCGTCCCCCCAATTAATAAAGGTTTGTCCCGCAGCTGGCTATTGCGCAGGCACTCTACCGATGCAAAAAAGGCATCCAGATCCAGGTGCAAAATGGCTCGCTCAAAGCCTTTGCTTTTGTTTTCTCTTCGCATGTGTATGTTTTTAATGATGAACGGTTCGAAGCTGGAGCTTCGAACCAACAGCTGGAGCTTATTTCGTGCTACTCTTCTTGCCCACCGAAACTTCTCCAGAGTACTAATCGCCCTTAAATCTAAAACAATCTGTTTTAAAAACAAGCACCTTGTCGTACCTTAACAGATAAACTTAAAACATATACCTCTTTTTGCCGGAAGGCTTACACTGAGGTCCAAATACTTGAGCCGTTTCCAGGCTTTCGCCTAAAGAAGGAATCAAAAAAATTAGTTATACTTGTAGAAAAAGAATACGTATGAAACAACCACTTTATCTAGTATTATTACTGCTTGGCTTACCTTTTTGTCTAAGCGCCCAAATCACGGATCCCAAAGCAACGGAAGTCTGGGAGCCGGAGCCCCCCATTGTCACCCCGGGGAGTACCAATAGTGGCCCGCCATCCGATGCCATTGTCCTTTTTGACGGAAGCAACCTGGACGCCTGGGAACACGGTGACGGCTCGGCGGCCAAATGGATGGTTAAAGACGGTATTGCCACCGTGAAACCGCGTACCGGAGCAATCAAAACCAAGGAGGAATTCGGCGATTGCCAGCTACACATCGAATGGCGCGCACCGACAGTGATTGAAGGGGAAGGGCAAGGACGCGGAAACAGCGGCGTCTTTCTGCAGGAGCGCTACGAAGTGCAAGTATTAGACAGTTATAATAACCGCACCTACTCCAATGGACAGGCGGGATCGATCTACAAACAGTCCATGCCGCTGGTCAACGCCATGCGCGCGCCGGGTCAATGGCAAACCTACGATATCATATACCAGGCACCGCGCTTTAATCAAGACGGTATCAAGGTCTCATCCGCTACCGTCACCGTTTTGCATAATGGTGTATTGATCCAGAATGGCGTGGAGATCAAAGGAACGACCGAATACATCGGTATGCCCAAAAATATAGCCCACGGAGATGCGTCCATCGTATTACAGGACCATAGCAATCCCGTCAGCTACCGGAATATTTGGATCCGTAAATTGTAAGGATACACGCCAGCGTTCCGGTGTCAGTTGGTAGGCCGATGGCCTACCAACTGACACCGGCTCCCCCACCACCACTGCTACCGCCACCAAAAGAACTACTCCCACCACCACTGCCGCCACCGCTGCTACTAGACCGGGTTTTCTTGGGAATGGTTCGATAACTAAGATCCTCATAATTGCAATTTTTACACCTGTGGACCACTTTCTTACGACCGGTAGAGCTATAAGTCGGATGCTTTACAGTCTTCGAAAAGGCGTGGTAGTAGGCGATATAACTGCAATTAGGGCAGCCTTTATATTTCGTAAAGCGTTTTTTATACCGCAGGATCATCAACTCCTCTGCTTCGTCCGTGGCCCAGACATCGTAATCGACCGAACCAATCTCCTCTTCGGTAATCTGCCCCGCCTCCAGGTAAGCATCTTCTTCTGCCTCTGATATCAATTGCATCGGAGCGCCCGTCTCCCGGCTGTAGCGAGGTTGGTAGCGCAATTGCTTGAGACGTCGACGGATGAAGATATAGATAAGGATATAGGGGATGGGGATCAGTAAGAAGTAGATGCCGTAATGCAGCTTTCGCAAATCCAGATACTTATCGTACAATTCTTCTCGACTACGAATAATATTACTGATCCGACCGACGGTGACTACGGTAAAGAGCAGTGCGATAGTACCGTAGATCAGTAAAAAGAGTCGTACCCGGGACAACATTCTTCGAGATTGGTAAGGATTAGAACGAATATTCGGATTAGCTGAAATCTCCTCCGCGGCTTCGGGGTCTTCGAGGGTAAGCTTGATGCGCTCCACGGCTTTGACCAGCCCTTCCCCGTAACGGCCTTCCTTAAACTCCGGCACCAACTCTTGCATACCAATCCGATAACAGACCACATCGGGCAGTACTCCTTCCAGACCATACCCCGTCTCAAACTCCGTACGCCTTTGATCCATGACGGTAAAGACCAACAAACCATTATCCGTTTCGGCCTGACCAATGCCCCAGAGATTAAACAGCTCGTGGGCAAAATCTTTGGGATTCGCCCCACCAATCGACTGTACAATAACCACCGCCACCTGAGCCGTCGTCGAATCTTCCATTTCCGTCAACAGCCGATTCAGCCGGGCGACATCAGTCGGGCTGATGATATTATCCGGATTACTGACGTAGCCCCTACCCTGTCGCTTGGGGTTGGGCACCGACTCGGGGGTGTACTGAGCCAGCAGGCTTGCACCCAAAAAAAGCAACAAGCCCAGGCAGCCTAATCGGCGAAGAAATACTTGGAACATAGGTTTGGGATTTAAAAACGACCGTCTACTCCGGAAACAGACTACTGTCCAGTCCAGGGACAATCTTTAAGGCGTTTTTGTAATACATTTTTTTCAGGACTTCGTCGTCCAGGTCGAGTCCATACATTCTCCAGAAGGCGTGGTATTTTTTGTAATAAGGGAAGTACTCGTCATCGGTCTCCAGTACGCGGAAGTAGGTGTAGTACTCTTCGGGATTATAGGCATCCTTACCAAAAAGGATGCGATCCTGGTATTTCGTCAGAAATTTCTTGGCGTTGCGGGGCTGACGGCCCAATTCGGCAATAATCGCACCGCATTCAACATACATATTCGGCATGGCATCCAGCAATTCCCCTAGCTTGGCCAGGTTGTTGGGGTACCAACCAAAGTGCGCCGCGATAAAGGTCGTATTGGGGTGTTTCTGAAAAATATCGTGCTGCTCCGCAATGATCGTTTCCCAGGGGGCCGGATTATCCGGGCCGCGCTTACGCCGGGGACGAAGTTTTAGCTCCAGCCAGCGCTCATTATTGGCATCGTGTGGCTCCCAGAAGGACCTGGGATCAGCTGAATGGATCAAAATGGGAATACCCAGTTCGCCACACTTCGCCCAGATGGGGTCCAGTCGCTCATCGTTAATCCGGATGCGGTTACCAGCTTTATCCTTATTGGTCATCCCCTGGCTCTTGTATATCTTGAGCCCTTTGGCTCCATTTTCCACGTCGTATTCCAGCTGTTGCAGCGTAGCGGAGATGAAATCCGGATCATCGATACTTTGTATATTAATATTGGTGAACACCGCAATGCGATCTTCGTGACCTGTTTCCTGGACGTGATCCGTGATATCTTTGAGGGCACGGCCGCCGCGACCACTGAGGTTGACAATGACCCCCATGTTCAGGGAGTCCATTTCGCGTACTAACTTGTCGAGGTCTTGTTCCGCCATCCGCCAGTGGTGAGAATGTATATCAATAAAGGGGAATTTGGCACTTGTGGTCGGATGCTCCGGTACAACGAGTGTGGAAGGCGGATTATAATCTTCGAAATCCATTCGCGGCTCCTTTTCTTCCTGCGCACAGGCGCTGACAAGTACGAAGCAAAATAAACCAGTGTACAATAAAGCTTTTCCCATTGAGTTTGTTTTTTCTATAATTTAGGGGTGGAAGTTACGGAAGTATGTCTACTTGTTTACAAAAAATCGGATTCCAAAGCAGCCTGCGCCGCTAAAAAGATCATTGAAAAGACTATTTTACGGACAAGTGAGGAGTTTTTGCACAACTTCTTTAATTTTAAGGACCTCAAAAAGTACTGAAATATTCGCACAATGCGTAAAAAAAATAATAGTACGCTGCTGGATGCTTACAGGCTGCCCAACAACTTTCTGAATCTACGGGTTTCTCTCTTATTACTTCTGGCAGATTTATGCCTGGGCATACTGGGTTTTATGCTCATTGAAGGATATAAACTGTTGGAGGCCTTTTACATGGTAGTGATCACGGTATCTACCGTTGGGTATACCGAAGTGCAGCCTTTAAGTCAGGCCGGCATGGTATTCGCCTCCTTTTACATTATTATCAATATTGGCTTATTCGCTTACGTATTAGCCGTATTTTCTTATTACGTCATCCAGGGACAAATCTATAAAAACTGGCATAACAACATGATCAAAAAAAGCATCAGTAAATTAAAAGACCACGTCATCTTGTGTGGGTACGGGAAATACGGTCGGGAAATTGCCACCCACTTTGAAAAGCACCAGATCCCTTTCGTTATTATCGATATTGACGAGGAAAAAATTGATGACATCCAAAAATCGGAACAGAAATTTTTATACATCCACGACGATGCTACCCACGACGAAGCATTACAGGAAGCCAACGTAAAAGAAGCCCGTGCTTTGATTGCCGCCCTGGGAGACGATTCCGACAACTTGTTTATTGTATTAACTACCCGACAGCTAAACCCTGAGCTACGGATCGTCAGCCGGGCCAGAGATCCTCGCTCTCAAAAGAAACTCACACTGGCTGGCGCTGATCGTGTCGTCATGCCCGAACAATTGGGGGGCTTTTATATGGCTACCCTGATCAGTAAACCCGATGCCGTAGAATTTTTCTCCTTTATTACCAATGAGTACCGCTCCGATATTGGTTTTGAAGAGATTACCTTCGAGGAGGTCCCCGATAACTGCAAAAATAAAAGTATCCAGGACCTCAACATCCGTAGTGAGACCGGTGCTAATATCATTGGTTTTAAAGACGCCGATAATAAATACCTGGTCAATCCCGCCCCGGACGTCATTTTACGCCCGGGTAGTAGCTTTATCGTCCTGGGTAGCCGACAGCAACTCGATAAATTAAGGCGCTATCTCAGTGGATACCAGGCTCACAAATTAGGATAAATCAGATTATCCATCTCAACCTCTACTGTCAATACTATGAAGCAAGCACAACTGATCTTCTCCATTTTTCTGTTTTGGCTTCCCGGCCTGCTGACCGCCCAGTGCCCCGGGCTCACCGGGCCTAATCTTTTGCCGAAAGGCAACTTTGGCAGCGGCCCCGATACGCTATCCACTGATACCAGTCACTTTCGCAAAGATGCCAGCCTGAACTATACGATGCAGCGGCCACCCCAGAATGGCTTTTTCACCATCATCAACAACACCAGCAATTGGCAGGGCGCTCCGGCCGATCAATGGATTAACCCCGTCGATAATAGCGGAGACCCCAATGGCTATATGCTACTCATCAACCAGGACACCGCCGGCCTGGTTTACGGTGTGCTTCCACTGGCTTGTCCCGATCTGGACCTGACTTTCTCCTTCGATGCCATTAATCTTTACCGGCCGAGTCTTACGGGGGATACCCTCCCCCACCTCCAGCTCTGGATTGACGATGCACTAGCCATGGACTTTGGCCCGCTCCCTAAAGATTCGAGCTGGCACAGCTTTACGCATACCTTTACGCCGACTATTAACCGACCCAATATTGAAATCCGTAATATTAGCAGTGGCCGCCCCGGCAATGCCTATGCGCTCGACAATATTCAGCTTCAGGCTTGTCAACCCAATATTCAACTACTGGAGGTAGATCAACAGGCCAGGTGTCCGGGCGATCCCCTACGCTTACGCATCGGCAACTTCCCGGGCATCACCAACTGGCAATATCAGTTACAACTCTCGATCAATGACGGAGAAGACTGGCTTGACGTAGGATCAGAAACCAGCGAAACCTCCTTTGATCTCAGCGGAGTACCGCCCAATGCCTATTACCGCATACTGGCCATTCGTACACCAGGTGGCTTTTTTAACGAGACCTGTCGGCTGACCACCGAACCCTTGATTATTCAATACCAAGATCCGGACGACTGCGACCAGGTAATCGGCTCCGTGGGGGCGCTGTGTACCGGAGCCCGCGGGGACAATATCTTTGAGGATGGTGATTTCGGGAGCGGAGGGAACAACATACTTAGCCAAAACCCCTTTTTAGCACCGGGCTATACCTATTCTACGGCGCCACCACCCAATGACGGGAGCTATACCATTACGAATAATACTAGCTCCTGGGGTTCATTTGCCGCCTCCAACTGGATCAATATTGAAGACAACTCCGATGATCCCACCGGCTACATGATGGTCGTCAATGCCAGTTTCGAACCTGGAATTTTTTACCAAAAAACGGTCACCGTTTGTGAAAATATCAATTATGAATTCTCCGCTGATGTCATTTCCCTCAATGACCCCAATCGCGGAAGCGGTTTCATCGAACCCAATATCTCCTTTCTCATTAATGGCATCGAAATATACGCCTCCGGTGATGTACCGGTCGACGAAGAATGGCATACCTATGGCTTTACCTTTACGACCCGTCCCGGAGTCGAGGCCATCCAGCTCACCTTACGGAACAATGCACCCGGAGGCTTTGGAAATGACCTGGCCCTCGACAATATCTCTTTTCGCCCCTGTGGTCCCGGTGCGCAAATCGCTGATACGACCGAGGCCTGTGCCGGCAGCCCCCTATTGGTACTCGCCGATGTGGAGCTAACCAGCGAGTTCCCTAACCTGGCCCTACAATGGCAGCGCAGCACTAATGAGGGCAATATTTGGGAAGACCTACCGGATGAAAATGACACCTTATTAGCCGTTGAAAATCCGATAGAGGGCTACTGGTATCGACTAAAATTAGCAAACAACCCCTTTAATCTGGGTAGCCCGAGTTGCCAGTTTTTCTCTAATTACACCGTCATCAAAGACGGCACAGATTATGAGACTTTACGGGATACGATTTGCTCGAACCAGGAAGTCCTCGTGGGAGATCAATCCTTTGACGAAAGTGGCACCTTTGAAATCAGCATTGATCGAGCACCGGACTGCGATAGCCTGGTAACACTTGACCTTCTGGTTCACCCCGCTTACGATCGAGATACCATGATCACGATCTGCGAAGGGGATTTGTTTCCGTTTGGAGATCAACAATTACAAAGCAGTGGGCTCTACGAAGGGCAATTCACCACCACTGAGGGTTGTGACAGTACGATTCGTCTCGATCTGGAGGTCGCCCCCAATTATCAGTCTATCGATACCGTTACGGTCTGTTACGGAGAGACCTACGAGGGGCGCATTTATTTTGGGGACACCCTGCAGACTCAAAACCTGCTTAGCCTGGCGGGTTGTGACAGTACCGTATCGCAGTACTTTAACGTACTCATTGGCGAAAACATCACCCTGACGGAATACGTCTGCCCGGGGGCTTCTTTTCGGGGTGCTCCCATCCAGAAAGACACCCTGGTATCTTTCGGCGGTTTTAACGGGGAGACCTGTGACACGGTCAGCCTGATCAACGTACTGGTCTATGAGGATCCTCCCGTAGATATAGCCGGTCCGGAGCTCGTTTGCGCCGGAGACACGACGACGCTTTCGGTCGGTGATTACACCCGCTATAGCTGGTCTACAGGCGCTACCGGGCCCTCAATCCAGGTGAGCGAAGAGGGTATTTACGCTATTGAAGTCATTTCAGAGAACAATTGTATTTTTCGCGACAGCCTCTTCCTTGAGGTACCTGATTTTTCGGCCAGCCTTTCGGCAAAAGACATTTCCTGCTTTGAGGCGATGGATGGCCAGCTGGAGATTATCGATCTTCAAGATGCGCTCCCCCCTTTTAACACGGTGCTCAACGGGCAATCCAGAGGAGATATATTGCGTTTCGATGGTCTTTCTCCCGGGAATTATCAGATTGCGCTTACCGATCAAAATGGCTGTTCTTTTCAGGCCGCCGCTACCCTGTCCCAACCAGAATTATTTCAGCTAGACTTACCCAGATTAGAGGAAATCAATCTGGGGGATAGTGTTCTGATTGAGGCCAGCACCAACCGGCCTCCTGCGGAAATTAACTGGTCGCCGGCCACCGACCTGAGCTGTGCCGACTGTTTGACTCCCGTTGCGGCGCCTGCTCAAAGCTTATCGTACCGGCTTACGGTGCGGGACAGTATGGGCTGCGAAGCCAGCAGTCCCTTAAGTATAAACGTAATTAAGCGCAGAGACATTTACGTACCTACTGCTTTTTCGCCCAATGGCGATCAGGTCAACGACTTATTTTATCCCTTTGATGACAATAATGTGGCCTCCGTTCAACTTTGGCAGGTACTTGATCGCTGGGGCAATTTAGTCTGGGAAGCGGAAAACACCAGCATCGACAGTCCCGAACTGGCCTGGGATGGGATGCACCGTGGCCAACCGGCCCCCACCGGCGTTTATCTCTGGCGAGCCGTTTTAGTCTACAAAGATCAGGCCGTGCGTAGTTTAAGTGGGGATGTGATATTGATGCGGTAGTCGAAATAATTGCGTACTTTTGCACCCGCAAAATGGTATTATGAGTTTTATAGAAGAATTGAACAGGCGCAAAACCTTTGGAATCATTAGTCACCCGGATGCCGGTAAGACTACCCTTACGGAAAAGCTACTACTTTTCGGGGGGGCGATTCAGATCGCCGGAGCCGTCAAATCCAATAAGATTAAACGGGGGGCCACCTCCGACTTTATGGATATTGAGCGCCAGCGGGGCATCTCCGTGGCTACCTCCGTTATGGCCTTTAATTATCGCAATGCGAAAATCAATATTTTAGATACGCCGGGTCACCAGGATTTTGCGGAAGACACCTTTCGTACCCTGACGGCCGTAGACAGTGTCATCGTGGTCATCGACGTGGCCAAGGGGGTAGAGCAACAAACGGAAAAGCTGGTGGAGGTATGCCGTATGCGCAAGACCCCCATGATTGTCTTTATTAATAAAATGGACCGCGAGGGAAAAGACGCCTTTGATCTGCTGGATGAGCTGGAGGCCAAACTAGGCCTGACCGTCACCCCGCAGAGTTGGCCAATCGGCATGGGGCAGCGCTTTCAGGGGGTCTATAATATCTATGAAGAAAAGCTGGTCCTTTTCCGGCCCCACGGCAAGCAAGAAGAGGCCGAAGAGGTAATTGAGTTTACGGATCTTTCGGATCCGGATCTTGAAAAATACGTGGGTGAAGCGGCAGCAGAAGAACTGCGCGAAGAAGTCAAGATGGTCACCACCGTATATCCAAAACACAATAAAGAGAAATACCTGGAAGGGGAACTTTCACCGGTTTTCTTTGGTTCGGCGATCAATAACTTTGGTGTGAAAGAGATGCTAGATTGCTTTGTCGAGATTGCGCCGGGCCCACTAAAGCGGCCCGCCGAAGAAAGAGCCGTACAGCCCGAGGAGGAAGAATTTGCCGGATTTGTTTTTAAGATCCACGCCAATATGGACCCTAAGCACCGCGATCGCATCGCCTTCATGCGGGTCTGCTCCGGGAAGTTTGAGCGCAACACCAACTACCTGCACGTTCGCAAAAATAAAAAAATGAAATTCTCCAATCCGACGTCCTTTATGGCTGCCCGGAAGACGGTGGTTGAGGAGGCCTTCCCCGGGGATGTCATCGGACTCTATGACTCGGGCAACTTTAAAATTGGAGATACCATCACCTCGGGCGAAGTACTGCACTTTAAGGGGATACCCAGTTTCTCTCCGGAGCAATTTCGCTACGTCAACAATGCCGATCCGATGAAATCTAAACAACTGAACAAAGGCCTGGATCAGTTGATGGACGAGGGGGTTGCCCAGCTATTCACCAAAGAAGCTAATGGCCGTAAGATTATCGGTACGGTTGGTGCCCTGCAATTTGAAGTGATTGAATACCGACTCAAGAATGAATACGGTGCTTCGGTGATGTACGAGCCGGTCAATTTGGCGAAAGCCTGCTGGATCAGTAGCGAGGATGACCAGGCCCTCAAGGAATTTCTGGCCCGTCGCAAAAGAGATATAGCCCGGGATACCCACGGGCAGCTGGTTTTCCTGGCGGAATCCAACTTCATGCTACAGATGGTAAAGGATAACCATCCTAAAATTGAGTTTCATAACACTAGCGAATTTTAAGGCCGCGTTAATATTGTTACTCAACTGTTATTTATATTTTAAAAAGGATACAGTTTTAGCAGCAGGACCGTATATTGAATAATGATAAAACCAAGATACCACTCATTCATGCAAAAATATCCCTATCTCCTTTTGGTCCTATTGGTGCTCTTTCTTGCCCCCGCCTGCCAGAAAACAGCGGACGATCCGATCATTGATTCTTCGCAAAATTCGAATGTCGACTCAACGGTCGATACGGAAGAAGTGGTGCCTAAGGAGGACATCATGGCCGATTATATTAATACCAACCGGGTCATTTGGCAAAAGCCAAACGTCGTTATTGATTTTATGGGGGATATTTCTGATAAGGTGGTAGCCGATATCGGCGCCGGTACCGGATATTTTGCCTTCCGCATTGCCCGAAAAGCCAAGAAGGTCATCGCTATCGATATCAACGAAAGTTTTATCGAATACCTGGACAGCGCCAAAGTAATGGAGCTTCCCGAAGCCGATCAGTCCAAACTGGAAGCGCGCTTCGCCGAACCCGACGATCCTAATCTTGCGCCCGGTGAAGCGGATTTCATCATCATGGTAAATACTTACATGTGGATTGAAGAACAGGACCGGATAGCTTATCTAAAGAAATTATGGACCGCCCTACCGGAGCAAGGGCAAATATTAATCCTTGATTTTAAGAAGAAGCGTACTCCACTGGGGCCCGCCCAGGAAAATCGTATTCCGCTCTACGTGGTCGAAGAGAACTTACTCGAAGCGGGCTTTACGAATGTACGGAGTAATGACAAAGCGTTGGACTACCAGTACATCACCATGGCCAGAAAATAGGCGCTTCTAAAAATCATCTTCCCCTTCTCCCAGAATAGGAACCGAGCGATTGATGCTTTCCTGGAGCGAGATAAAGGTCTCGGTACGTTGTATACCCGCAATATTCTGAATCTTGTCGTGAAGGACAGAACGCAGATGCTTGGTATCGCGACAAAGAATCTTGGCAAAGATATTATACAAACCCGTGGTGTAATGCGCCCCTACTACCTCCGGAATCTTATCCAACTCCCTGGCGACATCGTCGTATAGCGAACTTTTATCCAGATAAATACCCAGGAAAGCGGCAATATCGTAGCCCAGCTTGGTGTGGTCTACTTTTAGTTCGTAACCGTTGACAATTCCAGCTTCTTCCAGTTTTTTCATGCGCACGTGAATCGTACCTCCGGAAACAAACAGTTTCTTGGCAATTTCCGTGTAGGGGATTTTTGCATTCTCCATTAAAATGGCAACAATTTGTCTGTCCAGCTTGTCCAGCTCGTGTTTCTTTTCCATAGCTACCGAGGATTTACTTGTTCTAAAGATAGAAAATAATGCTTAGATCTCGACTGGTCCATAACTTTCAAAATGAAATAACCACAATTTCAGTCTAAAAAAACTTCGCCCTAGTCAACATAAAACCCCTAAATTTGTCTTTTTAGCGTACTGTTTGCAAAAGACTAAGTGACCATATAACCATGCAAGAAAACAAAACTACCCGGATCAAGTCTGTTTATCTGTGGCTACCTTTCATGCTTTCCGTTGCCCTGGTGACCGGAGTTTTGATTGGTTTGCAACTCAAGCCCGTTGAGGCTACCATGATCGTAGAAGATGCTTCTATTGCTCAAACGGCATCTGGTAATAGTAAAATTGATCAACTCCTGCGCTATATCGAGTCCAAATACGTAGACGAGGTAGATCGCGACGAGCTGGTCGACGAAGCCATAGAAAACATTCTTGGACAATTAGATCCCCACTCTTCCTATATCTCTGCAGAAGAACTCGAAAGCATTAATGAACAGATGCAGGGAAACTTTGAAGGTATCGGCGTAGAATTTATGATCCTGGAGGATACGGTAGTCGTGATCAGTGCGCTGTCTGGAGGTCCGGCCGAAAGTGTAGGCGTAAAGGCGGGTGATAGAATTGTGGCCGTAGAAGATTCTATCATCGCGGGTAACGGAATTACCAATGCGGGAATCATTTCTCTGCTCAAAGGAAAAAAAGGAACTACCGTAGAAGTCGGTATTCTGCGTACCGGTATCGACAGTATTCAGCACTTTGAGATCACCCGTGACGAAATACCCCTGGAAAGTATAGATGCCAATTACATGATCAGCGACAACACGGGTTATATCAAAGTAAATCGTTTTGCGGCCACCACGGATCGCGAATTCATTGATGCCCTGGAAGAATTGCAGCGCGAAGGAATGGAAGATCTCATTCTCGACCTACGGCACAATCCAGGTGGCTACTTACAGAAGGCCACCAATATGCTCAACCAACTTTTTGATGAAAAGGGTAATTTAATGGTATATACCCAAGGCAGAGCCGTAAGCCGAAATGACTATAACACCAGTGGTCGCAGTATCTTCAATATTGATAAAATTGCAGTACTCATTGACGAAGGTACTGCCTCGGCCTCCGAAATCATGGCCGGTGCTATTCAGGACCACGATCGCGGTATTTTGGTAGGTCGTCGCTCTTTTGGAAAGGGACTTGTTCAGGAGCAGTATCAGCTACGCGATGGTTCCGCTCTCCGTTTGACCATTGCCCGCTATTATACTCCTTCGGGGCGCTCTATTCAGAAGCCCTACGACGATACCGAAGCCTATCGCAACGACTTCAATGAGCGCTACGAGTCCGGAGAGTTGCTTTCTGCTAATAATATCAGTATTAAAGACTCTACCCGCTACTTCACCGATAATGGTCGGGTCGTTTTTGGCGGTGGTGGAATTATTCCCGACGTTTTTGTTCCCCTGGACACTCAACTAATGCAAGATGATTTCTTGATTCTGCGACAATTTGTTCCTTCCTTCAGCTTTCAACTGATTCAGCAATACGAAGCGAAGCTAAAGAATATGGATCTAAATACTTTCGTAAAATCGTTTCAGATTGCGCCGGCAGATTTTCAGGCTTTTCTCGCTTATGCAAAAGAACAGGCCCCCAAGACTGCTCCTGGGATAGCCCCCCCTCTTCTGAAAGAGCAACTGAAGGCAGAATTAAAAGCCCGCATCGGGAAGCATTTTTTCCAGGATGAAGGCTATTTCCAGGTTATCAATCAGTCTGACCCCATGATCACTACCGCCCTGGATGCGCTGGCCGATTACCGGGAGATCTTGCGCAGGAAGCAGTTGAGGGATTAAAGCACGGGGTCGAAGCCGGAACTTCGACTAAACCTAAATTTTACATTTTCTTCTCAGCCTTTTAATGAGTTGCTTCGGACCCCGCAATTCTATTTCATCATCTACAAAGCAAATACTTAGATCTCCAAACAGCAAATTCGTCACGATCTCCCATTCCTGGTTATTTTTCTTCCTTAATTTATTAGCGTAAGCCATCAGTTCCAGTAAATTTTATTTTCTTCCCAACTTACCATCGTCCCTAATCGAAAGACTGGTCTCGGGAAAATCGGCCGCCGTTAGGTTCTGCAACAGCTTAATCGCCCGCTTTTGGCTGTCGTACTTAGGTCCGTGCGTTTTCATCTGGTAAATAGGAATGACCTGACCGTCGATGAATTTCCCTTCCTCATCAATCCGTAGACTGACGATGGGAGCCACACCGTTAACGCCCCGCACGTTAAAGCGGCCGTAGGTACAGAAATTACCCAGGCTGTAGCAGATCAGACGGTCGTTGTACAACTCCATGGCGCGCGTCACGTGTGGACCGTGGCCAAAAACAATATCCGCACCGGCATCTACCACCGCGTGGGCAAATTCATAAACATTGCCACGATTTTCACCGTAGTACGTTTCATATTTCCGCGGTACATGTTGATGTTTAGCCCCCTCCGCTCCACCGTGAAAAGAGACCACGATCACATCAACCTGATCCACCAGGGAGCTAACGATCTGTTTGGCGCGGGATATATTCCTAACATCACAGGTGCCACTATTCGGGGCGAAGGCGCAGAAACCATAGGTAATACCATTGCGCTCGATGATGGCCGTTTCGTCGGTGCCCGCCAGGCCCGCGTAGGCAATGCCTTCGGCGTCTAGCACTGCTTTGGTACGCTTGCGTCCGGGAGAACCAAAGTCACCAGAGTGATTATTAGCCAGACTCAAGAGGTCGAAACCCGCGGTAGAGAAATGTTTCGCATAAGATTCCGGACTACGGAATACATAACAGGCTGCAGGATTGTTGCAGCGCTTGGCCGTACCGCCCTCATTGAGGATAGTTCCTTCCAGGTTTCCAAAGGTAAGATCGGCATTGCGTAGGGTATCCGCTACGTGAGCTAGCATCGTTCTGCCACCCTCTGGCGGCAGATAACTAGCGGAAGGATAGTTGGTGCCCAGCATCATATCCCCCACGCCGACGACGCGGTGATACTGCGGAGTGGTATCCACCGCCGCTTCGGCGGGCAGGGTGTCCGCCACGGTAGAATCGGCTACTGAGGCCATTAATTTGGGAGCATTAGCCTCTGCCGGTTGGCAACTGCTTAGGCAAAAAACGAGTAGTACGAAAAAAAGACCTCCCAAAGGAAGGTCTTTTTTGAGAAATGATGTATTCATATCTTTTGCTTAGTCTAACGATTGATTAACGGTAGAAGCTGCGTCTACCAATTCTCGATATTCGGCGGGCGTCAGTCCATCCAGTACATAATCGATCGGATTTACTTTTTTGCCCTTGTATTTAATTTCGTAGTGACAGTGCGGAGCCGTGGAAGTACCCGTGCTACCCACTTCACCAATCTTCTGTCCACGTTTTACTTTATCTCCTTTCTTAACCAAAATCTTTGAAAAGTGTGCATACAGTGATTCATAGCCGTAGCCGTGATCAATGACGACATTGTAGCCGTAGCCGGTACGCCTCTTCTCTATGCGCTTCACTACACCATCTCCCGTAGCCTGTACGGCTGTCCCGCGTGGAGCCGTGAAATCAATCCCCCAGTGCATCTTACGCGTTTTGTAGATGGGGTGAATCCGATAACCGTAGCCCGATAAGTGACGAACACCGCGCGCCAGGCGATCCTGATTGACCGGCTTAATGGATGGAATATGTGCCAGCATTTCTTCCTTGCGCTTGGCTTCGGTCAGGATGGTATCCAATGATTTAGATTGGAGCACCATCTGATGCTTTAGCTTACGAACCTTGCGCTTGGCGGCAATAATGAGCTGCCCTTTTTCCAGGTTGCGCAACTCCGCATTATCATTGTGACCACCAATACCCCCTTCCAGGACGTCCTCATCGAGGGGATCCATCCCAAAGACCATACGGTAAGCGTAAGCATCTTTATCGAGTAGATGCTCCAATTCTTTATTCAGCTGATCCATATCTGTCATGACATGCTCGTATTCGGCAGCCATTTGGTCAATCTGAGATCGCAGAATTCTTACCTCCGGTGACGGAAAATAACGGTGTAATACCAATGTAAAGAGTACTGCAGTTAGAATAGCAGCACACAAAAAACCAAAAACACGCAGTAGCCTCGAACTTAGAGATACTTCGACCTTTTCGTAACGAAGGGTCTGCGTATTGTAAACAAACTTTTCCTTTCTCATGAGTGGTTGATCTTAGTCATTTTACTAAATTTGCAGCGTTTTACCGATTTTGTGGGTATTGGCTGAAATTTTAAAAGACCTCCCTTTGTTTAAAATTGAGTGTTTTAACTTACGCTGAAGGTAAATTTAAACCTCAAGTTGACAAATCCAAAAACTAGAGGTACTTTTTAGACCAAATTATCATCAAAATACTTACAAACTTTAATTTTATAAGCAGAAAAATGTCAATATTTGAATTTCCTGCTCAACTTAGTCCCTATGCCGATGTAAACAGTATATTCGCACAAAGGGTCAGCAAATATGGGTAGAAGTCGTGACTTTTACCGTTAATTAAGAAAATTTTAACCTAGGTTAAGAACCAAACAGATAAAATGATGACGTCACAAGAGATTCGCCAGCAGTTTATGGACTTTTTTGCTTCCAAGCAGCATAAAATCGTCTCCTCCGCTCCCATTGTAAGCAAAGATGACCCTACTCTAATGTTTACCAATGCCGGTATGAATCAATTTAAAGACCTGTTTTTGGGCAATCAGGTACCCGATTCCCGGCGTATCGCGGACACACAAAAGTGCCTACGGGTCTCCGGTAAGCATAATGACCTGGAAGAAGTAGGCCGCGATAGCTATCACCATACAATGTTTGAGATGCTCGGCAACTGGTCCATCGGCGACTACTTCAAAAAAGAAGCCATTGATTTTGCCTGGGAATTACTTACCGACATCTACCAACTGGATAAAGAACGCCTGTACGCCAGTGTTTTTGAAGGTGATCAAGGGCTGGGCTTACCCGCCGACGAAGAAGCAGTAGCCTTGTGGGAGCGCTACCTACCCAAGGATCGTATCCTGTATTTTGATAAAAAAGATAACTTCTGGGAGATGGGAGATACTGGTCCTTGCGGACCCTGTTCCGAAATCCATATTGACCTGCGTCCAGACGAGGACAGAAAAAAACAAAGTGGCCGCGAACTGGTTAATCAGGATCATCCACTAGTGATCGAGATCTGGAATCTGGTATTTATCCAGTTTAACCGAAAAGCGGACGGCAGCCTGGAAGAACTACCCGAGAAGCACATTGATACCGGTATGGGTTTTGAGCGCCTGACCATGGCCATCCAGGGTAAGCAATCCAATTACGAGACGGACATCTTTACGCCTTTTATTGAAAAATTAGAAAAAGCTTCTGGCAAGAAATACACCAATAGTTACGAAGAATCGGCCAAAAGTGATATTGCTATGCGGGTTATTTCAGACCACATTCGCGCCGTCAGCTTTGCCATCGCCGATGGTCAGCTTCCGGGTAACTCCGGTGCTGGTTACGTTATACGCCGTATTCTGCGCCGTGCCGTGCGTTACAACTACTCCTTCCTGGATATTAAAGAACCTTATCTATTTAGTCTGGTAGCAATGCTGGCCGATCGCTTTGCGGATGTATTCCCAGAGCTTGCGGCCCAAAAAGAACAAGTGGCCAGGATTGTTGAAGGGGAAGAAAAGTCCTTTCTAAACACCCTGGAAAATGGCCTGAGCCGTTTCGAAGCCCTCGAAACAATGGATAAACAAATCGACGGGCAGGATGCCTTTGAGCTCTACGACACCTACGGCTTCCCGATTGACCTGACTCGATTATTGGCGGAGGAAAAAGGCTGGACCGTTGACGAAGCCGGATTTGAGAAAGCACTGGCCGAACAAAAAGCGCGCTCGCGAAAAGACGCACAAAAAGCCGTTGGGGACTGGAATACCGTCTGCCAGGGAGACGAAGTCGAATTCGTCGGCTATGACGAGTTATCTGTGCCCACAACTCAGATCTTGAAGTATCGAACGGTAAAAGCCAAAAATAAAGAGCAGTACCAAATCGTACTGGCCACTACGCCCTTTTATGCGCAAAGTGGCGGGCAGGCCGGCGATACAGGTTTATTGATCGTCGGAGATGAAAAAATCTCCGTGCTGGATACCCAAAAAGAAAATGACCTGATCATCCACGTAGTGAAGCAATTGCCAAAAGATATGGAGGCCAGTGTACGGGCCGAAGTCAGAGCCGACCGGCGTCGGGCGACCTCAAATAATCACTCCGCAGTACACCTAATGCACGCTGCACTGCACGAAATTGTCGGGGAGCACGCCTTACAGAAAGGACAGGATGTAGACCACAAACGCTTACGCTTCGACTTTTCTCACTTCCAAAAACTTACGGCGGAAGAAATGGCCAAAATTGAAGATCGCGTCAACCAGAAAATCCGGGAGAATATCCAGTTGGAGGAACAACGCGCCATCCCCATTGAAAAGGCCAGGGAGGCAGGCGCCTTAATGCTCTTCGGCGAAAAATACGGAGACCTGGTCCGTATGATTACCTTTGATCCCAACTTTTCGCGGGAGCTCTGCGGAGGAACCCACGTGCAGGCGACCGGAGAGATTGGACTTTTTAAGATCACTGCCGAAACTTCCGTAGCGGCGGGAATCCGTCGTATTGAAGCAATCACGGCCGACCAGGCGGAAGCCTTCATCAAAAGGGAACTGGAAACACTGGATCAGGTACGGCTCTTGTTCAAGACCACCAAGGATGTCGTACGCAGTGTAAGTACCTTACAGGAAGAAAACAAAGCCCTGCAAAAGGAAGTAGAACAACTTTTGGCGGCACAGGCGGCCAACCTAAAAGGAGATTTGCTCAAAGCAGTAGAAGAGAAGGGTGGGGTGAATATCCTCATCCAGCGCTTACCCATACAAGATAGTAATGCCATTAAAAATCTAGCCTATCAGCTGGATAAAGAGCTGGGTAATGCCCTGATTGTCTTTGCTGCCGAAGTAAATAACAAACCACAGATCATGATCGTCGTCTCACGTGAACTAGCTGACAGTGGAAAGTACCACGCCGGAAACATGGTCCGGGAATTGGCTAAAAACATCAAAGGTGGTGGTGGCGGTCAGCCATTTTTCGCCACGGCGGGTGGAAAAGACCTGAGTGGTCTCGACAAGGTGATTGAACAAGCTAAGGAGATGGTATAAATCGTCCAGTTCCGGTCAAGAAAAGACTTTAATTCATCTTCCAAAAATAAGGCGTGAATAAGACCAAAATGGTGAATAATTCCAGCCGTCCCAATAACATTAGAAAAGATAGGAAAAATTTGACCGGGTAGGGTAACCAGGCGAAATTATCCACGGGCCCTACCCCACCAATACCGGGACCAACGTTACCCAGGGAGGTGGCCACCGCCCCGATGGCGGTTGTAAAATCAAGTCCCATAGCGGCTACAATGACCGAGCCCACTACAAAAATAAAAAGGTAGAGTAAAAGGAAAATGATAATGTGGGTCATGATTCGCGGAGCTACGACCCCTCCGTTAAGCTTCAGGGGGACAATGGCACGCGGATGTAATATGCGCTTAAACTCCAGAATGGAATTCTTAAAGAAAACAATATGACGTACCAGTTTGATCCCTCCACTGGTCGAGCCCGCACAGGCCCCCACAAACAACATGACAAAGATCAGGACCAGTGCCGCATCTCCCCACTGACTATAATCTGCGGAGACATAGCCGGTGGTCGTTATCAATGAAACAACCTGAAAAAGGCTTTCCCGAAAAGATTGTTCGAAGGAGTGATTTGTGTTGTAGATGACATTCCAGGTGATCAGCCCCGTCAGAAATAAGACCACCGAAAGGTAGGCCCAGAACTCTTCTGCTCGGCGCACCCGGCTTAAGCGGCCCCGCAGGGCATGGTGAATCACGGTGTAATTCGTTCCCGCCACAAACATAAAAAAGATGATCACGTACTGGATACTGGCCTGGTCGAAATGGGCCATACTCGCATTTTTGGTAGAGAACCCACCGGTAGCCATTGTAGTGAGGGCGTGATTGATGGCATCGTAAAAAGACATCCCCAGTACCCACAGTAGGATAGTTAAAACGCCCGTCAGACCAACGTAAATAAACCATAGCCGCTTGGCGGTCTCCTGAATTCGGGGATGTAACTTATCAGAAGTAGGCCCCGGTGCTTCGGCAACAAATAATTCGATGCCGCCGATGCCTAACAATGGGAATAAGGCTACCGTCAATACGATAATTCCCATACCGCCAATCCACTGAGTCATACTCCGCCAAAAAAGCATCCCCCTGGGTATTACCTCAATATCCGTCAATATGGAAGCCCCGGTTGTCGTCATTCCCGAAACCGTTTCGAAGAGGGCATCAATGGGATGCGGGATCACTCCACTAATCAAATAGGGCAAGGTCCCCGCCAAGACCATAGATAACCAGCCCAGAGCTACAATTAAATAACCTTCGCGCTTGCGAATATCCAGATCGTCTTTTGGCACGGTAAACCAAAGCAAACTACCCACCGTGAGGCAGATTAGGCCCGACACCAGAAAGGACCTGGCATCACCACTTTTGTAATACAGGGAAAAGGGAATGCTGGTCAACATCAAGCCCCCAATCAATAATTGTAAGCCTCCGATGACCCGGGCGATAGGTTTGGTATTAATTCCTGCCAGCGGTCCTCTACTCATTTATCTAAATAACTTATCTAATTTACTAATCGACTGAGGCAGGGCAAACACAATCACCTTATCGTCTTTTTGCAGCTGAAAATCACCCGAGGGAATAATACTTTCCTCCCCCCGAATAACCCCACCAATTAAGGAAGTCTCCGGAAGATGTAATTTACGCAGTGGATACTTGGTCAGATGGTTGTTTTTATGGACCACGTATTCAATCACCTCGGCATCGACACCGTGCAAGGAAGTAATGGCTTCGATGCGTCCTTTGCGGACAAAACGGAATATATTATTAGCGGCGATCAGTTTTCGGTTGATCAGGGTGTCCACGCCGATGTTTTGCGAGAGGTGGATGTATTCCCGGTTTTCTACCTGCGCAATTGTCTTATGAACGCCGTGGTTTTTTGCCGTAAGGCTGGCGATAATATTGGTCTCTGAGTTTTGGGTTAAAGCCAAAAAGGCATCCATTTCGTTGAGGCCCTCCGACTCCAGAAGATCGATGTTAGCATTATCTCCGTGAATAATCAGGGTATTATCTAGTTCTTCGGCTAATTCTTTACATCGCTCCTTATCTTTTTCGATTAGGGTGACCTGGTATTCTTTTTCCAGGCATTTGGCCGCCGACATCCCGAGTTGTGTCCCACCAATGATCATTACATTCTGCATTTTGACCTGTGGGGCGTCGATGATTTTCTCGAGCAGATCCATATTGTTCTTTTCGACAATAAAGTAGACGTGATCCCCCCGTTTCATAATCGTATCCCCACGCGGGATGATGGTTTTATAGCCCCGTAAGATCGCAATGGGCATCAATTTATTCTGATCGGCAAAGGCATCAATGCGCCGCAGGGGAATATTAATGATGGGAGATTGATCATTCAGGGTAATCCCCACCAGTTTTATTTTACCATCTTCAAACTCAAAGATATCGGTAAAATTACATTCGTCAATCAGTCGATGAATCTCGTAGGCGGCCAGATCATTGGGAGAGATTAAAGTATCCACACCTAATTCGTGAAACGCCTCCTTGCTCTTTTCAGAAAGATAGTCACTGGTTTTCACCCGGGCGATGGTGCGCTTTGCGCCCATACGCTTAGCTAACATTGCCGTAAGCAGATTCGTTTTCTCAGAAGTAGTTACGGCAATCAGTAATTTTGCTTTTTGCACTTCCGCCGCTTCCAGAATTTCCATAGAGGAGGCATCCCCCTTAACAGTCATCACATCCAGATGAATAGCGGCGTATTCTAATACTTCGGGGTTCGTATCAATCAGGATGATATCCTGATTCTCGGAAGCTAATAATTCGGCCAGGTGGAAGCCAATGTCTCCGGAACCTGCAATGATAATTTTCATAGATTCAGTTGGCAGATGGATACGTCTACGATAAGACCCCATTTATGCTGCCCATTTTTATTGATGTAAAAAAGCGTGCAAATATTCACTAAAGTACTGCAATATTACAAGTCTGTACCAACATTTTGGCGATAGCAGTAGTTGATTCTTTTAAATGCACGAGGAAATTGTTTACTTAACAGAACTGGATTAAAGTCGTTCAGCTTGGTGCAAAAACAGACAAAATGAAACTATTGATGGTATGCCTGGGGAATATCTGTCGTTCCCCCCTGGCAGAAGGGATAATGAAAGAGCGAATTAAAGAACAAGGCCTCGACTGGGAAGTCGATTCTGCGGGCACGGGTGCCTATCATACTGGCGAGCTTCCGGACCCCCGATCCATTGCCATGGCCCGCGAAAACGGTATCGACATTACCGACCAGCGAGCACGCAAAATCACCGCGGCCGACCTGGATGAATTCGATCTCATCCTTACAATGGATCACAGCAACCAACGTAATGTCCTGGCTTTAACCCGCAATGAACAGCAACGAGAAAAGGTAAAATCCATTCTTGATTTTGCGGAAGCCAATAAACAGGACGAAGTTCCCGACCCCTACTGGGATGACAATGGTTTCCAACTAGTCTTTGATTTACTGGACCAAGCTACGGAAGGTATCATTAAAAAATTAGCTTGACATCATTCCGTAATCCCCACTTTCTGGATCGTCTCATGAATAGCATTTAATTCTGATAAAGCGGCCGAACCGTACCACTGCCGCAAGTCCATGGCCAGACTACCGGCTTCAATGGCTGGATCCGTAGCGGTCAAGGCTTCCGCTTCTTCGATGGAGGGCGTGTCGAAGATATAGATACCGCGCAGCTCTCCTTTCCCCAAAAAAGGCCCCGCCAGAATTAGTTTTCCTTCTTCCGCCAATCGGGTAATGTTTTCCAGATGCGCCGCCTGCAGCTCGGCAGCCTCTTTAGTCGGTATATCACGATTAGCGCCCTTTTTTAGAAAGGCCATCACGTAGGTTTTCATCCCGTAATCATCTGCTCCCAACTGGACTGCTTTCAGAGAGTCATACCTGAGCGCTTCGGAGCTCGCCTCTGCCTCCTCCAGTTGCGAAGAGGGAGCTTGCCCACAGGCCAGTACTAACAAAAATAAACTTAAGCAAATACCCATTCGTACCATAGCACTTTTATTAAATAGTTGAAGTGCTTTAAAATACCATTTATTTTTCTGTTTAGCGGAATTGCCCGTACTTTTGAGCATCGATTAAAAATAGAATTATGCAGCCAGAAAAGCACGCCATTCAGGAGACTACGCTGAATCTTCCGGGACAGACTAACTTTTACCGTGGTAAAGTACGCGATGTATATACCATCGGTCAGGATAAACTCGTCATGGTCGCCTCGGATCGAATCTCAGCTTTTGATCATATTCTGCCCCGCCCCATCCCTTATAAAGGACAGGTCCTGAATCAGATTGCTACGCATTTTCTACAAGCGACCTCCGACATTGTCCCCAACTGGCTCGATAGCGTACCCGACGCTAACGTGGCTATTGGCAAGGCCTGTCAGCCCTTCAAGATAGAGATGGTTATCCGTGGCTATTTGGTGGGACACGCCTGGCGCACTTATCAAATGGGTGAGCGGATGCTCTGTGGGGTAGATTTGCCGGAAGGCATGCAAGAAAACGAAGCCTTTCCCGAGCCTATCATCACCCCGGCCACTAAAGCCGAGGAGGGGCACGACGAAGATATCTCCCGCGAGGAAATTATCGCACAGGATATTGTGTCTAAAGAAGATTACGCAAAATTAGAGCAATATACGCGCGCTTTATTCCAGCGCGGAACAGAAATGGCCGCCGAGCGCGACCTCATCCTGGTAGACACCAAGTACGAATTTGGTAAAAAAGACGGTCAGATCTATCTCATCGATGAGATTCACACCCCCGACAGCTCCCGTTATTTTTACGCCGAGGGGTACGAAGACCGCCTGGCTAAGGGAGAGCGTCAAAAACAACTTTCCAAAGAATTCGTGCGCGAATGGCTCATGGCACACGGTTTCCAGGGCAAGGAAGGACAGCTGATGCCCGAAATGCCCGATGCCTTTGTCTGGCAAATTTCCGAACGCTACATCGAGCTGTACGAAAAGATCACCGGTAAAGCCTTTGAAAAAGCAGATACGGAAAATATTTTACAGCGAATTGAAAGTAATATTTCGGCGGCATTGTAGCACCTGGCGTACAACATTTGCATAAGTAGATATAAAACTCTAATTTTAAATATTCTCGTTAAGGAAAAACCTGCCCTGTTTTTTGTTTCCCTTACTCGTTTAAACCCCTTACTTTCACGCCAAAAATATTCGGGAAAGCAGTAGATTTCCTTGTATTCCAAACAACCGATTTATGAAAACACTATACACTATTCTGTATGGGCTGATGCTGATTATATTCAGTCTACCGGCTTCCCTTTTTGCGCAAAGCAAAAGTACTTACCTGATCGATCGTACCGCCGTACCCGTGCAAAAATACGAGCTGCAACTGGGCCAGGAACTGCCCGGAACGAATCTGCGCAGTAACGATTGTAACTGCATCAGCGAAGCCAGCGGTGAAGTATTGCTTTGTGATAATTTCCAACAGTACGAGCAGGGGCCCATCAGTACTCAGTCGCCCAATTGGAGTCTTTGGCCCGGTGCCAGCCGCGATGCTTACGTTGACGGTAGCAGTAGCGGCAATCAATTTCTTCGGCTGCGGCATGAAGATGGTGCCGAGTCGGACGTAGTGCTTAACCTAGGCAACCGAACGGAGGGCAAATACAAACTCAGTTTTCGGCTCTGGACCTGGAGTGGGTATAGTGGCTACTACAATATTCAGCATGATAATCAACTCAACCCACCCAACTGGGCCTACCACGTGCAGTTCATCAATGGAAAAGGTCATGTGCGCGTGGGTAGCTTCACCCAACCCATCGCGATCGACTCTTTTGACTACCAGCCTAACGCCTGGAATGACGTGGAGCAAATTATCGATCTGGATGAGGACGAAATCACCCTGGTCATCAATCAGGAAGAAGTGGGTCGTTGGCCCTTCAGCCTGGGTAGCCGCGGGCCGGAAAAGCGACTCGGTGCGATTGATTTTTTCGCCAACGCAGCCTTCAATGCACAATTTGTGGTGGATAACATCTGCCTGGAAGGGCTGGAAGCAGAAGAACCGACCCCTGAACTGAGCAACCTGTTCTGTGCCAGTCGTGGCGAAATGACGGTCGACCGTACGAATCTTACCCTGAGTCTGAGGGGTGTCTCCGTCCGCAATACGGGTCCGGGTACTTCTCCCGCCACCCGTCTGGGCTACTACTTTTCGACCAACCTCAACTTTACGGATAAAGATTTCCTGATCGCTACCGCAGATATTCCTGCCTTGGCACCCGGCGAAACGGTTACCTTTAACCTGTTTATTCGCCTGCGGGAGGCCCCCGTACCCAATGACACCTATTACTTTGGCTTCCTAATCGATCATGAAAATCGGGTCGAAGAAACCAACGAAGCCGACAATAACGACTGCTACTGGACCTCTCCGCGTTTTATTTACCGAATTATTCCTCCCAGTCAGCCTAATCTGAACTGCGGCTACCGCGGAGACTTGAGTCGGAACGGGGATCTTTTGAGCATCAATGACGCCCGGGTGGAAAACAACACGGACATCGGTGCCGCTGCCAGTAAGGTGGGTATTTATCTGTCAAGGGATGAAAACATTACAACTGCCGATTACCGAATTGGTCTATTGGATATCGACAGCCTACCGCCTGCCAGTCAACAGGAATTTAATTTCAGCCAGGACCTAAGCCAACTGACGGACCTCTCCGAGGGGAATTATTTTCTGGGCATCCTCATTGATCCACTTGAGCAAATAGAAGAAAGCGAAGAGCAGGACAATCGTTGCTACTGGCCCAGCAACCCTATCTATATCCGGAAAGAACCACTTATCGCCAATTTGAATTGTTTCTACCCCGGAGAGCTGACCGTTGCCGACCAAAGCCTGACGATTGAAAACATGATCATCGAAAACAATGGAGGGACGCCCAGCGGTGACTTTCAGGTGGGTGTGTACCTTTCGGAAAATAAAAACATTACCAGCAATGATTTTCTAATCCACGAATTCAGTCTGAGTAGCATTCCGGGTAGTGACGCCGTTACGCTCAGTCCGATGGTAGATTTAAGCAATCAAAAAGTCCCACCGGGCGATTATTACCTCGGCACCATTATCGACT